>Ga0126378_10000153_pt1 | contig 51205 bp, 46 predicted proteins | sample PanSoiMetPlot_23_FD_92587 | JGI IMG/M metagenome (GOLD analysis project Ga0126378, IMG submission 92587) | Tropical forest soil microbial communities from Panama - MetaG Plot_23 | ecosystem: Environmental > Terrestrial > Soil > Tropical forest > Bulk soil | place: Panama | collected 2016-02-17 | reverse complement strand
TGAAAAGGCCTCTTTTCATCGGACACGGACTACGACTAGACAACGCAGTTATGCCCGAGAAAGCGGCCTTTTTCCACCTCTATTCAATGATTCGTTGTTATTCCTTGTGAGATTTCCGGGCTAAGTGGCAACTAGAGAAACGGCCAGCTCCAACCCTCGACTCCTTGGGGTGAATGAGCGGGCTTTACACCCCGCGTTGACTTCGCGGGCCAAGCGAGAGGGGCACAGTCTGAATACCGCAGGCAGGCTGTGTTTCTGCAAGAACACTAATCACACAGACCTGGCCAACCCACGAAATCGAGTGCAACATGTCGATTACGGTTTCTTCGCACTGTGCATTCTGAGCATCGATTTCAAGATTTGTTTCTTTTTCAAGCTGGTCTATGGCGAGAAGCGGCGTGCGAAGCCTCGGCGACTGCCGCCATTTCCCTGTCCCAGCAATCACTAGTCGCCGCTGGTGGCCTTCTGCAGCCACTGTTGCTCGGTGGGCTTGCCTGAGATCATTTCGTAATCGGTGAACACCACCTCGCCCCCTACCAACTCCGGCGAATACACGGATTCAAATTCTCTTACCGCGGCGGACTCGCCGTGACGCGCCTGCGCCGCCTCATTTTCAAAAATGAAGAGATGGTTAAAGCGCGTCGGATCGTTCTTCTCCTGCCACGCCAGGTACATCTTGGTGCCCGGCTCGTTTTCCTGAACGTACTTTACAAACACCTGGATAGCTTCTTTGACTTTTTCCACGGCGGACGGCTTCACTCGGTACCCGCCGGTCTGGTACATGGGCATGGCTCTCTCCTCATTTCAACTAGCGAATGAACTCACGAACCGCTTCCTATGGAGACTAGCAAACCCACCGCCGTATTCCCTCGCCCGATGCGGCGCGCTCCAAAAAGTTGCGTTCCCGCAAGAAACTTTAGACGAAAAGATTTAATAGGTGCGTTCGATTCTTTAGACCCATTTTGCATAACTATTCCACGGCGTCGCGCGTCCATTCTTGTGTATGCGTTTTAAGGACGATTGTTGCAACAGTGGTCCGTAACTCTGCGCGAGGAATATCCGAAGCGCCGTTTACCCGCAACGACGCCGAACCGTACAAAGGAGAAACTGTGAACAAATCATTCTTGCGCATTCTTGTTGTTCTGGCCAGCCTCGCTGGCTTCGCGATGTCCGCGAAGGCCCAGGCCGCAGATCAGGCCCTCGTGAAAGTGCCTTTTCCATTCGTGGCCGCCGGCCAAACTTTTGCCGCCGGCGAATACAGAGTCACGCGCCTCCGCGATGAGGAGCCCAGGATTCTGCTTCTCATCAACCAAGAGGATCACTCCAACCTTGTTTTGCTTTTCCCGGAGTCTCATGACGCTTCTCACGGCAAGGCGCAATTCGCCTTTGCGAAGGTCAACGGACAGCATTTCCTGAGCCGAATTCAGACTCTGGATTACGCTTACAATATTTCCGTTCCGAACGCCGCGGCTCTTCTGGCCGCAAATCCCAAGAGGGACATCGCGGCTTCTTCCGCATCCGGGAGCAACTAGCTCGCAACTCATCATCCTTTGCTGACTGTATTTCCGTCGTACGGGCCGCCTCTTGAGGCGGCCCGCGTCTTTTCCCTGTGCTTCCGCGGCCCTGATCCGTCCTTCGGAGTGAAGAGCACAGCCCCCGCACAGACTTTGGGTAAGCCGGGAGTGGTTGTGCAACAAGAGTCGCTGCGAGCGCCCAAGTCATTTGGATGGGTTTGCTGGCGAAGCAGGACAAGCAAGAGTGTGCCCGGCGGGATGGCGGGACCCACGTGGGCAGCGGAGGGGTTGGAGGCAAGGGACGAAGCCCAATTTTCGTGCCTGGCGATTTCGGAACTAGTTGCGATTGGTGCTGTAGATGATGGCGACCGCTTCGGTCGCATCAACGACCTTGTAATCCACCGGTGGCTGGAACAACAGCGGACTTGGCTCTGAGGTGTCTACATTCGTTATACGGCTGGTCGATTCGCCCGAGCGAGGATCCGAGACTTTGGCAAACAAGGGGAGGTTGAGGTAAGGGGAAAGCCAGATCTCGCGGACCACAGTAATCGGCCGGTCGTTCCCTTCCGCACCCTCGGGAATGACGGTTGTGGTCCTGGTGCCGTCCACGGTCACGCCGTCCACGGTCTTAGAAGGGAGCGGCTCGGCGGTCTCCTTGGAAGGAATGGATGAGTCCGGGTGCTCGGTTCTTACTTGGGGCAGCGCCGGACTCGCCGTCGCCGCGCTACCGGAGGCGCTCAACGCGCCCAACACTCGCAGCGCGTACTTGTATGCGACGTGGTTTTGCAGGTCCAGGATATAGGCAAAACCGGAGACCGGATCGTGGATTTGGATAAGCACACCATTGGGATCGTCCGCCATCTTAGGGCAAAGCGGAGCTTCCGTCCGAGTCCGGCCCTGGGAATCACGGAACCGTTTCTCAGAGTTCGCAAAATAAGTGATGTGGGTTCCATCGGCAAGAGTTTGAATTTGAGAAGACTCGCGAACAAGAGAATAGGGGGCGCCCCGGACTGCCGCCATTGCAGAAGGCATTGGGCGGACGGTCATTCCGCAAGTAACACCGGGTCTGGGCGCGCCGCGGTTCGTTGTGGCCGCGGTGGCGGTCGGAGAGACCGATTGTGCAGCAACGGCGATCGCAAAGGAGAGGTTTATGGTGAGAATGAGGATGGTTCGTATTCCGGGATGCATCGAGCACCTCCGTCGCACTGAATGATAGCACTGCGGCTGAATTCCCAGTGACGTCCGAGGTGGTGGCGCACCGCTACGTTCCGATGGCCGACTCTTTAAAAAAGCTAAAGGCGAACGCGTGGGGCACCGGCGCTGGCTTGCGTAGGCGATCGTACAGACAGAATGAAGCCCTTGAGTTGCGGATCTGGAGTGTCGCGACACTTATGTTTGGCGCCTCTGGGTACGCTCGAGTAAACCCTTATGCCAATGGGGGTGCGCTCCGCTTGGCTGCGGGACTGATCGTCTATTAATCGACGTGCGCGTGAGAGTTGATGCGGACGGCACAGTGATTGCCTACAAAGGAAAAACTAGGCGCTGCGGATGAGTTCGGAGATGGAGACAAAACGGAGGCCTTTGCGGTGGGCGGCGTCGAGGATGCGGGGGAGGGCTTGAAGGCTGCGCGAGGGGTTGCTGATGCCATCGTGGAGGATGATGATGGCTCCAGGAACGAGATTCTTTTCGATGAGCCAGCGGATGTACCAGACCGGAGGATGCAGGGGGTCGTGCGGGTAGGCGCAGCCGAGAACGCAGGTGTAGCCTCCTTGGCGAGCGAGCTTAACTTGTCTTGGGCAGGCGACTCCGCCGGGAGGGCGGAAGAGCGCGGGTTTTCCATCGAGCGAGAGAGCCTCTTCGGTTTGGGCGAGATTGCGAAGGAATTCCGCGTCTGAGTGGCCGAGCGTCGAAACGTCGCTCGAATAGTGGTTACCGATTTCGTGTCCGGCGGCGCGGATTGCGGCGACAACTTCCGGATGGCGCGAGGCGCGGTCGCCGATAAGGAAGAAAGTGGCCCTAGCTTTGTAGGGTTGGAGGATGTCGAGGACTTGTTGCGTGAAGGTGGGATGCGGGCCGTCATCGAAAGAAAGACCCACAAGAGGGCGGTTCGTGCGCACGCGGTAGACGATGCTCGGTGTGAGGCGCTCGAGCGCGGGGAGGAACCAGAGAGGCTCGGTCCAAAAGATGAAGAGGGCGAAGAGCGCGGCGGCGGCGCAGAGGGCAATGAAGAGAGAAAACAGATTCACGAATGCACGCTCGTGAAAACAAGACTCGCGTTTAAGGATACGCTTTTCGGAGCAGGGGCGCCGCGCCTATGCCCTCTCGATTCGTCGGTTCGGGCCGACAGAATGGGGGAAGAATCGCATGACCGGTGGTGAGAACTCAGGAGAGTAAGGGGAAGCCGACCAGTTTGCGGCGGCTTCCCAGAATTAGATCAGCGTACCGGAGCAATCAAAGGCTACTCTAGCTGTGGCCCGTGGCTTTGTGCTTACCCCTGTGAAGCCAGCCGAAATGTTTATGCTTGCCTTCGTTCTGGCTGCCTTTGGACTTGGCGTTTTCGCCCTTCTTGTTCTCATTCTGGACCTGCTCGGCACGTGCCTGGCCGGTTTGCTTGGCGGCGCCGTTGTTGTTGCGCGCGCCTTTCTGCGCAGCAGCAGGTATTGCGAGCAAAGAAGCGGCAATTAACGCCAAGCATAGGTGTTTCAAAGTCTTCATTTAAGAGCCTCCTTCAACGGTGTGCAATCAAGAAACCCACGAAAAGGGATGGATAGTAGGTTCTTCGGCAAACCGAGTTCCAAGGCATAATCCATTGATGATTCAGGTACTTACGGGCTACGCAGGCACTTTGAGGGCTGGACACACGGTTCTAAATGTACTGGGAAGGGTGGAAAATTTACCTGGCGTCAGGGGTTGGCGGTTGGCGCGTGGTCGAGTTCCTGCTGGGCGCGAAGGCGCAGTTCGGTGGCTTCACTCTCAAGGGGGCCGTGGGGCTCGAGCTTGAGGTAGGCGGACACTTCGGCCATGGCGGCGCGCGGATTGTGGCGGACTTCAAGAATCTTGGCCAGGAGAATGTGGGCGTCGGCTTGACCGTCGCTGCGCCATAGCGCTTCGCGGGCGCTTTTCTCGGCTTCGGCAGGCTGATTCATGGCAAGTTGCACCAAGGCGAGGAAGTATTTTCCGAGCGCGGAGCCGGGATCCATGGCCAGGCCGTTTTGAATCAGCCGCTCGGCTTCTTGAAACTGCTGGCGCTGGCAAAGAATGATGGCCATGGCGAATTCGGAGGGCGCATACCCGCCGTTGGTGAGGTCAATGGACTTCTGAAAATCGTCCGCTGCACGCGCGTTATCACCCAACTGAAGATAAACGAGACCCAAGTCGTGATAAGCGCGGTAGTAGCCGGGGTCCTTGGCGAGGGCGCGCTCGAAATACGCCAGGCTTCCCTCGAGATCGCCTTTCTGCAGCAGCCGGACGCCTTTCTCAAATGCGGAATCGGCTTTGCCGGACATGCGGAGTTCCTGGACCGATACCGCGCCGTCGTTGACGGGAAGGGGATGCTGACCGGCGAGGCGGAGTTGAAAGAGCAAAGCTGTGGCGCTTCTATCGGGATCTGGGGTCACTTTGACCGTGGTTTCGAGGCGCTCGCAAGCGGGAGCGGTAACCGTCACGCGATAATCAGCTGAAGGCAGACCGGAGAACTCGAACTTCCCTTTCTTGTCCGTGAGCGTGAAGCTGGCCCACCCTGAAGAAGTATCCACGAACTCGACGCGAGCATGGTGGATGGGACGGCTATCAGCGGCGAGGACGACTTGCCCTGACGCAGAAGCAGTGACAGTTTGCCCGGGTTGCGTCTGTGCCAAGCCCGCCAGCCCGAGCAATGCCAGGACCAGCGCAACGATTGTGGCTCTCACTACAGCTACGGTTCGAACGGCAATGATTGTTTTGAGTGCGAACCTGGGGATTCGCATCGACGTGGCCTCCCGCGCGTTGTTTCGAATACTCTTATTGTGCCGAGGAATCGCGGAGCACAAGCCGATGAATTGCAGGTTGTGCGAATCGAGATAACTGAGCCGGCGGACAGAGGGGGTAACTGCCCTCAGGGCTAGGGAGTGTATAATCGCCGCACGATGAACATCACACGAAGAGATACGTTGGCAGGCGCGGTTGCATTGTTGTGTCAATGGGGCGCGGCTGAAGTGGAGGCAAGGGCGGGAGCGAAAGCGGGACCGTCTCTACCGTCGGAGCGAACTTCAGCAGAATCGCCTTCCGCGGAGCTGGCGGGGCCGGGAAGCGGAGTGCGGTCCGGAGTTTCGACGCCGCAAGGTGCGGAGCGATCTGGAGCGGACCCGGTGTTCAAGCACGACTTGCCGAATCTCACCATGGACGACTGGGAGGTCACGGTCAGTACGGTGGACTACGCGCCGGGAAGAGTGGGCAAGGTGCATCACCATGCCGGCTTCGTTCTGGCGTATGTGCTGGAAGGCAACATTGTCACGAAGGTTTCCGGGCAGGAAGAGCGGACTTATAAGCCCGGAGAAATGTTCTACGAGCCACCGGGAAGCACGCACGAAGTGTCGCGCAATGCGAGCGAGACGCAGCCCGCGAAGCTGCTGGCGTTGATTCTAGCGAAGAAGGGCGCTCAGTTGACGATGCCGGGACCCGCGTGAGGATGGACTTAGTGTTTAGCTGCGGAGATTGAGTAGATTTTCGTGTCGGGATGAAATTCCGACCAGGCGAACCAATACTCCGGCTCCAGAATGAGCGCTTCGAGTTGCGAACCCTTCAACGGACCGGAAAGACACTTCCCGTAGGCATCCCAGTGCGAGCCAGTTTCCTTGTCGGTGAGTTCGGTAGTGTCCGCGTTGGCGCTGTGAAATTGCAGTGTCTTCCCTCTTGCGCGGGCGACGAAGGCCGTGGTGGTGTCAGATTCCGGCTGATGAACGATGAGAACAGGTTGGCCGCCAAGATCGTCATGGATGACGCGCGTTTCGCGGAGCACAGCCAGCGGAAACGCCTCGCTCGATGCGCCCACGTCAAGACCAAGAATCATGGTGCGCGGCTTGAGGCGATCGTCCACGCGCAGAACGCCCGGAGGCGCTGAACCCGCGCCCGAGAGGCCGCGGCGGATCATTTCATTCTTTTCGGGGATGCGCTCGGCGTAGCCCGGCAGAGGCTTGAGCACCAGCGTGTCCGGATGCAGGCGGCGCCACTCTTTCCAATCGGTTAGAAGAAACGGATACAGCCCAAGATGCTCGCCTTTCAAGGGCCCGGAAATGGCCTGGAGACTGGATTGTTGCCAGCGGCTACCGGTTTCGCGGTCCTGGAAGACTTCGTTCCCGCCGACGACGCCGGCGTTGTCCATGTGAAGCTCGCTTCCTTTGCTGGCAGCCCTAAACACGAGGGCCGTGTTGCAGTAGCTTCACCAGGTGACGGCGATGGGGCCGGAGGGAGATTGATCTTCGACGAGGCCATGCTGGGAAAGAATGGCGGCGGGATAGGCTTTGGCGACGTTGCCTGCCATGAGGCCAATGATGCGATCGGGATCGTGCAGAAACTCGGCGGCCGGAGCGGGAATGAATTGCGGGTCGTGGACCGCAGTGTAGGACAGGCTCGGCTTTGGCGGCGTTTGAGCGGCGATCGTTGCGCCGAATATCAAGGTGATCGAAGTGGTCGCCAGGACGAAGAGGTTTTTCGAGCCTGCCATGAGCCGGCCTTTCTCGCCTTGAAATGCGGCGCGATCTGCTTCCATTGTGCAATTTGGGCAAACAAAACGCCAGTTCGCGAAGATTTTGAAGCGAATGAATAAGGGTGAACGGAAAAGAACAGAGGGAAGCAAAAATACAGTTAGAAAAAAGGACAGGCTGTACGCGCGTACTAGAAACTTGGTACCAAAGGGCTATTCGAGCAAAGCTCCGCGGTACACATATTGGGTACCCCAAGCCCTCTCATGCGCATGCCAGCGGAAAACGCACGTCCCCTGGGCCAGAAACGCATGTTGTCCATCTCCAAGCTCGTGGACGCCGAGTCCCCAGGCGCAGGGAATAGAAAGCAAGATCGAGAACGTTTCGAGCGACCTACGAACGATTTCTGGGAGTTCGCGGGACACATGAAACTGCGCAGTAAGTTCTTGCTCTCGCTGGTGCTGGTCATCGCCACAATGACTGGCGGCACGCTGCTGGCGGTGCGCCAATCCATGCAGGGGCAGGCGCAGCGGCAAGTCGAAGAAGACGCACGAAATTCCATACTGACATATCAGGTGATGGAGCAGCAGCGGCGGTTGGTGTTGAGCCGCAAGGCGGAGCTGCTAGCGACCCTGGCGTACATGCGCAACGGCGATCCCACGGTGATCCGTGAGGTGAGCCAGGACCCCTGGCAGTCGGAAGAATGCGACCTATTTGCGCTGGTGGACCCCAAAGGAAAAATCACTGCGCTGCAGAGCCGGATTTCCGACTTCCCGGCCGATGTTTCGAGCGAAAGCATCAAGGCGCTGGTGGGCGGGGCGAGCAACCAGGATTGGTGGGTGAACGGGAAGCGAATTTATCAGGTAGTGGTAAAGCGGTTTTATAAGGATCCTCCAATCAACAGCGTACCCATGGGCGAAGTAATTGTGGGGCGCGAACTTGACGGCGCCCGCGCGAAGGATTTGGGACGGATTCTGTCGAGTGAAGTGGTATTCCAGTATGGCGACACCGTGACAGTGAGTTCGCTGGTTGCGGTGGACGAGCAGCAAGTCGCGGAAGAGATCCGGGCCGGGCACAAGCCCCTGGAGCCCCAGCTCGGGAGGAGACATTTCTATACGAGTTTGCTCGAGTTGATGCCCGGGGCCCGTCCTGGCTTGAGTCTTGTGGTGCTGAAATCGGATGAAGAGGCGCTGGCGTCGGTGGGGCGTCTGAACCATTTGCTGATTGGGCTTGGGATGATCGTGGTGCTGGCAGGCGTGCTGCTGGCTTACGTGATCTCTGACACATTCACGAAGCCCCTGGGATCGCTGGTCGAGGGCGTGCGGGCCCTCGAAGAAGGCAACTTTGAGTATCCGCTGCGAGCCGATGGCGACGATGAAGTGGCGCGCGTGACACGAGCGTTCGAAAGCATGCGCAATACGCTCGAACGAAACGAGGAGCAGCGGGAGCAACTCGAAGAACAGCTACGGCAAGCGCAGAAAATGGATGCGCTGGGGCGGCTGGCCGGCGGTGTGGCGCACGATTTCAACAATTTGCTGACGGTCATCAAGGGAAACAGCGATCTGGCGCTCGAGCGACTCAAGCCAACCGACACCGTGCGCGGGAACTGCGAGCAAATCCGGCGCGTGGCGGACCGCGCGGCGTTGTTGACGCGGCAATTGCTGGCGTTCAGTCGCAGGCAAATGCTGCAGCCGAAGATATTGGATTTGAATGAGCTGATCGTGGAAATGGGCAGGCTCTTGCAGCGCCTGTTGCGCGAAGACATTGAATACAAGACGCAACTTGCCGAGCCGCTCGGGCGTGTGCAAGCCGACCCAGGTCAGATGGAGCAGGTGCTCCTGAACCTGATTGTGAACGCTTCCGATGCAATGCCGAAGGGCGGGACGCTAACGATTGAGACGGCAAACGTTTGCGTGGACGAAGGGTATGCGCAATCGCGCACCCCGCTGGCCACGGGCGAGTACGTGATGCTGGCGGTGAGCGATACGGGCTTCGGCATGGAAGCAAGCACCAAGACGCGCATTTTTGAACCGTTTTTTACGACGAAGGAACCTGGCAAAGGCACCGGGCTAGGGCTGGCGACCGTTTACGGCGTGGTCAAGCAGAGTTCAGGCTATATTTTTGTGGACTCGGAGCCGGGAGCGGGCGCGCGGTTTGAGATTTACCTGCCGCAGGTGCGGGATCAGGTGCAGGTGGTTACGGAGGAAGAGCGGGAAGCGAAGCTGAGCCGAGGGCGCGAAACCGTGCTTCTGGTAGAAGATGAAGCCGAAGTAAGGACCCTCACCTGCGAGTTTCTGAAAACCGCGGGTTATCAAGTGCTGACCGCGGCAGACGGCGAGGAAGGCTTCGAAACCGGGCAGAGATTTGGAGAGCAGATTGATGTTCTGGTGACGGACGTGGTGATGCCGCGCTTGCGGGGCCCGGAACTCGCGAAACGGTTGAAGCAGATGCTGCCGGACTTGAAAGTGGTTTACATGTCGGGTTACACCGAGGAATTCAGCGAAGCGCCGAATCTTTTGCATGGGGCATACTTCCTGCAAAAACCGTTCTCGCGCGATGCGCTGCTGCGGTACATCCAGGATGCAATTAAAGGGAAACCGCCCGAACAAGGGGACCGCCCCGCGTTTTCGCTGCGAATCAACTGAAACCAGGCATGGCACTTTGGCCCCCGCGAAACCTCCGCCCTCTCTCGCCATTGCGTCTGCCTGCGGCTGGCAGGTCCGGCCCACAAATCCTCTGTCAACACCGCCTTGTGGTCAGGTTTGAGAAGCCTTGTTTCGATTGACAGAGAGGTAACGACGGAATAGCTTAGGGCCACTGTTGGAGTCGTCCCCGAAAATCCTGGAGCGAGAGGAGACCTGCCGTGGACAAGCATCTGGCGAAGTGGACCTATTGGCTGGGGGTGGCGTGCGCGTTGATTTCCTTGATTATTAGGGCCTTTAACGCGGTTGGCCTGTATGCGGACGTTTTTGGGATGAATCTGGGGCACATGAGTTTCTATAAGGCATCTTTTCTGTTGCTGGCCGTGGCGATAGCAACGTCCCTCACGCAGCGCGCGCCGCAGACGCAGTAGAAGCCCCAGCGCAAAGCGCTCCCTGTTTCCTCGATTTAGCCGCAAACCTACCTTCAGGCCCCTCAAGAATTTGAGAAACAGAGGAAACGAAGCCGGGGTCAGGGTCACTAGTGAATAGCAGCCAGATGTGGTTCGCGGGAGGGGTGCGATGCCATCCACAAGAGAATCTGGGATCCTGACACTCGCGGCGATTCGGAAGAGCAAAGGGGAGATACGGTACCTATTCAACGAGAAGCAGCGGATTCTCACGCTGGCCTCGGGCGGGAAAGCCGGCCGGGAAACCGCGGCGCTGCTCGAAGCGTCGCTTCGAAGAAAGCTTCCGGTAAAGGCTCAGATTGACACGCGCGAAGGCGTGATCCACCGGGCCGTTTCACTCTCGGAAAAAGAACTGGAAGAGTTCCACCGCAACCGGATTTTGGAGGAGAACCCGGAGAAATCGTTGCGGGTGAATGTTTCTTCGCTCGATCCGACAGTCTTCAACATTGAAAGGCACCATCACAAGGTACGTTGCTTTCGACGTTGCCGGAGAATCATTCCGAACTACAAGAAGGCAAAACAGATTTTCGATTTTTGCGCGAAACAGACGTGCAGCCTCGGAGGGCCTTTCCAAGTGTCGCCATGCATTCCGTTTCAATATGTGATTGACGGGTGCTATGCGCGGGCGCACAAGATGCGCTGGATCATCACGCAGAAATACCGCCACTGCTGCGAGAAGATTTTCGCCTTCGCCAACCAGGGAAGCGACACGCTGGCAGTGCAGGCGAACAAGTGGGGCGGTTGCTGCGTGTTTTGGTGGTATCACGTGGCGCCGCTGGTGCGCGTGCGGCTGGGAAGATGGGCTGTATTGCTGATGGTGATTGATCCGGGGATGTTCGACAAGCCGGTGCTGCTGAGCACCTGGCTGACAGCATGTGAGAACAAAATCTGCAGCGCGAATGCCCATGTCTCGATGTACTCCATCCAGCCCGGTTCCGCTTACTGGCCCAATAACTTTGCAGGAACCGCATTTGGCACGGACCCGAATTACGTGCAGACCAACGCGACACTCACCGCGTACCAGAATCTGGTAACGTGCTAAGGGAATGGATGCTAGTGAACGAAACCGCGATAAAAAAGGGACAACAGCGTTCCGAGAAATGACCCCGGCACAGGTCAGGGAAACGCCGGGCCGGGAATTTGCAGAGGTCATGTTTTTGGAATCGGCGCGAATTTATAGACTCTCCAAGCAAAACTCCAGGTGTGAAGAGATCCTGAAGCGCTTGCGCGAGGCCATCGCGAGGAAGCGTGCTGTGCGGGTGCAGCTGGACCAACCGCATGGAGGAGTCATTGAAGATGTCGAGGAGCAGGATTAGGTGCGGTGCCCGACGCCGCGAGCAACCGCTCTAGCGATGTTGACAGCTACAGGTCGGATGGTCATAGTGCGGGGCTATGTTCCTTGGGCACTTTGCCGTGGCCATGGCGGCGAAGAGGGTTGCACCCCGAGCTTCGTTGGGGACGCTGGCTGTGTCGGCACAGTTCGCGGACCTGCTGTGGCCGATCCTGCTGCTCCTGGGAGTGGAGCAGGTACGCATTGCGCCGGGGATTACGCGTGTCGCGCCACTGGACTTCGTTTCGTATCCCATCTCACATAGCTTGCTGATGCAATCGGTGTGGGGGCTGCTGCTCGCGGCGATTTATTTCGCGTGGCGTAAGGATTTCCGCACCGCTGCGGTTGTTGCCGCGCTGGTACCGAGCCATTGGCTGCTCGATTATCTCTCGCATCGTCCGGACATGCCGCTGTATCCCGGAGGGCCAAAAGTTGGATTGGGGATGTGGGATTCCCTGCCCTTGACCTTGGCGGTGGAATTTGGATTGTTCGCCGCGGGCCTGATGCTCTATCTGGGGGCGACACGATCGAAGGGTGGAAGGAATGGCGCCTTCTGGTCGCTTGCGGCTTTTCTCGCCGTGGTGTATCTCGCCTCCCTGTTCGGAGCGCCACCGCCTAGCGTTCGAGTGCTTGCGTTTAGCGCATTGGCTTTGTGGCTGACGATTCCATGGGCAGCCTGGGGCGACCGCCAGCGCGAACCGAGACTACAGGAATAGATCACTGACAGGACCTAGCGATCGGCCCTATATATCATGCAGAAGGAGGAAACGTGAGGAAGATTCTGATGATTGCGGCTGGCATTTTAGCTGTTGCCCCGACCGCAGCAGGAAGCAGGTCGGCAGCGGCCGACGATGTGGATGGGAAAGTGGATGCGTTGGTCCAGAGCGAACTGCAAAAACAGCATATTCCGGGCGCGGCGGTGGGCGTGTATCGCGACGGCAAGCTGACGCGGGCTCAAGGCTATGGACTGGCAAACGTGGAGTGGGATGCCGCGGTAACTCCTGACACGATTTTTCAGTCGGGGTCGGTGGGAAAGCAGTTCACGGCGACGGCCGTCATGATGTTGGTGGAGGAAGGAAAAGTTGGCCTGGACGATCCCATCAAGAAATACTTCCCCGATGCGCCCGAAACGTGGAACGACATCAAGGTGCACAACCTGCTGAGCCATACTTCGGGATTAAGCGAATACGAAACGGGAGCGCGCACGAAGGTGGGCGGGCCGTTTTATATGCGATTGGATTTCACGGAAGACGAGCTCTACAAGAAAATCACTGAGATGCCGATGGATTTCAAGACCGGCGAGGACTGGGCGTACCGGAACACGAATTACGTGCTGCTGGGGATTTTGATTCACAAGGTGACGGGAAAATTCTATGGGGACTTTTTGCAGGAAAGGATTTTCAGACCACTGGGCATGAGCCGGACTCGCATTATCAGCGAAGCAGACATTATTCCGAGGCGGTCCGCCGGATATCAGCTGGTGAAAGGCGAGCTGAAAAATCAGGACTGGGTATCGCCGGCGCTGAATTCGACGGCAGACGGGGCGTTGTATTTCACGGTGGAGGATTTGCAGAGATGGGACGCGGCGCTATACAGCGAGAGGCTGCTCAAGAAAGCGAGCCTGGATCGCATGTGGACGGTGGAGAAGCTGAATAATGGCACTCCGAACAAGGCCCATTACGGGTTTGCGTGGGAAATCAATAGCGTCAATGGACATCGCGTGATCGAGCATGGCGGGGCGTGGCAGGGATTCACGACTTATATCGCGCGGTACGTAGATGACAAACTGACGGTAGTGGCGCTGACGAATCTCGATTCGGGGCACTCGAATCCGAAGAAAATCACGTCGGGCGTGGCGGCGATTTACAATCCGGCGCTCAAGCCGGTCGAGGCGAAACCGATCGAGGACCAAGAGCCCCAGGTTACGCAGATGGTAAAAGAGCTACTGCGTGGAATTGCGGATGGAAGAGCGAAGCCGGAGCAATTCACAGAAGAAGCGCGGAAGCGGCTTTTCCCGGATGAGATGCAAGAGCTGGGACCTGCGCTGAAAGAGTTTGGAGAATTGAAGACGCTAGAGTTGATGGAGAGAACCGAAGAAGGCGAGCGGAGGAATTACCGGTATCGCGCGAAGTATCCGAATTTAGCGCTCATGATTTCGGTTGGATTGACAAAAGACAATAAGATTGCGCGGTTGAATTTCTCGGAGGAGTGAGCGGAGAACGCCGCTTATCGCAACGCCGAGTCTATCTCACCGAGTCTCATAAGGTCGAAATCAAGCCAGGATCCCTGGCGGCAGCCGGGCTGCCGCACTCCAAAAGGGCTCATTGCGTTTTGGCCGAAGCGGCTTTGAGTTTCCTGAGTTCCCTCTCGTGGTCGAGATACGGTTCACCCTTGGTGATCCACGCGGCAGCGGGTTCGTCCTTCAAGTAGTGGCCAAACCATTGGAAAATGCGGCGCTGGTAATCGATTTGATTGGCTTTCTTGCGGAGGCCATGGTCTTCTCCGGCGTATTCGATGAGGACGACTTCTTTCCTGGCGCGGCGGGCGATGTTGTAAAGCTCGACGCCCTGATGGAAGAAGACCGTGCCGTCGCTGTCTCCAACTTCAATGAGCAGCGGGGTGGTCATGGTTGACACGCCGAAAACGGCAGAGTTGCGAATGTAAGCCTGGAGGTCTTCGTAAAGCGGGACTTCCATGCGCTGCTGGCCGGTTTCGATGTGGTCGGTTTCGGCGATGCCGATGCTCCAGTGATGATTGCCGTAATTGCTGACGAGATCGGTGATCGGCGCCCCGGCGACCGCCGCCGCGAAGAAATTTGTCACATGCGTGGCGAGATACGTGGTGTCAAAGCCGCCCCAGGAGTGGCCCATGATGCCGATGCGCTTCGGGTCGATGACGCCCATTTGAATGACGCGCTTTGCGGCGGCGGTAACGCAATCGGCGACGGAAATGCCCGGATCGCGTGGTTTGAAGAGGATGTCCGGCTCTAGAACAAAGTAGCCGTGGGCGTTCATGGCGCTGACGTTGTAATAGTTGCGCTCGGAGGGCGCGCTGTAGCGGTGGAGATTGTCGGAGAGCTTCTCGTACATGTAGACGATCATGGGATATTTTTTCGTCGAGTCGTAGCCGGCGGGATAGAAGAGCGCGCCTTGGAGCCGTTCGTTGTGGCTGTTCTTGTATTCGATGAGCTGTTCGCGGCCCCAAACGTAATTGCTCTGGAAGGGATTTGTCTTGGTGACGGCTTTGGCGTTCTTCAGATCGGCGCCGGCGATGAGCACGTTCGGTGAATCCACGAACGTCTGCTCGACATACTCGAAGACATCAGCATCTTTGGCTTTGGCGAGATGGTCGAGGCTCTTGTCGAGCCAGAGGAGATGCTCTTCGGTGAGCGCGCCGGAAGCGCCCGGCTTGAGGCGGGCGAAGCCGGATTTCTTGGTCCAAATGCCAAACAAGCTCAGATAGATGGGCTTGCTGGCGTCAATCCATTCTTCCTCGGGATCGAGCTTCTCGTAGCGATGACGGACTTGCTCGGTGGCGCCGTCGGTGAGGCGAACGGCCTTTGAACCATCGGGAGCAACCTGCCAGAGGTCGAATTTGTCGTAGAGCATGACGGCGTCGTCGTCTTTGGTCCACCCAGCGACACCAAAGGCAGGCTTCTGCTTGATGGTCTCGTCGGATTCACGATCGACAAATACAGTTTGGACGCCTTTAGTGATGTTGACGACGGCGCGCGAGGCGGTGTTGACCGTCCAATAGTTGTCGTCGTGGAAGTAGAGGAGGTAATGGCCGCCGGGGCTTTCTTCGAGATAGTGGTCGTCGTTGAGGCGATCCTGGATTTTTGTGCGGGCGCCGGTGGAGATGTCGACCAGAGCAATGTCCGCGGCAGGACGGCCGATGGAGCGTTCCATGGCGTAAGCGGACCAATCCGCGGAGACCGCTAAAGGTTGGTGTTCGAGCGGGGTAACCCGCTCGTCCAGGTCTTTGCCAAGCGGAACCAGAGAGTTCTTTTCGATGCGCCAGGCGGCCAGCATATTTTTCTGGCGGTCGTTTTTGGCGTTGAACTTTTGCCTGGGCATGACTTCCGAATCGTGCCAATTCCAAACGTCCACCGTGGGCGGATCGTCGTCGTCCTTCTCCTTGTTTTTTGCCGTGTAAGCGTCTTTGGCGGTGCCATCGGCAGCTTTGGAGCCCTCGCCTGACTTCACGCCGTCCGCGTCTGGAGCTGCGGGCTTGGCGGGTTCGGCGATTTTGTCTTCCCATTTTGCGAGACCGAGGAAAACAATTCCACCGTCAAGGGCCCATTCCGGCCTGTGAAAAGACACGGTACGCGTGGCAGTGGGAAGTTTCGAGTCAGCGGTGGGGTCGTAGAGGTGTGCGGACTCGGACGGCTGGGCGAGATTGATCCAGGCCAAAGCGACGTGCGTGGGGCCGTCGCGGTGATCGTCGGATTTGGAGCGGAGAACCGCGAGGTCGGCGCTTTTCTTACGCCAGGAAAGACCGGAGTAGATGGATGCGGAAGTGTCGAGAACGCGGACCGAAGCCGTGCGCACATCGAAGATCTGGACGCCGTTGCCGGTTTTGTCTTCGGTGTTGATGGTCATGGCTAGAAGCGTGCCGGTGCCCGGGAGATTTTGCCAGGCGTATTCGGAGACGTTGCCGAAGGAAGTGTCGCGCCGAGTGGAAAGCTGGCGGAGAAGAAGAGTGGCACCGGCGGGAGGCTCGTCGGCATCCGCGGCCTCAGCGGGGTCTTTTTTGTCGGCGTCCTTTTTCTCGGGTGGCGTGCGGCGCATGGCAAGCCACGCGCCATCGGGACTAAAGGCGAAGGATTCGACGCCCTCCACAGTGGTGAGTTCGCCGTTCGAGAGATTCAGGAGGCCGATTTTCTTGGGGACGGGCTTTTTGTCCTTTTTTAGCTTCTCTTCTTGCGACTCGGGGATGCCGATGGAATAGGCGATCCAGCGAGAATCGGACGAGAAGGCAGGCAGTACGCCAAAGGCAACCGTTTTGGTGGTGCCGTCGGCGATGCTGGTGACGCGCAATTCGTTGTTGCGATTCGAGCGATTGACGCCGTAGGCGAGCCATTTGCCATCGGGTGAGAGACCGCCGTGATCGCGGAAGGTGGCGAGAGATTCCCATTGGCCGTAATCGGAGGGGGGAACAGGAGGTTTGGATTGGCCGTGAATCGGGACGGCAGTTGCAAGAATTAGAGATGCAGCGAGGATTGGGAGTCGCATGGCTGGCTTCCTTTGAAGATGAATGCTTCGTTGTGGTTGCTAAGAGCAGCCGAATTGTGAACCGATTCGCAGGGGTAAGCAAGAGAGATGTCGGACTTGCGTTGGTCGCCCCGACCAGCGGCCATGAATAATACGAAACTAGACGATGCGGCGGGGCAAGAGCGGGTTGAGGTGCATGGTGAGGTCGTAGACCGAAGCGCCGCAGGATTCGGAGATGTCTTCGGGGCGGGACCCTGGCTGGGCGTCGAAAAAAGTGGCGACGTCGCCGATTCTGACTTTTTCTTCGGCGCCGATCTCGACGATGGAGTGGCTGGCGGAAACGGAGGCGATGACGGGATAGAGGTCACCGTGGATGCGGACTTTGGCGCCTTTCGTGGCGACACGCGGCCAGCCGTCAGCGTGGCCAACCGGAATCGTTGCAACCCAAACCTCGTCGTTCGCCATATAAGCGCGGTTGTAGCCGGCACTATCGCCTTTGCGCAATCTTTTTGCGTAAATGACGCGAGCTTTGAGACTGATGGCGGGGCGGAGATCAAGAATGCTGGTGTGGCGAAATTCGTTTTCGGAATAGATGCCGTAGATGGCCATGCCGGGCCGGACCATGTCGAGAAAGGCATCCGGATGCTGAAAAAGGCTGAAGCTTGAAGCGGCATGCTTTTTGCCCAGGGCGATGCCCTCTTTTTCGAATGAGGCGCACGTTTCGTTGAAGCGGCGAAGCTGCTCTTTGTCGAAGTCGGGATCTTCGGTAAACGTCATCATGGTGCCCTGGACGCGGACGGACTTGCGAGAGGCGAGATCGCTCACGAGCGGAGCCGCTTGTTGATAGGGAACACCGACGCGGCCAATACCAGTGTCGATACAAATGTGAAGTGAAACCGGCTTCTGCGTTTTGGCGGCGATTTGGTCAAGCGCGGGGCCGACGGGCGTGTAAACCATCGGAAGAATGTCGCGAGCGACGGCGTCGGCGAGGTTTTGCTCGTCGAAGGGGCCGAGAAGGAGGATGGGTTTGCGAATGCCGGCGTCGCGGAGAGAAAACGCTTCGTGAAGCTTAACCACGGCAAAACCGAAGATTTCCGGTTGACGTTCGAGAAGCTGAGCGACGTTGGCAACGCCCATGCCATAGCCATTATTCTTGATGACCGCGAGAATCGGCCGAGCGGAAACCCGGCGGGAGATTTCGGCGACGTTGTGGCGGAGATTTTCGCGGTGGATTTCGACCCAGGGGTCAAAGGAGGAGTCCTGCGAAGCAGTGGTTGGGGGTTGCGGCGCGCCGGCGAGATCGGACGCCGAGCTGAGAACGGCCGGCAAAGCAAGGCCGGCTTCGAGAAAGGCGCGGCGCGAGTGCTTCATTCGGGGCGACACTCCTGACCGCACGAGGATATATCAGAATGGCGAGAACGGAGAACGGAGATTCGGAGGGCAGAAAACACGGAGAACAAAGGCGCTCCCCAAAGTCAGTGCGACTTGATCGCCGCAAGCGGTCCGCCACAGGAGGCCGCCCCTACTTCTTGAAGAGGTCCTCGAAGGCCTGACGGGCGTCGTTCGAACGCGGGGGAGCCGGAGCACTGGTGCCCGCTGCTTGCGCGTAAGTCGTGGGCGCGGTGTCCTTTTCAACGGTCATGCGAAATTCGTAGAACCGGCAATGGTTCTTGGCGTCCTTGGGGGAGACGCGCTCTTTAATCGGCTGCGTGCATTCGAACTGCGCGCCAGTATCGAAGAAACGGCATTGCTTGCAGCAGTGCAGCTCGAACTGGCACTTGGGACATTTGCCGTTGGGATCAAAACCAGGGGCGAGGACGGCGCCACAATTGGAGCAGCGGGCGCGGGTGACGGTTCCCACCATGCGCGGCGTGCGGGGGCCGAATTGGTCGGCGCCGCGCGGGCCGCCAGATGGCGGTTTTTTTTCGTGAGAGCGCTCGCGCTTCTCACCTTTCTCAGAGTCGCGGTAACCGCGATGACCATACTTACGATCCACAAACGCCTCCGCCCGCCAGCCCTGACGGACTGCAACGGCTACAACTTAAACCTCGCACGCAACGATGTGCCAACTTGGCTTGTATCCAACTGGATTGCTACACTCGGCCGGACTGCGCTATGCCTTCCTGAATTTGCTTTGCAGTGTGACGTCGTCCGAGAGCAGGAGATGGGACCTCTATGTTTCTAGCGCTCTGGGAGTTCGAAGTCAAGCCGGGCTGTCGAAAACGTTTCTTGAAAGTCTATGGCCCCGAAGGGGACTGGGCCACACTGTTCCGGCAAGACGCCAACTACCAAGAGACTCGATTATTGCACGATCCCGAGCATCCTGCAATCTTTCTGACTTTGGATTTCTGGACCTCGCGGCAGGCCTATGAAACATTTATCTCGGCCCACGCCGCGGAATACGAAAAGTTAGACGCCGCCGGAGAGGAATTGGTTTTAAGAGAGCGGAAGGTGGGGTGGTTTGCGTCTGTCGATTCCTAAGCTTTCCCAGGCTGCGTCTTGCCGAGCCACATTTGGATGAAGCCATCGGGTGGGAGATCGAGTTGAACAATGCTTCGTGGCGTGCCGGAGGCGCAAAGAAGGGCCTCGGCGGCTAGATATCCGCTCCGGACGGCGCCTTCCATCGTGGCGGGCCAGCCGGTTTGCGTCCAATCGCCGGCAAGATATAGGCCCGGGATTTTCGTGCCCTGCCGAGGGCGCCAGCGATCCACCCCTGGTTCGGGAGAGAACGTAGCGGCGGCTTCCTTGATCACCGTGGATTTGAGCAATTGAGCGTCCCGAGCCTTGGGCAGAGCGTGACGAAGTTCGGCGAGGCAGAGCTCGATGATTTCCTGGCGGGGTTTTTCGAGGAGCTCGTAGGAAGCGCTGATGACGAGCTGGAGGTATTGTGTGTCTTTCGGATTTCCTGCACCCATCGGATCTGCTGAAGAATCCGCATAGAGAGCGGTCTTGTTAAAAACCCATTGTGTGCTGGTGTCGAGGAGAGTGACGAAGGGTTCGTCCATCACCGGGCGGTCGAACCAGAAGTGCACGCCGGTGATCGGAGAGGTTCTGATTTTGTCGAGATGGGCGAGCGCGGTTTCCGACTGTTTCAGGCTTTCGGGGAGCAACTCGGCGAGTGCGGTGTGGGGAATCGCGAAAATATATGCGTCGGCGGATTCCTCGCGGTGGTCATCGAAACGCACGCCAGCGAGTTCGCCGCTCTCGAGCTTCAAACCGCGAACCGGCGAACGCAAGACCACTTCCCCGCCCCGGCGTTCGATTTCCGTTTTGCAACCGTCGTAGAGATTCGAGAGTGGAACCGCGGGCACGCCCATGCGATAGCCGGTGCTGTTGGACAGAAAGGCTTTCCAGAAGACGTCAACGCCAAAGCGCGCGTCGGTACGGTCGAGTTCTTCGTCGAGTGCGCTGACGAGAACGACGCGCCAAAAGCGATTGATCGCGCCCGAGGTCTGGCCTTGGCGTTGGAGCCATTCGAGTATGGAAATGCCGCCGGCTTCGCGAAGGCCGGGAGGATTGCCGGCGTGCTGGATGATGTTGAGCATGGCGCGCGCAATGGACAGTTTGTCGACAAGCGTGAGCGGCGCAAATGAAGCAAACGAACCAGTGAAGTGAAACGGGGCTGGAAGCGCTCCAGCTTTCATCTCGCCGCGGCGGCCCTGGGGATCGAGAAACCAAAGGCGGTCGAAGAACTTGATCTTGCCGGCAGAGCCGATGCGGCGGTAAAAATCCTCGAGATTCGTGCAGCAGCCGAGGGTCACATGCTGGCAATTGTCGACGTGTTCGCCGTCGGGCAAAACATACGAAGTGGCGCGGCCGCCGAGGAAAGGACGCTGCTCGAATAAACGTACGCGCCAGCCCGAATCAGCCAGCGCGACGCCGGCTGCCAGTCCCGCCAGCCCGCCGCCGATCACGATCACGTTTTTCAAGAATGTTCTCTTCTGTGTGGTGGCCGAAACGGGCCTTGGCCATGAATACCATTTTCTCGGCTTTCGAGAGACGGATTTTTTCGCCGAAGACGGCGAAGTCGAGCGCTTCGATATGGCCGAGCAGCGCGCTGTAGGTATGAACGAGAAGCCACAGCGCACCGCGGCTACTCTCGTCAATCAAGCCAAGAAGCGCGGAACCTTCTTGGTAAAGCTGCCAGGCGCGGTCGGCTTCGAAGCGAAGCAGTTCGCGCATGCCGAGGGTTGCTTCGCCACGCGCAAAGTCCTCGGGCGAGACGCCGTAGCGCGCAAGGTCTTCTTCGGGAAGATAGACCCGGCCGAGCTGGTGATCTTCGTGGACGTCGCGAATGATGTTGGTGAGCTGGAAGGCCAGGCCGAGTTTTTCCGCAAGGTCGAGCGCGCGGGCATCGCGAAAGCCGAAAACATGCGTGCAAGTGAGGCCGACGGTTCCGGCAACGCGGTAGCAATATTCACGGAGACGATCGAACGTCGGATAGAAGCGGACGGTGAGGTCCATTTCCGCACCGCTAATGAGATCGTGGAGATAGCGGGCGGGCATGTGGTAGCGCTGCATGGTGTCAACGAGGGCAGGAAGGATCTCCTCCGCTCCCGGTAGGGTGGCCACGGGGGAAGCCACGGCCGCATTGCCGTCGAGGACTTGTTCCTGCCCCGTGATGGTTTGGTCGAGGGCCGCGCGCCAACGCGCGAGGCCGCGCTGCTTGGCCCCAAGGTCCTGGCCCTCGTCGGAGACGTCATCAACGAGGCGCATGAAGGCGTACAGGGCCGCCAGACCATCGCGCTTCGGCTTGGGCAAGAGATAGAAAGCATAATAAAAATTGCTGCGCGCGGCGCGTGCGATGTGGTGACAGTGTTCGTAGGATTCCTCAATGTTCTCTTGCGACTGAGACACAGCAAGCTTCGCCCCTACAATCGGCGGCATTGACGAAACTTGGGCGGAGTGAGAATCGCGCACAACCAAGTGTCTGACCAAAGTGCGTCCAAGAAGGCGGGCTTGCTTCAATTTGCTGATGCCAGGGCGCCTGTGGAGCGTGTCGTAGCCCATCGCTTCGATGGCATCGAGAACCGCGATTCCTCCGCGGCTGAACATTTCGAGGTCGACGCCAAAACGGGAATCAACCATTTTTGCGAGCGGCGCGCCTTGCAAAAAAAGAGCTCGCGTGCGGGCGAGGAGATCCTGCATCAGACGAACGTAGCGGCCATCGAAACGGCGATTAACGAGGTCGTCTTCGGTGAGGCCCTGGGCAGACGCGGCATCGAGAGGAATGTAGATGCGACCTATGTCGAGGTCGCGCGAGACGTCCTGCCAGAAATTCGCAAGTTGCAAAGCGGTACAAGTGGCGTCGGAAAGGCGCTGGCGTTGCGCGTCGCGGTAGCCACAAAGGTGCAGGACCAAGTGACCGACGGGATTAGCAGAATTAACGCAATAGCCGAGAACCCCTTCCCAATTCGCATAGCGCTTCGTCGTTTGATCCTGACGGAAGGCCTTCAGCAGGTCGGCGAAGGGCTGCTTGGGGATCTCTTTGCCGAGAATGGTTTGGCGCAGCGCGACGAACACAGGATGAGACGGTTTGCCTTCGTAGCACAAATCCAGTTCGTGCTCCCACCAATCGAGAAGCTGAAGCGCGCGCAGTGGGTCGGCTACTTCGTCGCCAAGATCATCGGCCCAGCGGCAATACGCGTAAACGTTGTAGAAATGCTGGTGCAGGGCCTTAGGTAAAAGCCAGGACACGACATTGAAATTTTCGTAGTGATGCGTGGCGAGCCAGTGCGTGTACTCTTGGGCAACGAGCGGAGGGCAGCCCGGCGCGGGGGTGTTGCGCATGATTTCGAGTTCGCCGGGAGCCAGCATCAGAAGATCGATTCCTTGCTCGGTTCGGAATTACGGGTGGGCGCGGTTGGCACGTGCAAACTAAGGCCGTACGGCGAGCTTGATTTCGCCGCTGCGAGACTTCATGCGCTCGAAAGCCTGCGGCAAGTCCGCCAAACGAATCTCTTCGGTGACAAAGTCGTGCGCGGAAATATCACCGCGGCGAATCGCTTCGAGCGCTTCGCGGAAAAAGCGCGGCGTGTGGTGGAATGTGGAGATGAGCTTGATTTCTGAGTAATGAATCGCAGCGGGCTCGATTTCAACGTGCGTTCCGGAGGGCAAACCGCTGAAGAAATTCACCACGCCACCGCGGCGGACGATGGCCAGGGCCATGCTCCAAGTCGCTGGGTTTCCCGCAGCTTCAACGACGGCGTCGGGACCACGTTGGTCGTCGGTCAGAGCTTTCACGGCGGCAACAACGTCTGGTACCTCGTTTACGTTGATCGTGACGATGGCTCCGAGACGGCGCGCCACATCGAGCGGGGCGGTGCGCCGGGCGACGGCGATAACCCGGACGCCGCGGCGGGAAAGCATGCGAATAAACTTCAACCCAATCGGGCCGCAGCCAATTACAACCGCGGTATCGCCCGTGCGCACTTCCATCTCATGAATCCCGCGAAGCACGCAGGCAAGCGGCTCGGCAAGCGCAGCGCTTTGATCATCCACCGAATGCGGGACTTCGAGCATGTTTTCCACGGCGATGCGGCCAGGAATGCGCATGTACTCGGCATAAGCGCCATTGTTGAAGAGCAAATCGTCGCAAAGATTCTCCTGGCCACGGCGGCAGTGGTAGCAACGCAGGCAAGGCGCGGAATTCGCCGCCACCACACGCATTCCGAGGCGCCAGCGAGGATCAACGCGTTTGCCCGCGGCTACGATGTCGCCAACCAACTCATGGCCAAATACCGCCGGCGGCTGAATCATGCGCGCGTGATAGCCGCGCTTCCAAACTTTGAGGTCGGTGCCGTCGGTGAGCGCAAGGCGGACGCGCAGAAGCACTTCGTCAGCGGCCAGCGAAGGAACGTCGATCATCTCAATCCGGAGATCCTCGCTGCCATAGAGGACGGCCGCCGTCATTTTTGATGGCACAGCGACGCGCGTGGGAGCAACTTTCAATTCTTCGCCTGTATCCGTTTTCTTGTCGGTGGTCCTCATGGGTGTGTAATCAAAACCTTTAGCGATTCCGCGGTGGGCCGGGCAGCCAAATCCAAAGCCTCTTGGATCTTATCCAGGGGGAAACGGTGCGTCACAATGTCCATTACCGGGAGTTTCTTGTGGAGCACCAGTTCCGCGGCTGCATCCTGGATGTCTACCGCGGCGCTATAGCTGCCTAGAATTTCTTTCTCGTCAATCCCCACAGCGGCTGCTGGAAACTCAATTTTGGTAACCGGATCGTTCGCGGCAAACAACAGGACTCGCCCACCAGGCCTTGTCGCAGCCAGCGCTTCCACGACCACCGCGGGATGCGCAACCGCCACCAAAACGGCATCAGCCCCCCGTTCCTCGGTACGGGCCTTAATTTCCTCCACCAGCTTACCACCACTGGGGTCAAAGGATTCAATCGCACCTAAGGTAAGACTCTTGGCGCGGCGGACGGCCATGGGATCGCTGGTGTAAATACGGGGGCCCGCGAGTTTTGCAACCATGAGGAGCTGGAGACCGATGGGCCCGCAGCCGATGACAAGAACCGTTTCGCCAGCTGTGACGCGGGCTTTCTGGACAGCTTTCAGGATGGTGTTAATCGGCTCGATGAACGTGGCTTCTTCGAAGGTGATGTTTTCAGGAAGCGCCACGACGCCGCGTTCGGCGACCCACGGCATGGCTTTGACGTACTCGCCAAAGCCGCCGCCGTTTGGAGTAAAGCCGGCGGTCAGCCCGGTGGTCTTGTATTGCTTGCATTGAGAGAAGAGGCGGCGTTCGCAATAAAAACATTTGCCGCAGGGAATGTGATGAAAACTCATTACGCGGTCCCCGGGCTTCCATTTGGTGACGCCGCGGCCGACGGCGACAACCGTGCCTCCGAGCTCGTGACCTAGGATTTGCGGTGGCTCGACGTAGCGATGATAGATTTTCTTGATGTCCGTGCCGCACACGCCGCACGCAGCGACTTTGATAAGCACTTCACCATCGCCCAATTGAGGGACAGGCACTTCTTCGACACGAACGACGCCTTTTTCGCGGAACACGCCCGCGCGCATGGTTTTGGGGATGGGTCCCAAGGCGCGCATGCTTTCCAGAGTTGTCTCCGCACGGGTCATCGTGCCGCGACCTTTCGTTGTGGTTCCCCGGAAACTTGTATCAAACGTTCGATGTATTGGCTCAAGAAGTCCGCCAGGTTTTCACGGGCGGCGCGCGTGTGTTCAAACAGTCGAACCACGCCAAGAATACTTGAGCGCAAGCTCAAGATTTCCCCCAACACACGAAGCTTATCCACCTCCCCGGATTTCGACGTCGTGCGGTTGAAGTCGATGGGGAGATCCTCTTCAGCGGAATCGCTAATGGCCCTAATGGCGACCGAGCGAGCGGCAAAACCAGCCCCTTCCGAGAGAACACATGCGCTCTCCATTTCGACGGCATCGGCTTCCGCTCCAAGGCGTCTTTTTTGTGCCGCTTCGACAACGACCTGGTCCTTGCTCAGGAAAACACCAACCGGTGTCGCGCCGCATTGTGTCGCGAGCTCTACGAGCGGTTTGTCGCACCGAAGCGTCACTCCGGCGGTTGGCCCCCACACTTCGCGCGCTACCAGAACCTCGCCAACGGCATACTCTGGCCGCAGAGCGCCGGCGAAACCGCTAGAAATGCAAATTTCAAAACCTCCCGGCCAAATGCCCTTTATCGCCTCTACCCAAGGTTTTCTGCAGCCTATCCCGGTGAGCAACCCGCAAATCTCGAGGTCACCAATTTGAGAGCGATACAAATCGACTGCGCCGCCATGCAGCTTTTGAAAGCGGTGGCGCCGCCGCCAGGGATCAAACTCTGCTTCTACAGCAAAGGTAACAAGGATTCTCATGGACACGGTCTTGGCAACTGGGCGCAGCCTGCTGCGCCCTTACAAAACCACACCTATGCCGCCACAAAGGCCGGCGCCAGGAAAGCAACCTACGCCGCGCTGGCGCGCGCCATTTTTCTGACGCGGCCCTTGTCGATATAACCGTTGGCTTCGTACCAACGCACGGCCCGTTCAAGAGCAGCCGACACCGGTCCCGCCTTGAAACCTAGCTCGCGCTGCGCCCGGGAGCAATCCACAAACATCATGTGCCGCGCAATCTTCACTCCCTCGACTGGGATGCTTGGCTCACGGCCGATCAACCGCGAAAATATCGTATTGGCGTAGGCCACGCCCAGCGCCAGTCCGTGGGAAATTTTCATCTTGGGTGCGGACAGGCCGGTAATCCTCGAAAGCGAATCGAGTAGGGCCTTGAGCGTGAGATTCTCGCCCCCGAGCAGGTAGCGCTCGCCGACTTTTCCCTTTTCGGTCGCCAGCAAATGGCCTGCGGCGCATTCCTCGACGCCGACAAAATTCAAGCCCGTCTCGACGTAGCCGGGCATTTTTCCATTGAGAAAATCCAGAATGATTTTTCCCGTCGGCGTAGGCTTCCAATCCCAAGGGCCAACCGGCGTGGTCGGCATGACGACGATGGCGGGTAAGCCCGCTTTCGCGGCTTTGAGCACTTCCTGCTCGGCCATCCACTTGGAGCGCTTGTAGTGCCCGACCATTTCCTCGAGGCGAGCGTCGGTAGATTCGTTGGGAAGTTGCGGGCGGTCGACGGCGATGGTAGCAACGGTGCTGGTGTAAATGAATTGCTCGACGCCGGCGCGCACGGCTGCATCGAGAAGATTCTTTGTGCCACCCACATTGGAATCGTAAATGTCCTGCTTACGCCTCGCCCAGAGACGGTAGTCGGCGGCGACGTGGAAGACGCGCCTGGCTCCTTGCATGGCTCGCGCCACCGAGGCCGGATCCCGCAAATCACCGGTAACATACTCAAGGGAGAGATCAGCAATGGCGCGATTGGTGCTCGAAGGGCGCAGCAGTACGCGCACGTCTTCGCCTCGCGACACCAACTGGCGCGTGACATGGCTGCCCAGAAAGCCGGAAGCGCCTGTGACCAGCGTCGTCATGCGATTCTCACGCTTTCTTCCCCAGCCTCGGCGTGCGCGTTTTCGGGATCGCAAGCCGGCTCGTCGGGCAATTCCCTGGCTGCCGTTTGTGAGAGAAGCGCCTCCTGAAGATGCTCGGAAAATTGACGCCAGAAACTGCTGGCGATAAGCCCGCGTGCTTCCGTAACCTTGCGGACGACAGCGTCGTCGGTAGAAACAGCGGTAATCAGCCAGCCGTCCACATCCTTTTCCGCCACCAATGACTTGAGAGTTGTGAGCTTCGCGAGAACCGAGTCCTCGTGAACTTGCGAATGAATGACGGTGAAAAAGCCGGAGAGCCGCGCAGCGCACAGCCCTTCGATGGCCAGAGCGGACTCCGGCGCCTCCAGCGTATTGAGGCGAACCACTAGGAACAATTCACGAAGGGGCTGAAATTCGTGTATACGACGGCGAAGAGACGTCCCATCAGTTTCAAGAAAGACACCATGACCGCTCTGCGCAATGGCTCGCACGAAATGGCCGATGCCGGCATGAAGCAGCGGCTCGCTTCCCCCAATCCAAATCACCGGAGCGCGAACTGCCACTAGCGCATGCATTTTTTCGCGAGAAACGGGCGCCCGAGAGCCGGGATGGAGCACTTCAGCCGGATCCACATAGTGGACCATCGGACCCGGGAGCGTGGAACTGAAAATCTGCGCGATGCGGGCCTTTGCGAGTTTTGACGTGAGCCGCGCTGGCAAGCGCACCATGTAGGTTAAATCCCGCTGCGCAGCCGGAACTCGCTGGGCTGGAAGTGCGCGGCGCAATACTCTTCGGCTTTGCGCGATTGATTGGAGTAGCGCGCGAGCGCGTAGACCGGGAAAGAATTCCGATAGAGATGATATTTCAGGTAAAAGACTCCGGGAAAGCCCGTGCCGGTAAACTCCGGCTCGCCCCAGGAGCCGTCCGCCTGCTGGCGATGGACTAGGTAATCGACCGCTTTGGCAACCGCCGGGTCTTCCGTCCCCGCGCTGGCGAGCAGGCCGATAAGGCCCCATGCGGTTTGCGAAGCGGTGCTCGTTCCCTGCCCCTTCGTGGAAGGTCGATCGTAGCTCAAGAGCGATTCGCCAAAGCTGCCGTCCGCTTTCTGAACGCTGCGCAGCCAGTCCACCGCCCGCTTGCAGAATTCGCGCGTGGCCAGTGAAACCGTCTCGAGGGCGCGCAGCACGCCACTCGTTCCATAAATGTAATTGACGCCCCAGCGGCCAAACCAGGAACCGTCTTTGCACTGATCCTGCAGCAGGAACTTCAGGGCGCCCTCGATGACGGGATGCTCCGCCGGCCAGCCGTAGCGGCCAAGACACTCGACAACGCGCGCGGTGACGTCGGCGGTCGACGGATCGATCATCGCGTTGTGGTCGGCAAAAGGAATGTTGCAAAGAAACTTGCGATCGTTGTCGCGGTCGAAAGCGCCCCAGCCGCCGTCGCGATTCTGCATGCTGAGCAGCCACTGAATACCACGGCGCATCGCAGCTTCCATCCGCGCCGGCTCGGGATATTTCACGCGCTGGAGAGCCATAAGCACGAAAGCGGTGTCGTCAACATCCGGATAAAAGTCGTTGCGAAATTCAAAGGCCCAGCCCCCGGGCTCCGCGTCTTTGTTCTTGACCTGCCAATCGCCGGGGCCGACCACTTGTTTGGACAGCATCCAGTCCGCCGCCTTCACCAGTGCTGGATGATCTGGAGGCAAGCCCGCCTCTTCCAGGGCAACCATCGCGATGCAGGTGTCCCACACCGGAGACACGCACGGCTGCATGCGAATCGTGTCTTCATCTTCAATTTCAAAGCGCGAGAATTCCTTGATTTCACGAACCGTGAGCGGGTCGTCCGGGCCATAACCAAACGCCATCAACGCAAAAATCGAGTTCATCATCGCCGGGTAAATGGCGGCGAGGCCTTCGGTGCGCTCGATGTGGTCAAGCATCCAGGACTTCGCTTCGCGGATGGCCCGCTGGCGAAATGGTTTCCAGGGTGACTTCTCATAAAGCTTCAACCCGCGGTCTACCGCCAGGAAGACGTTTTTCCAGGAAAGAAGTTGATCGCTCCAATCCAGCGCGGCGGTCTTGCGCTCGGGGTCCTTGAAAAGCTCGTCCACATGAGCCTGCTCCGGGAGCCGCCAATCGGGGCGCAGCGAGGACAAAACCGCCATCGGGATCACAATGCCCCGCGTCCACGAAGACATCTCATAAATATTGAAAATGAACCAGTGCGGAATGAGCATCAGCTCGGGCGGAATCGAAGGAACCAGGTCCCAACTTACGGCGCCAACCAAAGCCAGATAAAAGCGCACGTAAGAATTGGAATGTTCGAGGCCGCCCAGGCGGTGCGCCATTTCCCGCGCGCGCACCAGATTCGGCGCATAAGGCGAATCGCCCGCGAGTTTCAATGCGAAATACGCTTTGCAGGTGGCGTTTAATTCCGAAGGGCCGCCGGGATAGATGCTCCAACCGCCGTCAGGCAACTGACGCTGCCGGACGTAGTTTGCCAGCTTGGCAATGCGCTCGGGATCAGCCTTGCCGAGAACATGCAGATAATAGATGTAATCCGACTCGAGCGTGGAATCGGCTTCCAACTCGCCCTGCCAGTAGCCTTGTTCCGCTTGCAGAGAAAGGAGGTGATTCGCGCCGCGTTCAATGGCTTTTTCAAGACGCTCCGCCCAATCCGGTTCCTGCCATGCGACTTGCGCAGGTGCGACGGCTGGTTCCTCTCCTATGCGGGCAAATGAGGCCATCGATGCTCCCCCCAGAGCACATAAGGATTGACGGGTTCAGCAGGCCGGTCCGACCCGCCGCATTAATTTCCTGTAACTGCCATGATCCCTGTCACTTGCACCGGAACGAGACGAAGAAAGAAACAACTAGGTTCCAGTAACATCGGTACTACTTTCGATTATCGCCGCCTTGATGCTGAGGGTCAACGGGTAAGATGCCTGGTCGTAAACGAGGAGTTGTCAAATTGAAACCGTTGGGGGAGTTTCGAGCGCCCTTTCGACCAAAACCCTCAACGGCTGCGGCAGGGGTTCACCTTCTTGTTGAGAAACCGAGGGTTTCTCCCGGAGCAGGCGTGAGGGGAGCTGCGTCCAGGCTGGCGCCGCGGCGGAAAATGCTGCTGCAGACCCGCGAAGAACGAGAGCATCGGCACGATCCAGCGCAGCCCGAGCGGAATCTTTGAAGTCTTCCTTCGACGGGTCAACCACCGCGAAATACAGGCTTGGTTTCAGGAATTGCAGCAAGGAGTTGCTCTCGAGAATCAGCGTTGGCAGTTCGCCGTAGGAAGCTGTTTGCGCTTCCTTAGCCGCGGCTCTCAACAACGGAAGCCCTTCAGCGAGAAATCCCTGCTTGGTGCGCAGCCAAAACGAACGGCGCGCTCCGGCGGCCAGAAATCGAGAGCTATCGGTCCCGGTATCCCTGAGCGACTCCCAGTCGAGCGCGCAGATATGCTCGGTCGGAGCGCAGTCGCAATTGTCTCCGTTTTGCGCGCAAACACCATGGCCATATTGTGTGATTTTTCCGGCAATCCAGCTTGCTTTGGGAAAAGCGGCAATCACGTCGCAGACCAGCTGGGTCTTACCGATGCTGCGCGTGTGCCCGCCAATGACAATCACGCGCCAGCGCAGTGAGAGCTCTTTTCCTTCTGGCTTATTTGCTTCCAACTTTGGCCTCAAGATTCTTGATGCGTGCGGCTAGTTCCGGCAGGCGGCCGTAAAACGCGTATTGCTCCTTGAATTTTTCGAGCGACCGCGCCGGCGTTCCCCAAACGGTTTGCCCGCCTCGAATCGTCTTTCCGCCCAGCACTCCGGATTGCCCTCCAATCACTGCGTTGTCTTCCAGTTCGCAGCGCTCCCCAAAACCCGCCTGGCCGCCAATCACCACGTTTTTGCCCACCGTGCACGACCCCGAGAATCCTACCTGCGCAGCCACAACCGTATGCGCCCCAAGCTGGCAGTTGTGGCCAATATGAACCAGATTGTCGAGCTTCACACCTTCAAGAATGCGCGTGTCGTCCAGCGAGCCACGGTCAATCGTTGTGTTCGCGCCAATCTCGACGTCGTCGCCAATCTCCACAATCCCGACTTGCGGGAACTTCCAATGCTTCCCTTCTCCGAAAGCGTAGCCGAATCCATCAGCGCCAATCACCGCGCCGGAATGAATCTCCACACGATGGCCGATTCGAACGTGGTGATACACGGTCACACGAGCATGAATGCGGCAGTGTTCTCCCATCCAGCAGCCCGGTCCGATGACGCAATGGGCCCCAACCTGGGTTCCCGCGCCGATATGAACATCCTCGCCAATCACGGCGTAAGGCCCGATGCTCGCGCTTCCAGCAACGCGCGCGAGCGGAGCAACTACTGCGGTCGGGTGAATACCTGACGCAATCGGGGCACGGTCGAGAATCAGCGTGGCTGCCTTGGAAAAGGCAAATTTGGGGTGCGCGCTTCGCAGCACCGTTTTGCCCGGCAAGCTTCGCCCCTCGTCAGCAATCACGCAAAGCGCAGCAGAAGAGGCCGCCCGCTCGAGGTGCTTTGCGGAGTCGACGTAAATCAAATCGCGCGTCGCAGCCCGTTCCGGCGCCGCCACACCGCTGATCTCAAGCCTGCCGTCCCCTTCGAGCGTTGCGCCAATCGCGTCAGCCACTTCTCTTGCTGTCTGTCTCATGTTCTGCCTCACGAAAGTCGTACACAGGCGCTTCGTCGCTCGGCCTGGTGTTCCACCGGCCATGAACCCAAACCCATTGTTCAGGATATTTTCGAATAATGTCTTCCAGCACCTTCGTAAACCGTTGTGTATTCTCGAGGATATCTTGCTCCGAATCGCCTGTTCGAACCAGTTCTAGCAGAGGTTCAAAACGGAGTCGGTATTTTCCGAGGCGTTCGTCCCAGACCGCATAGCCAGGCACGACCGCTGCATCGGTGTGGAGCGCCAGCCGCGCTATCCCGGTCGTCGTGCTCGCCGCTTTTCCAAAGAAATCCACAAAGACGGCTTCCTGTGGCATGGTGTTTTGGTCGCTAAGTATGCCAATCGTTCCCGCTTCCTTCAGAACTTTCAGCGTGACGCGCGCCGATTCATTCTTGAAGATTGGCTGATTCCCTGACAGGCAGCGATACTTGTTGACCAAGGAATCGATCCGGCGATTCTCGATGGGCCGCGCCAGGTAATGCAGCGGATAGCCGTAGAGCGCATGCGCGAAAGAGGAAAGCTCCCACGCGCCAATGTGCCCGGTCAGATAAATCACGCCTTGGCCGCGCCGATGGCCTTCCAAGAAGTTCTCATGGCCGTCGAGAACCACGATCTGCTCAATATTTTCTCTCTTGTATCTCGGGAAGCGCGCAAATTCCGCGGCCATCCACCCCAGGTTACGAAGCATCCCCCGAATAACCGCTTTGCGTTGCGCATTATTCCAATCGGGAAAGGCAATGCGCAAGTTCACTTCTGCCGTCTTCCGCAGCCGCGGGAGTAGCGAGTAGAACAATCGCATGACGGCCACAGCGAGACCTCTCGCCAAGGACCTCGGAACAAGCCCGAGCCCAGTTACGACAAGCCACACCGCCGCATATTCGAACCGCTGCTTCATCGCGGACTCAATTCGAACCGGAGAACCATTTCGCGACAGTATGCAAGAGGTCCGGCGCTGGAAGAAAGTATTTCAATGTTAGACTCAAACTTCGTGGCGAAACGAACCAAGCGCACTGTGACAAAGCGAAGCAAGCGCCCGGTGGCAGAACGAGCCGAGCCCGCTTTGGTAGAACGAACCAAGCCCGCGGTGGCAGAACCACCCAAGCCCACCATGCCAAAACCAACCAAGCCCACACGACCGGATTTCCACACCACACCAGGCGCCCTGATGGTCTGGAGCCTGCTCATTTGCGCGACCCTCTATGTATGCTACTTCAGTCATCTGGGTGTGGTTGGTTTCCTCGGACCCGATGAGCCCCGCTACGCGTGGATTGCGCGGGACATGATGGAGTCGCACGACTGGACGACGCCGCGCTTGTATGGAAAGCCCTGGTTCGAGAAACCTCCTCTCTATTATTGGGGCGCAGGGCTGGCCTTCAAGTGGTTGGGGGTCAGGGAGGCGGCGGCGCGATTGCCGAGCGCGATTTCCGCCCTGCTGGCCACTATTGCGCTGGCCTGGCTCGCTCGTCGCCTCTATGGTCCCGAAACGGCGCGCTGGTCCCTGCTCCTGCTTCCCACAACGGCAGGCATGATCGGCTTTTCCCATGCCGCCGCTACCGACATGCCATTCGCCAGCATGTTCACGATTGCCATGGTCTGCGCAGCAATGGCGTTAGGCCTGGCACGCAACGAAAACACCCCGATCCTTCCCCGCACACCGTGGATCGCGTTAATCCTGTTTGGATTTTTCCTGGGAGCAGCCGTCCTTGCCAAAGGCCCGGCGGCAATCATTCTGTGTGGCGGCGCGGTGATCCCCTGGGCCTTGCTCACCAAACGACGACATGACGCGCTTCGATTGCTTCATCCGGTGGCCATTGCGTCTTTCTGCGCCGCTGCCCTGCCCTGGTACGTTCGCTGCGCCCGCCGCAATCCCGATTTTCTGCGTGTCTTCATCATCGAGCACAATTTCAAACGCTTCCTGACTCCTGAGTTTCAGCACTTACAGCCATTCTGGTTTTACCTGCCGGTCGTATTGACAGCCCTGCTGCCGTGGACGGCGCTTTTTCTTTGGAGCGGCGTTCACGGGGTGGCACGCGTCGTTCGCACCTATACCGCGCAAGACTCCAAGTGGTTTCTAACCTGCTGGGCCGGCTTCGGCCTGCTCTTTTTTTCGATTTCCCGCTCCAAACTTCCCGGCTACATCCTTCCCGCTCTCCCGGCGCTTGTTTTAATCTTTGCCCATTCACTCACCACCATGGAAAAAATCCCGCGTTGGCTGCTTCGCGTAGCCTTACTGTTGTTTTCGCTCTTGCTCTTCGTTCCGCTCGTCTACATCCAACTTCTCGGGCCGCAATTCTCTTACGGAAACGCCACGATCGTGACTGCCGTGTGCGCCATCGTGGCTCTGATGGGGGCGGCAAACCTTCTATTGGCCTCTTTTGGGAGACCCGCAAGGCAAAAAGGCCTGCTTCCCCTCCTCGCCGCCGGCTGCGTTGTGCCCATCCTTCTTGCCACCATGGCGGCTTATTTCGTCGCGCCGTCTTTCCTGAAGCCCGACCCTTCGGGCAAAATCCTTGCGCAGCAAGTGCAAAAGCAAAAAATTCCGCTGGATGAATTGGCCGTTGGCTGGCTGAGCCGCGGCCAGCATTTTGGCATGAACTTTTATTTGCACCAGGAAATTAAAGACTGGAACCTTGAAAATTCGGGGAAGCCATACGTCTTAACGGATATCCGCGGCTGCCGGAACCTGGATCCTATTCCTTTCGCATGCGAACCCATGCCCTTCGATGAGCAGGCGACAGGAACCTTCCTCTACCACATCGTCATGCGCGGCTCAGTGCAGGGTTTGGGGCAGAGGCCTGGCAACGGTGGGGGGCAAACGCAAAAGAAAGAATGACACCACGCGGTTTTCATACTCGCGCTTTTCGTCGTCGCTCAAACCGACAAAATTGCCGTGTGCAATAATCGCTTGCTCGCGCGGCTCAAGAGCCTGCAAAAACATCTGCCGTGTAATCGCCGCCAGCTCCGGATCGTCCAGCGCTTGAATATACAGCGAAGGAACACCGTTGAGGGCCGCCAGCTTGCTGGAAAGCGGCGGATCGTGCCGGTGAACGTTGTTCAAATAACCAAAACCGATTTGCGTGGAGCGAACCATCACAGGAAACCTGCCCAAGCCGTTTTGCTCGACTCCCACTTTCACCATCTGTTCGGGATCGTCGTAGACGGAATCGAGCACCAGCGCGCGAATGCGCTTGTCGCCCTCCGCTTCGCGCAACGCCGCGTAAGCTCCCAGGTTATAGCCCCACAGCCCGAAACGGGTGGGATCCAAGTCGTCACGAGCCGCCAGAGTGTCGACGGCGATGCGCAGCTCGTCGGCTTCGCGGTAACCCAGCGTGGTAATGCCCGCGTTGGCGCCGTGCGCCGCAAAATCAAAGACGAACACATTGTACTGGTGGTCTTGCAGCGCGGAAACCAATGTCAACAATTCACCGCGGCTCGATTCATAGCCATGACACAAGACGATTGTAGGCGCCTGCCGCAAGCCCGGGAAAAACCACCCTTCCCGTCTGCCGAGCTCCGGGACCTGAAAAACCACCACCTCCGGTCTGCCTGGAAAGCTGGCCATGCTGATTTCCGGCGCGCTGCGTTGCGGCTTGACGATTCGGTAGACGAGAAATCCCGCAATGGCCGACGTAGCCAGCAGCGCAAAAAAGGCCAGCGCCAAAATCAACGTCAACAATTTCGTGTACCACCGCGATGGATACCGCAGTTCAGAAAGGATGTGCATGCGTCGCTTAAGCCGCTCCGGTGCGCGGCGCCTCTTGTTTCAAACTCCTTCTGGAAACTGTCAAACCCCAGCGTAAAGCCATCGTAGCACGTGGCTTTCAGCGAACTTTGAAAAGCCGAAGGCCTTGTGTCGCATTCGTATCGCCTCCGGACCAGCGTATCCAGCGGTTCTAAGACGAATCGGCTATCATAGAGCCAGTAGAGAAGCCTGTACGGAGCCCGTATGGCGGGAGCTCAGCAAATCCGCGTCCCGATGAACATCGTCGACTTGCGCCAGACCACGGTGCGCCAAATTGAGCCACTCCTCGAAGAGGAAGCGCGGCACTGGCGCGACGAGTTGCACTGGGACTATCGCGGCGCTCTCGAGCTAATCAAGCGCTTCATGGAAGCGCGCGCCTTGGCCGGCTGCGTGGCGTTCGAAGGCGGAATCGCAGCGGGCTACTCCTTTTACGTCCTGGAAGAGCAAAAAGGCCTAATCGGCGGGCTGTATGTTTCATCCAAATTTGCTCAAGACGCTTTGGGCCGCAGGTTACTCGAGGAAATGCTCTTTTCCATGCGCGCGATTCCGCATTTGATGCGCATCGAGGCCCAGCTCATGCCCTTCAGCGGCCCCTTGGACGCCCCGCTGCTCGAGCACGGATTCCATCTCTACACCCGCCAATTCATGCTGCTTGATTTGCACAAGATGCCGGAAGCAAAAGCCGGCGCTTCGGGCGGCCTGCGCCTGGTTCGCTGGAACGACCGCCACTTCGATCCTTGCGCGAAGCTGATTTACCTGGCCTACGCCAATCACGTGGACGGTGAAATCAACGATCAGTATCGCAGCCGGGCGGGCGCGCTGAGATTCTTAAAGAACATTATTTTGTTGCCGGGATGTGGACAGTTTATTCCCGGCGCCTCCTTTGTCCTTCATGAGCCGGGTAGCGACGAGTTAGTAGCGGCCGTTTTGACGAGCGAAGTTTCCTCCGGCGTCGGTCACACCACGCAGATTTGCGTCTTACCCGGCTTTCAGGGACACGGCATCGGCCGCATGCTGATGCAAACTTCCGCCGAAGCCCTGCGCTCCATGAAATTCCGCGAACTGACCCTCACGGTGACGTCCGAAAATCACACCGCCGTGCAGCTCTACGAAAAACTCGGCTTCCAAACCATCAAGTCTTTCACCGCCGGGGTCTGGCCCCGCTAACTGCCGGTCTATTTCGATTTCGACTCGACGGCGTTCAAGATTACCGGGCTATAGCCTATTCGCGTTGCGTTCGTTAAACGAAGATCACGCTTTCCCGCGAAAAGGGCCTCGCCGTCGATTTCGGTCTGGGGCCTAGGAGCTTTCTCAAACTCATCGCCCGGCACCCACTGGATCGGCTCAGATTGCGCAGCGGCCTTCAAGCCGAGTTCGTATCCGAAGGCCGCCATCTTCGCCAACCCGCGAAAGTCCCAATCATCGCGATACACGTCCGTTGGCTGGTGGTAGCGGTTCTTCACGTAATCGTCTGCTTGTTGCTCTCCCCACGCTTCATCGTGCCCTTGAAATTTCATTCCCTCGCTGATGGAAAACGCCGGGATTCCCACGCGCGCCAGGCTGAAATGATCCGAGCGGTAGTAATGTCCCGCCTCAGGCCTCGGATCCGGGCGAATCACCAATCCAAATTCTTTGGCAGTTGCCGCTACTACCGGATAAAACGTTGTGCGCTCGGCACCGCTAACTTCAACTTCTTCAGGTATGCCAAGCGGCCCCAGCGCGTCAAAGTTTAGATCCAGAATCGGATCCACGGGGAGATAGACGATTTTTTTTCCCAAATGCTCGGAGCCCAACAATCCCTGCTCCTCGCCGGTCACGGCCGCAAACAAGATTGCGCGCTCCGGAGCTTCCTTAACTTTCGCCCAGGCGCGTGCCAACTCCAGCAAAATCCCGCAGCCGGTCGCATTATCCACAGCCCCGTTGTAAATGTTGTGGCCGCTCCGGCTCTTGTCGATGCCGAGATGATCGTAATGCGCGGTGTAGAGAATCGCTTGGTGGCTATCCTTGGGCCTAGAACCAGCTCGCATGGCCATCACGTTATGCCCCACAAACGGATGCATCTGGCTCGCGATGTGCGCCTTCAAGCGCACGCCTAACTCGATGGGCTTGAAATCGCGAGACTGCGACTGCTGATACAACTCACCGAGATCCAGTCCAGCCATGCCGACGAGTTTCTGCGCCACTTCCTTTTGAATCCACGAAGCCCCCTCCAATTTCGGCACGCGGCCTTTCTCCAGGTACGACTTTTCACTGCCCCACGAGTTGCGCACCACTTCCCATCCGTAACTCGCCAGGTCGGTGCGATGAATAATCAGCGTCGCCACTGCTCCGCGCCGCGCCGTCTCCTCATACTTGTAGCTCCAGCGGCCGTAATACGTCAGGGTCTTCCCTTTGAAAAACTTCGGATCGTCGCTGACCGGCTCGTTCACAAATAGCAGCGCCACTTTCCCCTTTAGGTCGTAGTCTTTGTAGTCGTCCCACCGATACTCCGGCGCCGTAATTCCGTAACCAAGAAAAACGATGGGGGCATCAATATCGGCCGATTCTGTTTGATTTTCATTGCTGGTCACAAAGTCATCGAGATTCTTAAGCGCCACCGGCTCGCCATGAGCGGGAATGAAAGTAAATGTCGTTTCCGGAAGCGTTTTCATGCTCACCATCGGAACGCTCTGAAGATACGTTCCTGCCTCCGAAGCAGGCTGCAAGCCGTAACTCTTGAACTGCCCCGCGATATAATCCGCAGCCAGGCCGCCGCCTTTTTGTCCGGTTCCACGCCCCTCGAGCGCATCGCTTGCCAGGTACTTGACGTGCGCCCGAATTTTCTCCGGATCCATCTTGACCCGCATCTCTCGAGCAGCCGCAAGATGGCCTATTCCAACGACGAGAGCGCACACCACCAGCATCGACAACGCGAGCCACACTTTCTTTTTCATGGGAACCCCTGGTCGAAAAAGCCGATGCCTCTTCACAACCGATCTCAAACCGTCCAGATTTCCTTCAGCACGCGGCGGAAGTTGCCCCCCAGGATGGCCTCGATGTTGGCATCGCTATATTTGCGGCGAATCAGGCCCTCCGCAATGTCGAGAGGTCTCTTTGCAAAGTTGTAGCCGTCGAGATCGATTTTGTCGCGAAACCCGTAGGTGCTCTTATAACCCGCCTTGAGCTGCTTGTATTCCTCGGGAGGCATAGCGTCATACCCAAGCAGATCAATGTCGCTGCCGACTCCCAGGTGTTCCACGCCCACCAATTTCGCGACGTAATCGTAGTGGTCCAGCATGGCATCCACTCCGGTCGGCTCCTTCGGGCTGACAAACATGCGCACCTCGGTAATGCCCATGACGCCGCCTTTGGCCGCCATCGCCTTAATGGCTTCATCGGTTTTGCAGCGCGGATGATTCGGGTTCAGCGCGCGGCAATTCGAATGCGTGATCAGCACCGGTTTTTTCGACAACTCAAACGCGTCGAGCGTCGTCTTGTCGCCGCAATGAGAAACATCCACCGCCATGCCCACTTTGTTCATGCGGTCGACAATGCTTACGCCAAAGTCGGAGAGACCATCGTCCCGCCGCTCGGTCGAACCGTTGCCGATCAAAGTGCGCGCGTTGTAGGTGAGTTGCGAGACGCGCTGGCCGGCTCCGTAAAAATAGTCAACGTCGTCCACCTTGCGAAAATGTTCCGAATTCTGAATTCCCAGCAGGATTCCAACTTTCCCCGAAGCTTTAATTCCGTCGAGCCGCGCCGGGGTATCCACGCGTTCGAACCAGTCATCGTGGCGCGCGATCAGGCTGTTGTAGCCGGAAAGGAACTGCAGTGTCTCGAGATACGCATCCGGGCCGCCCGTTCCAATGGCGATATGGAAAACATGGATGCCCGAATTCTTGTAGGGCGCGAAGTCCTCCGCCTTGAAGTTTTCCGGATTGCCGAGCATCTTCCGGGTTTGGCTGGGACTGATCCACAACGGCGCGAGCATGTCGATGACCGTCGCGCGCTGCACCAGCTCCACCGCGCGCGAAGAGTATTCCGGCCCGCCGGCAAACAGCAGATAACGCCCCCGATGAATCATCGCCGCCCCTACAGCGGCACCGCCTCCTGCCGACTTCAAAAACTTTCTTCGGTTCATCTCTCTCCCCTTGAGAAAACCCCGCTACTTTTTTACTACGCGGTCTTTCAACAGGTTCTTCAACTCGCTCATGAATTCCTGCACGTCCTTGAAATCCATATAAACCGACGCAAAGCGCACGTACGCTACCTTATCGAGCTTTTTCAGCCGGTGCATGATCATTTCCCCGATTTCCGTGGTCGTCAGCTCGCGCTCGGTGGACTCATGCACCACGGCCTCAATCTCGTCCACAATCCCTTCCAGCTTTGGGGTGGCCACGGGCCGCTTCTCACACGCTTTCAAGAGCCCCTGCAGGATCTTCTGCCGTTCGAAACGCTCGCGTCTCCCGTCTTTCTTGATGACCATGTACGGAATTTCATCAATGCGCTCGTAGGTCGTGAAACGCCGCCCGCACTTCAGGCACTCGCGCCGGCGGCGAATGGTGTCCCCGCCGCGGCCTTCCCGCGAATCGATCACTTTGTCATCCACATGCGCGCAAAAAGGACACTTCACGAGGCTCCGGTCTCCTTGCTTCTTATTGAGCGGCTTCGCCCGCCGATTCTTTTTCGTGCGCAAATTCGCGCAATTTTCCCAGTGACAATCCTTCCTGAATAAGGAACGGCACACCCGCCAGGCAACACGCCGCAAAACCAATCAGCCACAGCACCACTGCCGCCGCTGTTGCCGGCTCCGTTTCTACCCCAAACATCTTCGTGTACACAAGCACGGAAGCAAGTTGCGCCCCGCCCCCAACCGCCGGTAACTGCACGACCGATCCCACCAGCGAAAATGCCATCACTAACATCACTTCGCCCAAGGTCAGATCCGCCATCCTTGGCGAAGCGTTCCCAAAAGCATGAGTTCCCCAGTAGTACACCAGCAAAACAAGAAACCAATGCAACCCGGAATAAAAAATGGCCAGAAGAAGCTCTTTCCCGTCGCGGATGGCCTGCGCACCGCGCACGACCCCGAACAAGATTCGTGCAACCGGTCCACGCCAGCCGGGCATGGTTCGCCAGCCCCCCAGACGACGCTCCAGCAGCGCTGTACCATGCAGTCGCAAATACACTAAGAACGCCACGGCAGCGGTAACGCCCGCGAATAAGAGGGTACCCGCGGTTTTCGCAGCGGTTCCGAGCGCCGATGTGGTTTCTCCGCCGCCGGTCTTTGAGTTGACCAAGAACAATGCCAACGCCGCTATCACGGCAGTACTGCCGGTATCAAACAAACGTTCCAGCGCGTAGATGCCAAACATATCCGCGATTGGCAGTTTCTCTTTTCGGGCGAGTAACAGCGGCCGAACGGGCTCTCCCGGCCGCCCCAAAATAAAAATCGCCGCGAATCCCGCCAGCGTCATTTTGTAGATGACCCAGAAGCGCGAAGCTCCGAGATTCCCCTGAAACAATTGCCATCGCAGCGCGCGAATGGCATAGCAGCCATAGATTACGAATATCGGCAACAGCAATAGATAAAGATTGGCTCCCCCGACGGCATGGAGCAGTTTCTGTCCGCTGAAATTGGCTTTGTGAACGAATCCGGTCGACTGATAAACAACAAACCCGGCCAAGACAAGACCGGCCAGGATGATGATGAGATTCCTCGACGATGTTTGCATGCGTTGGCAGACTAGCGAGAGCCCTTCATCGCGTCAAGGTGCAGCCAGACAGCGCTTGACATACCGTGCAATCCATTCAGAATCTAGCGCCATGGAAGGATCCCTCAACAGCCGCCTGTCCATGATTACGTTGCCGGATGTAGACGGCAAAGAAATCCGCTTCGGTTCGTTGTGGGTCCGCCAACCGGCAGTGGTGGTGTTCCTGCGCCATTACGGCTGAATTTTCTGCCGTGAGCACGTCGCGCAGTTGCGCGCGCATGAGCAGGCCTTTCGCGATCGCGGGGCAAACTTGGCTGCCGTGGGACTGGGGGATCGCACCTACGCGCGGGCTTTCCGCGAGGAAACGGGCATCACCTTCCCTTTGCTCATTGACGAAAAACGCGAAGCCTACTCCGCCATGGACCTCAAGAGCGCCAACTTGTTTCATTTGCTGCGAAGCGACAATGCCCAAGCCCGTGCGCGCGCAAAGGCCGGTGGGCATTCGCAGCATGAACTTGGGCGAAATCCTTTCCAGTTGGGCGGCAGTTTCGTGTTCGGGCCGGGCGATGTCGACCGCTTCGCACACCGCAGCGAGACCTTCGGCGACAACGCCGCCATCCAGACGCTGCTGACGGCACTGCCCTGAGCCGCCTTACCACTTGTACAAGTCCCTTATCCTGAGTAAGATGCCAAAACTAATGACGGTTGAAAGCCTGGCCAGAGTCAAAGGGAACATTTCGCTAGCAGTTTTCGTTCCATAGTTGGCAGGCCGAGATGGGCTGCCAGCGGTTTTTTTTAACAGAAGCCGGCTCGCAGACACGCCTTGCACCGTACTTGGTTCAGAGGCTGATGATACGTTGGAGCAGGATGCCCAACTTGTCCAGCAATGCCTCCAGGGCGATGGGTCGGCCTGGGAGGAACTTGTGCGTCGCCACACGCGCCGCATTTTTAACATCTGCTATCGGTTCACCGGCAACCGCACGGAAGCCGAGGACCTTACGCAAGATGTGTTCCTCCGGGTCTACCGCACTTTGGGCAGTTATCGGTCGGCTCATGGCGGTTTCGCCACTTGGATGACCAGTGTGACGCGCAATCTGCTGATTGACCATTACCGTAGAACTAAGAGGGACCGCGTCACCGATTCCCTGGACGATGCTATGCCCGTTGTCGAGACCAAGGAGTCGGTCGCGCGCCGCCCCGATGAGCAGGCTCTTCTTGGTGAATTGAGCGGCCAGGTGCAAAGCGCGCTCACGCGGCTTTCTCCAGAGTTGCGCGAAGCAGTGATCCTGCGCGACCTGCAGCAACTGGAGTACGTCGAGATACAAAGAGTATTAGAAGTACCGGAAGGAACCGTGAAGTCACGCATCAATCGTGGGCGCATCGAATTGGCGAGGATTCTGCAACAAATGGGAGTGCGCCCGGCATGAGGATTTGGGCTTTACGAGCACAGGCTTTAGCCTGTCGTTTTTTGAGTGTTACAAGCGAGCATGGTCCGTACGTCTTAAAACGGAGCATGGTATGACCTGGACTTGCGAACAAACCGAAGCGCGCTTGAGCGACTACCTCGACGGGCTGTTGGACGGCGCCGAGTGGAGCGCTTTCAATCAGCACGTCAACACCTGCGCGGTCTGCACTCCGCTGGTTTCGAGCGTGGCTCACACGCTTGGCGGCCTCTACGCCCTCGAACAGGTTGATCCGCCTCCGCAACTGGAAACCAGGATCCTGCTTGCGACGGTAGGTGTGGCACGAAGCAAGTTCGACTTCTCGGCATGGCTCCGCAGCTTCCTATCGCCGCGCTTTGTTTACGCCACCGTGTCCGTCGCCGCTACCATGGCTCTGTTGCTGACCGCCACGGGCTTCAACTGGCGCAAGCCGAAGCTTGCCGACCTTGCCCCCGCAACCGTTTATCGCAGAGCGGACAGTACGATCCATGTGACTTATGCGCGCAGCGTAAAATTTGTCAGCGATCTTCGCGTGGTCTACGAAATTCAGTCGCGCATGAACGAAGGCGATCAAAATCCCGCCATGCGTGAAGAAACGATTCCCCAGTCCTCTCCCAAGAAGAATCCGGGCCAGACGGACAACACGAATCCGTCCGCTCCCAAGCAACAAAACCGAGCCACCGATGTCAGCAAGCGGCTCGAGGTGCTGGCCTGCGAATTCCCGATTTGGAGTGGCTCATTGGTGGACAGGAGAGAGCAATGAATTGTGCCGTCCATACGGATGTGGACGCTGTCGGTTACTGCCGCAATTGCGGCAAGGCCATGTGTTCGACGTGCGTGCGCCCGGTGCGCGACGTGCTCTATTGCGAGGATTGCCTGGCCGGCATCATGGGCATTCCCGGCGCTGCTCCGATGCTCGGCGCGCCTGCTTCTACGCCTGGGACGCTACCGCCTCCGGCTCCCAGCGCCCGCTCTGGTGGCAGCCCCGGCGTCGCTTTTTTCCTGGGACTGTTCCCCGGACTTGGCGCCATCTACAACGGCGAATACAACAAAGCGCTGATTCACGTGGTGGTCTTTATCGCCCTCGTTGTCGGCGCTAGCAGCGATGCTGGCGATGCCACTGAGCCTGCGCTGGGGCTCATGATTGCGGGTTTCGTCCTGTACATGGCTTTTGACGCCATGCGAACCGCGCAGGCCAAGAACCGGGGAGAAACTCTTTCCGATCCTCTCGAGTCTTGGAGCACGAATCGCCCCATCGGCCCCATGATTCTGATCGGCCTTGGCGTTGTTTTCCTGCTGCACAATTTCAATATTTTTCCGTTTTGGCGGTTTTGGCGCCTGTGGCCGCTGGTCTTGATTGGCGTTGGCGTACTGATGTTTCGCAACCGGATGGGCCGCTCTTGAGCGGCCTAAGGAGAGGATGACTTTCGATGAGTGATCGCGTTCGTTGCAACTGCCGCCGGTGCATCATTCGTAGCCTCATGGGCCCCGCTATCATCATCACGGTTGGCGTCTTGTTTCTCCTCGACCAGGTGCGCGGCGGATACCTTTCCTTTGGCAATACTTTTCCCGTGATTCTGATCGTGATTGGGGCCATCAGCCTCGCAAGCAACCTGGCTTCGACCGAAGGTCACATCAACGGCCCGGTTCCCGCCGCTCCTCCGGTGGCCGCGGCTTCCTCGCCGCAAAACCCGCAAGGACCGGTTCAGGGACAATAACGCTCCATGCCCAATCCCGCCCCTAGCCGATCGCTCTTCCCCGGCCTCGCACTGTTGTTCGTCGGCTTGCTCCTCCTGGTGCACAACTATCGGGGACTGGACATCTCTCGCCTGTTTGAATATTGGTGGCCGCTCATCATCATCTTTTGGGGCGCGATCAAGCTCTATGAACGCGCCATGGCCCATCGCACCGGCCAGGGCGCATCCACAATCTCTGGCGGTGAAATTCTCCTCGTTCTAGGCCTGCTTTCCCTGCTCGGAATGGTTGCCGCATCCGACCTCTTTAAAAGCAGGTTTCCCGGGTTTGGCGTTGACTGGCCACGAGGCGGCGACAGATTCAATTTTGATTTGAACGTCGAGCCGAAGCAGGTTCTTTCTGATGCCCGCGTCACCATTCGCAACGACCGCGGCGACATTACCGTCCGGTCCTCCGAGGAAGCACAAGTCCGTGTCGACGGCAAAAAGAATATCAGCGCCTGGAGCGAGACCGACGCCGAGCACCTTGCCTCGGCAATCTCTGTCGAGATCGCCAAGAATGGCGACGGCTATGAGGTTCGCCCTGTTAATGCGAGAAGTGGCGACTCGCGCGTCAGCTTGGACCTGGACGTTTCGGTGCCGAAAAAGGCTTCGCTCACGATTCACAACGACCACGGCGACGTGTCCGTGTCTGACATGGGCAGGCCGGTCACCGTCAATACCACAACCGGCGATGTCGAGGTACGCGACACGGCGGGTGACGTCACAATCGATACCCAAAGGGGCGACGTCAAAGTTTCCGATACCAAAGGCAACGTGAAAATTGGCGGCCGCGGCGGCGAAGTGAATGTTTCCGGGGCAACCGGCGCGCTCACACTGGATGGAGAATTCCGGGGCCCGGTTCGCGCCGACAAAATCGCCAAGGGCGTGCGCTTTACCTCCCGCCGTGCGGACCTCACGATCAGTCAGCTCAGCGGTCACATGGAAGCCGGCCCGGGCAATCTTGAAATCGCCGACGCTCCCGGCAGTCTCACCCTGCGTTCTAATTCCGAGGATATTTCCATCGAAAACCCCGGCGGCAAACTCCAACTAGACAATCGCAACGGCAACATCGAAGTGCGATTTCCCACTCCGCCGAAAGAAGACATCGAGATTACGAATTCCTCTTCCCCCATCACGTTGATCCTGCCCGAATCCTCGAGCTTCGAGATTGTTGGGGACTGCCACTCCTGTGACATCGATTCCGAATTTTCGGCGGACTCCCTGAAACAGACGTCAAACGGCGGCGACGCTCACTTGGAAGGGAAATACGGCAGCGGCCGCGGCCCCAAAATCATTCTGAAAACCAGCTACGGCTCGATTTCCATCCGCAAAACGAGCTAGCCCTATCTCCAGAACAATCTGGCTACAAACTTGAAACGAAACACGCAGTTTGTCGAGCAGACTACTTTGTGTACAACCAGCTTGTGGCACAAGCTGGTTGCGGACTTCCTTGTGACACTCCGTGAATCCGCAAGCCACTCATTTCACGGGGGATAGCTTGGGCATCGCCAAGGCCGTTCGAATAAGCCTCGGGTCGACTCTTCCGCATTGCAAAATCATACTTTCACGAGCCGGCAGGAAATCCGAGGCTGGCAGCTTGCTGACGGAGTTGCTGCCACGCCGTCAAGGTGGATGTCGACCCCCCGCCGCTAAAAATGCCTCCGCCCAGATTTTGCAGGCACGGCAGAGCGATGAGCGGAGTCTGCGGCACGGGCAGAGGCGGAACGCTGGCGTCTCGATTTGTAAAATCGAGAGCGTTTGCAAGATTGGAAATGTCGCTGCTCGCGTCGCGCGGCGTCAGGGGCGCGAGCCCCCAGCGCCATTCAATCAGCTTCAAGACCGAGGTGTGATCGAAGACCATCGAATTCACAGCCGGGTTGCTTGGATTCCCTTTCGTGAACGGTGAGGCGACAACCGTAGGCACGCGCAAGCCTAGCAGCGTTTTTCCATTCACCATATCGGTATCCACTTGATTCGCCGCAGTCGCGCGAGGCGGCGCAACGTGCTCAAAGAAGCCGCCCCACTCGTCGAAGTTCACGAGGAACACGGTGTTCGCCCACTTTGGTCCGTTCGCGACCGCTTCAAAGGTTTTGTAGAGAAATTTGTCGCCTTCGCGAATGTCTGCGTGCGGATGGTCGTCGTTCCCCGTGCCATCGTCAAGAATCGTGTACCTGGGATCCACGAAAGAAACGGCAGGAAGCGTTCCCGTAGCCGCGGCCAGGAGAAACTCGGCGTAGAGTTTCGAAATTCCCAAATACTTCGTGCCCCACAACGCCGTGAATGGCACGTTCGAAAAGAAATAATTGGCGCTCACGCCCGCGGCCGCGAGTGCGTCCCAAATCGCTGGCAAGGAAGTGAAACTCACGCTGTCCGTCAAACGGTCCGTTTGTGCGGTGTGGAGAAAGAGCCGATTCGGAAAAGTCGGTCCGAGGATGGAAGCAAAGTATCGATCGCAAGTCGTAAAGTTTCGCGCCAGCGCCGCGTAAAATGGCATGTCGGCTTCGCCGTAGTAGCTGATGGAATAAACGTCGTTGCTTCCCGCGCGAAGAAATCCATCCATCGCACCATTGTCATATTCCACCCGCCCGCCGTTGTAGGAATGATCCGGACTCGGATGAGGGCAGCCGGTATTGTCGCCCGAAAGAGAGTACGTCGAGTGCGAGACACCTTGGTTGTCTACAAAGGTCACCCCGGCTTGCTTGCCATCCGCATTTGGCAGCCAGCCAAGGAAATGATCGAAGCTGCGATTCTCCATCGTCACCACGACGATATGCTCAATGCCCGAATCCGCAGGCTGGGGCAAAGCCCCCGAGGTTGGCATGGTGTTTTGCCCGGGCAAAAATTTACTGGAGCCACAAGCCGCCCCGAACAAAGCTGCCCCCGAGGCGAGCCCCGCGTTTTTGATCAAGTTGCGACGATTGATCCTCATGACCACCCTCCCATGGAAGAACCAGGAATCGAGATTTAGGGCCCTCTCCTAAGGGCCCGCAAGCTGGGAGAAAATAAGCAACGGAAGGATAAGTCGTCGGAAAAAACTGGCAATCCGGTGTAAACCTGAGGTGAAATTCTGGAAAGAAACAGGAGTGCTATCGGAACTCACCTTGGGACTCGGATTTAGCGCTCGGCCAGGCGGTGGAGCTCCGCAAAAAAGGCGGGAAAGGATACGCCGGCGCAATCGGCGTCGCGAATCACCGTGTTTCCTTCCGCGGCCAGACCGGCCACAGCGAATGCCATGGCGATGCGATGGTCTCCGCGCGAGTCAATTTCCGCTCCGCGTAACTTTCCTCGGTGGCGCCCCTCCACTTTTAATCCGTCCGGCCGCTCTTCGACCTTCGCCCCCATCCTTCGCAGATTTTCGGCCAGCGCCGCAATCCGGTCGCTTTCCTTCACGCGCAACTCGCCCGCGTCGCGAATCTCGACGCCCTCCTCCGTAAATGGGCCCAACGCGGCAAGCATTGGCAATTCATCAATCACGAGCGGGATACGCGAGCCGGCAATCACGCCGCCTTTGAGAGAAGCGCCCTTCATGGCCAGGTCGCCGATAATTTCCCCTTGCGAGCTTTTCAGCCCGAGCATTTGAATCGAAGCACCCATCTCGGCGAGCACATCTAGAATCGAAGTGCGCGTGGGATTCAACCCAACGTTGTGGATGAGGACGTTGGAATCGGGAAACAAGGACGCGGCGGCCAGGAAAAACACCGCCGACGACAGGTCTCCCGGCACATCGAGTGACCTCGCGGTGAGCTTCCCACTTCCACTTCCATTTCCGCCACCGAGACCGCGCACACGAATGGTCTGGCCATTTTTATCGACACTTGCGCCAAATTCTTCGAGCGCGAGTTCCGTATGGTCGCGCGTGCGCGCCGGCTCGGTTACGCTGGTGACGCCGTCGGCAAACAATCCGGCCAAAAGCACCGCCGATTTCACCTGCGCGCTGGCCATCGGCATCTGGTAATCAATGGGCTTCAGTTTCGTCCCGCAAATCTCGAGAGGCGCAAAATTATCGTCGCGCCCGTGAATATCTGCGCCCATTTCGCGCAGCGGTAGAATCACGCGTTTCATGGGCCGCTTTTGCAACGAATCATCGCCAGTGAGTCTGGAGGAAAAACTCTGTCCCGCCAGGATGCCCGCGAGAAGGCGCATCGTTGTGCCGGAGTTCCCCGCGTCGAGCGCGCGCCGACTGCTCTTCAGTCCGCGAGCTCCGCGGCCGGTGATGCGCACCGTGTCTTTCTCGACTTTTACCTCCGCGCCCAGCGCGCTCATGCAATCAAGGGTGCTGTGGCAGTCCGCGGCCGCCGAAAAATGCCGCAACTCGCTTGTGCCTTCCGCGAGCCCCGCAAGCATTGCATACCGGTGCGAAACAGACTTGTCGCCCGGCAGCTCTAGGGCGCCATGCAGGTACCTCGCTGGCTGGATCGTTTCTTTCTTCACGTCAAAAATTCTAGCACGCCTGTCCGTGCGGCCAGTTTTTTCTGCCGCACCGGCGGTCCCTGGAGTTGAAATCGCGCGGCCTTCCTCTACGTATCATAGAGTGAGGAGAAATTTGAAATGTCTGCCCGCCGTCAGTTGGTTCAAGCCGCCACAAAATTCGGCATGCTCATTGGCGCGATCTTTGTCGTCACGGTATTGCTCGCCGCCATGCCCGGCCATCACGCACCGGGTGCGCAAATTCAGGAATCGCAGCAGCCTCCGGCCAGGCAGTCGCAGCAACCGTCGCAACCAGCCATGGATCCCAACAGGCCCGGGATGGACATGGAGGACGCCAAGGCCAACGAGGCCCACGCCGTCCGCGACATGACGCCCGGGGAGCATGCGCACAACGCGCACATGCACATGACCGCGCCGCGCCCGGAAACCGCCGAAGACGCCGCTCGCGCCAGGGAAATTGTGGACCAGCTCCGCGCGGGAATCGCCAAGTACAAGGACTATCAGGTGGCGCTGGCCGACGGTTACAAGATTTTCCTTCCCAACCTCCAGCAACCCGAATATCACTTCACGAATTACATGAACGGCTTTCTGGAAGCGTTCAAGTTCGACCCCGCGCGGCCTACTTCCCTGCTCTACAAGAAGACTGCGGCGGGATACGAACTCGTCGGCGCCATGTACACCATGCCCGGGCGCGCCACCGAAGCTCAGCTCAACGACCGTGTTCCCCTGAGCGTGGCGACCTGGCACCTCCACACCAATCTCTGCATGCCGCCTGCGAACCAACGCCGGAATGCCGATTGGACCAAGTTCGGCTTGCGCGGCTCCATTGCCACGCCGCAAGCTTGCGACGCTGCCGGCGGCAAGTTTCATCCTGTGATCTTCGGCTGGATGGTCCACGTGTACCCCTACGAAGGTTCAACCGAAAAAATCTTCGCCATGCATCACCACGATTAGGCTCCTCGGGTCCAGCCCGGTTCTAGAACGCCTAGCTGAATCTTCCTATTGGGGCAACCTCCCGTCGTCCAATTGCCTCTAGTACGGGTGCCGCGTATTATGGAACGTTCATGCTTACGGCCCGGCCGCATCTGTCGAATCGTCGCGCTCCTGTTTTCCTCGCGTTCCTGGCGTTCTTGGCGGCGCTCTGCCTGACTCCCGGAACCCTGGAAGCCCAGCAGCCGCAGGAAATGCTTCCGCTCAGCCAGGTTCGGCCTGGCATGCAAGGCTACGCCTACACCATTTTTTCGGGCGATCAGATTGAGAAGTTCGACCTGGAAGTCATCGGCGTGCTGGACAATTTCCTTGGCCCAAAGCAATCGATCATTTTGATTCAGCTGAAAGGGCCAAAGGTAGAGCACACCGGCGTGGTTGCGGGGATGAGCGGCAGCCCGGTTTATCTCGATGGCAAGCTCGCGGGAGCGTTGTCCCTGAAGCTGGGCATCTTCACCAAAGAGCCGATCGCCGGAGTCACTCCAATTCAGGACGTCTTGAATCCACCACCTTCCGCGGCGGCTGAAATTCCGCTGCCGCAGTTCGGAGTTCCCTCCGGAGCAGCGGTCCGTGCAATGCTGCCCTCGGGCTCGGCGCTCGAACCTATTGAGACGCCGCTCGTCTTTTCAGGCTTTCAGCCCGCCGCGCTCCAGCAATTTGCCAATCAGCTTCAGGGTTATGGCCTGGTCGCCACCCAAGGGGGTACTACGGCTCCTAGCCCGCAAGACGGTCATCTGGTCGCGGGCGATATGGCGGGAATGGTTTTGGTGCAGGGAGATGCGTCCATCAACTCCGCGTGCACCGTCACGGCGGTCGAGGCGGACCGTGTGTTCCTTTGCGGTCACCCGTTTCTGAGTCTTGGCGACGTACAACTTCCCATGGCGCGCAGCCATGTGGTCATGACGCTTTCCTCGGACCTCTCTTCGACCAAGATCGTCAACGTCGCGGGCTCCATCGGCACCATCACGGGCGACCATTTGACTGCCGTAACGGGGAAACTTGGCGCGCCTCCTGCGATGATTCCCTTGGATCTTTCGCTGCGGGCATCGGGCGCAGAAAAGAAACTGCACTTTGAGATCGTGAATCACCCAAAGCTCACGCCGCTGCTCGTGGCGCTGACGACGTTTAATGGTCTGACACAGAATCCCATCTACGGCGAAAGCACCACGTTGCACCTTACCGGTGAGATTCGCCTGCAGGGGCATCCGGCGGTGGAAATCGAAAACACTTTTGCGCCCGGCGATACTCTGTCCCCCGACGGCTTTCCCATCGCCCTGACCATGCAAAACACCTTTGGACGGCTTTTCTCGAATACCTTTGAGCCCGCGAAAGTGGAAGGCATTTCGTTGCATGTCGAAAGTGTTCCGGGGCGAAAGTCGTTCACGATTGAAAGCGCTTGGCTGGAAAAAGGGGAAGCCGCTCCGGGAGAAACTCTGCGCGTCCGCATTCTGGTTCGGCCTTATCGCGGTGAGCCACAGATCAAGGAAACAACAGTTCGCGTTCCCGAGCAGGCAACCCGAGGAACCAATCTACGAGTCCTGGTGAGTGACGGCGAACTGATGAACCGCGCTTCGCGCGGCTTCGCTTTTGCAGGCGCGGGAGGGAGTCCCGCAGGCCTCGATCAGCTCATCTCCGTTCTAAATCGTGAGCGACGCAATGACCGCCTTTATGTAGGCCTT
>Ga0126378_10000151_pt1 | contig 51303 bp, 45 predicted proteins | sample PanSoiMetPlot_23_FD_92587 | JGI IMG/M metagenome (GOLD analysis project Ga0126378, IMG submission 92587) | Tropical forest soil microbial communities from Panama - MetaG Plot_23 | ecosystem: Environmental > Terrestrial > Soil > Tropical forest > Bulk soil | place: Panama | collected 2016-02-17 | reverse complement strand
CGCTCCCTTGAAGCCAAGCTTGGTCGTCCGCTCGAGTTCGTCGGCTGCCGCTTTTGGGTCGCTCGTGGGCAGCGCTGCAAAGGCCGCGAACCGCTTCGGGTTGGCGGTAACAACGGCATGCAGCCGGTCGTTCACCCGCCGCGTCAGCGCGACGGCGTCGGCGCCAGTGAGCTTCTGCGTCGAGGGCGCGCCGTGGGACAGAATCTGCAGGTCGATGCCTGCTTCATCCATTTCGCGCAAGCGCAACTCGCCGAGGTCGTATAGCCGTTTGAGGATCTCCGGATCGCGCACACCCTCGACGCCGACGAACGACGCCGCCAGCTCCTTGTCCCAGTAGTGTTCCTCCAGCGCGATCACCGGACACTTCAGCGTTCGCAGCATGATTTTCCCCTCTCGTGGCCGATGCGTTTTCCTAGCAATCGCGAGCGAAGCTGTCACGGACGCGGCATCATCGCGACGAGTCCCGACCGCAAGCCTCCCTGCGGCTCTCGACGAGATGTGATGTACGGAGCCCCATTAAAAAGTGCTCGTCGCTTGCCGCAACCGCGACACAGTTGAGCAAACGGCGAACGCAACGCTTTCGAAAGTAGTTCACCCTTATAGGCGCTGCCTATGCTCGCGAAGGCGGACCACGTAAAGCGGGCATAAACGAGCGGGTGAGCCACGCACAAGATGCAACCCTGCTGTGCGGTCGCAGCCTTAACTTAATGTGCGGCTCGAGGATTAGATTCTGTTGAGCCAAGGCGAGTCATGTCCCACCTGGTCGACAAAGCATTTGTAGAACGCGCAAACACCGTGCTGCTCCTCGGAGTTCTCTGGGGCGGCCTTGCGGCGTGTGTCATCGGCGCGCTGGCCTACGACATCGCCTACTGGCTACAGGGTTGGTGAGACGCACTCTTTACCTCCCGCAACCTGCCAAATTTCCTTTCCGTCGGCCGCACATTTCACCTGACGCTTCTCCGGCGGACGCGAGAGCGTTTGCACCCCACGTTTTGCGAGTTGGCGCACCCCTGGGTGGGCGGGTATATTGATCCGCGTTCGGAAATTTTCGCCATAGTTACATCGGGGAGGTTGCCGTGTCGATGGATTCGGGCGACGCCAGTCAGCTGCAGCGCGCGCTGGCACAATCGGTTCGCGAGCATTGGGTTTTGTTCCTGATCGAGGGCATCGTCCTCGTGGTGCTGGGATTGCTAGCCATCGTGATCCCCCCGATCGCCACCATCGCGGTCACGATATTCCTAGGCTGGCTGTTTCTGATCAGCGGAATCGTCGGCCTAATCACCACGTTCTGGGCCCGGCACGCGCCGGGATTCTGGTGGTCGCTCCTTTCCGCGGTGCTCGCCATCGCCGCCGGCATCGTCTTGCTGGCATGGCCGGTGCGCGGCGCCGTCTCGCTCACCTTGCTGCTGATCGTGTTCTTCATCATCGAAGGCGTCCTCTCGATCATGTACGCGCTCGAGCACAAGAAGGAGCTGTCGGGTCGGTGGGGCTGGATGCTGCTCAGTGGCATCATCGACCTCATTCTGGCGGCGATCATCTGGGGCGGGCTGCCGGGTACGGCGGAGTGGGCGCTCGGACTCCTGGTCGGCATCAACATGCTGTTCGGCGGCGCGGCGATGATCGCGATGGCGCTACACGCACGCAGCGCCGACGCCACCACTGCGCCGAAAGCGCTCTAAAAGGGCTGAACGAGCAGGCTTGCAGCCTCGCCGTCCTTGCCGATCAGCGCGGGGGCACCGATGAGCAGCGGTGCCCCATCAACTTCCAGGCTCGCCTGCACCGACACGAGCGCGCCTGGCGCAAGCGGATGTAAGGTGCCGACGCGCGAGCCGATCAGCGGCTCGAGCGGTTGTGCAATTCGGCAGCCCTCGACCAGCCATGACGAAAATCCGGCAAAGTCATCTTCGCTCGGAAGCTTCGCCACCGCGGTCGCTAGACGCGCCCGCGCCGCCTCCTCCGGTATGACGGACCCATCACGCGTCAGCGTACGCAGAACGCGAATCCACGTACCCTTGTAGGCAACGGTGGCGCGCACCGCGAAGGTGTCGCCCAGTGCCGCCTCGCCCTCGATGCGCCTGAGGCGGCGGTCGCGCTTGAGATCGGGAGCGGCGGCCACGTAGATCTCCTCCGCACCCTCTCCACGCGTCTGCGCTTCGATTGCCGCGATGATCTCTCCGAGACTCGCGCGCGACGAGCCCTGCGCCAAGGCGCGTTGCGCGATCGCCGCCGCCTTCGTTGCCAGCGCGATCTCCGTCGAATCGGCTGTGCCACGCAACGGCGCGAACAGCGCCGTCGCGTCGCTTAGGATCAGGCGGGGGCCGCCCTCGCGCAAATCGTCGGATATTCCGGCCGGCAGGCCCTCGAGATCGGCAATGCCGACCGCAGCGTCGGCTTTCGACGCCGCGATCAGGCCCGCTGCGGCAAAGCCGATGCGGGGGCTGTGGATCACCTCGCCAATTCGGCTGGTCGCTTCGATCCAGCCCTTCACCCGGTGACTGAGCGCGGCGACGAGCACGGGCGCGTCATCCATGGGCACGACCAGCAGCGCTTCCGACCAATACGGTACGAAGCCGGTCAGCCAAGACACGCCCGCCGGACGCGTGTTGTTGGTGTACACAATGAGCTTATCGAGGCCTGCCGCGCCCATCGCCGCGCGCAAGCGCGCGATGCGTGCTTCGAGTACCGCATCGGGCAGCTCCGCCTTGGAGCGGGAAATCAGGCCGCGCCGCATGCTCGCCTCACGCTGCGACCTCGAACAGCTCGCGCGGCGTTCTGCACAGCACGTCGGCGCCTTCCTGCGTCACCACCACCGCGTCCCCAAGCACGATATAGCCCACATCAGGATGATAGGTGTTGGGATGGACGATCAGCGCCATGCCGGGCGTGAGCGGCGTATTCACGTCCTCGAGCAGGTGCGGCTTCGAATCGCAAAATAAGCCGAGGCCGTGGCCGCGCACCCGCGTCCATTTGCTGGTCGTGTAATCGCCGAGGCCATATTTGCGAAAGACATCGTTCTCCGCCCGTGCCACGCCGGCGGCGGTCGCACCCGGCCGCACCGCCGCAATCCCAGCGGCGAGCGCTTCACGAAACACGTCAAAGGCGCGGCGCTGCGCCGCCGTTGCCCGGCCTACGACCAACGTGCGGCAAATTTGCGCGAAATACCCATCGACGGCGGGCGTGAGCTCAGTCGTCACGAGATCGCCGCGGACGACGCGGCGCTCCGAGGGCGGAGTCATCCCCAGCACATCGGTTCCACCGGAGCCTATGATCATGAAATTATCCGGGCACCCTCGGCGGCGCAGATAAGCCTCGATATCCGCCACGATCTCGTATTGCCGCCGGCCGGGCCTCACCGCCTCACGGAACACTGCAAAGGCATCATCCGCCATCTGCGCCGCGCGGCGGAGCGCCGCGATCTCCGCCGGCAGTTTGTGCAGGAGGAGCCGGTCAAGGAGCGCGGTCGCATCCTCCAGGACAAAGCCACGGGCGTTATCCGCAAGCCACGTCGGCAGGAACCGACGCGGGGCGGCAGCGAGGCGATGATTGGCGACGCGATCGAGCCGGGCCGCGACCGCCCGTGCGATATCGGCAGCGACATATATTTTATTTTCCGGCGCCTCGGATTCGGCGCGCTCGGCTTCGGTGGCGCTGTCGAGAAATAGCTCGGTCGTGCCGTCAGACGAGACGAGCGCGAGGCCGTGTCCTTCGAGGATGCCGAAATCGGTGGCATAGCGCAGGTAGTCGCCCTGCCAGGCATTGCCGTAGAGCACGACGTGCTCGATGGCGGCATCCGCCATGGCGCCGAGCAAGCGTCGACGCCTCTCCTGCGCCAGCATGTCCCCTACTCCGCCGCAGTCCATGCGACTGCTGTTATTGGCGAGGCGCGAGGCGCTCGCGTCAGAATCGCACCGGAACGAACTGATCGTTGTAGATCGCCTTCGCCTCCGGCACGACGGACAGGATTCCGAGTTCCCTCAGCGAATGCCTGATCACGTCGATCGCCGCCGGATTCCAGGCACCGTCGGGCGAGAAACCCAAAATCTGCGCGTCATAAATTTTCGCGGCGATGCTGGGCTTGACCTCGATGGTCTTGGCTTCGGACGCCACCACGAACTCCTTGTTTGCTCGCATGAACGCGATCGTCTTGAACCAACCGCGCAAGAACCGCCGCAGCAAGTCCGGCCGTTTTTCGATGAGATCGTCGGTCGCAAGGATGACGTGGGTGTAGAAGTCCTTCGCTATCTCGCCGAACAGGAGGAAGTTTTTCGCCTTGCCGGCTTCCTCCAGCTCGTAGCCGGTCGCCGCCTCGATCACCATGCCGTCAAGTTCACCGCGTTGAATGGCCGCAAGCCGCGCCTGCATCTGGCCGAGCGCGAGGATCTGCATGCCGTCGCTGCCCCAGCCCTGCTGTCGCGACAATTCCCGCACGAGCCAGTCCGTGAGCGAGCCCACGGTGGTCACCCCGATGCGCTTGCCATTGAGATCCGCGATGGTCCTAATCGGGCTGCCGAACGGGAGCACGAGCGCGAGATTGGCGGGCGGCCCATACATGGCGGCAACCCCGATCGCTGGCGCCCCCTTGGCGCGGAAACCGAGCCCGGGGCCCGAACCCAGGCCGACGTCCAGGCTGCCCGCCGCGAGCGCCTGCTGGAGCTGAGCATCACCGCGAAAGCTCGTGACCTCGACCTCAATTCCTTCCGACGCGAAGATTTTCGCCTCGATTCCCACCTCGGTCGCGCCGAACGCAAAGGAGTTGGGAACCGCCTTGCCGAGTCTCACCTTCTCGAGCGCCAATGCCTCCCCGCCGGGCCACGGCGCAATAGCTACGAGCAGGGCTACCAGCACGCCGCGCCTGACAAACATTCGCTCTCCTTATTTTTTGTCGGCAACGGGCGGCCGCCCCGCATAGGAATGGCGTAGACGGGCACCGTCTTTCTTTGCCGCGGCCGCAGCTATGCTAGCGCCAGCTTCACCCGGCCCGGCGACATTGGCAGGTTGCGGATTCGCTTGCCGGTAAGCTGGAACAGCGCATTGGCGATGGCCGGGGCTACCGCGATCACGCCGATTTCGCCCATGCCAGTCGGCGGGTTGTCGGTCGTAACAATCTTCGTATGAATTTCCGGCAGATCGCTCATGCGCAGCACCGGATAGTTGTTGAAGTTCGTCTGCTGGATGGCGCCGCCCTTCACCGTCAGCTCTTCAAACAACGCGGCACTCAGGCCGAACACGACGGCGCTCTCGAGCTGGCCATGGACGTGGTCGGGTTGAATCACGAGACCCGGATCGACCGCGACCCAGTAGTTGTGGACGCGGATTTTGCCGGTGCTGCGATCCAACGAGACCTCTGCCACGCCAGCCGACAGCGTGCCGTGATAGTCAGAGAACGCGATGCCCATGCCCCGGTCCCGGCGCTTGCGCTTGAAGTCCGACATTTCGGCCACCGCCTTGATCACGGTCTGCGCCCGCGGCTGGTCTTTCGTCAATTCGAGCCGCAGCGCGAAGGGATCCTTGCCCATGGCGTTGGCGACCTCGTCGACGAAACATTCGGCCGCGAACTTGTTGTAGCCCGAGCCGATGCCGCGCCAGGCGTGAACGCGCATGCCGCGGGTCTCACGCACGTATTCGGCCCGCACGTGGCGGATACCGTAGAACACCTGATCAAGGCCGCGCGCGCCGATGTAGTCCCTGCCGCCTGTCGCCTCGAAACGCGGGGGCGCCGCGACCGCATCCACGTTCTCCGAGACCAGGCGGTGGTACCAGCCGACGAGATTGCCGTTGGCATCGAGACCGGCTCTGAGCACGTGATGCGTCAACGGGCGCGGACGGGCGGCAGCGACATCGTCCTCGCGGGTGAGAATGAGCTTCACCGGCTTTTTGGTGATGTTGGACAGAATGGTTGCCTGGATCGCGGCATCCGGCCAAATGCGCCGGCCGTAGCCGCCGCCCAACATCTGCTGGTTGATCTTGATCTTGTCCGGCGTGGTCTTGAGGATACCGGAGATGATGTTGGCGGCGAGCGCGCCAAATTGCGTCCCGGTCCAAATCTCGGCGGATTGGCCGTCCTCCGAAACCTTGGCCACGCTGTTCATTGGCTCCATCTGCGCGTGATAGCAGTATTCCGACCAATACGTCGCTTCGATCACCTTCGCGGCGCTGGTCAGTGCTTTGGCGGCATCGCCGACCTCGTACTCCACGATGGTTTTGGCGTTGGGGTCCTGGCCATGGCGGGCATAGTCCTCTTTCGCCTTATCGGAATCTGTGTTCGCGGCGGCCGCGCCAGTCGTGTCCCACTTGACCTGGAGCGCGTTGCGGCCGGCCCTCGTCGCCTCGACCGTATCGCCGATGACAGCAACGCCAAACGGTAATGGAATCACCTTGGTCACGCCCTTGATCTTTGTGACGTCGCCCATGTTGAGGACTTCGACCTTGGCACCCTCGACCGGCGCCTCCAACACCGACGCATAGACCATGTCCGGAATCTGCACGTCGATTCCATACTTGGCAGTTCCGTTCACTTTCGACGGAACATCGAGGCGGCCGATATCCTTGCGCCCGATCAACTTGAACTGCGCGGGCTTCTTCAAATCCGCGGCCGTGATGTTCGGCAGCTCGGCGGGGACGGCGGCGAACTTGGTGATCTCGCCGTAGGAGATACGACGTCCGGATTTGGCGTGGACGACGAAGCCCTTGTCCGTCGACAGCTCGCTTGCGGGGACTTTCCACGCCTCGGCTACGCTGTCGATCAGCACGCGCCGCGCCTGGGCGCCGGCCACGCGCAGCGGCGTGAAATAACCGGGAACAGACACGCTTGCGGCGGTGATCTGCGCCCCTTTGAACAACTCGTGTGGATTGCCATACACCTTCGGGTTCGCCGGTGCGAACTCCGCCTTGACCTTCGACCAGTCGGCGTCGAGCTCCTCCGCCAGAATGAGCGGCAAGGACGTCATCACGCCCTGACCCATTTCCGCCGCCGGGCAGATGATCGTCACGGTATCGTCGGCACCAATGGTGACCCAAGCATTGATCTTGGCAGCTTGCGCGGCGCCCAGCGCATCTGGAACACGGCCCGCGCCGCCGAGGGTGAATGCGAACATCAGCCCGGCCGTGCCTTCAACGAAGCTGCGGCGAGTGAGCGTCGCGGCGACTTGATCGACTTGCTTGTTCATGACCTAAGCCTCCCGAGCGGCGCGCTCGATAGCGCGAACGATGCGCGGATAGGTGCCGCAGCGACAAATGTTGCCGTCCATATGCGCGACGATCTGCTTGCGCGTCGGCTTCTTGGTCTTCGCCAGCAATTCCGCCGCCTGCATGATCTGGCCTGACTGGCAATAACCGCATTGCGGCACCTGCTCAGCGATCCAGGCCTTCTGCAATGGGTGGCTGGAGTTCGGGGACAGGCCTTCGATGGTGGTGACCGTCTTGCCGCCGACGATCGACATCGCCGTCTGACAAGAACGCACGGCCTTGCCGTCGATATGGACCGTACAAGCGCCGCAAAGGCCCGAGCCGCACCCGTACTTCGTGCCGGTGAGTTTCAGATGCTCGCGCACCACCCAAAGCAGCGCCGTGTCGGGCTCAGCCTCGACGTTCACTGCTTTGCCATTAATTGTAAATGCGACAGCCGTCATGGGTTTCCTCCCTGGAAACGTTTCACCCATACATCCGGTTAATTTCCGGCTGAACCGACGAATGGTAATTGTTTTCCGAATTGCCCGGAAGAGCGGATTCGAGTGGCTGTTTGACGGCAGCGGGAGGTCGCTGCCTCAATAGTTGCAACCGATTTGAAAACGGCGCTAATCTTTTGCCCGTCTAAGCGTTACGGTTCTGCCGCAACTCAACAACATCCTGCGAAAGGCGCGTTAGTCAACTCAGCCCGGGAAAGCGGCAGGATCGGCGATTAAGACGCTGCATCCCGCTAGGGAGAGGACGCCATGACCACTCGTAAACGTCGCGAGGCTCCGCTGCTGGAGCCGGTCGCCGGCAACGGCCTGCTCGATCGCCGCGCGCTGCTCGGGCGCGGCATCATGTTTGCGGGGGCCGTGTCGACCGGTGTCAGCACTTCGCCGACCACAGCTGCTGCGGAACCACTGCGAGACGACGACTGGAGTCTCGAAACCGGGGCGATCACGCCGGCATTACAGACACCGTCGCGGTTCGAGAAGGACGTGGTCCGCATCTTGAGCAATCCCAACGGCGAGCCTCGCACGTCCCACGCGCGCACACCGCACCATTTGCTCAACGGCACAATCACACCCAACAGCTTGCACTTCACCATCAACCATTCCGGCATTCCGGATATAGATCCGGCCAAGCACCGCTTGGTCATCCACGGCATGGTGAAGCAGCCACTGGTCTTCACCGTGGATTCGCTTGCACGTTATCCCATGGTGTCGCGCATGGCATTCGTCGAATGCGCCGGCAACAGCGCGGGGATGTTTTCGCCGCAGCCGCTTCAAGCGAGCGTACAGGCGCTGCATGGATTGGTCTCCAACGCGGAGTGGACGGGGGTGCCGCTGTCCACTTTGCTGGAGGAGACTGGCATCGACCCGAAGGCCATATGGATCGTTGCCGAAGGCGCCGATTCGCTCGCGTTGAGTCGCAGCGTTCCGGTCAAGAAGGCGTTGGACGACGCCATGGTCGCGCTCTACCAGAACGGCGAGCGAATCATGCCGGGCAACGGCTACCCGATGCGCCTGTTGCTGCCGGGCTGGGAAGGCAACATGCACGTGAAATTCCTGCGCCGGCTCAAGCTCACCGACCAGCCGGGAATGACCTACTTCGAAACGCGGACGTATTCGCAAATTCTGCCGAACGGGAAGGCGTATCGGTTCTACTTCGTCAATGAAGTCAAATCTTTCATCACTCATCCGTCGTTCGGGCAGGCGTTGAAGGAACCAGGGTATTACGAGATTTCCGGGATTGCGTATTCGGGCAACGGCCGGATCGCGGAGGTGCTGGTCTCCGCCGACGGCGGCAAGAGCTGGGCGCAGGCGGCCTTGCAGGAGCCGGTGCAGTCCAAGGCGTTCACCCGCTTCCGCGTGCCGTGGCGCTGGGATGGGCAGGCTGCGATTCTGCAGAGCCGCGCCTGGGACGAGGCGGGGAACGTCCAGCCGCTACGCGCTCAATTCGTGGCCGAGCGGGGCGAGGCCGCGAAGATGCCCAACGTGTTCGGATTCGCCAGCCAGCACTACAACAGCCTCACGAGCTGGGCGATCGACAACAAGGGAGAGATCAAGCATGTCTATGCTTAAGGCGACTTCTTCCCTCGTGCTGGCGCTCGCCGTCGCTGCACCTGCGGCGCTAGCCGAGCCCCCGGGGCTGGGAAAACCGATTTCGGAGGCCGAGATCAAAGCGTGGGACATCAGCATTCTCCCCGACGGCACCGGTTTGCCGGCCGGCAGCGGCACCGCCGAACAAGGAGCCAAGATCTACGCGGAGAAATGCGTGGCCTGCCACGGCGAAGGCGGCAAGGGCGGGATCAGTGCAGCGGTGGTTGGCGCGCCGCCGATCAAGAGCATCGATACCACGAAAACGATTGCCAATTTCTGGGGCTATTCCACGACGGTTTTCGATTATGTGCGGCGCGCTATGCCGTGGATGAGCCCGCGCACGCTCACCGACGACGAGGTCTATGCGCTCACAGCCTTCATCCTCGCGCAGAACAAGATCATTGGCGATAATGACGTCATGAACGCGCAAACGCTGCCGAAGGTGAAGATGCCGAACGCAGACAACTTCATCATCAAATTTCCCGACAAGATTTGAACTCAGCGCGACGAGCGGGCCGCCACGGCCAGACACTGCGACTCGCGCGAGACGCCCCTCCCCTTTACCCTCCTCGCCATGCGATGAGCTTATCCCGCGACGCGTCTTGGCAAGCATGAGGTTTCTAAATGGAGCTTGGACTTAAGGGGAAGGTCGCGCTCGTCACTGGTTCGAGTCGTGGCATCGGCCGTGGCATTGCCTTGGCTTTGGCCGAGCAGGGGTGCGACCTCATGCTCACGGCCCGCGACGCCAAAGCGCTCGAAGACGTGGCGCAGGCGATCCGCGGAAAGCAACGCAAGAGTGCCGTACGCGCACTCGATCTGCGCGAGCCGAGCGCGGCGAAGACGCTGGTCGAAGCCGTGAGCCAGGAATTCGGCGGCCTCGACATTCTCGTCAACAATGCAGGCGCGACGAAGCGCGGCGATTTTTTCGCGCTGACCGACTCTGACTGGGAAGACGGCTACGCGCTGAAATTTTTTGCCCATGTGCGGCTTGCGCGTGCGGCTTGGCCGCTCCTCAAGGAACGCGGCGGCACGCTTGTCGCAATCGCGGGGACGAGCGGACGCAAGCCTGAGAAGCAGTTCACGATCGGCAGCTCGGTCAATGCCGCGGTCGCCGCCTTTACAAAATGTCTGGCGGATCTCGGCAAGGATGACGGCGTCCGGGTCAATTGCATTCACCCCTCTCTCGTCGAAACAGAGCGGCAATGGCGGCGTATCCGCGCCGAGGTCGAGCGGACGGGGGAGCCGGAGGCAAAAATACGGGCCAAGTTCTGCCGCGAAACCGGCATCATACGATACGGCACCGTCGAGGACGTGGCCGACTTCGTCACCTTCATCGTCTCCGCGCGCGCGACGTGGCTGCACGGCGCGACCGTGGACCTGGACGGCGGCGAGATCCCGGTGCTCTAATGCATAGCCGCGGCTGCATGCTTCGCCCGCAGCGCTGAGCCATCCCATGAATATCCTGCTCACTCCGGCGCGCATCGGCTCGCTCGAGATTCCAAATCGCATCGTCATGCCGCCAATGACGACGCGCACCGCGGACGAGGAGGGCTACGTCACCGAGGATACTGTCGCTTATTATCTGGCGCGGGCACGAGGCGGCGTCGGCCTCATCACTGTCGAGATGGCGTCGCCGGAGAAAGCCGGCCGGCACCGACGCCGTGAGATCGGCATCTATGACGATCGCTTTCTGCCCGGGCTCACCCACCTGGTCGATGAAATTCATCGCGCCGGAGCAAAGGCGTCCATTCAGCTCGGCCACGGCGGCGGACACACTCGCCGCGACATCTGCGGCGAGACGCCGATCGCGCCATCAGCGATCCCGCATCCGGTCTACGAGACGACGCTCGAAACGATCATCCCCGAGGAGATGACCAACGCACGTATCGAGGCGACGGTCGACGCGCACGCCGCCGCCGCCGTGCGGGCGCGAGCGTCCGGCTTCGACTGCGTCGAAATTCACGCCGCCCACGGCTATCTCATTTCGCAATTCCATGCGCCGTTCGAAAACCGGCGCGGTGATGCCTACGGCGGCAGCCTCGAAAACCGGGCCCGCTTCGGGCTCGAGGTGTTGCGCGCGGTCAAGGCGGCGGCTCCGGGAATGCCGGTCATCTACCGGCTCTCGGTCGAGGATTTTTTCCCGGGCGGATTGTCCTTCAGCGAGGGCCGCCAGATCGCGGTTTGGGCGGGGCAAGCGGGAGCCGACGCGCTGCACGTCACCGCCGGCCATTATCGCTCCCTGCCCTCCGCGCAGGTCGTGCTCCCGCCGATGAGCTTTCCGGACGCGACGTTTCTCGACTTCGCCGCTGGGGTGAAAAAACTTGTCCGCGTGCCCGTGATCGCCGTCGGCAGACTCGGTGACCCGGCGATAGCCACCGAGGCGGTCGCCGCCGGCAAAGCCGATTTCATCGCGCTCGGGCGCACGCTCATCGCCGAGCCGCGATGGGTCGAGAAGCTACGCCGCGCCGAGCCGATCCGCCGATGCCTTGCCTGCAACACCTGCATTAATGAGATGCGCGGGGGAGCGCGCATCGGTTGCGTTGTCAATGCTACGGCCGGTCGCGAGAGCGTCTTCGCCGATCGCAGGCCGCCGCGCGGCGAGCGTATCGCCGTCATCGGCGCCGGACCCGCCGGCTTGACCTATGCGTCACTGGTGACGGGAGACAACGAGGTCACAGTGTTCGAGAAAGATGAACGCGCCGGCGGTGCGTTTCGTTATGCCGGCAAAGCGCCGCTGTTCCAAGAAGTCGCGGCGACCGAGGCAAGTTTTGAGCGCTATATCAGCGATCTGGTCGCCGCATGTATGCGCAAAGGCGTGACCTTTCGCTTCCGGTGCGACGTTGCCGCTGAGCCGCACGTGCTCGCGCCGTTCGATCGCCTGGTGATTGCCACTGGCGCCCGTTACCGTTTTGGTCTCGGGCCGATCACAACGAAGATGCTGGACTGGGGCATTGGACGCTGGCCGTTGGTCTCCACATGTCTATCGGCAGCCAAGTTTCGCGACTGGTTCTATTACACCGCTCGCCGCGGAACGGCGGATCGCTTTCGGCAACTTGCCAACCCCGGACAAGCGGTCGTGGCAATCGGCGATGCGGTGACGGCAGGCAAGAGCAAAGAGGCGATCGCCAGCGCGTTCGAAGCCGCGTTAGTTGTGTGATAGTAGCGCCACATCGTCCCCTCCCCCGCTTGCGGGGGGAGGGACAGGGAGGGGGCCCGCAATATCGATAGCGCTTTTCCAGTCCCCCCTCCCCAGCCCTCCCCCGCAGGCGGGAGGGAGCGGACCGTCGTCGCTGTAGCTCACAAAATCAGCTCACCGCGCCTGCCAGCAAATCAGCGACCGCCATGGCGATGATTTTCGTCGCGGCGCGCAAGTCCTCAAGCCGCAGATTCTCGTTCGCGTTATGGGCGTTGGCTTCGCCTATAGACCGCGGCCCGGCGCCATAGAGCACGATCGGGATGCCTGCGGCGGCGTAATGGCGCGCATCGGTGTAGAGCGGCACGCCGGCTGTCGGAACCTCAACGCCCAGCACCTCCTTGGCGCGGCGTTGAATCGCGTGCGCAATTCGCTCTACGCCCGACCTCGGCGTGAGCGGTTCAGCCAAGAGGAGGCGGCGAACCTCGATTTTGATTTGCGGATGGTGCTTGGCGGCGGCCGCGATCAAGGCACGCAGCTCGGCCTCGACCTCCGCGGCGTTCTCTTCCGGAATGATCCGTCGATCGATGCGGAAGGCGACTTGATCCGGCACCACATTGGTGTTGATGCCGCCCTTGATCAATCCGACGTTCAGCGTCGGCGAGACGATGCCATCTGTGCCGGAACGTATGCGCGAGAGCGTGGCGCGATGCGCGTAGAGGTTCGAGAGAATAGTATTGGCCGCCTCGAGCGCGTCGATCCCGGTCGACGGCATGGCAGCGTGTGCTTGCTTGCCCGTTACCGTCACCTCCAGATGCAGACAACCGTTGTGCGCGGTGACGACGGCGTAGGAAAAGCCCGCGGCAATCACGGCATCCGGCCGCACCAATCCGCGACCGAGCAACCATTTCGGGCCGACTATGCCGCCGGCTTCTTCGTCATAGGTGAAATGCAGTTCGAGGGCGCCGCCGAATTTGTTGCGCTTTGCGGCCGTCTGCAACGCGAGCAGAGCCCATGTGTAAGTCGCGAAATCCGATTTCGATACGGCCACGCCGCGGCCGTACATGACCTGACCCTCCGCCCTCTCCTCGACAATCGCCCCGTAAGGATCGACCCGCCACCCGAGACCAGGCGGCACGACGTCACCGTGGGCATTGAGCGCGACGACCGGGCCATCGCCGAAACGATGCCGGACGATCAGATTGGTCGCGCTCCTCATGCCGGCCGCCTCAACTTCAGCGCGCGGCACCTCGTGCACCTCGACGGCAAAGCCGAGTCCTTCCAAGAGTTCGCGGACGCGTTTGGCGTGTGCCGCGCAATCGCCCGGCGGATTATCGCTGGGCGCCTTCACCAGTTCAGCCAGGAACCGAATCTCGCGCTCAAAATCGCGATCGACAAACTCAGCAATGACGTTCGGGAACGTCATGACGCTTCCGCGAGCCGGAGGACAGCGTCGAGCATGATCCGCGTTGCGATCTCCGCGTCCTCGGCAGTGATGATCTCGCGCGGCGAATGGCTGACGCCCCCGTTTCCGCAGCGCACGAATAACATGGCGGCATCGGTCAGCCCCGCAAACATCATGGCATCATGGCCGGCGCCGCTCGGAAGATGGCGCGGCTTTACGCCCGCACGCGCTACTGCATCGGCGAGCAGCTTTTGAAGGCGAGGCGAGCACTGCACCGCCGCCGTGCGCTGCACCTCCTTGCTGTCAATTGTGACGCCGCGTCTGGCGGCGATGCGCCCGATCTCGGACATGATGTCCGCGACCGCGGCATCGCGGGCGGCGTCATCGCCAGCGCGAACGTCGAGCGTAAGCTCGCACCGACCTGGAATTATATTGATCGCGCCGTCGGGCACTGCGAGCTTTCCGACCGTCCCGACAAGCGTGGGCGCCTGCGCGCAGCGCTTTTCGACATAGAGGATCAATTCGGCCGCGGCCGCAGCCGCATCGTGCCGCCGCGCCATGGGCACAGTGCCGGCGTGACCGGCCGTTCCGGTAATCGTGACCGCTGACCGCACAGAGCCAGTAATGGCACTGACGATGCCAATCGGGAGCCCCTCCTCGAGCAGAACCGGGCCTTGCTCGATATGCACCTCGAGATAGCCGATGAGTTCATCGCGACGGCGCGCGAGCGTGGGGATCTTTGCGGGATCGAGCCCCGCCTCTGCCATCGCGGCCGCCAAGCTCACGCCGTGGGTGTCGCGCCGCTCGAGCAGCTTGGCGTCGAACCGTCCCGCGACGGCGCTGCTGCCGAGGAAGCTCGACGAGAACCTCACGCCCTCTTCTTCCGAGAATGCAATCACGTCGAGATGGAATGGCAACTTGCGGCCCAGCCGGCTGAGATGCTCGGCAAGGACGAGGGCGGTGAGCACACCAAGCCGCCCGTCGTATCTGCCGGCGTTGCGGACGGTGTCGTAATGCGAGCCGAGGATCAGCGCCGGCGCCGTGGGCTCTGCGGCGGCGTAGCGCCCGATGACATTTGCAACGGCGTCGATCTCGGTGATGAGTCCGGCATCGCGCATCAGATCGCGGATTTGCGCAGCGACCGCGCGATGCGCCGGCGAGAGGTAGGTGCAGGTCAATCCGTCGGAGCTCTCCGACCATTGCGCCAGGCGATCGGCAAGCTCCATGATTCGCTGGCCGAATGCACCCGGCTCAGCGCCTCTACCCGCCGGTTGCGTGAGCATGTTCATGGAGTATTTCGCCCGGCGAGCTCTTGCAAGCTTTGAGGCGCCTCTGTCATCCTGCCACAGCTTGACCAGACACAGAGGGCAAAAAGGGGAAGAAGGGGTCTGCCGTCGTGCTTGCGGTCCTCACCGAGTGGTCGAGCCTCATCATTCGTTGGCTGCACGTTGTCGCCGCCATCGCCTGGATCGGCAGCTCATTCTACTTCATCCATCTCGATCTCAGTCTAAAGACGCGGTCCGGTCTGCCGCAGGGCGTCCAGGGCGACGCCTGGCAGGTGCACGGCGGCGGATTTTATCACATGGTGAAGTATCTCATCGCGCCGTCGCGAATGCCGGATGAACTCACGTGGTTCAAGTGGGAAGCCTATACCACTTGGCTCTCCGGGTTCGCGCTGCTGGTGATCGTCTACTATCTCGGCGCGGAGCTATATCTGATTGACAAATCCGTTCTCGACCTCACCGCGCAGGGCGCCGCGGGGATCGCGTTCGGGACTCTGGTGCTTGCTTGGCTCTTCTACGAGCTGCTGTGCCGGTCCGCGCTGGGCCGCCATGAAATCGCGCTCGCGTTGGTGGGTTATGTCTTTCTTGTGGCGGTGACCTATGGCTTCACCCATGTTTTCAGCGGGCGCGGCGCTTTTACCCAGATCGGTGCTCTGGTCGGGACCATCATGGTGGCGAACGTCTTCGTCATCGTCATTCCCAACCAGAAGAAAACGATTGCCGCGCTGATCGCCGGAAAAGCGCCGGACGCCGCATGGGGAGCAGAGGCCAAGCAGCGCTCGGTCCACAACAACTATCTCACGCTGCCCGTCGTCTTCCTGATGATCGCCAATCATTACCCGCTGATGTTTGCGACCCGCTTCAACTGGCTGATTGTCGCAATCGTGCTCGCGATCGGTCCGGTCATCCGGCACTTCTTCAATTCCCGGCACGAGGGTAAAGGGAGCCCGTGGTGGACGTGGGGCGTGGCCGCGGCTGGCATGGTGGCGATCGCCTGGCTCTCGGGCGCCGGTCCCGCGGATATGGGTGCGCGCGCCGGTCGCATCGACGTTAAGGCGGCGGAGAACGCGATCCTCACGCGCTGCAGCATGTGCCATCGCAACGAGCCGGTGTGGCCCGGGCTGTCGGCGCCGCCCAACGGCGTGGTGCTCGATGATCCCGAGAGCATTCGTCGTCACGCCCGCCTGATCGAGATCAACGCCGTGCGATCGAACGCCATGCCGCCGGGCAATATCACTTCGATCACGGCGCAGGAACGCCAGCTCATCGCCGCCTGGCTCGCCGCTGGCGCGCCATTGCAGTGACGGCCCCTAGGCTCGCGCTCACGCGCCGCCGGTCCCAAACAACTCGACCCCATTATTTCGCGCAAGTGTAACGGAGCTCACAAAGCTTTTGCGGCTTCCCCGCTAAGGTCCTCCTTGGCGAGAACCCTATGTCAGGGGGCATCAGGAGGCGGAGATGGCAGCCAGAACGAGGTTCGCACTCGTTTTCTGGATGGCCGTCGCGGTGGCGGTGGCCATCCTGGAAATCAAACCGTGGACGGGCGCGCCGGGCGCTCAGACTTCATCGGCTTCGCCGATCGCGGCGCGCGAAATAATTTACCGGCCACAACATTGGAACGTGTATTGAACGTTCGGCAAGCGATCCGGCAATGAACGCCAGTGGGCACATGCGCGCCCAAGACGCTCCATGTCGGTTTCCCTGATCACGAACGCTCGGAAGAACTGTTGCATCAATTTTGACGGGCGCGGAGCGGGCCCTGCTGCCTGCGCCTCCGTTCAGAAGACCTTCGTGACTTGTAGGCTTGTTACTTCGCCTCGCTATTCGCCGCTTTCAAGATGGGGGACCAGCGCGCGATCTCTGCCTTCACGAAGCCGGCGAACTTCGCCGGAGTGCGCTCGCCCTTGGTCGGCAACGATCCGCCGAGATCGGCCACCCGCTCTTGAACAGCAGAATTGTCCAGAGCCCGTTCGAGCGCGGCTGCGAGTTTGTCGATGATTGGTTTTGGCGTGCCTTTGGGTGCGAAAATTCCGGCCCAGATGCTCATCTGATAGTTGACGCCGGTTTCCTTTGCCGTCGGCACGTTGGGCAGAACCGACAAGCGTTCGCTGGCGGAAACGCCATAGGCCTTGATCGTGCCGGCCGCGATCTGCGGAATGAGGCTGACGGCCTGATCGCAGAAGAAATCGACGTGCCCGCCGATCAGGTCGTTCAGTGCCGGGCCGGTGCCGCGATAGGCCACCAGGCTCGGCCGCACGCCGGCCGCGGAAGAAAACAGCAGACATGCCATGTGCGAGGACGCGCCGATGCCGCCATGCGCCTGTTTCACGCTATCGCCGTGCTGTTTCAGGTAATTGACGAATTCCCGCAGATCCTTGGCCGGGAAATCCTTCTTGGCGACGATGACGGCTGGCGCGTGCGCCGTCAATCCGATCGGCACGAAATCGCGCTCGGAGTCGTACTTCACGTTCGGCGTGAGCACAGGAGCGGCGACATGCGAGCCCATGCTTCCTGCGAGCAACGTGTAGCCGTCCGGCTTCGCGGCCGCCACGCGCGCGCTGCCGATCGTACCGCCGGCACCGCCGACATTCTCGACGACCATGGACTGCTCGAGGATTTTCCCCATCTCCTCGGTGACGATGCGCGCCACGACATCGCTCGGGCCACCAGCGGGAAAGGGCACCACAACCGTGACGGATCGCGACGGATAGCCTTGCGCGTTCGCGCCAAGTGGCGCGGCAAATAGAGCAAAGGCCGCAATGCAGACTAGTCGTTTCAGCATGGATTGACGGTTGGTCTCCAGTTCCTTGCCGGTTAGTGCTTTTGCCAGCCTCGTTCCGCTGGACGCGTTTGAGTATCGTGGCAGGCGGCTTGGTCTCTGATTTTTCTGCGAACTTTCCTGCGGCTGACGCCGCACGTTAGGTCGATACGTTTCGATAAATGATGTGTTTGAGTATTTCCGCACCCAGCGAAAAATTTCCAATCTCGAGTCTAGAGTCAATTACCTCATGCGTTTGCCCGTATCGGAGATGCATGTTCTCGGCGCAACGACATAACGTCGATTGAGGACCTCCGCGGCAAGAAGGTGAGTTTCGGGCCGGCGGGAAGCGCTTCGAGTCTCACCGGCACGATTGTTTTTCAGCGGCTCGGTGTCCAGGTCGAGCAGGTCTTGTATGACAATCCCACCGCCCTGCAAAAGCTCAAGACCGGTGAACTCGCCGCACTTGTCCGTGTAATCGGAAAACCGATCGACTTTTTCGCAAAGATCCCCGCCAATTCGGCTCTTCACTTTGTGCCGATTCCATTTTCGAAGACCTTTGCCGATTACTATACGGTCGGTGAGCTGACGAGCAAAGAATATCCGGCGCTGGTTCCGGCAGGTCAGTCCGTCGATACGATCGCGGCCCCCGCGGTGCTCGCGGTTTTCAATTGGTCGAAGGGAAACGATCGCTACTGGCGCATTGAACGGTTCGTCGACCGCCTTTTCAGCAAATGGGACGAGTTTCTTGAGCCCCCGCGCCATCCAAAATGGCGCGACGTCAATCTTGCGGCGACCGTTCCCGGCTGAAGCCGCTGGCCTGTTGCGGAGGAAATGTTGCGTCGTATTCGCCCAAAGGACGCTGTGGACCCACGCGTGGCGAGCAGCGATTTTTCCGCCTTCCTAAAGGATAAAGGCTCCCCGGCCTCCAATTTTACACAGGAACAGCGTGAGGCGCTGTTCCGTGAATTTTTGCAGTGGCAACAAAAGCAGCGCAACAACGCGCAACGCTAGGGACGCCTCGGTTTCAGCGATACCCGGTATGCATTCAGATCACCGGGACGAAAACAGAAACGCGGCTCAAATATTGAAGGGCAGCCGAAGATAGTTCGGGCGGGAACGCAGCAGGGGAGTGTCAGCGATGAGTACCCAACCGAGAAGCCTGTAAATCAAATGGATCCTTTCGCTCTTGCGTCACATGAGGCGCACGAGCACGCCGGGTCGGAACATCATTCGGCCGAGAACGACAGCGAACCCACTCGCTCGCCTTACGCACCTACGAGAGCCCGCGAGCCTGCGAGCGCGGCGCCAATTTCGCAAGAGAATGCTTACGAATCCGTTCTATCGCGCTACGCGCCGAAGAAAGCGCGCGCGCAGCAGTTCCAAGGATTGGACGTCGCCACCAACGAGGAAGTCGCATCGCTTGTAGCTCCTCACGCATCAGGGCGTCCGCGCGGACGTCCCGAGCGCGATGCTGTCGCCACCGATGAACGCTATGTTGGCTCACGGGATTCGGACCCGCGTCGGCGAGTTCAACCCAGTCCGCAACACAAGCACTCGGCCATCACGCGGCCTGATGAGGGACTTCGAGACCTCAAGCGGCTTGAAGCTGCCTTTCGCTGGATTCAACGCGAGGACGCGGCCGGGCGGATTCCTAGCGCTGCACAGCTACCGCCCGTGTCTGGGCTTGCTGCCGCCGATGCCAGAGGCCGTCTTCGCGACACCGAGATCTTGGAGCTTCGGCCATCGCGCTCGCTGGAGCCGGAACGCATGGCGCCCCCGCCCATGAAGAGGACGCGCCGCCACCGGCTTCGCGTTCCGCTCATGGTCCTCATCGCGAGCATCTGCCCTGCGCAGTCATCCGCCGGTCAACAAGAGCTGCCACAACTGACGGCCCGAGACGACGATCGGACGTTGGCCCAGGGCGAGGTGCTCTCACAGCGTCCGGAGACGCCGCAGCCACGGAGATCACCCGAAGGCGAGACCGTCGCGGCGCTGCAGCCGAGCCCGACCGGCGATCAGGCTCCCGCCGCCAATAAGGGCATTCGCGTGCTTGATCCAGAACAGATCAAGCTTCTCATGAAACAAGGTGAACAACTCATCGCGGCAGGGGATGTGGTCACGGACCGAACCGTATTCCAACGGGCTGCGGAAGCCGGTGATGCCGATGCTGCGATAGCGTTGGGCGCGACGTACGACCCCAATGTGCTTGCAAAGCTCGGCGTGGTCGGGGTTAGAGCCGACGTGGAAAAAGCACGGAACTGGTACCAAAGGGCCGAGACTCTCGGCTCACCGGACGCAAGAGGGCGGCGGCCTTCTTCCGAAGTCGGGGCTCGTTTGCACGCAGCTGCGCCGGCCTCGAGAAGCCCGAACCTCATGCCGCGGCCCAAAAAATTGACTCCGCGATCCGCCCCTCTTTTAAGTCGGAAAGCTGTTTGCGATAGACGCCGAGCACGAAGAGGCGAATAGCCGATGACAGATTCTCGTGTTGCCGCTCGGAATCGATTGCGGCAACCAGATTCGACAAGGTCACGCTCCGCGCCTTCGCGATTTCCTTCAGCGCGCTCCAGAACGCATCCTCAAGGCTAACGCTCGTTCGGTGGCCAGAAACCACGATGGAGCGCTTGATGACCAGAGACTTCATGCGACACCCCCACCTTGCTGTAGTAACCTCGTAACATCGGAACGGAAAATTTGTCCCGAAGAGAGGCTGGATCAAAAGAATCCTGGAGCGTTGCAAAAACCACACACAGTTCCCAGCGTGACTGATCGGAGGCACCCAACTTCGGCCGGGACAGAGTGCGCCTTACATGCACCCGCGGTCTCGTTCCTCCGCAAGACACGGCATGGCCGAACTTGTATATGACGAGGCATGCCTCCAGCGGATCTCTCGAAATATCCGCGCGATCTCGCCGGTTACGGCCGCAATCCTCCCGACCCGCGCTGGCCGGGCGGCGCGCGCATCGCCGTGCAGTTCGTGCTGAATTACGAGGAAGGTGGAGAGCGCAATATCCTGCATGGCGACGCCACCTCGGAAGCCTTTCTCTCCGACGTGCTTGGCGCGACACCATGGCCTGGGCAGCGCCACATGAACGTCGAATCGATGTACGAATACGGCTCGCGCGCGGGATTTTGGCGGCTTTGGCGGCTGTTCACCAACCGCAAGGTGCCGGTGACCGTGTTCGGTGTCGCGACCGCACTCGACCGCTCCCCCGATGCGGTGGCGGCGATGCGCGAAGCGCGCTGGGAGATCGCGAGCCACGGCCTCAAATGGATCGACTATAAAGACATGCCCGAGGACGAGGAGCGCGCGCATCTTGCGCAGGCGATCCGCCTCCACACACAGGCAACCGGCGAGCGACCGCTCGGCTGGTACACCGGCCGCAACTCGGCGAATACGCTCAAGGCCGTGCTCGAGGAGGGCGGCTTCCTCTATTCATCGGATTCCTACGCCGACGATCTGCCCTATTGGATCAACGGCCCGAAGGGACCGCACCTGATCATCCCCTACACCCTCGACGCCAACGACATGCGTTTCATCAATGCGCAGGGCTTTGGCAGCGGCGGGGAGTTCTTTGCCTATCTCCAGGACGCCTTCGACGTGCTGTACAGGGAAGGCGAGCAGGCGCCGAAAATGATGTCGGTCGGGCTGCACTGCCGCTTGGTCGGGCGGCCGGGGCGCGCGGCCTCGCTGGCGCGCTTTCTCGATTACATCGCTGCGCGCGATCGGGTCTGGCTCGCGACGAGACTCGACATCGCGCGGCACTGGCATCGCGAGCATCGCACGCTCGCCGCCGGCGCGCCGGCGATCCGGTAAGAAAGCATGGCCAAGGTTGCGCTCGCAGAGCTCAATGCCGCAGACGAGGCAGCCTTCATGGCTGCGCTCGGCGATGTCTACGAGCACGCGCCGTGGGTGGCGCAAGCCGCGTCGAAGCAGCGGCCGTTTCCCACGCTCGCCGACCTGCACAAGGCGATGATGGCGGCGGTCCGCGCCGCGCCGGCGGAGCAGCAGCTGGCATTGATCAAGGGCCATCCCGACCTCGCCGGAAAAGCGGCGCGGGCCGGCGCTATGACGGTAGATTCTAAGGCGGAACAGGCGAGCGCGGGACTCGACCGCCTGTCAGAGGCGGAATTCGCGGAATTTCACCGCCTCAACGGCGCCTATCGCGAGAAATTTGGCATCCCGTTCATCATTTGCGCGCGGCGGCACAGCAAGGATTCGATCCTGCAGCAGTTCGAACGCCGTTTGCAGAACAGCATGGCGGCCGAGACGGAAGCCGCGCTCGGTGAGATCTTCCGCATCACGGCGCTTCGCCTCGACCAGCGGCTCGAGGCCGCCGATCGTCTCGACGTGCACGGGCGCCTCTCGACGCACGTGCTCGATACCCATTCCGGCCGGCCCGCGGCCGGAGTAACGATCGAATTGCTCGAATTATCCGCGAGCGGAGAACAACGCGTCATCGCGCGTGCCACAAGCAATCGCGACGGCCGCACCGATGCGCCGCTGATCGGCGAGCGGCCGCTGCCGATCGGGCGTTACGAGTTGCGTTTCCATGTCGGCGATTATTTCGCGCGCCTGAAGGCCTCCCAGGGTGATCCGCCGTTCCTCAACGTGGTGCCCGTCCGATTCGCGATTGCCGAACCGGAGAGCCACTACCACGTGCCGTTGCTCGTTACGCCCTGGAGCTACACCACCTATCGCGGCAGCTGAGCAATCGCTCAGCCGCTGATTTGGGAATAGGCAAAGCCGCGCAAAATGCCTACTCTCGCGGCAATAGCGGAGCATCGCCGGCGGCCCGCGCCATCGTTTCGGACTGGCACGACGATTGCTGCAGGTAGTGTCACGGCGCCGGTCGAACTGGCCCCAAGAGGGAGTCTCGAACATGAACAGGATCAGGGTTCTCGGGCTGCTCGCGGCAGCGACAGCGGCGCTAGCGGCAAGCCCGGTTGGCGCACAGACCGATGTGAAGTTTGCCCTCGATTGGAAGTTCGAGGGCCCGTCCGCGCCCTACTTCGTCGCGATCGACAAAGGCTACTACAAGGCGGAGGGACTTAACGTCACCATCGACTCGGGCCCCGGCTCGGTTGCCGGCATCGCCCGCATCGCCGCCGCCACTTATCCGATCGGCTTTTTCGACATCAACTCGCTGGTCAAGTTCCGCGATCAAAACCCGGACAAAAAAGTCCAGGCCGTGCTGATGATCTACGACAAGCCGGCCTTCTCGATCGGCACCACAGCCAAGACCGGTATCGTCAAGCCGAAGGATCTTGAGGGCCGCGTGCTCGGCGCGCCGACCGCCGACGGCGCCTTCGCCCAATGGAAGGCCTTCGTAAAGGAAAACGGTATCGACGAATCGAAAGTCAAAATCGAGAACGTAGGCTTTCCCGTGCGTGAACCGATGCTCGCCGAAGGCAAGGTCGACGCCATCACCGGCTTTTCGTTCTCGATCTACTACAACCTGCTGCAGAAGGGACTCAAACCCGAAGACATCAAGATCATGCTGATGGCGGACTATGGTCTCGTGCTTTACGGTAACGCGATCATGGTCAATCCGGATTACGCCAAGGCCAATCCGAAGGCCGTGGCAGGCTTTGTGCGCGGCACCATCAGGGGCGTGCTCGACACGATCAAGGATCCGGACACAGCCATCAAATCGGTGATGGCGCGCAACGAGACTGCCGACGCGAAGATCGAGCTCGACCGGCTGAAGATGTCGCTGCGCGACAATTTCGTGACGCCGTGGGTGAAAGCCAACGGTTTCGGCGGCGTCGACCTGGCGCGGCTCGCCAAATCGATCGACCAGATCGCGCTGACCTACGACTTCAAGAACCGGCCGACGGCCGACGACATCTTCACCAGCCAGTATCTGCCGCCGGCGCCTGAACGGAAGTTGTGAGGGTGTCGTATCCCGGATGCGGTGCAGCGGGAAGTGCTGCACCGCTGATCCGGGATCGCCACGGACCGGAACGGTCCACGCAAGTCGGGTTTACCCGACTTGCGCGCATTAAGCGTCGATCTCGGGTAAACCCGAGATCGGTGTCTGCAGCACCGCTACACTTCGTTCCGCGCTGCGCCGTGCCCGAGACACCGGCTCAGTCCGCTCGTTTCGCATGACCGGCTCCGTCGACATCGCCAATGTCACTCTGACCTATCGTGGCGCCGGGGGCGGCGTTCTCGCCCTCAAGGGCACGAGCCTGAATGTGCGCCGCGGTGAATTTGCCGCCGTCGTGGGACCGTCGGGTTGCGGCAAGTCGTCCTTGATGAAGCTCGTGACCGGCCTCGTCTCCGCCGATAGCGGGGAAATCGTGATTTTCGGCGAGAAGGTGCGCGGGCCGGTCAAGATCGCCGGCATGGCCTTCCAGAACCCCAACCTTCTGCCCTGGCGCAAGGTCATCGACAACGTGCTGCTCCCGCTGGAGATCGTAGAGCCACATCGCCGCAAATTTCGACGCGAGAAGGCGCATTACCGCGCAGAGGCCGAGGCGCTGCTCAAGACGGTCGGACTCGAGGGGTTCAGCGAACGGTTTCCCTGGGAGCTGTCCGGCGGCATGCAGCAGCGCGTTTCGCTGTGCCGCGCGCTGATCCATCAGCCGGCATTGTTGATGCTGGACGAGCCGTTCGCCGCGCTCGATGCCTTCACCCGCGAAGAATTATGGTGTGTGCTGCGCGATCTTTGGCAGAAGCTGGGTTTTACCGTCATCCTGGTGACGCATGATCTGCGCGAAGCGACATTCCTTGCCGACAACATTCACGTCATGAGCGCGCGGCCAGGGCACATTGTTATGACGAAAAGAATCGATCTCCCTCGGCCGCGCGATCTCGATATCTGCTTCAAGCCGCAGTTCACCGACATCGTGCATGAGTTGCGGGCCAAGATCGCCGAGGTACGCAAGGCATGACTGCGCTCGCAAGGTTGGGGTCGCCATGAACACAACTATGGAAAGGCTTTCGCCTTGGCTATTCACCATCGGCATGTTCGTGCTGTGGGAACTCGCCTGCCGCATCTTCAAGATCGACACATTTGTGCTGCCGGCGCCATCGCAGATATTCCAAGCGATCGGCCAATATTGGCTGCCGCTCGGCAAAAACTCCTTCGTCACGCTGTGGACGACGCTTGCCGGCTTTGCCCTGGCGGTCGCGTTCGGCATCGTGCTCGGCATCATCGTCGGCTGGTCGCGGACGATCTATCGCGGCCTCTATCCGGTGATGATCGGCTTCAACTCGATTCCAAAGGTAGCGGTGGTGCCGATCCTGATCATCTGGTTCGGTATCGGGGTCGTGCCGGCGGTGCTCACCGCATTCTTGATCTCGTTCTTTCCGATCGTGGTGAACGTAGCAACCGGCCTTGCCACCATGGAGCCGGAGCTCGAGGACGTGCTGCGCGCGCTTGGCGCGAGGAAACTCGACATCATGCTCAAGGTTGGGATCCCGCGCACCCAGCCCTATCTATTCGGCTCGCTCAAGATCGCAATCACGCTCGCTTTCGTCGGCGCAGTGATGTCGGAGACCATCGGCGCCAATTCCGGGCTTGGACACCTCATGGTGCAGGCGGGATCGAACTTTCAAATGCCGCTCGTCTTCGCCTGCCTGATCGGCCTCGCGGTGGAGGGCATCGCGATGTATGCGGCGTTCGCATATGTGGAGGCCTATTTCACGCGCTGGGCGTTCCGCTCGTCAATGAGCGCAGCCGCCTGAGCAGTCCCCGAGTGGACGCGCTTGGACGATGACTCCCTCCCTGTCGTCCCGGCCGGAGCGAAGCGGAGAGCCGGGACCCATGAACACGGACCCATCGATGGGCCAGTGATCATGGGTCCCCGCTTTCGCGGGGACGACAGAACTGGTCTAGTTCTTGAGGCGATATCCGGTCTTGAAGATCCACCAAACGATCGCCAGGCAGACGACGAGGAACAAGACGGTCATCGCCAGGCTCAGGCCTACGCTCACATCGGCGGTCTCGAAGAAGCTCCAGCGGAAGCCGCTGATGAGATAAACAACTGGATTGCACAAGGCGAGGGTCTGCCAGGCCGGGGGCAAGACATTGACCGAATAAAACGTGCCGCCCAGAAAGGTCAGCGGCGTGATGATCAGAAGCGGCACGACCTGCAGCTTCTCGAATCCGTCCGCCCATAACCCAAGGATGAAGCCGAACAGGCTGAAGCTCACGGCGGTCAGGATAAGGAATGCGATCATCCAGACCGGATGCGCGATCCGCAGCGGTATCAGCAGCGCGGATGTCGCCAGCACGACCAGCCCGAGGATAACCGATTTGGTGGCGGCGGCTCCGACATAGCCGAGCACGATCTCGAACGGCGAGACGGGCGCGGAGAGGATTTCGTAGATCGTGCCCGTGAATCTCGGAAAGTAGATGCCGAATGACGCGTTCATGACGCTCTGCGTCAGCAGCATCAGCATGATCAGTCCCGGCACGATGAAGGCGCCGTAGGTGACTCCCTCGATTTCGGTGATGCGGGAGCCGATGGCCGCGCCGAACACCACGAAATAGAGTGAGGTGGAAACTACCGGCGACACGATACTCTGCAGCAGCGTGCGTCCGGTACGCGCCATCTCGAACCTATAGATCGCGCGCACGGCCCTGACGTTCATCATCTCTGTCTCACCAAGTCGACGAAAATATCTTCCAACGAGCTTTGCGTCGTCTGCAGGTCGCGGAACCGGATGCCGGACAGATTGAGGTCCTTGAGCAAGGCGGTGATGCCGGTGCGTTCGCCCTGGGTATCGTAGGTGTAGATGATTTCGCCGCCTCCCTGCGCGAGTGTCAGGCGATAGCCCGCGAGCGCCTCTGGCAGCGCGTCGAGACGTTTCTGCAGGTGAAGCGTCAATTGCTTTTTGCCGAGCTTGTGCATCAGCTCGGCCTTGTCTTCGACCAGAATGATTTCTCCCTTGTGCATCACCCCGATGCGATCGGCCATCTCTTCAGCTTCGTCGATGTAATGTGTCGTCAGGATAATCGTTACGCCGCCCGCGCGGAGCGCGCGCACGATATCCCACATGTCCTTGCGCAGCTCGACGTCGACGCCGGCCGTGGGCTCGTCAAGAAAGAGGATCTGCGGCTCATGGGCGAGCGCCTTGGCGATCAGCACTCTGCGCTTCATGCCGCCGGACAGCGTCATGATCTTGCTGTCCTTCTTGTCCCACAGCGACAAGTCCTTGAGCAGCTTTGCAATGTGGTCAGGATTGCGCGGCTTGCCGAACAATCCGCGGCTGAAGGAGACCGTCGCCCAGACCGTTTCAAAGGCGTCGGTGGTCAATTCCTGCGGAACGAGCCCGATCATCGACCGAGTCGTGCGATAATCTCTGCCGATGTCGTAACCGGCGACCGATACCGTGCCTTCGGTCAAGGTCACGATTCCGCAAATGATGCTGATCAGCGTCGTCTTGCCGGCGCCGTTGGGGCCGAGCAGCGCAAAAATCTCGCCGCGGCGGATATCGAGGTTCACGCGCTCGAGCGCCCGAAAGCCTGAGGCGTAGGTCTTCGAGACGTTTGCGACGGACAGAATGGGCTGCATGAGGAGCATCGGTTGACGCCGCCAATCACGAATTCAGCCGCGTGTATAAGGCCGAATGTGGCGGATGGAGGGAATAGGTCCGTCGGCACTACGCTCGTTTTCGCACAAGGGCATTGCGCGGGTAGCAGAAGTTCATGCCGTGGCGCGCCCACTCGCCTTGCGTGCCCGCAGCTCCTCGATCGCCGTCAGCACCCGCTCGGGAGTGGCCGGCGCATCGAGCCGAGGCGCCAGCTTGTGGTCGGCCAGGCTCGCGATGGCATCCCTGATCGCAAGCCAAACCGAGATCGCCAACATCAGCGGCGGCTCCCCGATCGCCTTCGAACGGAAGATCGTGGCTGCGCGGTTCGGTGCATCCTTGAGCAGCCGTGCGTTGAAGATCGGCGGCACGTCGCGACTGCCCGGAATCTTGTAAGTCGACGGACCGCAGGTGCGCAGGCGCCCTTCGCCGTCCCACCACAGCTCTTCGCCCGTGAGCCACCCCATGCCTTGGACGAAGGCCCCTTCAATTTGGCCGAGATCGATCGCCGGATTGAGCGAGCGGCCGCAATCCTGGATGAGCTCCGCGCGCAGGACGCGCGATTCGCCGGTCAGAGTATCGACTGCAACCTCGGCGGCCGCCGCGCCGTACACGAAATAATAGAACGGCCGCCCGGTGTTGGTGGCGAAATCCCAGTGAATCTCGGGCGTCCGATAAAACCCCGTCGCCGAAAGCGACACGCGCTTCTCCCATGACAGCGCCGCCAGCTCGGCAAATGACAGACTGCGGTTGCCGGCGTAGATGCGGTTGGAGTCAAACACAATCTCGTCCGCGGGCACGCCGAAGTGATCCGCCGCCACCTCGGTCATCCGGGTCTTGATCTGCCGGCAGGCATTGAGCGCCGCCATGCCGTTGAGATCTGAACCCGATGAGGCGGCCGTCGGCGATGTGTTGGGCACTTTCGCTGTGCTCGTGGCTGACACCCGGATGTGGTCGAGATCGATTGCAAACGCCTCGGCAACGACCTGGGCCACCTTGATGAACAGGCCCTGCCCCATCTCGGTGCCGCCGTGGTTGAGCACGACGCTGCCGTCGGTATAGACGTGGACCAGCGCGCCCGCCTGGTTGAGCGCCGGCCGGTTGAAAGAAATGCCGAACTTGACCGGCATGGTGGCGAGACCTTTCTTCACCACCGGGCTGATGTGGTTGAAATTCACGATCTCGCGCCGCCAGGCCGCGAGGCCAACGGCATGATCGAGCTCATCGACCACGCGCTCGATGAGGTTATCCTCGACCGGCATACCGTACGGCGTGATGTCGTTGCGGGTGATTCCATAGAAGTTTCGTCGCCGCACCGCGTAGACGGGAAGACCGAGGCGTCGTGCGATCTCCTCGATGATGGTTTCGATCGCGAGCATGGCTTGCGGCCCGCCATAGCCTCGAAACGCCGTGTTCGACACGGTGTTGGTCTTGCACGGAAGACCGCGGAAACGAACGTTGGGAAGAAAATAGCAATTGTCGGCATGGCACAGCGCGCGGGTGAGCACGGCCGGCGTGTGGTCGGCGACGTTGCCGCCGTTGGCGGCGAGCGTGAGGTCGAGCGCGAGAATATGCCCCTGCGTATCGAAGCCGACGTCGTAGCGGATGAGGAACGGGTGGCGCTTGCCGGTGGCGCGCATGTCGTCATCGCGCGGCAACCGCAGCTTCACCGGTTGCCGCGCTTTCCAGGCAAGCAGCGCCGCAATGCCGGCGATGATGGTCGCCTGGCTCTCTTTGCCGCCGAATGCGCCGCCCATTCGCCGCACCTCGACCGTGACGGCGTTGAACGGCAACCCGAGAAGATGCGCAACTCCATGCTGGACTTCGGTCGGGTGCTGGGTCGAACTCCACACATGCATGTCGGTGGTCTCGCCGGGCGTCGCGAGTGCGATCTGCCCCTCGAGGTAGAAATGGTCCTGACCGCCGCAGCGCAATTCGCCGGAAAAGCGAAGCGGCGCGCCGGCGAGCGCGTCTTCGACGTCGCCGCGGAGCATGAGCTGCGGCGGCGAAACGTAGCTGTCGCGCGCGATCGCCTCTTCGATCGTCAGCACCGCAGGAAGCGCCTCGTAGTCGATGGCGGCGAGCTTGGCCGCGGCGCGCGCTTGATCGAGCGTCGCCGCCGCGATCGCCGCCACCGGCTGCCCTTCGTATTCCACGATATCCGCGGCCAACGCCGGCTCGCCGGTGCGAATCGGCGCAATGTCGTTCCTGCCGGGAATGTCGGTCGCCGTGATCGCCGCAACCACGCCGGAGGCCGCGAGGCAGGCCGACAGATCGAGGCCGCGGATGCGGGCATGAGCGTGCGGGCTCAGCACCAGCGCCGCTTCCAGCGTGCCCGGCACGCTCGGAACGTCGTCGAGATAGCGGGCCGCGCCGGTCACGTGTGCGATCGCGCTGTCGTGACGGACGGCCGCATGCACGGCGCCACGAAGGCGTGGCGAAACCTCGTTCATAGGGCCTCCACCCGCATCGGCTCGGCAAAGGACGTTTCGAGTTGAAAGCGGCGCAGCAGGGCGGCTGCGGCACGCATGCGATAGGCAGCGCCGCCGCGATGGTCCGTGATCGGCACAAAGTCGCGCGCCAATAGGTCCTCCACATCGGCGATCCAAGCCGGCGCCCACGGCCGGCCGCGCACTGCTGCCTCGAGACTCGCTGCCCGCATCGCCCGCGCTGCCATGCCGCCGTAGGCCGCGCGCAGCCGCGCGACCTTACCGCCCTGGCGTTGGAGACGGAACGCCGCGACCACGGTCGAGATATCCTGATCAAAGCGCTTGCAAATCTTATAAGCCGCAAACTCCTCGCCCGCACCGATGAGGGGAATGCGAATTGCGGTGATGACTTCGCCTGTCGCGAGCGCGGTCTTGCGATAACCGGTAATGAACTCTTCCACCGACAATATGCGCTCGCCCGCACGCGAGGCCAGCGTGACCGTGGCATCGAGCGCGATCAGGCATGGAATGGTGTCCCCGATCGGGGACGCGGTCGCGAGATTGCCCGCGATGGTTCCGAGATTGCGGATCTGCCGCGAGCCGATGCGGCGCACCAAGGCACCGAACGACGGGAAATGCCGATCGAGGTGGGGCAAGGCGGCGGTATAGGTCACGGCGCCGCCGATCTCTATCCCGTCGCCGTCCGTCTTGATCCGCTGCAGCTCGTCCACGCCTTGGACCGAGATCACGGGCGTCAACGCCTCGCGATCCTTACTGACGCGCAGGCCGAGATCGGTGCCGCCGGCAAGCAAGATTGCGTTGGGGAACTGCGCGATCGCCGCAAACAGCGCATCAAGCGAGTGGGGCCTGAGAAAGGTCTGGGCGGCGTAACCATACTCCACGCATGGCGGTAGCGCGGAAAGCGCATTGGCCAGCGCGGGCAATTCGGCAACAAAGCGATCGGCGGGTCCGTGCGCGATGCGCCGGCACGCCGCCACGATCGGCCGATAGCCGGTGCAGCGACACAGGTTGCCGGCCAGCGCTTCGTGCACGATGGCGTTTTCGGCCGGCTCGGAGCCGTGGTGGAAGGCGAACATCGCCATCACGAAACCAGGCGTGCAGAACCCGCATTGGGTGGCATCGGTATCGACGAGGGCCTGCTGCACGGGATGCAGCGCGCCGTCCGCCGCCGCCACACCTTCAACCGTTAGGACTGCGCAATTGGCAATCTGCGGTAGCATCATCAGGCAGGAATTCACCGCCTCAAACCGCAACGAGCCATCCACGCGCCGCCCCAGCACGATGGTGCACGCGCCGCAATCGCCTTCGGCGCAACCCTCTTTCGTTCCCGTGAGCCGCGCGCGGGTGCGAAGCCAGTCGAGCACGGTCATGCTCGGCGGCGCGTCATTCTCGCTGAATGGCTTTCCGTTCAACAGGAATTGCACCGCGGCCATGGCTTGCCTGCTCTCACGCCCTTTCCGATGCTAGAGCATCTTGTTTGCCGCTTGAAGCGCAGCCGGCAAGTCACTGTGTCCTGCAAGCGGCCGCGCTGATTCCTTTTCTCCGCCGTGGGCTGTAGAATGCGGCTTCGCTCGCGAGGGGAGCGGCGCGCCATCCGGTTGGGAGGTAAACATATGAGATCGCAAGGGCGGAGGCTGCGAACGATCGTCGCAGCCGCAAACGAGTATTGCAAAAATTCGCTCGCCTCTGTTGCGTCATTCGGGGCCGCTGCGAAGTTCCCTCGCTGCACCCCTGGCCCGGAATGACCGCTGCGGCTCACTCAACTTTGTTCGACCGCGTATCAGCCCCTCCGAAAGGCCGAAGCCGATGACCACGATCGCTGCGTCACCCCCTGTAATCTCCAACAGGCTTGCAGATTGGGCTTCCCGCAATGGCCCCGTGTTCGCGATCTTCGCCACCATCTTCGCACTATGGGAAGCCGCGGTGCGCGCACTTGGCGTCCCGGACTACATTCTTCCCAGCCCCTCGGTGATCGCAGCCAAGATCGTCGCGTCCTGGCAGCTTCTTCTCGTAAACGCCTTTGTCACATTGGAGGAAATTCTGCTCGGCTTTGCGCTGAGCGTGATTGTCGCCATCCCGCTCGCCATCGCCGTCGTCTATTCGCGCATTTTCGAGCGCGCCGCGTTCCCCTTTATGGTCTCGCTGCAGACGATTCCGAAAGTCGCGCTCGCGCCCATCTTGGTGATGTGGCTCGGCTACGGCATCATGCCCAAGGTGATGGTCGCTTTCCTCATTTCTTTCTTTCCGATCGTCATCAATTCCGTGATCGGCATGCGTTCGGCGGAAAAGGAGATGATCTATCTGGTGCAATCCATGGGGGCGAACGAGCTCACGACGTTCCTCAAGATCCGGCTGCCCAAAGCGTTGCCGTCGATCTTCGGCGGACTGAAGGTCGGAATGGGGCAAGCTGTGGTGGGCGCGACCGTGGGTGAGTTCATCGCCGCCGAGCATGGCTTGGGCTACCTGCAACTCATCTCGCAAGTTCGGCTCGACACCCCGCTTTTGTTCGCCGCGGTGGTCGTGCTCTCGCTATTGGGCGTGCTTCTGTTCAATGTCATCGCCGTGATCGAGCGCGTCGCGCTGCCGTGGACCCGCGTGGCCACCGAACTGGTCGAGTAAGGCCGCAGATGGACGCGCCGATTGGCCAATCCGCGCCGAAATCTCGCGCCGGGGTTCCGATCGAGATCGCCAGTGCGACTAAACGTTACGTGAGCGCGCGGGGCGAGGTTCAGGCACTGGCCGAAATCGACCTTTCCATCGCGGCGGGCGAGTTCGTATCGGTCGTGGGGCCGAGCGGATGCGGCAAGAGCACCTTGCTGATGCTCATTTCCGGGTTGATTGCACCCACCACCGGAACGATTACGGTCGCCGGCGCGCCGGTCAAACGCGCGGTCGGCAACGTCGCCATCGTGTTCCAACGCGACGTGCTGCTCGATTGGCGCACCGTGCTCGCCAATGTTCTCCTTCCCGTTGAGATCAAAAAGCTCGACCCGGCCACGCACCGCGCAAAAGCGCGGGAACTGTTGCGAGCGGTGGGACTCGAGGAGTTCGAGGACAAGTATCCAGCCGAGCTTTCAGGCGGCATGCGCCAGCGCGTGGCGATCTGCCGAGCGCTCGTGCAGGAGCCGGGCCTGTTATTGATGGATGAGCCCTTCGGGGCGCTCGATGCGCTGACCCGCGAGCAGATGAACCTCGACCTCCAGCGCATATGGCTGCGCAACCGCAACACCGTTCTGTTCATCACCCACAGTATCGAGGAAGCGGTGCTGCTTTCGGATCGCGTGGTGGTGATGTCCTCACGCCCGGGCCGGATTGCCGACGTCGTGCACAACGACCTGCCGCGGCCGCGTGGCGCTCACACCCGCAGCGAGACGCGTTTCATCGAACATGTGGAGCGCATCAGGCAACACTTCCTGGCGCTCGGCGTGCTCTCGGAGACGTGAGACGATCTCCTCAATCACTGCCGCAGTGGATTAAACTGCAAGTCTTGCCGCAGACAAAAGCGCGCAAAGTCACCCCAGCGCCGGTCCCGCGACTTGGCGCCCCGCCTTGAACACGATCCGTTCGCTCGGGCGCCGCGCCAGCGCATCGTCAAAGGATGATGCCGGCACGAGAGCGAGATCGGCCACCTCGCCTTCCTCGATTGCGCGGCGTCCATCGCACGCTGCCGCGATGAGTTGCGGCACGTCGTCGAGATGGGACGCAATCGCCGCCATGCGCGCGGTCTCCAACATGTCCCCGTCGCCGAACGGGAAGAACCAGTCGCAAATATTGTCGGTCCCGAGCCGCACCTTCACGCCGGCGGCCAAAAGCTCGCGCACCCGCGTGATGCCGCGCCGCAGCGGTGTGTGCTCGCCCCGTTCCTGGAGGAAGAGATTGGTCTCGGGCAGGGCGACCACGGTAATCTCGGCACGGGCGAGCTTGTCAATGAGTGCGGCCGCGGCCTTGGCGTCGAGGGCGGCGAGCACGCAGAGGTGGCTCAGCGCGACGCGGCCTTGCAGTCGGCGCGCGATCACCTCGTCAGCGACGAGCGCCGCAAGCATCTTCTCCGGCTGAAGGTGCTCGTCGAGATGGATGTCCACGGGCAGGCCGGCGCGCTCGCCGAGATCAAGCAGCGCCGCAAGCGCGCGTGGCGGGTCGGCGCTGGAGTTGAGACTCGCGCCGAGCAAATCGGCATCGGCGTCTACGGCGCGTTCGAGCCGCGCCAGCGCGGAAGATTCAGCCAGATCATTTCCGGAGCTCGAGAATGCGACGATCTCCACGTCGAGTGAGGCCGCGACCCGCCGCTTGGCTGCGAGAATCCCTTCCATCGACCGCAGTTCGACAACCGGATCGACGTCAGTATGGGTTCGGATGCGCGTGACGCCGTGGGCGACCGAGCGCTCGAATACCCGCATGGCCCGCGCCTCCACATCTGCGGCGGTAAACCCGGTGCGCGCGGAGGCGGCTGCGGCAAGCGCATCGGCGAACGAGCGCGGCCGAAACGATTGCACCGTGTAAGCACGATCCGCGTGCGCATGCAGATTGGCGAAGCCTGGAAGCGCGAGCCACCTCATTTCGCTCGCTCGTTCCGCCGGGCGGATTGTGCGGACCAGTCCGTCGCGCAAGGTCACGCTGAACACGCCGGTGCGATCAGGCACCGCGACGGCGTCGATGGTCACCTCGTCCTGCATTGTCCAATCAAACTCAACGCGGTGGCCGCGCGGGCGTGCTCCCGGACATTCTGGTCCGCCTCACAATGTGCGGCTATCATTTTATTGACAGCTGCGCCCAAAATCGATCAGCGTCACGGCATCTCGCCAAACGTCCGCTGCCGAGGCGTTGATGCGTCCATGAACATTGCGCTCTGGCTTGAACGCGCCGGCAAAACTCATCCGGACCTTCCGGCCGCCGCGCTGGGCGCGCGGGTTATCCTCGATTATGGCGCCCTCGCGATGCGGGCGGCGCGGCTTGCCGGGGCCTTGCGCACGCGCTGCAAGCTCAACTGCGGCGACCGCGTCGCGATTGTTGCAAAGAATTGCGTGGCTTATCTCGAAACACTCTTCGGGATTTGGCACGCCGGTCTCGCTGGAGTGCTCGTTAACGCCAAGCTGCACGGCGCAGAGATCGGCTACATCCTCGAACATTCCGGTGCGCGTGCCTGCTTCGCCTCGGCGGGACTCGACGCGGACATCGCGCCGTTTGTACCGAAGTCGCTCGAACATCTTATCGTTATCGGCAGCCCGGATTACGAGCGCCTGTTTGCCGCAGACGCGATCTCCGCTGTTCCGCGCGCACCGGAAGACTTGGCCTGGCTGTTCTACACGTCAGGGACGACCGGCCGCCCCAAGGGCGCGATGCTCACCCATCGCGTGCTATCGGTCTTGAGCCATGCCTACGCCGCGGAGGTCGATCCGATCGCGCCGGGCGATGCCATCGTGCATGCGGCGCCCATGAGCCACGGCTCGGGCCTCTACATCATGGCATACATGGCGCGGCTCGGTATCCACGTCATCCCCGAATCCGGCGCCTTCGAGCCCGCCGAGGTCTTTCGCCTCTTCGACCGATGGCCGCGCGCCTCCATGTTCGCGGCACCGACCATAGTCAAGCGGCTCACCGATGCGGGCAACGCTTGCGACCCGAAGAACATTCGAACGATCATCTGGGGCGGCGCGCCGATGTATGTCGAGGATGCGCTACGCGCGCTCGATCGTTTCGGCCCACGGCTTGCGCAGATCTATGGGCAAGGCGAGAGCCCGATGACGATCACTACGCTCTCGAAAGAGGACATCGGGGAGCGCGCTCATCCGCGCTGGCAGGCAAGGCTCGCCTCTGCCGGGCGGCCGTTTGCCTGTGTCGAGGTGATCGTGGCGGATAGCGAGGACCACGCGCTGCCCCCCGGAGAGGCCGGAGAAATTCTCTGTCGCGGCGACGTGGTGATGTCGGGCTATTGGCAAGATCCAAGAGCATCCGCTGCCACGTTGCGCAACGGCTGGCTGCATACCGGCGATCTAGGCGCGTTCGACGCCGATGGCTATCTGACGCTCAAGGATCGATCGAAGGACGTCATCATCAGCGGCGGCTCCAACATTTATCCGCGCGAGGTCGAGGAGGTGCTGCTCCGCCACCCGCACGTGCGCGAGGTCTCCGTGATCGGACGAGCGAACCCCAAATGGGGCGAGATCGTCGTGGCCTACGTCGTCGGCGATGCCGCTGCCGGCGAGCTCGACCAGCTTTGCCTCAGTGCAATTGCCCGCTTCAAGCGTCCGAAGGATTACGTCTTTATCGACGCGTTGCCGAAGAACAACTACGGGAAAATTCTCAAGACCGAATTACGTGCAATGGACGCGAAGCAGCAGGCGCGCTGATCATCATCCCAGGACGTGGACTCATACGCGTCGCCGGCCGATGGCCAGTGTCAAGCCGACCGGAGTGCCAATCGTCGCGACCCCAGTCTCAAAAGGTCTGCTTTTGCGGCAAAGCGGAAGTGGGCCGAAACGTAAACCCCGTTAACTCGGTCGAAAAAGACCCACAGCGGACATAAGCCGCCGACTTTTGCTGCGACGCACACCTCTGAACACTTTGAACACTGCAATGCCGCAAATTCAGCGAGCTATTGCAGGCATAGAGACTTTTAGTCGGCTGCCCAGCTTCTCCGCATTCGCGCCGTTGAGAACTGCGCGCGCTTCTGGCCCGAGTGCCCTCACAGAGTTCACGTAGGCAGCGACCTGATCGTCATCCTGGACCCCCCCCTGGGGATAATCGGTCGCAAACACAACCTGCGAAGTCGGCAACTCAGTAAGGCCGGTGCGGACCCACTCAGCGCCCTGCTCGGCAGCATCATCGAGGCTCGACCATCCGCAACAGTCATAGAACAGGCGATGTTGAAGATACGATACCGATCAAATGCCTGTCGCGGCTGACGGCCATGGCGCGGTATCGCGGCGGTGCCATTTTTTTGGCGGTCCTGGAGACCGCGTATGCGCGGGAGATAGCGGCCAATGCCGCCACCGAAATGGAACATTTGAATCTTCAGGGTTGGAAGCTCATCAAACAGGCCGCTATTGATCAGCCGCACGGTCGCCACCATGAGAGAGAACTCCCAACCCAACATGCGTCCGAGGTCGTCCACATACATCTTTCCAAAACGGACGCAGCGCGTCGGTATCGAGGGCCTGGCCCTGCACCTCGGATGCAACGACCACGCCGGGGAAGTCGAGCTCGACGGCGCAGCGCTATCTGCGCATCGCGTGAGCTATCGTTCGCGGCAGTTCAGGAGGGTTGGCAGCCGCCCCAATTGGGGATTCAGAACGACTCAGGTCCTACCGCAGTGCACTCGGTCGCTATTGGCACAAAGCGTCATTTCGCTGCTGCGCAGCAATTCGGTCGCTCTCGGAGCGAAGCGGACATGGACTGGGCTGCATCATAGAAGCAGCATGAGTACACGACCTAATAGCCTTGCGGCCCGAACACCTTGATGCCGAAGCGGCGTTCGAGCGCGCGGCCGAACCGATATTTCATCTCCGGCCCTTCGTAGGTCATCGGCGGGGTGCGTAAAAAGCCTTTTTCCGGCTCGACGCGCAGCACGGTGAGCGAGGGTCCGTCCTCGGCGACGATTGCGGGGATTTGCCGCTCGAGCTCATCGAGCGCCTCGATCGTGTGCGCGCGCGGGAACCCCGAGGCGCGGGCGATGGCGGCGTAATCGGTGCGTCCGCCGTTCACCATCGGCAGAGCGCCGACCGTCTGATAGACCCCGTTATCGACAACGAAATGCTTCAAGTTGTGCGCCGCCTGCGAAGCTTCCGTGAGCAGGCAGCCGAGATTCATGCACAGCGAGCCGTCGGCGTTGATCAGCCAGACCGGCACCTGCGGAAGCGACAGCGCAAGCCCGAGCGCAAAGCTTGCGGCGAAGCCCATGGCGCCGTGCATGTAGAAGCTGTCTTCGCTCTTGGTCGCAGCCCACCATTCGTTGGCCGCCATTCCAAGCGCGCAGACCGCGACCGTCTCGCCGCGATTGCGCGCAAGGACATCGATGGCCTCACGTGCCCTCACGATGCGCCCTCCCCTTTCACCAGCCGCCGCGTCAGAAACAACACAAACGGCCGCTTCTGCATTCGGCACGTCTCGAACGCATCCGGGATCGAGGTCACATCCTCGGGCTGGTCGATGATGTGATAGGGAAAGTCGTAGGCCTGCAGCAGCGGAATGGTGCGCCGCCCTTGCACCTCCTGATAGATGCGGTGATCGTCGATCGAGCCGCGCTGGCTGACGATGAGGAAGACGGGAATCTGGTGGCGCAGATTGAGCGTTGCGAGCTCGCCCGCGCAGGTGAGCAGTCCGGTCGCTCCCATCAGCGCGACCGCGCGCACGCCGCCGAAAAAAGCGCCGCTGCAAATCGCAACCGCCTCCGCCTCGCGCGCCACCCGCACGTGCCGGATTTGATTATCGGCGGCGATGCGCTCGATCAGCGGAGCGACCCAGTCGTCCGGCAGCGAGGCGGCAAGTGTGATGCCGCATCGGGTCAGCTGCTCGTGAATTCGCTCGGCCACATCCATCGCCATCAACCCAGTTGCTCAACCGGTCACCTGCTTCAGGGCGCCGCGGCGATGACTTCGACCTCGACCAAAAATTCAGGCCGGGAAAATCCAGAGACGATCATTAGCGTCGAGGCCGGCGGCGGATCGGCGATGTAGAGATCGCGCACGCCCATATAGCCCTTGAGGTGCTCGCGGCCGACGACGAAGGAATTGATACGCACGACATCGGCGAATGTACAGGAAGCTTCCTTGAGCACGGCGCCGATATTGCGGAAGCAAAGGTGCGTCTGCTCCTCGATGGTGGCGGGCACCTGGTCATCGGGCGCAATCCCGAGCTGGCCGGAGCAGACCAGAATGCGGTGGCCGGGCGGGATTTCCACGCCGTAGCTGTAGCGCGCGAACGGCGGACGGATTCCTGGCGGCGTGATGTGTCTCATTGGCAGACGAGTCAGAAGGGTGGCCCGCTTGCACGGGCGAGCGGGAACTTTGCTATACCATGGCGCGGGCCCAGAATGTGAGTCCGTGCCGCAAGCTAAAGGGATTTGCAGGCAGGCCAAAGGCGGGCGATCGCGTAATGGCTTCCAAGCGATACTGGGCCGAGCTCAAGTCGGCCGAATTCGCCGCGCTCGATCCGCAAGCGACGCTGGCGATCTTGCCCGTTGCCGCGACCGAACAGCACGGGCCGCATCTGCCGGTCATGACCGATACCGCCATCGGCGAGGGCCTGATCAAGACGATGCTGGCGCGCCTGCCCGATGATCTCGGCGTGCTCGTCTTGCCGATGCAGACCATCGGAAAGTCGGACGAGCATTTGCGCTCTCCCGGCACGATCAGCCATTCGGCGGATAATCTCGTACGCGGCTGGGTCGAGATCGGGGAAGGCGTGCACCGCGCCGGCTTGCGCAAAATGGTGATCGCCAACTCGCACGGCGGGAACATCGATGTCATTGGCATCGTCGCGCGCGAGCTGCGCGTGCGCCTCGGCATGCTGGTGGTCACCACCCAGTGGCGCCGTTTCGGGCTGCCCGCGGGGCTTTATTCCGACTTTGACCTCGTTCACGGCATACACGCCGGCGACATCGAGACGTCGCTCATGCTCCATTTCCGGCCCGATCTGGTGGACATGAGCAAGGCGAAGCTGTTTCCATCGAAGGCCGCCGAGATGGAGAAAAGCTATAAGCATCTGCGGCCCATAGGCCAGCACGGGTTCGGATGGATCGCGCAAGACCTCAATCCTGACGGCGCCGTGGGGGATGCCTCGGCAGCGACCGCGGAAAAAGGTCGTCTTACGGCGGAGCATCAGGCGGACGGCTTCATCACGCTGCTGCGCGAGGTCGCGCGATTTCCGCTGCGCGAGCTGGCGTAGAGGTACGGATACAGGTTCGAATGCCTGGAAAAATGCGGCGATGCTTGATTTAGGTACGAGCTTCCTCGCTAGCGTCGCACGCGACCCCGAGGCGCTGGCGATTGTCGATGGGGATGTGCGGCTGAGCTACAGCGCCTGGTACAAAAAAATTTCCGCGCTCGTCGCCGCCTTCGACGCACTCGGGCTTCGCGCCGGCGACCATCTCGTCACGGTGCTGCAGAACCGCTGGGAAGCGACGACCATCCATTGGGCCTGCCAATTCGCCGGGATCATCGTCACGCCGCTCAACTGGCGCTCGACCGCCGAGGAGCTCGACTTCTGCCTCGATGACGCCGAGGCGAAGGCCGTCGTCTACGAAGAGATCTCCGCCGCGGCCGTGCAGTCGTCCAGTCAGGCGCGCGAACGCCCGTGCATCGCCATCGGTGCAGCGCGTGTACAGGACATTCCGTTTGACCAGCTGATCGGCCGCAGCGCGGACGATGTTCGCCCGCGCGTCGACGCCGAGGCCTGGTCGGTGATGCTCTACACCTCCGGCACGACCGCGCGGCCCAAAGGAGTGCCGCGCCGCCACCGGGCCGAGCGCGCCGCCGCACTCGCGCAGGTCGCACAGAATCTCTACGCCGCCCACGAGCGCACGCTCGGCGTCATGCCGCTCTACCACACGATGGGCGTGCGCTCGCTACTTGCCATGTCGCTCGTCGGCGGCGCGTTCGTCTGCCTGCCGCGCTTCGAGCCCGCCCGCGCGCTCGAGCTGATCGCGGTTGAGCGCATCACCAACCTCTATCTGGTGCCCACGCTCTATCACGACCTGCTGCATCATTCGCAATTCGAAAGAACCGACCTGGGCACGGTACGCAAGCTCGGCTTCGCCGGCGCGCCGATGACGGACAGCCTACTTAGGCACCTCGAGGAGGCGTTTAAGCCGGAGCTGTTCGTCAATCACTACGGCTCCTCGGAAATCTACACATTCACCATCGACCAGGATGCGCCGGCAAAGCCCGGCTCGGCCGGCCGCGCGGGCATCAATCAGATGATCCGGGTGGTACGGCTCGGCGCCGCCTCGCCCGAAGACATGGCCGCACACGGCGAGGAAGGCGAGATCATCGCGCTGCTTGCCGGCGAAGAATCCTTCGAGGGCTATTGGCGCCGGCCGGCCGCCGACGCAAAGGCCATCCGGGAGGGTTGGTATTTCACCGGCGATACCGGATATTTTGACGCCGACGGGGATCTGTTTGTCACCGGGCGCGTCGACGACATGATCATCTGCGGCGGGGAAAATATCTCGCCCGTCGAGATCGAAAGCTGCCTGTCGCTGCACCCCGCGGTATCGGAGGTGGCCGTCGTCGGGCTTGCCGACAAGCGCTGGGGCAAGATCGTGTCCGCCTTCATCAAGCGCAGTACCGCGGTCGAGCCGGAAGAGCTCGACGAGTTCTGCCGTGGGTCCGGACTAGCGAAGTACAAACGGCCGCGGCGTTACGTGTTCGTCAAAACGATCCCGAGGTCGCCCGTGGGTAAGCTCCTGCGCCGCAAACTCGTCGCGGGCGAATACGAGCCGGAGCTCTCGCACCCGCCGGCGAACGCGCAGGCGTGATCCGTTCCGAAGCAGCATGCCGGTCGACGAGCGAGTGTTGATCGCGGGCGCCGGGCCGGTCGGGCTGGTGGCGGCAGCGAACCTTGTACACGCCGGCGTGCCGGTAACGGTGCTCGAGGCGGGTGCCGATCTGAGCGAGGAATCGCGCGCCTCGACCTTCCACCCGCCAACGCTTGACATGCTCGATCGGCTCGGCGCCGCAGCGGCGCTGATCGCGCAGGGACTGATTGCGCCTCAGTTCCAATATCGCAGCAAGCGCCACGGTGTGCTGGCGCAGTTCGATTTCAGCGCCATCGCCGACGCGACCGGTCATCCCTATCGCGTGCAGTGCGAGCAATCCAAGCTGACGCGCATCTTGCGCCAGCAGCTGAGCGCCGAAGCGGAGTTCGAGTTGCAATTCAACGCGCGCGTCAAAGACGCGAGCCAGGATCGCGCGGGCGTGGAGATCACGATCGAGCGCAACGGGCACACCGAGCGGCGGTCTGGCCCCTGGCTCATCGGCGCGGATGGTGCCCGCAGCGACGTGCGGCGCGCGGCGGGAATCGAATTTCCCGGCTTCACCTGGCCGGAACGATTTCTGGTCGTGAGCACGCCATTCGATTTCAGCGGCGTTATTTCCGATCTCGCCGCCGTGAGTTACGTCGCCGACCCGCAGCGCTGGCAGTTCCTGCTACGGATACCCGACCTCTGTCGGGTGATGTTTCCGATCGCTCCTCAGGAAAGCGACGAGCGTGCTTTGAGCGCCGAGTTCGCACAATCACTGATGGCGACCGTGGTCCCGGGCATTTCGAATTATGAGATCGCGCACACCACGCTTTACAAGGTGCACCAGCGGGTCGCGGAAACGTTTCGGCGGGGACGAATCTTTTTGGCCGGCGACGCCGCGCATATTAATAATCCCCTCGGCGGCATGGGTATGAACGGTGGCATCCATGATGCGATCAATTTGACCTCGCGCCTCCTCGGGGTCTGGCACGGGCGAGAGGACGATACCGATCTCGAACCGCACGACCGCCAGCGCCGAGGGATGACGCTCGAATACATCGAGCAACAATGATTCAGAACAAACGCAACCTCGAGTCGGACGGAACCGAGTTCGGCCGCCGCCTCGCGCAGATCGCCGGCGACAAGCGCCGCACCTACGACTACCTGTTGCGGGTCTCGATGATCGCGAGCCTGCGACGGGCGCAAGAGCTAGGGTGAGGTATCCCGAGCAAGTGCTAAAGACCCCTGAAAAAGGGCGAAGCCGCCGGGGTTGACCGGCGGCTTCATTCCCAACCGCGCAACCCGGAAACCGGGCCGGCGGCGGTAGCCTCGCAAGCGATTGCACATAATCACATTTGCTGCCTGCGGTCAAAGCCCGATAGTCGGCGCGACGCAAGGCCAGGAAACCGACCTCGAACCTAGAGCGAGCCCGCGTTGCCGGCGGGTTGCGGCAGAGCCGCATACTTCGGCATTGCCGGGGCCACCGGCAGGCGAGGCCGTTCGATCCATCGTTTCAAAAAATTGGTGGTCGGTTTCTCAACCATGAGATAGGTGGCGGCCGCGATGAGGAGACCTGTCGCGAGCGTGGCAGCAAAATAGGTCCAAGCGTGACCGGCCGGACTGATGGCAAGTTTGGCAACGATCCAAGCCACGAGACTGAACGACAACAGGTGCGTGAGATAGAGCGCATAGGACATGTCGCCCAAGAACACCATGCCGCGGATAATGCAGTTCTTCGGACTGGGCATCGACGAGAGCGACATCCCGGCCACGATGAGCGCCGCCGTGATGCCGGCACTGTACGGTCGCGGGAGCGAATCTATGGTTGCCGCAAACCAGATGCAGGCAACAGCGATCGAACCGATTGTGGCCCAGATCGGGAATCGAACGCCGGTTCGGTAGGCGAGCGCGATGATCATGCCGAAAGCGAATTCGAAAACGATCGGATCAGCGAGATAAGCGATGCCGCTTGAAGCTGGCGGCGACCAGAGGCCGGTCGGCGCTTGGGCAGGACCCAGGAGCACGAACGAAATCAGAAACACAGTCGCGCCGGCCACGACCACGAAGCGCCGCTTCGCGAATAGTGCAATCGCAAACACGGCGTAGAAAAACATTTCGAAGATCAATGTCCACCCGACGAAGAGAAGCGGCGCCTCCACAGGAAGGTGTGGAGCGAAAAACAATGAGCCAAGGACCGCCTTCGTCGAAGCGTAGGGGACGACGAACCAAACGAGGACCGCTGTCGCTACCCAATAGAGCGGCACAATGCGTGCGAGGCGCCTAGCGAAGAACTTGATCGGAGCACCGGGCCGTCCGAATAGACGTTCGGAGGAGTAGACCATCACGAATCCAGAAATGACAAAGAAAAGATCGACTCCGAAGGGGCCGTAGAGACGGGGAAACTCCGCCGCCTCTTCGGGATTCAAGGTCAAAATGGCGTGGCCCCAAAACACCAGCAGCGCCGCGATGGCTCGCAGCGCTTGAATGGAGACAAGGGATGAGGACTCCGGCCGCCCCGGCCGTGAAATTTCCATCGTGCCCCCCACAGGCAGGAGCAGAAGCTTGACGGATTGACGCGGCAAAAAAGTGTCGAATCCCGCACCAGCGCGCGATCACTTTGCGCGGCGCCCCGTACTGGAAGAGTGAGCTTCGGTGCCGGCAGTCAATCGCAGCGCGCATGTCCCGATCCAGAGCACTCAAATCGTTGTAATGTCTGCCAATATTCCGCCGGGCGCGCTCAACCGGCGCTGCGCCGGCGACCGGGGCATGTGAGCAGGAGGGCCGTCACGGTTGGCGCGGCCCGCGCGTCGCCGCGAGATCGCCAAAATAGGGCCCAGAGCGTCCGGCAGGCCAGCGGCGACGGAGGCATCGTCTCAGCGCGGCTCGGCGCCTGCTGCGGCCGCGCGCGTGATGGGATCAAGAGCAAGACCTTGGGGCGTCGTTAGACGCGAATCGAGAGGGTTGAGGCAGACTGAAATGGCGATGACGCAAGGCAAAAAGCCATTTCCGTTCGGCGGGGTGATGCTAGCCGCCCTGCTCGCCGCCTCAGCAGCTCACGCGGTCTGCAAAAGTCCGAAGAACATATGCAAGCATTTTGACGACTGCCTGCAGCGAACCGCCAACCTCACCAACAAAGACGCCGATGAGATCAGAGCGGGTCTAAAAGCGCGCAATGGCAGGGTCCTGTTGGCCGGCGCGGAGGCATGCGCCCGCGAATTAGGAAGAAAGAAGGAGTGGGACGAGTGGGCGCGTGGGTGCTCGGATATCGACTATGTCGCAATTGCCCGGGCGGAGACAGAGCTTGGACGAGTCTTTTGCGACCGATATTCGCAATAACGCGGGATTGGCAAACGCTCTGAATACTCAATCATCCCGCCATGAGATCGCTCGCCACTCAGTTGATGTAAGCCGTTCTCGACTTCTCATGCGCGGGCACAAGCGCGCTGAAGACGCCCTATGACCGCGGATGGGTCGGCGCCAAGAGCTCTTCGTTCGATGCGAACCCACCGACCCCACTTGACTGGCGACTGCATCATGAAAGCATGGCCGGAGAGAAGAATTTGAGCCGCCGGACCGGACACGTTGCGGCATGAACGGGAGGAGGATGCGGTGCTCGAGCTCTACCACAACATCAATTCGGTCTGTGCGCAGAAGGTGCGCATCGCGCTCGCGGAGAAAGACCAGAAAGCGCAGGAGCACTTACTCATGTTGCGCGGCGATCAGAACGAGCCCAACTATCTCAAGCTTAATCCGAACGGCGTCGTGCCGACGCTGGTTCACGACGGCACGCCGATCGTGGAATCCTCGCTCATCCTCTACTATCTCGACGAGATTTTTCCCGATCCGCCGCTGATGCCGACGGATCCGCAAGCGCGATTTCAGGTGCGCATGTACAACAAGCTGATCGACGAATACGTGCACAACTCCTGCACCATTCTCACCTTCGCTACCGCCTTTCGCCCCAATTTCTTGAAAGTCCCGCGCGAGGTGTGGCTTGCCGAAATCAACAAAGCGCCGCTCAAGCGCCGCGCGGAGTACAAGCGCAGCGTGATCGAGCACGGCCTCGATTCCGAATTCGTCGCCGACGCGCTGGCGCAGCACCAGAAATTGCTCACCTCAATGGCACATGCGCTCGCGCGGACGCCTTATCTTGCCGGCGAGAACTTCTCGAACGCCGAGTGCGCGGTCATTCCTTATATCCTGCGGCTCGAGCTGCTGCGGCTCGAGGCGCTGTGGGCGGACTATCCCGCGATCGCCGACTGGTGGGCACGCATGCGCGCGCGGCCCTCGGTCAAGGCGGCGATCTTCGATCGCATGAGCGAGAAAGATTGGGCGCCGTTCAAGAGTCTCGAACCGGATCCGTGGCCAAAGGTTGAGGAGGTTTTGCAAACCCGCGCGTGAACGCATGCGCCGTGAGCGCGCGTGGCGGTGCTCGCGACGGCCGCAAGGGCCGAACTACTCTCAAGCGAACGATTCTATTGCGCTCTGCGCCGCTTGCGCAGACCGCGCAAGCGGTGCCACCTCGGCTTATCCTCGCCGAACTCCCCCATGACCCAAAGGATGAACCCTGCCACCGCTAGAACTGCAATCTCACCGAACATCAGAAGAAGGAGCACCACCCATGTGGATTGATGCATTGAAGCCGCCCCGTTTGCATGCGACCCCCATTCGTTGTGATTGGGCGACATAACAGCATAAAATGCGCACTCCACTGTGACGCGATTCAAAAAAACCCCGCAGCGTGACAAATATCTCACAAGGTTGTCGCGCGCGGATCGAATCGGTACCGTGCAGGCCGCTGGATACCGCCGCCGGTACTGCTATGAGCGGTCGCGACGCGGTTGAGTCTCGCTCGCAAAAGGCTCATCCTGCCCCTCGATCACCAGAGAGCGCGCCGCCATGACCGTCGCACGCTTCCCGCAGCTTGCCCATTGGGGCGCCTTCACGGCGCTGGTCGAGGATGGCCGCGTGATCGGCTGTGAGCCGTTTGCGCGCGATCCCGCGCCCTCGCACATGCTCGAGGCTATTCCCGCGATGGTGCACTCGCCGCTGCGCATCGCGCGTCCCGCCATCCGCGACGGCTGGCGCGAGGGAAAAGAACGCACCGGCGCCGACAGATACCACGAAGTGTCTTGGGATGAAGCGCTCGCCACGGTGGCCGGCGAGCTTGCGCGCGTGCGCGAGACGTTTGGCAATACCGCGATCTGCGGCGGTTCCTACGGCTGGGCCTCAGCGGGCCACGTGCACGGTGCCCGCAGCCTGCTGCGGCGTTTTCTCTTTCTCGGCGGCGGCTGCGTCGACCAGGTCGCGAATTACAGCTTCGGCGCCGCACAATATGTGTTGCCGCGCGTGATCGGCACTTTTACCCCGATCGCCCACGGCACCGACTGGCCCTCGATCGTCAAGCACACGCGGGTGATCCTTGCCTTCGGCGGGCTCCCGCTCAAGAACGGCGAGGTGACTTTCGGCGGCGCCGGCGCTCACAGCATGGAGATGTGGCTGCGGCGGGCGAAAGAGGCCGGCATCGAGTTTATCTCCATCAGCCCGCTCAAGTCCGATGCACCCGACTTTCTCGGCGCGCAATGGGTGCCAATCCGGCCTAATACCGACACCGCGCTGATGCTGGCCATGGCGCACACGCTTCTCACCGAGGAGCTTTACGACTCGGCATTCATTTCTCGCCACTGCGCCGGCTTCGAGCCTTTCCGCCGCTACCTGCTCGGACTCGACGACGGCGTGGCGAAAGACGCCGCATGGGCGGCGGCGATCACCGGCGTTGCGCCCGAGACGATCCGCGAACTCGCGCGCCGTGGAGCGGCATCGCGCAGCCTGATCAGCTGCGCCTGGTCGCTGCAGCGCGCGCATCACGGCGAGCAGCCCTATTGGGCGGCGGTCGTGCTCGCCGCGATGCTCGGTGGCATCGGCTTACCCGGCGGAGGCTTCGCCTTCGGCTACGGCTCGACCAACGGCATCGGCGTGCCGCGCGTCGATGTGACGGGACCCGACGTACCGCTGCCGCTCAACCCGGCGCGCACCGTGATCCCGGTGGCACGCATTGCGGACATGCTGCTCAATCCCGGCGCGAGTTACGCCTTCAACGGCCGCCGCTACACGTTCCCCGACATTCGCCTGGTCTACTGGGCCGGCGGTAATCCCTTCCATCACCATCAGGATCTCAACCGGCTGCGCCGCGCCTGGCAGAAACCGGAAACGGTGATCGTGCACGAGAGCTGGTGGACGGCGACCGCGCGTCACGCCGACATCGTGCTTCCCGCCACCACCTTTCTCGAGCGTAACGACATCGGCGGCTCCTCCCGTGACACGTTCATCCTCGCGATGCATCAGGCCATCGATCCGGTTGGCGAGGCGAAGAACGACTTCAATATTTTCCGCGCGCTCGCGCAACGCCTCGGATACGAGCGCGCGTTCACCGAAGACCGCGACGAGATGGGCTGGTGCCAATGGGTCTATGATCGCGTTCGCCCAAGCGCTTCTGCCAAGGGCGTGACGCTCCCGGGCTTCCAGCAGTTCTGGGCCGAAGGATTCGTCGAGTTGCCGCCGCCCGAGCGCGACTACGTGCTGTTCGAAGATTTCCGTCGCGACCCAGAGGCGCATCCGCTCAAGACGCCGTCCGGACGAATCGAGATCGCATCCGAGGCGGTAGCCGAGTTCGCCGACGCGGACTGCCCGTCGCACCCAAAATGGATCCCGCCGGCGGAATGGCTCGGCAGCACCGCCGCGCAACGCTTTCCGCTTCACCTTGTCACGCACCAGCCGGCGAGCCGCCTGCACGCGCAGATGGACCCCGGACCAGTTTCACGCCAGCGCAAGATCGCCGGCCGCGAGCCGGTGCGCATCAATCCGCGGGACGCCTCCGCGCGCGGCATTCGCGACGGTGATGTGGTGCGCCTGTTCAACGCGCGCGGCGCCTGTCTCGCGGGCGCGGTGCTCGACGCGGAAGTGATGCCAGGCGTGGTGGTGATGGCGACCGGCGCCTGGTTCGACCCGGCGGATGCCGCCGGCGAACCCGAGCGGCACGGCAATCCCAACGTGCTCACCCTCGACATCGGCACCTCGCCGCTCGCGCAAGGCACGAGCGCGCTCACCGCGCTCGTCGAAATCGAGCGCTGGGATGAGCCCGCGCCGGGGGTCCGCGCCTTCACGCCGCCGACGCTGGTGGCGGCCGAGTAAGCCGCGACCGGGCCGCGAGCGACATACTCTCTTGCGTTCGTCCCCGCGAAAGCGGGGATCCAGAGCTTCTGACCGTGGCCTCTGGATTCCCGCTTTCGCGGGAATGAACGGAATTTGCTGCGAGGCGGAATGCCAAGGCGGGGTGCGTGAAACGGCGCCGCCGTGGTATGGTCGGCTGCGATTTTGGCCAGGAGTTCGGAATGTCGAAAACATTGCTGACCGGCTCATTCGTGGCGCTGATCACGCCGTTCAACACGGACGGCTCGGTCGACTTCGGCGCGTTTCGGAGCTTGCTGAAATTCCAAGAACAGCACGGCACGTCTGCGGTGCTGATCATGGGTTCGACCGGCGAGACCTCGATGCTCGCTCCAGAGGAAAAAAAGCAAATCATCGTCGAGACGGCGAAGATGAAGATGCCGCGCATGCCGATCTTCTTTGCTTGTATAGGAAACAATACCGAGTCGACGATCGCCAACGTCCGTTTCGCCGCGGCGAACGGCGCCGACGGCGCGATCCTCGCAGCACCTGCCTATATCTGCGCGCCGGAAAACGACATCGAGCGATTTTTCCTCGAGGTGGCGGACGCAACCGATCTGCCGCTCGGCATCTACAACAATCCACCGCGAGTGAAGAGCGACCTGCACTGGGAGCATCTGCTACGCATCTTCCAGCATCCCAACTACGTCGTGCACAAGGAATCGACCGCGCGCGTGGGACAGGTCGCGCAGGTGCTCGCCGCCAAGCCGAGCGTGTCGGTCATGTGCTGCGATAGCCCCAATCTCGGGCTGGTCGTGCCGACCATGTCGCTCGGCGGGCACGGCACCGCAAACATGACCGGCAATATCGCCCCTGCGGAGCTTGCGGCCATCTCGACGCCGTGGACGAGCTACGTTGAGGCGGAAAATTTCAAGACCACTTATCTCAAGCTCCTGCCGCTGCTGCACTTCACCTATTCGGCGATCAATCCGGTGGCGGTGAAATCCCTGATGAAAGCGGTGGGACTACCGGCCGGCGACCTGCGCAAACCGCTGACCAATCTCGAGGGCGAGGCGCTCGCCAAAGGCATTCGCATCGTGCAGGAGCTCGCCCTCGACAAGCAGTACGGCTACAAGCTCGGACCCATCTCCGCCGTCGCTGCGTGACGATGATGGGAAGGGCCTTGCGCCGAGACGCTCGTCATTGCCGGGCTTGACCCGGCAATCCATCATCTTACGAAGAGATGATGGACCCCCGGGTCAAGCCCGGGGGTGACCGGCGTGGGATACAAGTGGATCTCGGAATCAGCGGACGAAAGGCGCTACTGAGCGGCGCGAGCCGAGGCCTGGGGCGGGCCTGCGCCTTTGCGCTCGCACAAGAGGGCGTCGACGTGACCATCGTTGCGCGCCGGCGCGACGCATTGGAAAAGACCGCCGCGGAGATACGGTCAGCGACCGGCGTCGAGGTGGCCACCATCTCCGCGGACATCACGACGGAGGCCGGTCGCTCGGCCGCGCTCGCCGCGTGTCCGCAACCCGATATCCTTCTCAACAATACGAACGGACCGCTGCCGGGCGACTTCCGCGACTGGTCGCGGGATGATTGGACCGCGGCACTCGACGCGATGATGCTCTCGCCCATCGAAATGATGCGGCTCACCGTCGATGGCATGATGACGCGCGGCTTCGGCCGCATCATCAATATCGTCTCGCGCAGCGTGAAGATGGCGCAACTGGAACTCGGCCTTTCGAACGGCGCGCGCTCTGGTCTCGTCGGTTTCGTGGCGGGGCTCGCGCGCCAGACCGTCTCCCGTAACGTCACCATCAACAATCTCTTGCCGGGCATTTTCGACAGCGACGCCCAGCGCGTGCATGTCGGCGCCATGGTTGAGACTGCCGGCAAGACCTTCGAAGAACTCTGGCGCGCGCGCGCCGAGGCCAACCCCGCCAAACGCTATGGTCGGCCGAGCGAACTCGGCGCCTATTGCGCGTTTTTATGCTCGCAACACGCCGGTTTCATCACCGGGCAGAATCTGCTGATCGATGGAGGCAGCTATCCGGGGACCTATTGAAAGGACCGTCTCATGAAACTTGCCATTACGCCGGCGTTGGCGCTCGCGCTCGCCGCGTCCATCACTCCCGGCGCGCGCGCGCAGGATTACCCGTCCCGCACGGTCACCGTGGTGGTGCCATTTCCGGCCGGCGGATCGGTCGACGGGGTCGCGCGCATCCTGGTCCAGAAGCTCAATGAGACGATAGGCCAACACTTCATCGTCGAGAATCGAGCCGGCGGCGCCTCGGGCATCGTCGGCGCCAACGCCGTCGCCAAGGCGGCCCCCGATGGCCATACCTTGCTGCTCTCGGCCTCGGTGCACGTCATCAATCCGTTTCTATATAAGAGCGTCCCCTATGACGTCGTCCACGACTTCACGCCGGTGGCGCTGCTGGCGGAAGGACCGCTGATCGTCAGCACCACGCCAAGCGTGCCGGCGAACAATTTGCGGGGTTTCTTCGCACTCGTGCGCAAGGATCCGCAGAAATACACCTTCGGCGCGACGACCATCGGATCCGCCAGCCACCTCGCCATTGAGCTGCTCAAGCTCGACGCCGGGCTCGACACGTTGGTCGTCGCCTATAAAGGGACGGCACCGGCGCTCACCGATCTCATGAGCGGACAGATTCAGCTACTCGCCGATCCCATGCTCTCCTCGCTGCCGCTGGCGCAAGGCGGCAAGGTCAAAGCGCTCGGGCTCACCAGCCTTAAGCGGGCCACGGCGGCACCCGAGATTCCGACCGTGGCGGAGTCCGGCGTGACAGGCTTCGCATTCGTGTCGTGG
>Ga0126378_10000150_pt1 | contig 51553 bp, 48 predicted proteins | sample PanSoiMetPlot_23_FD_92587 | JGI IMG/M metagenome (GOLD analysis project Ga0126378, IMG submission 92587) | Tropical forest soil microbial communities from Panama - MetaG Plot_23 | ecosystem: Environmental > Terrestrial > Soil > Tropical forest > Bulk soil | place: Panama | collected 2016-02-17 | reverse complement strand
TTGCAGAATCGTATCAACATGAGATTGGAAAAGGCCAACCAATACACTCCTCTGGAAGGGCTGGCCGGGCGGAGGGGCAGGGGCTGGCCGGGCGGGCAGTGAGTTGAAAACAAAGCACATAAGAGCGTACTAGAGCTAATCTGCTATTGCGGTACCAGCCGGAAACTTCATACAATGGATGTCGCAACCCCGAGACCGCGTGTTCCTTTTCGGTGCACTGTTTGAGCACGGAGGCGCCAAGGTGACGTTAAGTCGCATCGAATCAACGGCGCTCCGATTGGCTGTTGAGGTGCTCGTGATCCCCGGGCGGTCGGAGGCAAGCCTCCTGGCCCGTGGCAAGAACGAACAGGTCCAGCGAATTTCTGGCAATGTTTGTTGACGCTGAATAAAAGCTTGAGGTAAAAGTTCGGCCCCGGCGCGAAAGGCGGTGGGGCAATCCGGGGTTGGACGCGAAGTCGGCATCGGCCTTGTTTGTGAGGGTGGGAACGGTGAAGCAGTACGGAAAGAGCAGTATCGCAATTTTGTTGACGGCGCTGTGCGCGCTACCAGTGCCGGCGATGCCGGCTGGAGCAGGGGCGACGCGTTCGCGCGCGCATCGCTATGTGAATCGCTATCCTGGCGTTCCCACGTTTGCCGATTCTACGAGCACGGATGACAGCACCTATGACGATCCCGTGGTGCGGTCGGCGGCGGTTGCTGCGCTCGGGCGATACAACGGCGCGGTGGTCGCGGTGGACCCGAACACGGGCCGTATCCTGACGGTGGTCAATCAAAAGCTGGCGTTTAGCGACGGCTACATCCCTTGCTCGACCATAAAGCCGACCATAGCGCTTGCGGCGCTCGAAGAAAATGTGATTACGCCTGATACGATGCTGCGAGTGAGCCGCCGGAAATACATGAATTTGACCGAAGCGATGGCACGTTCGAACAACGAGTTTTTCGAGCAGCTCGGGTCGCGCATGGGTTTTGCCACGGTTTCGAAGTATGGCCGGCTGCTGGGCCTCGGCGAGCTTGCCGGTTACAACCTGCCGGAAGAGCATCCGGGGTCGTTTCCCATGACGCCGCCAGCGCACGGCGGCGTAGCGCGGATGTCGAGCTACGGCGAAGGCATTCAAGTGACGCCCTTGCAGCTTGCGGCGCTTTCCGCAGCTTTTGCCAATGGCGGAACGCTTTACTATTTGCAGTATCCGCACAGCCAGGAAGAGCTCCAGAATTTTGCGCCCAAGGTGAAGCGCGAATTGAACATCGCGCCGATCCTGCCCGAAATCCGCGAAGGGATGCTTGCGGCGGTGCTGTATGGCACGGGCCGCTCGAGCTACGACCGGGGCGGCGACGAGCTGCCGATCGGCAAGACAGGAACGTGCGACGATCACAACACGCCTTCGAAAATCGGCTGGTTCATCACCTACGCGGATGAAACGCATCCGAAGATCGCGCTGGCGGTGCTCTTGCGCGGGAATACGCGACGCGTGAAGGGACCAACAGCGGCGCAAGTTGCGGGCATCATGTACCGCAAGCTGCGCGAACAGAATTATTTTGCGGCGTCAGGCTCGCAAGTCGCGATCCACACCGGAAACTAGCGAATGTTGTTGATACAATTGAGAGTAAGGCATCACGCTGCGGAAGGCCTCCGCAGCGTTTTTGTTGTACGCCTGCGCTGAACAAATACTGCCTCCTGAGAAACGCTGCTTACCGAGGAGTTGTTGGAGGATTGGGCGCACGGTTCTTACTGAATGTTTGACGCGGGGGCAGGATTGCGACAAAAGAAGGGTGGCGTTAGGCCGCAAAACTCTTTGCGGCGGGAAGTGTTTATGTAACTTGGCGGGTTTCCGGGATCAATAACAACCAGCTTCGGGGGAATAGTGAATCGAGGGTTCGTCATGTTGGTTTTGTGTGAGTGCATCGCAGGCGCGGTTACGCTGGGGTATGTGTTCGAGCGGCGGCTGGCCGCGGGAGATGAATACGAGCGCCAGGTGCAGTTGGCGCAGGACGAGGGGAACCGCATCCGAGAGCAGACCATTCTGCCGCACAACGAAAAGGTTTCCGCGGGAGAGAACTTCAAGGTGGCCCTTCAAAAATTTGGATTGAGCGCGGAGGAGGCGGCGAGCGCGTCGGCGGCCGCGCAGCGTGCGTTCAACCTGCGCCAGCTTCGCGCCGGAAACACCATCACCGTGGGAAGGTCGGTGGAAGGCGCGCTACGGGAAATTGATTACAAAATTGATTCAGACCGAATGTTGAAGATCGTTCCGGAAGAGCACGGGTTTAGGGCGAGGGTCGACGAAATTCCCTCGAAAACGGAAGTTGTGGCAGTGAGCGGCCGGGTGGAAGATTCGCTGTTTAATGCTGTGGAGGACGCGGGAGAGTCGCCGGAATTGGCGCTGCGGCTGGCGCAGATTTTCAGCTACGACTTGGATTTTTACACCGATCCGCGGCAAGGCGACTCGTTTCGCATCCTGCTGGAAAAAAAGAAATACATGAACGGGGAAACGGCAGGGTATGGAAAGATCTTTGCGGCAGAGTACGAAAACGTGGGGCGGAGGTATCAGGCGCTGCTGTTTCACGATCCCGAGGGCCGTCCAGGGTATTACGCAGCGGACGGAAAGTCCTTGCAGAAGGCGTTTTTGCGCTCACCACTGAAATTTGGCGCGCCGGTGACGTCGCATTTCAGCCGGTCGCGATTCCATCCCATCTTGAAAATTTACCGGCCGCACATGGGAACGGACTATGGCGCTCCGGTGGGCACGCCAGTGCAGACCATCGGAAGCGGGCGCGTGATTTTTGCAGGACGTAGGGGCGGCGAAGGAAACATGGTGCGCATCGCGCATTCGAACGGTTACGAAACGATGTATCTGCACTTGTCGCGCATGTTCGTGCATTCGGGCGAGCACGTGGAGATCGGGAAAACCATCGGGCTGGTAGGAAGCACGGGCCTGGCGACCGGGCCGCATCTGGACTTCCGAATTTTGCGAAGAGGGCAGTACAAGAATTTCGAGAGGCTGGGATTGCCTCCTTCGGATCCGGTGTCAAAGAAGAATTGGCCGAACTTCGCGGCATTGCGCGAAAAGTGGCTGCCGTTGCTGAAGAATCCGGAATTGCTGCAGGCAAATGCGGCGGATTCGAATGCGGACACCACGCGCTAGGATCTCCCCAAAAACAGCCTCGGGCCCAGCGCTTAAGCGGAGGTCCCTGCCTGCGGCAGGCAGGCTCGGGCCGCAAAAAGGCGCGGCCTCAGGATGACCAGTCGCGCGTTTGGGCAAACCAAGAAAGCGCAGTTGTACGGAAGAGCGCAGTGCTGCGTGGTTTCGGTTGCCCTTCGGAACTGTAAACCTTCAGTAGATGACCGGGAGTTTCGAGAAGTCGGAGCCCGCCTCATCGGTAACGCGCAGAACGACAAGGGTGCGGTCGTCGTGCGGAGCCGTGCCTGCGCCGCTGTGATCGTCGGTCTCGGCGAGGATTCGCTCGGCGATCGTGTCGGCGGAGTCCTCTGGCGAGACCGCGCTTAGGACCGAGGTCAAACGCTGCAATCCGAATTCTTCCTCTTCCGTATTTTGCGATTCCAGAATACCGTCAGAGGCGAAAATCACCACGTCGCCAGGCAAAAGGTCAAGGACGGATTCGTCGTATTGCGTGTCCGGCAGCAGGCCCAGCGGAACACCCTCCAGGCGCGCGGGAATCACGTGGCCATCACGCACAAGAAGGGGATAGGGCGCACCGGCGTTCGAAAGCGTAAGGCGGCGGTGCGCTGCATCGTAAACGCCAAACAACATAGCAATGAACCGCGCGTCGAGGCGCGTGTTGACCAGGCGCTGATTCAGGAGCGCGAGCATGCAGGCAGGATCGCAGTCGCGCTGCACTACGATTTCGCGAATTGTGCCAATGGCCAGCGAACCATAAAGCGCTGCCGCGGTGCCTTTACCGGAAACATCGCCTAATGCGATGGCCAGGCGGCCTTCGCCATACGGAAGAAAATCGTAGAAATCTCCGCCCAATTCGCGAGCGGGAACGTAAGCTGCCGCCAGCTCAAGGCCCGGGACTTCTCGGGCGCCGGTGGGAAGAAGCTGCCGCTGAATCTCCTGCGCCGTACCAAGGTCGCTTTGAAGGCGGCGTTCGTTTTCGCGGACCTGTTCAAAGAGGCGCGCGTTTTCGAGAGCAACCGCAATGTAAGTGCCAAGTGTCTGGAGCATTTGCTCGTGACAGGAAGTGAAGGAATGTGGTTTCGTGCTTTCCAGGTCGAGCACGCCAATCAGACGATCCTGGAGGAGAAGCGGCACAACCAATTCCGAGCGCACTTCGACGCCGTGCTGGCAAGCGATGTAGCGCGAATCCGTGCGGACATCGGCCACGCGCACGACGCGGCGTTCGTTTGCGGCGGCACCCGTGAGCCCCTGGTCCAGACCGAGACATGTGCCCAGCGGAATAGTGTCTGAATACTTAAGCGCAAAAATGGTCTCCAGTTGCTGCTTTTGCTCGTTCCAGAGCATGACGCTGAAGACGTCGAAGTGCACGAGGGCTTTGACCTTCTGTGCGATGCGGCGGAGAAGCTCTTCGCGGTCGAGGATTGCGCTCAACTCGCGGCTGACTTCATAGAGGAGGCCCAGCGTTCCGACCAGCTCGGACGTTATGGACTCAGACGAAGGCCGTACAGGGTCGGCGTCCCCGACCAGAGCAAAAGTCCCTAAGTTTGCGGCTTCGTTCACGACCTGAACCCCTGATTGCTGGTTCTGATTTGATGCAACAAATCGCGAGCGGTTTCATGCATCGCAGGGAATAGGAAGACACGATAACAGAGCTCGAGTGGATTGGCTATAACGAGCTTGGCGTCGAGCAGAGACGCGCAGGCCATTTCGCTCAGCGACCGGATTGCGGATCTGCGTTCCAAGGGACCAGGGTTTTAGCCAGGAAACGGGCCTGGCTCTTGGCCGCGGCGCGGTCGTTTGTCGGGTTTGTAGAACAGGCCTTCGCTGCAGCGGCGCAGGGAAACGAGTTCCCTCTCGTCCAATCCGTAGCCCTCGATCGCGGCGCGGTGGCCCCTCCAGTTGGAGGGCCTATGACGCTTGGCGAGCGTGCGGAAGAAACGGTCGATGAAATAAAGCCCAATTCCGAAATTGGTGTCGGTGAAGCCTTCGTCGTTCACGCTGTGATGATGAATGTCGTGGAGTCCGCGCGCGTTCAGAAACCAAGTCTTCAGGAGAGGCACTCGGGTCATCCAAAAGTCCTCAAGATGCATCCGGTCGTGAATATCAGCATTGGCCAGCCGAGTAATGTGCAAAGCGCCAGGGCTTGATACGTTCGCGACACGCCAAGGAGCAGCATTACTCCCCAACAAAACAGAAGCATGATCGCCGAAGGCGCAAGCCATTCGAGGCCGACGTTGCCCACGGAGAAGCAGCTGTCCGTGGCGTCGTGATATTCCGCTGCATGCGCGGGTTGCCGTGGACCATAGATCAGGAAATGATGGATCAAATGACCCCGGCTGAAAGCTGGGAACTTGTCGCTGTGCAGCAGCCGGTGCAGCCAGTATCCCGCCAGCTCGGCGACGACAATGGAGCCCACCAGCGTGGCGACAACTCCCACGAAAGTGGCGTGAAAGCGCTCGTAAGTCACGACGCCCTCCGGATTCTTTACCGGCCGCCGAAGCGGAACACCACGCTGATCGAGGCGCGCGCCGTCTGCGTGGTGCTGTCGGAGAAGCGCAGGCCAAGGTAGTCAAGCTGCGGGCGGATGACCATGTGACGCGAGACGGCGAGGTCCACGCCTCCACCGGTGCTCCAGGAGAATCCATGCGCGCTGCCGAAACCTGGAACAGTGAGGCGATCTGCGCCCACCAAAGCCTGAACCAAGGGCGAGATGCTTCTGCCGCGATTCGCTGACAGGCGCGGGCCAGCCAGGAAGGTGAGTGTATTGGCGGTGGTACCGGACTTCGAGAGGTGATACACGCCGAAATCCCCGACAACACCGAGCCAATCGTTGAAATAAGCTGCGCCAGAAACGCTTCCGCCGTGCGTATTGGCTCCCCCGGAGAAGCCTTCCCGGAGATAAGAATAGCCCACGGAGAAATCGCCGCGCGGACCTTCCTGAGCGCTTGCCGTTAGCGCCGAAGAAAAAACCGTGAGAACCAAAAGCGCAATCTTTATCATGACCTTTGACTCCCGAAAAATTCCGTGGAATTCGCCCGGTGAGCGCAGGCTACGATGCGCGGGCAAAGCGCTCAAGCGACAAGGAACGCCATTGGGGAAAACGGCGGCAATGTCGCACCATGTCGTGCCAGGCGAAAAGCGACAGATTTACTGGTTAGGATCAACGCTTAGGGGGAACCACCGACAAACAACAGACTTTTCGCGACGTGGGAGAGGGGGATAGGTGAGTGCAAGGACCAAGTGAAGTGAGCGCCACTCGTTGGAAGCCGCGACGCTCATTTTCTCAAATCTTTGCCGAGCGAAGAGTGACTTTGAGGCTATTTCACTTCCCAGACGTCGCCCGCGCGGAGGAGCTTGTTCAGATCGCCAGGGCCCTTCTTGGCGATGACTTCCTCAATCTGGTCTTTCATCACATCTTCGTAGCGCGGCAAATCGTCCCATGCGCGGAAAACGCCAATGGGCGTCGGGAAGCCGGGGCGATGCTCCATGTGCGAAAGCAAGAAGGCGTACGACGGGCGCGGATGATGGGCGTCGTGAACGACGAGATCGCTTTCGGTGACGCCCTTGTCGAGCTGCACGACTTCGATGTCGCCATCGGAGTTCCGGCGAATCCCTTTGTCGCGATTCTTGCCGTACACCAACGGTTTGCCGTGCTCCAACTGAAGGACATGTTCGCTGCGCGCATCCTTTTCCGTGAGCGAGAACCATGCGCCGTCATTGAAAATGTTGCAATTTTGCAGGATTTCAATAAAGGCCGTGCCTCGGTGGGCGGCGGCGTGCCTCAGTGTGTCCTTTAAATGCGTTTGGAAAACGTCGACCGAGCGCGCCACGAAGGTGGCTTCCGAACCGGTGGCCAGCGCAACCGGATTGAACGGGCGGTCCGCGGTCCCGTAGGGAGTAGACTTGGTGACTTTCTGAAACTCGGAAGTCGGCGAGTACTGTCCTTTGGTCAGGCCGTAGATGCGATTGTTGAACAGGAGCACTTTGACGCCGACGTTCCTGCGCAGCAAGTGAATCGTATGATTTCCGCCGATCGCTAGAGCGTCGCCATCGCCCGTGGCGACCCAAACTTCCAGGTCGGGATTGGCAATTTTGATCCCGGTGGCGACGGCCGGGGCGCGGCCATGGATGGTGTGGAAACCGTAGGTGTTCATGTAATAGGGGAAACGGCTGGAGCAACCGATGCCCGAGACTACCACGAAATTCTCTTTGCGAATGCCAAGCTCAGGAAAAACCGATTGCACTGCGGAGAGAATGGCGTAGTCGCCGCAGCCGGGACACCAGCGCACTTCCTGGTCGGTCTGAAAATCCTTCTTCGTCAGCGGTGGAGGAAGCGTTGCGGTGCTCATCGATGGTTCCCCTGTATTCCCAGCATTTCATCAAACTTTTGTTCGAGTTCAGCTTGCTTGAATGGACGGCCTTGAATTTTGTTCAAGCCGACGGCGTCCACAAGATATTTTGCGCGAAGAACCCAAAGGAGCTGACCCATGTTGAGTTCCGGCACAAGGACTTTCTTGTAGCGCTTCAGAATTTCTCCAACATTTCCGGGCAGCGGATTCAGGTAGCGCAAATGGAGATGGCCAATCTTGCATCCTCGGGTGCGAGCTGATTTGACGGCCGCGGTGATCGAGCCTGCCGTCGAGCCCCAGGAAACGACAAGCAGGTCGCCGGAGGGATCGCCTTCGGGCAGTACATTGGGGACGTCCTCGACAGTGGCCGCGACTTTTGCGGCGCGAACGCGAACCATGTTCTCGTGGTTGAGCGGCTCGTAATTCACGTTGCCGGTGCCGTCTTGCTTTTCGAGACCGCCAATGCGGTGCTCGAGTCCGGGAGTGCCCGGGAGCGCCCAGGGGCGCGCCAGGGTCTGCGGGTCGCGTTTGTAGGGCATGAAGCCGACGGGATCGGTTGCGAATTTGACGGGAATGGGCGGAATGTCTTCGGCCTTCGGGATGCGCCAGGGCTCGGCGCCGTTGGCCAGGTAGCCGTCGGAAAGAACAATCACGGGAATCATGTACTTCAGCGCGATGCGCGAGGCTTCGAGAGCAACCCAAAAGCAGTCGCCGGGAGTGGCCGCCGCGAGTACCGGGATGGGCGCCTCCGAATTCCGGCCAAAGAGCGCTTGGAGAAGGTCTGCTTGCTCGGTCTTCGTAGGCAAGCCAGTCGAGGGACCGCCGCGCTGAATGTCACAAATGACCAGCGGGATTTCCGTGGCCACTGCAAGGCCGAGGGCTTCCGTTTTCAGGGCCATGCCCGGGCCGGAAGTGGTGGTGATGGCGAGACAGCCGGCGTAGGAGGCGCCAATGGCCGAGGTGATGGCGGCGATCTCGTCCTCCGCTTGGAAAGTGATGACGCCAAAGTGCTTGTACTGCGAGAGTTCGTGAAGAATGTCGGAAGCCGGGGTGATCGGGTAGCTGCCCAGGTATAGGTTCAAGCCCGACTTCTGGGCGGCGGCGACGAAGCCCATTGCCAGAGCCTGGTTCCCGCTGACGTTCCGGTAGACTCCCGGAGTCAATTGCGCCGGCGGAATTTCGTAACTGATTTGAAAGGCTTCGGTGGCTTCGCAGTAGGAATAGCCGGCCTTCAAAGCCAATTTGTTGGCTTCCATCAAGAGCGGTTTCCTGTTGAACTTCTGCTCAATCCAACGATTGGTGGGGTCGGTCGAGCGGTTATAGAGCCAATAGCACATGCCGAGAGCGAAGAAGTTCTTGCAGCGGTCCATGGCTTTGGCGTCAATACCCAGGTGCTGGAGCGCGGCGCGGGTCAGGCGCTGTAGTTCGACCGGAAAGACGCGGTACTTGTCGAGGGAATGGTCCTCAAGGGGGCTGACGCTGATTTGGGCCTTGCGCAGATCGGACTCTTTGAAGCTGTCGCTGTTAACGATCAGAATGCCATTGGCTTTTAGGTCGCCGATGGTCACCTTCAAGGCGGCGGGGTTCATGGCGATGAGGGCGTCTATGGCGTCGCCAGGGGTAAAGACCTCATTGGAAGAGAAGTGCAGTTGGAAGCCGCTGACGCCAGGGATGGTTCCGGCAGGGGCCCGGATTTCCGCGGGATAGTCGGGGAACGTAGCGATGTCGTTTCCGTAGAGCGCGACGGTATTGGTGAACTGGCTGCCGGTAATCTGCATGCCGTCGCCGGAGTCCCCGGCGAAGCGAATGACGGCGCGTTCAATGACTTCGCGCTTCGACTTGGTTGTTGGTGGAACTTCCGCGAGCGTAGACATTTCCTGGCCTAAGCCTCCACTTTCCTTGATCTCCCCCTGGGAGTGTGGCTCGAAATTCAGGATGAGGCGGCGCGGAAAAGGATGGCTTCGCTGGCAGACCGCCGAGAGCCGACGGATAAAGGATACCACAGTGGCTCGCTGAGAGAGGAAGCAGCGTCGCCACGAGGCTCATGGATGTGTCTGAGAAGAAAAGACCCGGGGCTCAATAGGGGAAGGCGCAGGCGATCTCGCCAAGCGCCTAGTGGATGTGGTTCCCTTCTCCCCGAAGGCTTTTCGATGCGTGGTCCGGCGCACGTTCCACAGGGTCAAGTCACGGGAGGTAGGTGGCTCGACATTCCGTCAAATTACGGGCTTCTCCCTTTCGCGCTCCCACGATTTTAACAAGGGAAAAAACATTTGGCGCTTTGGATGTATAGGGAACCGCCATTTCGAGGGTCGCCCCTTCCGGGTAAAGGTTCGCGCTGAAAAAGCTCAACCCTCCGCGACCTACGTCGGAAACGAGCACGACATCATTTCCCAATGTGGAATTGCGGATGCATCCCACGGTTTCGGCGCGGAGCCGTTCGTGGGAACGGTGATGGTGATTTTGTCTCCCCGCATCCGGCACCCCAGACTCTTCCATGCCTTCAGGACTCTCCGGAAATTGCCGAATCCACGTGATCCAGCCGCCGCATTGTCCGCAGAGGCGAGCCACACTATGGTGATGGAGAAAGAGATCGGATTCGAATTCATTGAGGTAAGCGACTTCAAGGCGCGAGCAAGCCACGCACCGAAGCAAGGCCCGCAGCACGGCTTTATCCTGATCCGCCTGTTTTGGGAAAGACGACGTCCCAGAGATTGACGTTGCAGTCCGTCAAAACGATGCCGAACACGCGGGAATTGAAGCCGTGATCCTTGTAACTGGCGACCACTCGAGCCCAAGCCTCTTTATTGACTCCTACGCGCCGGACTTTGATGGCTTCACCGACATCTAGATCCCGATCGACCTTGATCGCGGCACCATGCTGACTGACGTCAACCGTTTGGCCTTCGCCCGGGAAATCTTCAGCGGATTCGGCCGCGGAGATACGGACGCGCAAATTCAGAAACACTCTTTCACTGCGCCGAAGGTTCTTGTTCAGGGCAGAAGCCGAGGAACGCGCGGGCGAGAACGCCGGCTCGCCGGGGTCTTTACTGAAATCTTTTTGCAAGCGATACCGCCACCAAGAAAAGAATCGACGGGGATTGCCCTGCCCTCAATGCAGACAACCTCGGGAGTCGCTCTGTAACCAGCTCGGAGCCTAACGGGTCTGCAACGAAGTAACTTAAACGGCTAATGGTGGTCGGCAATCAGGTGAAGAATGGATTCCCGTTGCGGCGAAGAAATGAATTTTCAGCAGAGCGAATCTGCTTAGGGGCAGGGGCAGGCGAGACCGGGAAAGGGCATGCTGGGGGGGAGACGATCGCCTGCAAACCCGCAAACCCTTTTTGTGCTTGACGTTCGCTTTCTTTTCGCCTAAAGTGCCTGTGGAAACCATTCTGGAGAGTGGAGGCGCGCTCATGCCCCTAACCAAGCGGCAAAAAGAAGTTCTGGATTATCTCGTGGCGTTCGAAACCAAGCACGGCTATGCGCCGAGCTTCGAAGAAATCGGCAAGGGCATGAGGCTCACTTCACTGGCCACGGTGCACAAGCACATCACCACGCTCGAGAAGAAAGGATTCATCCGTCGCGGGTACAATCAGAGCCGCTCGATCGAAATTGTGCAGTTGCCTAAGCCCGTGAAGGAACAGGTGATTGAACGGAAGGTCCAGGAACTTCCGCTGGTGGGGCGCATTGCGGCAGGCCGGCCCTTGGAAGCCATCGAAGAGCGCGAGACGCTTTCGCTGGGCGATTTCGCGCGTGGCGGCAATTCCTATGTTTTGCAGGTCAAAGGGAGTTCCATGATCGAGGACCACATCATGGATGGCGACTTCGTGGTTTGCGAACAGACACAAGTGGCGAATGCTGGCGACATTGTCGTGGCGCTGGTTGGCGGCGAAGAAGCGACGCTGAAACGCTTTTATCGCGACACTCCGGGCAAAGTGCGGCTGCAACCTGCCAATTCGGAAATGGCCCCCATCATCGTGGCCTCGAACGACGTGAAGATTCAGGGCCGGGTGATTGGCGTTTTGAGGAAATACTGAGCGACTCGTGACTTGTGACCGGTGATTCGTGAATCGTGCAGGTCTTGTACGGCGCAATTTTGTAGGAACCGCGTTGTGCTCCTGATTCCCTTTCCTCTCCTCTCAAATCTCCCTAATTGCATTATTCTAGAGCGCGTCGCGGTTGTTACTCCGTTTAGGCCAAGTGCACATGAACAGCCGATTCCTCAGCAAGATTCGCCCCATGGCCGTTGTTCTGCTGGCGACCATGCTGGTGTGGCCCGCTGGCGTTCAAGGCTACGCCGTGCTTTCCCATGAAGCGATCATTGACGCAGCCTGGGAGAGCCACATCAAACCTCTGCTTTTGAAAAAATATCCGCAAGCCACGGAAGAAGATTTGAGCGGGGCGCAAGCTTTTGCGTATGGCGGATCGATTATTCAGGATATGGGCTACTACCCTTACGGCAGCCCATTCTTCAGCGACCTGACACATTACGTGCGCAGCGGGGACTTCGTGCAGGCACTTCTGCGAGACGCGCAGGACTTGACTGAGTATGCCTTCGCGCTCGGCGCGCTGGCGCACTACGCCGCTGACAATGAGGGTCATCGCATCGGAACAAACCGGGCGGTGGCGGTACTGTATCCTGGGCTGGGCAAGAAATACGGCGACAGCGTTACTTATGAGGACGGCAAGCTCGCCCACGTAAAGACCGAATTCGGTTTCGACGTGCTGGAGATTGCGAAGGAGCGCTACGCTCCTGACGGCTATCATGATTTCATCGGGTTTGAAGTGGCTCAGCGCGTTCTCGATCAGGCCTTTCGCGAAACCTACGGGCTGGAGCTGAAGAATGTGCTCGTCGATGAGGAAAAGGCTTTGAATTCTTACCGGCGGGATGTGAGCAAACTGATTCCCAAAGCCACGCGGATTGCCTGGCACCTGAAGAAGGATGAGATTAAAGACGACATACCGGACGCCACCAAGAAAAGATTCCTTTACAATTTGTCGAAGTCGAATTACGAGAAGGAATGGGGCAAAAATTACAAAAAGCCCACTCCGGGTGAAATCTTTCTGGCGTTTCTCTATAAGTTGATCCCGAAATTTGGCCCACTGAAAGTCCTTCAGTTCCGCACCCCAACGCCGCTGACCGAACATATGTTCGAGGCCAGCTTCAATGCCACGCTTGGCCGCTATCGCAAGCTGCTGACCGAGACCGGGGAAGGCAGTCTGCAACTGGAAAATGACAATTTTGACGTCGGAGAGCACACCGGGCCCGGGAAGTACCGCCTGAACGATGACGCGCACGCTACCCTACTCGACAAGTTGGCGGAAACGAAGTTTGCGAGCATCGGCGCCGAGGCGAAAGCAGAGCTTTTGCGCTTCTACGCGGACCCGGATGCGCCGTATACGACAAAACGCAACGCCAAGGCCTGGGCTAGAGTGCAAACCGAACTCTTGCGGTTGCAGACGGCACCGGTCGCACCGCTTACCTCGAGGGCCGATGCGGTGTCGCCCGTGACGAAGCAACTCCTGTATTGGATTCCTGAGAAGACCGGAACAAAGTGTTCCTTTACCAGTAGGACCGCAGTTCATTTGCCCCAATGGCCGAGATAGGGCGGAGCATGCTGCGTCCCTACGGCCGCAACAGAACTCCCGACCATAAAGACTTTGCATTCGGCGCATCGAAAAAAACTGTTCCAGACTCGCCGGGTTCCTGCGGGACAATATAGAATTTTGCTGGAGGCCTCGCGCCTGAAAGATGAAGAACGTTAAGCCAATTCATAAGCTGCTGGCCGCAAATCGCAGCGAAATTGCTATTCGCATCTTCCGCGCGGCCAATGAACTTGGCTTGCGCACCGTGGCCATCTATTCGCAAGAAGACCGGCTGGCGCTGCATCGCTTCAAGGCAGACGAAGCTTATCAGGTCGGAGTCGGAAAAGGTCCGGTCGAAGCCTATCTGGACATTGCCGGGATTATTGCTTTGGCCAAAGAAAAGGAAGTGGACGCGATTCATCCAGGGTACGGGTTTCTTTCCGAAAATCCGGCGATGGCGCGCGCTTGCGAGAGGGCCGACATTGCCTTCATCGGCCCGCCGCCAAATCTTCTGGAATTGCTCGGCGACAAGACGGCCGCGCGAAGGCTCGCTTCTTCGGCGGGAGTGCCGGTTTTGCCGGGGACGGAAAAGCCGGTCAAGTCCGCAGCGGAAGCACAACAAATTGCGAAGGAAATCGGTTATCCGGTGATTGTGAAAGCGGCGATGGGGGGTGGAGGCCGCGGAATGCGCGTGGTGCCGGACGCGGCGCAACTCGATGCGCTGCTCGAGGAAGCGCAGGGCGAAGCGAAGTCGGCTTTTGGCGATGCTTCGGTGTTCCTGGAAAAATACTTGCCTCGCGCCCGGCATCTCGAGGTGCAGATTCTCGGCGATCACCACGGCAACTTGCTGCATCTTTACGAGCGCGATTGTTCCGTGCAGCGGCGTCATCAGAAGGTTGTGGAGGTCGCGCCTGCGGCCAATCTGGACCGAGGCATTCGCTCCGAACTTTGCGACGCCGCCGTACAACTAGCGCGCAAGGCAAAGTATCGCAATGCAGGCACCGTGGAGTTCTTGTACGACGTGGATTCGAAGAAATGGTTCTTCATCGAAGTGAATCCGCGCATTCAGGTGGAGCATACCGTCACGGAAATGGTGACGGGCATCGACTTGGTGCGCTCTCAGATTCTGATCGCGCAGGGCCACGAGCTCCATGAAGCGCCACTGGCCCTGCCGAAGCAGGAATGCATACCGTTGAATGGCGCCGCGCTGCAGTGCCGCGTGACGACCGAGGATCCCGCCAACAATTTCGCGCCGGACTACGGAAAAATTTCGACGTATCGGTCGCCGGCCGGATTTGGGATTCGCCTGGATGGTGGAACGGCTTACGCCGGAGCAACGCTCACGCCGTATTACGACTCGCTCCTCGTCAAAACCACTGCGTGGGGCGCAAACCTACCGGAAGCGTGCCAGCGGATGGACCGGGCACTGCGCGAGTTTCGCATTCGCGGCGTGAAAACGAACATTCCGTTCGTGGAAAACGTCGTAAATCACCCCAAGTTCCGGGGAGGGGAAGTTACGACCTCGTTCCTCGACGATTCGCCGGAGCTTTTCCGTCTGCCCAGCAGGGCCGACCGCGCAACGAAGTTGCTTTCCTACCTTGGGGACGTGATCCTGAACGGCAACTCGGAAGTGAAAGGGAAGCAGATTCCCGGAGAACTGGAAACTGCGGTTGCGCCCGCCGCGCCGGGCATGGTCCCGCCGCACGGAACGCGGCAGCTTCTGAAAAAGCTGGGAGCGAAGAAACTTGCGGAATGGGCGCGAAAAGAGAAACGTTTACTCATCACGGATACGACCTTCCGCGACGCGCATCAATCGTTGATGGCGACGCGCGTGCGCACCCATGATTTGCTCGCAACGGCCGAGGCTGTGGCGCAAAGACTGCCGAATTTGTTCAGCCTGGAAATGTGGGGGGGCGCTACCTTCGACACCGCGATGCGCTTCCTGCACGAAGATCCGTGGCACCGCTTGCGCGTTTTGCGTGAGCGCATCCCGAATATCTGTTTTCAGATGCTGCTGCGCGGTGCGAACGCGGTCGGTTACACGTCGTACCCGGACAACGTCATTGTCGAATTCGTTCGTGAAGCGCACGCCCAGGGAATCGACATTTTCCGCATCTTTGATTCGCTCAATTCCATTGACAATATGCGCGTGGCCATCGATGCGGCTTTGGAAACGGGCGCGGTTTGCGAAGCGGCGGTTTGTTACACAGGCGACATTCTCGACAAAGGGCGGCCGAAGTACTCGCTCAAATACTACGTCGCGCTGGCGAAGCAGCTCGAGAAACTGGGGACGCACTTTCTGGCCATCAAGGATATGGCCGGATTGTGCAAGCCGTATGCGGCGGTCGAATTGGTGAAAACGCTGCGGCAAGAGGTTGGCGTTCCGATTCACTTCCACACCCACGATACCAGTGGCATCAGCTCAGGCTCGGTTCTGAAAGGCGCGGACGCCGGCGTGGATGTCGCGGACGCGGCAGTTGCGGCGGTCAGTGGCGGAACGAGCCAGCCGAATCTCAATTCCATTGTCGAAGCGCTGCGCCATACGCCGCGCGATACGCAACTCGACATTGAAGCGCTCAACGAGTGCTCCGATTATTGGGAGACGGTTCGCACCTACTATTTGCCATTCGACTCCGGCCCGAAGGCGGGTTCGGCGCGGATCTATCAGCACGAAATTCCCGGCGGCCAGTACACCAACCTGCGCGAACAAGCCGCGGCTTTGGGTTTGGGACATCGCTGGCGCGAAGTGGAGAAAAGGTACGCCGAGGTGAATCAGCTTTTCGGCGACATCGTGAAGGTCACACCTTCGAGCAAAGTAGTTGGCGACATGACGCTGTTCCTGATGGCCAAGGAGATGGCCCCGGAGGATGTTCTTGCGCTTGACGGAAAACACGATATGCCATTTCCAAATTCGGTGGTGGAAATGTTTTCCGGGTCTCTAGGAGTGCCACCCGGCGGCTGGCCAAGGAAGCTTCAAAAGATCATTCTGAATGGCCGCGCGCCTTTGAAAGGCCGTCCGAGCGCGAACTTGCCGCCAGCGGATTTCGAGCAAGAAAAAAAACATCTGGAGGAAAAAACAGGTCACGCTGTTCGGCACGACGACCTGCTGAGCTATCTGCTGTACCCGGAAGTCTTTGCGAAGTTCGACCGGTTTCGGCAGACGTATTCCGATGTCAGCGTCCTGCCAACGCCGGCATTTTTCTATGGACTCAAGTCCGGCGAAGAAATCAGCGTGGACATTGAGTCTGGAAAAACGCTGATCATCAAATTCTTAACGTTCAGCGAGCCGCATCCTGACGGCACGCGCACGCTTTTTTTTGAACTCAACGGACAGCCGCGCGAAATCACCGTGCGAGACAAATCGCTGCGCCTCACGGGGCGCACGCATCCCAAAGCGGATCCTAGCGATCCCGGCCAGGTTGGCGCACCCACTGCGGGCGTTATCAGTAGCGTGGCAGTGCAAGCCAATCATGCGGTGGAACGCGGCGCGAAACTTCTCACTCTCGAAGCGATGAAAATGCAGTCCAATATCTATGCGCCGCTTTCGGGGCAAATTGCGAAACTATGGGTGGCACCCGGCCAGCAGGTGGAAGCGAAGGACCTCCTGGTGACGATCGCACCGTGAGTTCCGGACAGCTTCGCAAACACGAACGGTTTCGGTCGCGGTTCCTGCGCAATCAGCGCGACCTTATCGTCTACACGCCGCCCGGCTATGCCGACCAGCCGGTGCGGCGTTTTCCTGTTCTTTATCTTCATGACGGACAGAATCTTTTTGACGGCGCGACTTCTTTTATTCCCGGACAAGACTGGCACGTCGGGCAGACAGCGGACGAGTCCATCAACGCTCGAACCGTCGAGCCGCTCATCATTGTCGGCATGTACAACACAAGAGCGCGGATCCGAGAATATACCCCTACGCATGTGCCGAAGCTTGGCGGCGGGCGCGCCGATCGCTACGCGAAATTTCTTATCGAGGAAGTGAAGCCTTTTGTGGAACGCGAATATCGGACGCTTCCGGGACCACAGCACACGGGCATCGGCGGCTCGTCTCTCGGTGGACTCGTGTCGCTTTATCTGGGGCTCCAGCATCGCACTATCTTTGGAATTATTGCCGCGCTGTCGCCTTCGGTTTGGTGGAACCAGTTGGTGATCCTACGTTTCGTGAAATCCATGCACATCGGGCCGCGCCCGCGCATGTGGCTGGACATTGGCACACGGGAAGGGCCGCGCATTGTGCAAGACGTCGAGCGATTTCGCGACGTGTTGCTCGAAACAGGCTGGCGACTCGAGTACGACCTGCACTACGAGCGCGTCGAAGGCGCGGAACATAACGAGTTAGCCTGGGCCAAGCGAGTGGGTCCTTTTTTGCAATTTTTATATCCAGCCGCGCCCGGCGCTGTATAATCCGCGCTCTAGTTGAAGCCGCCAGAGGTACTCATGACAGACGGCCGGCCTCTCACCATTCTTTGCATCAGTTCCTACGAAAAGGGGCAGGAGTTTATCCGCACGTGCAAGGGCATGGGTTGCCGCGTGTTGCTGTTGACGGTCGAGAAGCTGCGTCACGCCGACTGGCCGTTCGAATGCATCGACGAAGTGTTTACCATGCCGGAAGAGCTGCCGCTTCAGAGCCTGATCTACGCAGTGAGCTACACAGCGAGGTCGCAGCCGATTGATCGGATCGTAGCGCTGGACGAGTTTGATATGGAGAATGTCTCCGCCCTGCGCGAGCACCTCCGCATTCCCGGCATGGGTTTGACCACGGTGCGGTATTTTCGAGACAAGCTGGCGATGCGCGCTCGTGGGAGAGAGACGGGGATTGTGGGACCGGAATTCGTGCACGTTCTGAACTACGACAACCTGCGCGAATTCATGTCCCGCGTACCCGGCCCGTGGCTGCTCAAGCCGCGTTCGCAAGCATCGGGAATTGGGATGAAGAAGATTCACAGGCAGGAAGAGCTTTGGCCCTGGCTCGACCAATTGGGCGACCAGCAATCCTTTTATCTGCTGGAACAGTTTGTGCCCGGCTCGGTCTATCACGTGGACAGCGTGATTTCCGAGAATGAGGTTGTGTTTTCGGAAGCCCATGGTTACGGCGCGCCGCCGCTTGAAACGTCGCATCAGGGCGGTGTTTTTACGACGCGGACACTTCCGCGCAACGCGGAAGAGACACTGGCATTGCAGAAAGTGAATCGCGATTTGATTGAGAGCCTCGGCCTGGTGAGAGGCGTGACTCACTCCGAATTCCTGAAGGCTCATGCGGATGGGAAATTCTATTTTCTCGAGATTGCCGCGCGGGTTGGCGGCGCTTACATCGCGGATGTCATTGAAGCGGCTACCGGCATCAATCTCTGGCGCGAGTGGGCGAGGCTCGAAATCGGCGCAGGCCGGCAGCCTTATGAGCTTCGGACCGCGCAGCGCGATTACGCGGGAGTGATTCTGTCTCTCGCGCGCCAGGAGCGTCCCGACACTTCAGCCTATGATGACGACGAAATCGTCTATCGCGTCAACAAGTTTCATCACACGGGATTCATTCTCAAATCGGCGAGCCACGAACGGATACAACAGCTCCTCGATTCGTACACGCGCCGCTTCGCCGAGGATTTTCTCGCCACGCAGCCGGTTCCGGACAAGCCTGCGCATTGATTGTTAATGTATAAAACTGTTCTTTACTTTCCGCGGGATTTCCCGCAGAATCCCCTCGCGCCATCCAGCCCTGCCCGAAAGTCTAGTAACTATCAGGAACAATGCGTTCAGAGTTTGTTTGCTGAGCGCCGCTGCGAGGAATTAAAGTTTCCATTACCCCCCGGGCGAAAATCTACGTGGGGCGTGCTGTCCCTTAGGGAGGATCGATGTGGGGTAATAAGAAACCGGATGCACCGCAAGCCGGGCAACCGGAACAGAGAAATCCAATTTCGAATCAGCCGTCGAGACCAACTCCGGCGGCCTGGGAGGATAAACCGGCAATGAGTACAGATGCAATGCGTCCATTAGGCGGGACCGCGGACCGCGGCACAGCGCGGCTCGGGGCAAGTCTGCACGTGAAAGGAGAGATCTCCGGCAACGAAGATCTGTTGATCGATGGCTCAGTCGAAGGGCTGGTCCAACTCGATGAGCGGAAACTCATCGTCGGAGCCACGGCGAAAGTCACGGCCGACATCATCGCCCGCGAGGTGGTGGTGTATGGCACGGTGAAGGGCAACCTGCGCGCCAAGGACAGAATTGAAATCAAGAAAGATGGTTCGGTTAACGGCGACCTGACAACCGCGCGAATCATGATCGAAGACGGCGCCTACTTCAAAGGCTCGATCGAGATCGACAAGAGCGAGCAGAAGGAATCCAGCAGCAGCCAGGCGTTTGCAAGGAGCTCTTCGGCTCCCGTGCCCGCGGGGGCTACGAAGGCGATCTAGTTTTGTCCGCATGCAATCCCTTCTAGAGAGCGTCCCGACAGAGTTGGGGCGCTCTCTCGGTTTTTCATCGTTGACCTTTCCGTAGTCCGTATTGATCGGCGCGATACCTCGCGAGTTCGTAGCTATTGTCGAGCAAACTAAATTCTCTGGCAGTTTTGCGCTTCTTTAACTTTTTCCCTTTTTTGTTCATCCAAATTTAGGAGAGACCAAGAAAGGGAAATTCGCAGCGCGGGAACGGCGGTCGCCCATGCGCGCGAGCGCCAGGTTTGGAATGGAAACACAAAGGCTCGGAAACTCCGATTTGAAGATAACCCCCGTTGGTTTTGGCGCCTGGGCTATCGGGGGCTCCGGCTGGGAATTTGCCTGGGGCCCGCAAGACGACAAAGATTCCGTCGCGGCAATCGATCGCGCGCTCGAACTGGGCGTGAATTGGATTGACACGGCCGCAGTGTACGGCTTGGGTCATTCCGAAGAAATTGTTGCGGCAGCGCTCAAAAAATGGCGCGGTCCGCGGCCCTACGTTTTCACGAAGTGCGCGTTGCGCTGGGACGAAAAAGGAAACATTAGAAAGGAATTCAGCGCCGCGTCCATCCGCGGCGAGTGCGAAGATAGCTTGCATCGGCTGTAAGTAAAGACCATCGATCTCTACCAAATTCACTGGCCGCCGGAAGACAATGGTCCCGGCTTCGAAGACGCCTGGCAAACCCTTGCCGCGCTCAAGAAGGAAGGCAAAGTGCGCTGGATTGGCGTTTCAAATTTTAACGCGGCGCAAATCCAACGCGCGGAAAAAATCGCCCCGGTCACTTCTCTCCAGCCGCCCTACTCTTTGATTCGCCGCAAAATTGAAGACGAAATTCTTCCCTATTGCCAAAAGCGCGGAATCGGCGTGATCTCTTATGCTCCTATGGCTTCCGGGCTGCTCACCGGCGCGATGACCCGCGAGCGAGCGGCCGCGCTTCCACCAGACGACTTTCGGAGCCGTAATCCGGAGTTCCGCGAGCCGCGTCTGTCCAAGAACCTCGAGCTTGTCGAACGCCTTCGCCAGGTTGGAGCGCGCTATGGCCGCGGGCCCGGCGAAGTAGCCATCGCATGGGTGCTGCGGCATTCGGCGATCACCGGCGCGATTGTTGGTGCACGCAACGCCAAGCAGGTCGAAGGCATCATGCGTGCCGGGGAGCTAAAGCTCGCGGCTGACGAGATCGCCGAGATCGATGACGCCGCGATCACAGCCGTTTCTCGATAAAGTGAAACTCGGGACCGAGAGTTGAAGAGTTCTCAAGCGCGTAGATAATCCGGCCGCCAATTTTTGATCAACTGCTTGATGGCTTTGCGGGTTGTCACCCTTTCATCCAGGACCTTCCTCATCAGGGCGGGCAATTCATCGTCGCTGGCGAATCGCAAAGAAACAAATTGGTTCGCCGTCAGCTCATCGGCGCGCCAGCGCAATTCCTCCGGCAACACCCGCTCGTAACGCAACCGTTCTTCCAGCCGGATCAGGCGGTCCTGTACGGCCAATGCAAACAATCGCGCTCGAAGAGCCACCACGACCAGGGCGGCTGCAAGAAGCACTCCAAAAATTCCTGCGAATGAAAATCCCAAGGACCGCAGCCTCATCAGCGACCACACAAAGTTAATCCCCAACACAGGTAACGCGAAGAAGTGGTAAGAGGGCACATACCTTCCGTGATTCTTGAAACTCTGTTCGCTCATTGTTTCCTCCTTCTAGCCGCCCGCTACTTCGTCAGCTCATTCTTGAAAACCGATCCGTTGTGCATCACAAATTTCACGTGCTCCAGTTCGCCGATGGACTTCAGCGGGTTGCCAGAAACCGCGATGACCTCCGCGTACGCACCGGTAGCGAGCACACCAATTTCTCCCTTCATGTCCAGCATCTCTGCAGGCCGCGAAGTCGCTGACTGAATCGCATCCATCGGCGCCATGCCCATTTCCACCATCCGCTGGAACTCCTGCGCGATCGGCTCGGTCCACGGAATTCCGCCCATGTCTGTGCCAAACACGATCTTCAAGTGGGTCTTTAGCGCTCTTTTGAACGTGTCTTCGTGTACCGCGGCTCTCGCGCGATCACGCTTTCCGGGAGGAGTATCCGCGGGCGCCCAATCTCCGTAGTACGGCGAAAGCGTCGGGCAATACCACGTACCTTGGCGCTTCATCTGCTCGATTTGCGCATCGGTCATTTCCAGCCCGTGTTCGATCGAATCACATCCGCCGTCAAGCGCTCGCTGCAATCCTATTCCGTTGTACGCATGACACGCTACTTTCTTAGTCCAGCCATGCGCTTCGTCAACAATGGCCTTCAATTCCTCCACCGTCAGCGTCGGCTGCGAGACGAGCCTCCCCTCCTTATCCACCCACGATCTGTGCGTCATATAAACCTTGATCCAATCCGCTCCATGCTCCAATTGCTGCCGCGCCGCTTTGCGGGCCTCCACCGGGCCATCCACCAGCTGGGCTCCTTTCGGCATGTCCAGCTCCGGCGCGTAGCCTTCCAGGTTGTAGCCGCCCGTGGTGGAGATGGCGCGCGTCGCGCAAAAAAGCCGCGGCCCTGGAATCGTTCCTTCTTCAATCGCCTGCTTGATTTCGACGTCCCCGTAGCCTGCCCCTTCGGTTTCCAGGTCGCGCAGCGCGGTGAATCCTTGTTCGAGCGCCCGGCGCGCCGCAAAAGTCGCGCGAGCCGCTCGCAGTGCAATTCCCGCATTCAGAATATTCGCGTCGTAGCCGCCTTTTTTGGGGTCCTCGCCCCACAGGAAAATATGCGTATGCGAATCAATAAGCCCCGGCAACACCGTGGCATTCGAGAGATCAATCACGTTCGCGCCTGCAGGAACGGCTTCCCCCGGTCCGCTGACTCTGACTATCTTTTGTCCGTGAACAAAAATCAGTTGATTCTTCCGCGGAGCTTCGCTCACCCCATCGATGAGCGTTCCCGCACGAATCACAGTCAAAGCTCCCGACGTTTGCGGGTTGCTCTGTCCTTGCACATAGTCCTTCGAGGCCAACTCTAATATTCCTGCGCACAAAACCAGAATTGCCGCGCGGAAACTTCCGCTTTTCATCACACCCTCCTCACAACGCGCGTAAGCTTGCCCCAATCCTGCTTTCCATGCAACACCCGCGCGACAGCCGCGGAAAAAGTTCACGGCAAAAACGAAAAGGGAGCCGCACGGGCTCCCCTCTGGTAGATGTCAGTGCTTGCGAGCGTGCTGCTGATCGTCGATCGGCGGCTTCAGCTTGCAACGTCATTCAGGTCCGATTGCAATTGCGCGAAATCGAAACCCTTTGCGAACCCGGGCTTCTGCGCCTCGGGCGGCAGGATGGCGTACGCCTCGTCCACACACTCGTCCCACCAGGCCCAGGTGCCTTGCTGCGTGTTTCCCCAGGTCAGAACAGTCACTCCGTTCGAATCGTACGCCACGGCGTAAACCGCGTGCCCGTCATTCGTCAACGGGCCGGGCGTCCACGGTTTGTGATTGTCGAAGTCCTGAATGCAGTTCTGCTGGACCTGGAATCCCAGGTACACGCCGCCGAAGATTTGAATCGCTTGCTGCACGTGCGTGTGGTCTTTCGGGTCGATCTTCACGTAGGCAAGAATCTCGTCGGCGGCGACCGGATTCGCTCGCCAGTAATTCAGCACATCCAGCTCGTTCAAGCCGGTGTCCGACCCGCCTGTAAGGTGGTAATACAATTTCCTCACTGCGGCCGTCGTCATAATTTTCTTCGTCTTCAGCAGTCCGCGGTACACGGTGATGGCATGGGCCACCGCCGCAATCGTGCAGTCTCCAATCGCGTCGTTCCCGTCCATGGGGAAAAGCTTCGCGGGATCCTTGGTCTTCAGGTTTTGATAGAGCGTTTCCAGCACATTGTAGGAAGGTGGTGGCGCCGCGAGCCCGGCCTTTAGATAGTCTTTGAATCGCAGCGTACGATAGTCCGTCTTCGGTGGATGCTTTCCAAATCGATAGTTGGCCATCTCGGAGATACCCCTCTCTGGGAGCTAACCCCCCTAGAATGGTGCCGCAAACAACCATATCGTTACACCAATTGAGTCGGATCGTGCGTCAAGGTTCGTTCCTTGGTGCGGTAACCGCTAGCCCGAGAAATGTAGATAAGGTCAAACGCGCTGAGAGGCGGACTGCACCAGGGCTGAGTCGAGACAGAATTCCGGGCGGTGGAAGAAGGCGGGGAGTGCAGACAGGCGCAGCGCCAGTCTTTCGGGAGAAGCGGCGCGAAGGGTGACATGGCCGAGCTTGCGGCCCGGCCGGGAGACTTTTCCGTAAAAGTGCAGGTGCGCATCGGCCACCGCCAGGACGTCCGAAGGGTCAGGAAGGTCGCCAATCAGATTCAGCATCGCGCAGTGGGCCGCCGCGCCGGTCGAGCCAAGGGGCAGACCGAGAACGGCACGAAGATGGTTTTCAAATTGGCTGGTGATGGCTCCTTCGATGGTCCAGTGGCCGGAATTGTGGACGCGCGGTGCCATCTCATTGGCCAGCAGTAGGCCCTCGTGCTCGAAAAACTCGATAGCCAGGACGCCAACGTACTTCAGCGATTCGAGCACTCGGCGGGCTATGTCCTCGGCCGCGTGCTGCACCGGCGGCTCAAGCCCTGGAGCGGGCGCCAGGGACAGGCGAAGAATGCCGCCGCGATGATGGTTTTCGACAAGCGGATAAAAAGCAGTTTCTCCGCTAAGCGAACGCACTGCGAGGACCGAGAGTTCACGCCGAAAGGGAACAAACCGCTCGAGGATGAGATCATCCTTGGGAAGCTCGGCCTTGGCTTTAGAAACGTCTTCGGGCGTCCGGAGAGTCCATTGGCCCTTGCCGTCGTAGCCCATGTGGGAAGTCTTAAGCACGGCGGGCAGACCAAGCTGCCTCACTGCGGCCTCAAACTCCTCTGGCTTCGCAACAGACACAAAATCCGTCGTGCTGATGCCCAGACTGCGAAAAAGCGTCTTTTCGGCGAGGCGGTCTTGCGCGGCTTCCAGAGCAGCGGGCGGTGGGTACACGGGAACACGCTTGGCCAGGAATTTCGCGGCCTCCACGGGCACATTTTCGAATTCGTAAGTCACGAGTTCCAGCCCATTGGAGAATTTCTCGAGTGCGCCGTGATCCGTATAATCCGCCGTGACGCGCTGAGCAATTCGGCCGACGGGCGCTTCGGGGGAGGGATCGAGAAAGCGAAAATGCAAGCCGAGCGGATAACCAGCCAGCGCGAGCATGTAGCCGAGCTGTCCGCCACCGAGAATGCCGATGGTCACCGGCGTTTCCCTTTCTGTGAATCTGTGAAAGGAATCGCCACAGCGGAAACGGAAGGATCAGGCTGCGCCGTGACGCGGTCGGTCTGCTCGGCGCGGAATTTTCGCAGAGCTTCGCGAATGCCTGGGTGCTTATTGCCGAGAATGGCCGCGGCGAGCAGCGCTGCGTTGACGGCCCCGGCCTTTCCGATGGCCAGCGTGCCGACGGGGATTCCTCCTGGCATTTGCGCAATGGAGAGAAGCGAATCCAGTCCCTTGAGAACTTTCGACTCGACGGGAACGCCGAGTACGGGCAGAACGGTTTTCGACGCGGTCATGCCGGGCAGATGCGCGGCGCCGCCCGCCCCCGCGATGATAACTTCCAGCCCGCGCTGCTCCGCGGACGAAGCATACTCAAAAAGCAAGTCGGGGGTCCGGTGAGCCGAAACGACGCGTGTCTCGTGCGGAACGCCAAGGCTCGTCAGGACGTTCGAAGCATGCTCCATGGTTTCCCAATCCGATGTTGAACCCATGATGATACCGACGAGGGGGTTCGCGTCCTTGCGGTCGAGTTGGTTATTCATGGAAGGCGATATTTTACGGCTTTTTTCAGGGCGCCGCGACCTGCTCGCGTTGCTTCCAGTAGTGGCGAAGCTGGCCAACCAGATAAAGCGAGCCAGTAACGAAAATCGCATCGTTCGGAGAGGCTTGAGCAAGCGCCTGGTCGAGCGCCTGCTCGGCTGAAGAAATGACGGTGAAGCTGGAAGCGTGGTGAGAGGCAATTTCAGCTAGTCGCGGCGCGGAGATGGTGCGGGAAGTACGCGGCTCGGTGAAGATGACTTCCGCAGCATGAGAGAATAGCTGTCCGGCCACTTCGTCCACCGCCTTGTCGCGAAGCGCTCCGTAGATCATCCAGATTTTGCGTCCCGCGAAATTCTGATCAAGGAAATGCGCAAGCTCGCGCGCCGCATCGGGGTTGTGCGCGCCATCGAGATAGACGTCGGGGCTGGATTGGAGTTTTTCGAGCCGGCCTGGCCAAACCGTCTCGGAAATGCCTTCGATGATGTCATTACTTGAAATGCGGAAGCCTCGTCTTGCCAGGTAGCGGGCGGCAGCAAGGGCGTTCAAGGCATTCCGCAATTGGAAGCGGCCTGGCAAGCTCGGAGCAATTTCGAAAGAATCGCCGGAGGCAATTTCCGTCACGCGCGCACGGAAGTAGCCGTCCTGTGAAGATTCCTGAGTAATTTGAAATGCCTTCGCGGTTTCAATGACCGGACAGTGTAATTGATGGGCACGAGCCAGAATGACTTCGCGCGCTTCAGGCCGCTGGTCGGTAAGGACTACCGGCACATTCGGCTTAAGGATTCCCGCCTTTTCGCCGGCGATTTCCTTCAAGGAGTGGCCGAGAAAATTCTCGTGATCGAAATCAATGCGCGTAATGACTGTAACGACAGGCGAAAGAATGTTCGTTGCGTCCAGGCGTCCGCCAAGGCCGACTTCAAAAACGCCAAATTCCACGCGTTCGCGCGCGAACCATTCGAATGCCATGGCGGTCACGCATTCGAAATATGTGGGGTGCGCACGCAGCTTGCGCGCAGCAAGTAGTTCCTCGATGAGCCCTAGCAGGCGCGTGAAAATTGCCGCGAAGAATGTATCGCCGATTTGCTCACCGTTGATGCGCATGCGCTCGTTGATTCGCTCGAGGTGCGGCGAGGTATAGAGTCCGGTGCGAAAGCCCGCATGCCGCAGGATAGATTCAAGGAACGCCGCGGTCGAGCCTTTGCCGTTCGTTCCCGCGATGTGCGCGCTGGAGTAAGCGCGGTCCGGGCGGCCAAGCCGCTCTGCAAGGATGGTGATGTTTTCGAGGTCGAACTTCGCCGCCGCAGCCTGCGTAGGCGCCGCCAGCTCTCTGCCCAGACTCAACAAATACCGAACCGCCGCGTCGTGATTCATCTCAACCCATGAGCATTTCGAGCGCGGTGGCAAGGTAGGCTTTCAGCTCTTTGCGGTGGACGACGGCGTCGAGAAAGCCATGCTCGAGCAGAAATTCCGAACGTTGGAAGCCTTCCGGGAGTTTCTGGCGAATTGTTTGCTCGATCACGCGCGGCCCGGCGAACCCGATGAGAGCGCCTGGTTCCGCGATGTTGAGGTCGCCCAGCATCGCGAAGCTGGCAGTGACGCCGCCAGTGGTGGGATCCGTCAAAACCGAAATGTAGGGCAGTTTTTCATCGTCAAGCCGCGCCAGTGCCGCGGAAACTTTCGCAAGTTGCATCAGACTTACCGTGCCTTCCATCATGCGCGCGCCGCCGGAGCAGGAAACCGCAATGAAAGGCTGGCGCGTTTCGATGGAAAGCTCGACCCCGCGCGTGACTTTTTCGCCCACCACCGCACCCATCGAGCCGCCGATGAATCCAAATTCCATCGCGCACATCACCACTGGCGTTCCATTCAACTGTCCCTCAGCCGTGATGATGGCGTCGTTCATTCCCAGTTTTTTCCGGGCCTCCTTGAGGCGCTGCGTGTAGGGCTTCGTGTCCACGAATTTCAGCGGGTCCGTCGAGGTCATCCCGGCGTCGTGTTCGGTCCAGCGCCCGTCCAGCAGCATTTCCAGCCGCGGCCGCGCGCCCATCTTGAAATGAAACTGGCATTTTGGGCAGACGTAAAGATTTGCCTCAAGGTCCTTGCGAAATACGATGGTGCGGCAGGACTCGCACTTGACCCACAAGCCCTCGGTGCGCACGCGGCGCTCTTCGGGCGGTGTAGTTTGCTCGATTGATTTTTTCTCGCGTTTAAACCAGACCATGGAGAAGGCTATTTAGTCCTTAGTTGTTAGTATTCCGTCGAGACGGACCACCTTTGAATTCCAAGAATGCGATCGTGGGCTCGCTTTCTAAGTTCCAGCCTCAAACCTCTTATGTCTAGTAATCAATTCCTCGCTGAGCCAGTATACCCTTGGTGTAAGGGTGTTTCACCTCGCGCATCTCGGTCACTAGATCCGCCAGCTCTACCAGCTTCGGATGCGCATTCCGCCCGGTACAAATCACGTGAACGCGCTCTGGCCGGTTCCTGAGTGCTTCCACGACCTCGTCCGCATCCAGCATTTTGTAGCTGATGGTGTAGTTGATCTCGTCGAGAACAACCAGGTCGTACTTGCCGCCGTAAATGGCTTCGCGCCCCGCCTGCCAGCACTCTTGGGCTAGTTTGATGTCTTCCGGATCGGTTTCTGCTCCGCCAATTTTTACGAAGCCGCGCCCCATCGGGCGAATCTCGAATTTGTCGTCACCCAGCAGTTTGGCGGCGTCCAGTTCGCCGTAGTGCCAGGAACCCTTGATGAACTGCACCATCATCACGCGCAGGCCCTGGCCCACGGCGCGAAACGCCGTGCCTAGCGCGCAAGTGGTCTTCCCCTTGCCCGGCCCGGTGTAAACCATCAGCAATCCCTTTTCTTCCGGCATAGTTTCTAACTCTGTCCTATTGGGAGCGGAAAGAGACTAAAGTCTGCGGATTCAGGCCGCAAAGGTCAAGATGACGGGACAAAATCGACGCAGTCGGTGTCAAGTCGCAAATGGAGCGGCCAAAAGACGTTCACGTAAGGTTCCTAACGCCTGGAAATCGGAACGAAATGGGTCTTGGCCATGACCCTCTGGCTTCGTCGAGGATGCAGACCGATGAGCTTCTTCTGGGGATCTCGCGGGCGTCAAGCCAGTTGCAGCCGCTTAACTAGTTCTCCGGCAATGGCGGAGATTCGCCGCAGCGTCGGCTCCGGTAGCGGAGACTTCGGTCGCGCCGCGGCATCAAATAAAACGATCCACAAGCCCGGCCGATAGATTTCATCGTCGGTGGGACAGATGGCGCCCGTGAGTTGCGTAATCTCGAGAGGATGCGGCCGCGCTTCTAAATCGATTTCGAGTACTGTTTCGTCCTTATGGTGTTCGTTGGGAGGGGCGGCAATCAACTCGGTCAAGATACCGCGTGCATCGTCCACCAGGTCGCGGAAGCCTTGCGTGACCAGAATACCGTCCACATCGCGCGGCGTGGGCTGCTCGAGCTCCTCAAGGTCGTAATCGGGCAGAGGTTTTTCGAGCGGGATCTCGATGGCCGCCGAGGGCTGATTCTCGTCCGGAATGATGCGCATGGGCATGGCAGCTAAGGTTGTACACCAGGCTGGCTATTTCGGGTAGGGGCTGCCGGAAAGAATCGCGAAGGCGCGATAGAGCTGCTCTGCGAGCACCACCCGCGCCATTTCGTGCGAAAGCGTCAGGGCGCTGAGCGAAAGCTTTTGGGTAACGCGCTCGCGGAGTGATTCCGGGAACCCCTCGGCATTTCCGCAGATAAAAATAACCCGGCGCGCACCCCGGTCGCGCAGCTCGCCAAGCCATTTGGCGAGGGCATTCGAATCCATGGTTTTGCCGCCCGCATCCAGCAGAATGGGCGTTGCGGCGAGGTCGGCCTCGAGTTTTTTGAGGGCCGCCTCCGCATCACGAACCTCGAGAACTTCAATCGGGCAAGACCGGCGAATGCGGTTCACATAATCATCAATAATCGCACACATTTCCAGCCGGCGCGTTTTACCGATCATGAGCAGTTGGATCCGCATGCGGGATTCCCGACGAGTTTTAAATGGAAAATGGAAATTCGAAAATGGAAAATGGGGAAAGCCTCGCTTACCTAAGATTGATGACCGAAAGACCAAGGCCGACAACGCCTTCCCCATTTTCCAGGGTCAATTTTCCATTTTCTCTCACTTCAGTCCGTACTTCTTCCGTTTCTCTAAAAGCGTTTTGCGGCTGATGCCAAGAATCTCCGCCGAGCGGCTGATTTGGTAATGCGTCGCCTCGAGCGTCGCAGCGATGACTTCGCGTTCGACATCTTCCAGCGAACGCAGCCCGGCAACGGGACTAGCCGCACCCGGAGCGGCCATGCGAACCGTCTCCGGAAAATTCTCGGGCTCTAAAATGTCTTGTCCCTCTCTGCCCGTCCCACGGCCAACGCCCGAAAACACCACCGCGCGTTCGAGCGCGTTTTTTAATTCGCGCACGTTTCCCGGCCACGAATAAGCCGCAAGCATGCGTCGCGAAGAGTCACTCAATTGCGCCCTGGGACGTCCGTGAGCAATACGAAGCCCTGCCAGCAAATGGTCCGCGAGCAGCAAAATGTCGGCGCGCCGCTCGCGCAATGGCGGAACCGTCAGCGTCAGCACGTTCAACCTGAAATACAAATCTTCCCGAAAACTTCCCGCCTTGACCGCTGCAGGAAGGTCAACATTCGTCAGCGCAATAATACGTGCCTCGATCTTCAGGGTCTCCGTCCCGCCCAGCCGTTCGAACGCCCGTTCCTGCAACACGCGCAGCAGCTTGCTCTGCGCATTCGGCGAAAGCGCGGCCACTTCATCCAGAACAATCGTTCCGTTCCCGCCCAATTCGAACCGGCCCAGCTTGCGCTCCACTGCCCCGGTGAACGCGCCACGCTCATGGCCAAACAGTTCGCTCTCCACCAACTGCGGCGGCAGGCTCGCACAATCGATTTTCAGGTAAGGTGCATCGCGTCGCGGACCCAGTTCATGAACAAGCCGCGCCAGATGGTCCTTGCCGGTTCCGCTCTCTCCGGTGATTAGCAGCGTTGTGGGTGCAGCCGCTACTTTTTTTGCAAGTTCCAACAGGCGCAGGGACGCCGGGTCTTCCGCAATCCACGGCAATCGCTCGGTGGTCATGTCCCGGAACGGCGGCCCTGCCCTCGGCCGGACAGGCGTTCTTCAGAATACGCGTCGTGCGGAAACGCGGACTCGCCGGCATCCTCCGCGGCGGCGAATCCTTCCACCACATCGGGAATTTCCAGTTTTGGTGACGCGCGCCACAACCGCTCCAAATCGTAATACCGCCGCGCTTCTTCGCTGAAGACGTGCACGATGAACCCGCCGAAATCCAACAGCGCCCAATCCGCCGACCGGTAGCCCTCGCGGTGCCGCACCGATCGTCCCATTTGTTTATGGAGTTGCTCTTCGATTTCCGTGCAAATTGCTTGCACTTGTGGCGTGCTGAACCCCGTGCAAATCACAAAGTAGTCGGTGAACGCGCTCGCGCCGCTCAGATCCAGCACCGTGATGCCCGCGGCTTTCTTTTCTTGCGCCGCCCGGACGGCCACGCGCACGCCTTGTGGCAGGGATTCGAAGGTCATGCTCAACGGTATAGGCCCTGTTTCAAAATGTATTCCTCGACGCGCCCGGAAACAAGTCCATGAATCGACTGCCCCTTTTGCGCGCGCCGCCGAATGTCCGTCGCCGAAGCGTCGTTCAAAACGTTTTCCAGCAGGTACACGGTCGAGCAATGAAGATGCGCTATCACTTGCGACGGATGCGCTTCCGTTTCCTTCATGCTTCCGGGTCGCGCCGTCAGCTCCGGCGGAATCACCAGCCGCAGCGCCTCGGCGCGAATGCCTGGCCGGTTAGCAATGATAAAATCGCAAAGACCCAGCAGTGTTTCGTACTCCTTCCACATCGGAATGTCGAGAAACGCGTCTGCACCAATCATGAAAAAAAGCCGGTCGCCGGAATGGTGATAGGTGTGGCGGAAATAACGCACCGTATCCACGGAGTAATGAAGTTGCGTTCCGCTGAAATCCTCCCCCGCTTCCGCCAGCGAAGGCACAAAGTGCGGATGCTCCGTGCAAGCCAACGCCACCATGGCAAAGCGGTGCGGAAACGGCGCAAGGTGCTGTTTGAGCTTGTGCGGTGGTCGGCTCGCCGGAATGAAATGGATTTCGTCAAAATTGAAGCGCCGGTCGGCGGCGCGCGCCACACTGAGATGTCCGCTATGGATGGGGTCGAAGGAGCCGCCGAACAAGGCGATGCGGCGGGGATGATGTTTCGCGGCGGTGCGGTGCGCCTGCGCGATCGTCAATGCGCCTCCCAAGGAATCTCTATTCTCGATTTTCTCATGAATTGCGGTCTTCGGCAGCGTGTTGCGTGGAAGGATTAACTTCAATCGCGGCAGGCACGGTCTGGTCGTTAGGAGCGTGCTCAAGGCTTGCCCGCGGAAGCTTGTCCAGAGCATCCGCAATCGAACGGACGAGTTCTTTTACGCCCTGACCGGCGGCAGCAGAAATGGAGTGAAACTCCAGGCCGTGCTTTTTGCAATAATCGCGCAGCGCCTCTAGGCGCCTGCGGTCGGTCGTCGCATCGAGTTTCGTCGCCACCACGATCATGGGCTTCTGTGTTAGCGATTCGTTGAACGCTGCCAGCTCTCCGTTAATAACTTCGAATGCGTGCACCGGATCATCGGCGTTCGCGTCGCTCGTATCAACCAGGTGCACCAGAAGCCGCGTGCGCTCCACATGCCGCAAAAAGCGGATCCCCAGCCCCGCGCCCTGATGCGCGCCTTCAATCAAGCCGGGCAAGTCCGCCACTACAAACGTCCTTCCAATCTCTCGTCTTTCCTTGCCCGTTCCGCCGTCGGCGTTTACCACTCCTAGATTTGGCTCCAGCGTCGTGAAAGGATAATTTGCAATCTTGGGCCGCGCGGCCGAAATCACGGAAATCAATGTGGACTTGCCCGCGTTAGGGAATCCCACAAGCCCAACGTCCGCCAAAAGCTTCAGTTCCAGACGAAGATCGCGCTCTTCGCCCGGAAAACCGTCTTCCTGTTCCCGCGGCGCCTGATGCCACGGCTTCGCGAAATGTTGATTACCGCGCCCGCCGCGTCCTCCATGCGCCACAAGCACTCTCTGCCCCGGCGTCGCCAAATCCGCAATCGTCTCTCCGGTGTGATTGTCGAACGCCAAGGTTCCCACCGGCACTTGCAAAATCAAGTCTTCGCCAGAGTGGCCTGTGCAGTTCGAACCTTCGCCGTGTCGTCCTCGGTCCGCTTTGAACTCCCGGTTGTAGCGGTAGCGCAGCAGCGTGTTGTCGTTCGGGTTCGCTTCAAGATACACACTGCCGCCATTTCCGCCGTCGCCACCCGAAGGCCCTCCGCGCGGAACGTATTTCTCGCGGCGAAACGCAACGCAGCCGTTCCCACCGTTCCCCGCCTTCACGTAAATTTTCGCTTCGTCAACAAACACCGGAATAGGACTCCCCCTCCAAGTCGTTCAGCGACAGAAACCATCCATGCGCTACAGTCCCCAATCCTTGTCATCCTGAGCGAAGGATCTCAAGTTAATCCACACGGAGAAATCCATAATGGCTGAGACACTTCGTGTTCCTCTCCAAGTGCAACTCTGCTGGTCCGCCCTCCTCGAAAACGATAACATAAGCCAACTCGCGTAACGTCATTTGCGGATTAGCGGCGCAATCGGGGAGCGGACTTTTAGGTCCGACATTAAAGTCATCTCTTTAAGTTGGGCTTTAGCCCCTGCGGTGCCCCTGTTTTTGCTCAAGCCCTTGGTCTCTCGAAGGAGGCACAACCCACATGCTTCCCGTCCTCAAGCGCGCTCTCTTGCTGCTGTTTGCCACCGTCTTAATCGCCGGCGGCGCGTTCTACCTACTGTATCTTCACCGCGCGGCGCTTCCGCCAGCGCCGCCGCATGCGCGTGTCGCTCCAACAATTGCCAATCTTCCCGGCGTTTCCGCTTGCTGGATCGAAACCGGAAAAACCTTCAGCCGCTTTTCCATCGGAATGACCGCCGGGAGCATCCTCGTGCGCCATCCCGCGGGTGACCTGCTTATCGATGCGGGCAACTCCAGTCATTTTGCGCAGGACGTCAGCATATATCCGTTCAGGCTGCGGCTGAAACTGCGATCACTCGCGGGCCAATTGAATCCCGGGGTCGCGCTTCCCGAAATGCTCCGCCGCGCCGGCGAAGATCCCGTCAAACTGCGCTGGGCCATTCTCTCGCACGTTCATCTCGACCATGCGGGTGGCCTGATGGACTTGCCGCGGCTGCCTGTGCTGATCACCGGCGAAGAAGTGCTCTTCGCCAACGACTCCGCCGCGCAAGCCAAAGGCTATGTCCTCGCCGCGTACACCAAAGCGCTGCCCAAGCCGACGGCGCCCACATTGCAATTCGACCCGAAGCCCTACGAGACGTTCGACGAAAGCGCTGACCTCTACCGGGACGGCTCCGTCGTGGTCGTTCCTCTGCGCGGCCACACGCCGGGAAGTGTGGGCATTTTCGTGAATCTGTCTGCCGCAAAACGTTTCTTTTATGTTGGGGACAGTGTTGACGATGAGCGCGGCGTTGAAGAACGCGTCGCCAAGACTCGGCTCTTGCGCGACAGCGACAACGATCCAGTTTTGGCGAATCAAATCGTCAGCAAACTCAGCCAGCTCCACGAATTATTGCCAACTCTAGCCATCATCCCGGCCCACGGCCGCAGCGCCTACAAAAAACTCTTCCCCGCCGGACCGTTGAGCTGTGTGTCGGGGCAGTAGTTGCAAAAATGAAAACGCGATCCCGCTTTGCGGGACCGCGTAGGGCATCGCCAATTCGCCGTGAGGGCTTGCTCCTCCCGTTTTAATTCACCGCAGCCTTGGATTCTGCCGGCTGAATGCTGATGAACCGCCCCTGACGGCCACGATCCTGAAACTTCACGATGCCTGTAACCATCGCGTAAAGCGTGTCATCGCTGCCTCGCCCGACGTTTTCGCCCGGCTGATGCTTGGTGCCGCGCTGCCGCACCAAGATCGTACCGGCATTCACCAACTGCCCGCCGAAGCGCTTCACCCCCAGCCGCTGTCCGTGGGAATCGCGACCGTTCGTTGACGACCCGCCGCCTTTCTTATGTGCCATGACCTAATCCTCTTCTCTGAACAGTGCTGAAACCGTCAAAATCTGGAAACCCGCGTCCCGAATTGCCTAACAACTCGGTTAAAAACCTCGCATCTTGTCATTCCGAGGAGCGGAGCGACGAGGAATCGTGGCGCATGCCGTTCCTTTTGCAGCGATTCCAAATGCTCGCTCTTATCTAACTGATCCACCAAAAAACAACGACTCAAAACCAAGAACTCTTCAAATCTTGATATCGCTCACCAGCACCGCCGTATAGTTCTGCCGGTGCCCGCGCTGAATCTTGTACTGATTGGTTCTCTTATACTTCAGCACGGTCAATTTCTTCGCGCGCCCTTGCGCCACGATTTTCCCGGTCACGGTCGCCTTCTCGGCCTCCGCGCCCGCAAAAACCTTCTTCTCGCCATGGACTGCCAGGACGTTCGCAAAATTGACCTTCTCCCCCACTTTGCCTTCCACCCGCTCGATGCGGATGGTGTCGCCGGGCGCGACACGATACTGCTTCCCCCCGGTCTGTATAACGGCGTACATCGCTCCTCCAATTTTCTTCTAGCTAAGCGGCCAGCAGGCGCACCCTTAGCGCTTCTTCGCGCTCAACGGAAACTCCCATTATACGGGTCGCCCTGAACAATCGTCAACGCTGGTTTGCGCCGTGGTTTTGCCGCAAATCACTCCGCCGCGCCGGTCGCGATGGGACAGGTCGAGTCAGAATTCCCTTGCTCCTTGGAGCGTTACCACGCAGGAGGGACTTCGAGCATCCAGGCATTGGAGCCGCCCGTGGCTTCCCAGATAGCGAGGTGCTTGCCGTCCTGCGAAGGAATGGCCCAGCCCACATACGGCTTGGTTTCCTGAAGAACCGGTTTGGCGCGGCCTTGAAGATCGATGTGAATCAGCGCGGTCGTTTCTCCATGACGCACCGCACTAGCCCAGAAACTTTTTCCGTCAGCGGCCCAGTCAATGGTGGCGAGGCGGCCCCAGTCTTTCACTTTGAGGACGCGCTCCGCGCCGTCGCGCGTGGAAACGAGCCGGATTTCGGCTTCCGCCGAAGCCCGCATCTTTTTGGCCAGCGCCAACATGCGCCCGTCAGGCGAAAGGCTCCAGTTGTAGTATTGCCACTCCGGTTCCTGGATGCCCGGAAGTCTCTTCGCCGTGCCCGTCTTCACGCCGGTCTGCGCGTCGAACTCCTGGAAAACCAGCGCATCTTTCGTGAACTTGCTGTAGATGCACTCGTGCGAGGGCAAACGCGCGCACTGGAAATTGTTGATGCCGGAATCCTCCAGCACAAGTTTCGAAACGCCGCCGTCGAGCGGAACGCGCATCAGCCGCAGGTTGCGCGATTGAAATTCGCCTTCCGGCTGCGTCGGCGTTGCGCTGTGGCCGGCAACGCCAGAATTCTGGCTCGAAGGAACGCCATTCACGGCGTCGGCGGTCCTGCGCTCCGCTTCGGTCAAATAAAGAATCTCGGTGCGCGCGGGATTGAGCCGCAGGATGATCGGCGATCCCTGGACGCCAGCGATGAGTTCGGGAGTCGCCGCGCCGATCTGCTGGCGAAAGATCCGAAATGCGCCTTCCCGGTCGGAGACATACAAAACGGATTTGCCGTCGGGCGTCCATTCATACGGACGGCTCTGGCGTTCGTCCAGAGTGAGGCGCCGCAGCTTGCCAATTTCTCGCGTCCTGGCATCGACGTCGGCTATGAAAACGGCCGGCGCGATGTTCGTGCGAATGAACACCGCGTGCTTTCCGTCCGCGGCCATATTAATGATGGGCTTCCAGTCCGGGCCGCTGGTCAGGCGCACGGGCGCGCCCCAGCGCCATCCGGGGCGCGTGTCCACTTTCATCGACCAAACATTGGACTCGCCCTGATTGGGAGGTTCTTCGGCGCGCGAGAAAAGAATGCGATTGTCGCGTGTCCAGACCAGCCCGTACTGCAAGCGGTAGTCGTTCAGGATCAAATCCGTTTTCCCGCTGGCCAGTTCGTACATTTCGATTTGCACGTCTTCGCTGCTGTAGCCCGGCCAATAGACGTCCTTCAGATAGGCAAACCGCTGGCTATCGGGCGACCAGGCAGGCGGGCCGATGACGTATCCGGGAACATTGACGGCGATGCGCGGCTCGGCGTCGCCTGTGCCGGCCAGCCAGATCTCGGAGTGATTGAACTTGTCGCCGCGCAGAAAAGCGACCTGCTTGCCGTCAGGCGAGACACTCCCGGCCTCCGCATCGCTGACCAGCTTTCGCGGAGCGCCTCCGAGCAGAGGTACATTCCACAATCCGGGGCGTTCCTCGCCGCCAACCACGGCTTGTGCAAGCAAATGGCTCCCGTCGGGATACCAGCTCACGTGATGCACGCGGAATCCTTCCGGGAGAGACAGGGCGTGGGATTCGTCTGTGGCAATTTCGCGCAGGAAGGCCCCACGGGGATCGATGTAAGCGAGATAGCGCCCATCGGGAGAAATCGCGCCGAAGTAAACCGGCGCATCGGGGGAATTGGCGGTCAGTCGAATCTCTTTCGGAAGAACCGGCTGCAGCGCACGGGAGGCGCGCATTCCTATGTGGAGGCCAAGGGCCAGCGCAACGACAACTATAACCAACGCCCCCGCCACCAACCGCCACCTGGATTTGGCCGCGTTTGAGTTGGTGGCGTTTCGGGCCGAGGGCGCCTGTGCGGCAGAGGCTGGAGTTTCGGGAGAGGGCGATTCCACGGGAGCGAGGAAACGGTATCCGCGGCGCGCCAGCGTTTCTACAAAACGGGGATTTTCGGCCGAGTCACCCAGTGCATCGCGCAGGCGCTTGACGGCTGCGTTCAGGCCGTGGTCGAAATCGACAAACGTATCGGCTGGCCACAGGCGTGCGTGGAGATCTTCCCGGGTAACGACTTCGCCGGGACGTTCCAGGAGCATGGCCAGTACCTGAAAGGGCTGTTCCTGGAGGCGGACCTTCAGGCCGTTGCGGCGGAGCTGCCCGGCGCGAAGGTCCACTTCAAAGGTTCCAAAGCGGATAAGTCCGTTTGCGGCATCCCCAGGCATGTTGGCCTACGCTGGCCGGGCTCCTTAGGTAATTAACGATGCCGTCCGGGACAAAGTTTCCCGGCGGCAATCCTGTCAGCCATGAACAGATAGATGTCAATGCCACGAAAAGGTCTCATCAGCTAAGCGAGCGCGAGATTTGCCTTGTCACCTTTCACCCTATCTCTTTGACGCAAGAGAGCTTATCCGGTCATCCGTAAATGAGAAACTCGCCTCCTCCGCAGCATTGAGGTACCCAGCCGACAGAACCATTTTGGCGCCACCGAGAGGTGCACGTCATGATGGCGAAGACGTTTACTAAGGAGCTTCGGTTTGCAATCGTTCTATCGCTTTTGCCAACGGCCACGAGCCTTTGGGGCAAGGCTTCCGGGAGCAGGGCGGAAGGCGCCCCAGGAAGGGCTCGGCTGGCGATTTCTGTCTACAACGACGTGAAGGTGCCTTCGGAGGTGTTAAGCCAAGCGGAGCTCGAGGCAGAGCGAGTCTTTCAGTCTGCGGGAATCGAGGTGGTCTGGCTGAATTGCGAGGTTCCGGCCGTGAGCGAGGAAGCGTCGCAAGCGTGCCGAGAGGCGGTCTTTCCGAAGCATCTGCATTTGCGGATTGTGCGAAAGTCGGCTGGCCTGAAAGGAGAAACGATGGGGATTTCGTTTCAAGCGCACGATGGCAGCGGATGCTACGCCGACCTATTTTACGAGCCGATGGAGCAATTGCATAAAAGCGATGGAACGGACATTGCGAATTTGCTGGGGCACGTGGCGGCACACGAGATCGGGCATCTCCTTCTTGGCAGAAATTCGCATGCTTTCGCAGGAATCATGCATGCCCACTGGACCGCCGAGGAACTGGCATGCGCGAAGGCAGGCAAGCTGGTTTTCTCGGAAGAGGAGTCTCGGAAAATGAAGGAAAAACTAGCGACCCCGATGAAGACTGCAGAAGAAAGACGATTGACTCCAGCAAATGCAATTTCAGCCCGAACCCGTGACTAGGGGAGTCAAGTTTCGCTGAGATAAGTGCTTTTGTGGGAACTGTACTAAGGGGCAGTACTGGTTAGGACTCAGGTACGGCGCGTGGGTCAAAACAGTCATCTAAGCTTGGGAAATGCGAAACCGCCCCCTTTCCGCACTTGGGCTATGCGCGGCGGCTCTGCTGGGACAGGTGTCGGTGACACCGGCGGAAGGAGTGCAAGGCTCGCGGGCGCAAGCTTCGGGGCAGCAAGGCCCGCAAACTTCCGGACAAACTGCCAGGCGGCAGAATCAGCAAACGGGGCAGCCGACCGCGACGCGGCAAAGTCAACCAACGGGGAAACCGGCTCCGGGCCAAACGGCGAAGCAGGGTTCCGATCAAAAGGCGCAAGCGGCGCCGCCGCCAACGATACCGCCAGGCTTTCGGCTCCTTACGTTGAAAGAAGGACAGACCATCGTTGAGGAAATGTCGTGGGCGGACGACGAAGAGGGCCTGGCGCCAGATTGTTCCCATCTGGTGCACAAATTATACGAGCAAGCCGGACATCCATATCCGTATGCCAGTTCCCTGGATCTTTATCGCGGAACAGGGCCGTTCCTTCGAGTGCGGTTCGCGCACCCAGGCGATTTAGTCGTGTGGCAAGGACATGTGGGCTTGGTGGTGGATCCCAAAGGGCACACTTTCTTCAGCTCGGTCACCGCGGGAACGCGGATGCAGAATTATCGTTCGGCATACTGGCAGGCGCGAGGCTATCCGCGATTTTACCGGTACTTGACGAAGAGTCCCCTAAAGGGTGGCGGGACGAGCGAGGCATCAAACCGGTCGCCGGGTTTGCCGCCCAAAGAGCAGTCTGTCCCGGGGAGTGGAGAGAATCGGCCGGGTCTTCAGGTAGTGAAGGCCGCCCCTGTGCTGACAGCACGAGCCGCGGACAAGTCGCGGAGTGACACTGCCGCGGGCAAACCACATGAGGAAGCTCCGCCTGCGAGCACAGCACGAGCTGAGAATCCTTCCCGGACATCGTCCGCGACAGTCTTGCAGATTCCGCTGCGAACGGCAGGGCACGCGCCCCAAGCAGCGGACGTAACTTCGGCGTTGCAGGCGGCGAATCTCGAGGCAGGTGAAATTTTGCGCGCGGGAACTCTGGGGCGACTGGAGAGGCCGGTTGTGGTCTACCGGCAATTGCAGGTGAGCGGGGTCGAGATGAAAGGGAGACGCGGTCTGGCGCGGATCCGAGTCGAGACGGTCGCGGCCGTCAGTGCTGAGCGGATGGAATCGCAGTTAGGATGGGAAGATCACCAGCTGGAATTGCAGCTCACAAACAAGGGCTGGGTGATGATGCAGGGAAACGAGATTGCGTACGTGCCGCGGGATGGGGCGATGCGTATCCTCTCTGGGCGGCTCGCCGCGCTAACACAAAGCACGGAGCGCAGCACGGCGAAAGACCGTGAACGTGAGCAGGCAGACATCGTGCGATTCATGAATTTGTTGGTTGAGTAAGTCCGGAGATTCTCCCCTCCATCAATTCAATTCGACAAACAAGACAGAACGGCACCTGGCGTTGATACGTTATGGCCGCCTACTCGTTGGTTCAGAAAGTCGAGGGCCGCCACCTGATCCCGAGGCCACATCTCCTCGCAACGCACGGGGCACGCACTGAGTGGCGTGACAATCAGGAAAAAGTAGCGATGCGGTACATGGCGATACCGCTGAGGAGCTTGGGATAAAAATCGGTGGACTTCTGGGGCATGACTTCTCCCGCGGTAGCGATTTTCATGACCTGATCAACGCCGCAAGGATTCAGGAGGAAGGAGATTTGCGCGCGGCCGGAGTCCACGGCGTCGAGAGCGACGGTGGCCTCACGTTCATAGGTGAGATGGGCCTCGGATGTGACGGCTTGTGGAGTGATGCCGAGAGCGGGTTCGAGGATTCCTTCGTGAAGGAGGACGACGTCGAGTTCGCGCTGAAGCGGCGAAACGTTGGGCAGAAGTTGCGCGAGATTGACGCCGTCGCGAAGCGTCAAGACGTAGAAAGCTGGCTTTCCTGAATCAGCGGCAGGATAGATGCCGATACCGCGGCGCGCGCGGGCGCTGGCAAGGCATGAGAGAAATGTCTTGCGCGCTTCAGCGCTTTGTGCGTCATTCGAAAAAGGAAATTCTTCGGCGGCGAACCAAGGCTCGAAATGGCCACGCACCGCTGACCAGGAGAAATCGTGAATGTGCGAGGCGACGCGATGCGTGGGGAGAATGGTGAGGCCTTCGCTGTACGTGTTGATCACCGTCATCATGACGCGTTCGAACGGGGCGTCGGGATCAAGCTTTCCCGCACGAGAGCGGCATTCGTCGCGATACGCGAGCGCCGTTTCGTAACGGTGATGGCCGTCAGCGATAACCAGGTTTTGGTCTCGCATGGCTTTCTGAATCGCAGCAACATGATGGGGGCGAGAGATGACCCACAGGCGGTGAGCGACGCCGTATTCATCACGAAGTTCCGTTTCCGGAGTGGACTCTTCGGCTTCCGCGAGAATTTCATCTACGCGACGCTGCGGATCGGAATAGAGCATAAAAAGCTGCCCGGTGTGCGTTTGCGTGTGACGTAGAAGTTCGAGGCGGTCCGCTTTGGGGCCGGAGAGCGTTTGCTCGTGACGGAAGACGACGCCAGCGGAATAATCTTCGAGCTTGCCGGCACTAATGAAACCGCGACGCGTGCTGCGCTGCTCGGTGCCAGGAACCGTATATTCCTGAGAGTAAGCGTAGAAGGAAGGAGCGGGATCCTGCTGTACGATGCCCATGCCCATCCAGGCTTCGAGGCTTGCTGCGGCTCGCGTGTAGACGTTGTTCTGCGGAGTGTCGCCGGGATTAGTCCGGCCCTTTTCGACGGCGATCAAATTGTGAGGATCGCAGGCATAGTATTTTTCCTGCATCGCAGGGGAGATTTTGTCGTAAGGCTGGGTGAGGACGCGATCGAATGGGGCGCGGACCGGATTGTAGCGGAAGGCACGAAAGGGAAAAACCTGAGACATGGGTTCTCCGGAAATGTAAATTCGCTGCCGGCGAAGCCTTCCAGTTTACGCGAACAGAAGGGGAATTTCGAAATGGCGGCTGCTCACGCTGACCAGGTTAACAGCTCCGAGATCGTCCCGGAACACCTTTTCCTTGTCCCCACGCATGGCTAGGTCGTCTTGTCCCCAAGATGTCCCCAACAAGCCACGTAGACGCCGCAGTGGAATCGTGTACCGCGAATACTCCGGTCGCATCTCCGGCCCTCGTCTACTCGTACCTCAGAGCGACCATAGGATCGACCTTCATCGCCCTCTGTGCCGGCACATAACATGCCAGCAAGGCGATGCTCGTGAGAAGAGCAGTTAATCCCCCATAGGTTGCGGGATCGAACGCACTTACCCCAAAAAGCAGGTCGTAACTGCCAGGAAAAATTAGAATCGCGCGCAGCACGCCCGAGATGGCGGTAGAGACCATGAGACCACAAACCGCACCGAGGATCACCGGCAGCATTCCCTGGCGAACCATCAATTGCAGCACGTCGGTTTTTGACGCGCCGAAGGCCAAGCGGATTCCTACTTCTCGCCTGCGCTGCGCAACGAGGTAAGCCATGACGCCGTAAATACCGACCGCAGCCAAACAGAGAGCGAGGGACGCCAAAATTGCCGCGAAGATTGCAGCACACTGTGGGAGCAGTTGCTGCGTTTGCATGAAGCGATCGAGGCTGACGAAGCCCAGCTTCGGCAACAAGGTTTGATCGAGCGCTCCCAAGGAGGCACGAACAGCCGCGAGAGTGTCCCGAGGGCTCCTGGCAGCGCGAATCAGCATGCTGTTGTATTCAGACGCATTGGTCGGGAGACAGACATACGCGGGATCTATTCTCGTAAGGTTGAAAAATCGGACGTCCTTAGCTACGCCTACCACTTGGTACTCTTCCCAGGCGCCTCTATCCCGGAACGCCTGAGCTAGTTTGAGGTGTCTTCCTACCGGATCTTCGCCCGGCCAAGCCTGGCGGGCGGTGGACTCACTGACAATCGCAACGGGAAGCAGTTCCTCCGCTTCTTGGGGAGTGAAGCCGCGGCCGCGGACGATGGGAATACCCAAAGTTGAGAAATAGCTCGGCGAGACATAATTAACGAGAGTCTGGCCGGGCAGGCTTTTGGGAGACGCCTTGCTTCCCTCTACTTGAAGTAAGAACGTCATCGTGCCCAAGTAAGGCAAGCGATCGGTAAGCGCGACATCGGCAACTTCGGGAAGCGTTTGGAGACGAGCCACCGCTTCCCTTTTTGTGGTTGTCGCCTTGGCCTTATCGTTTCCCCAATCGAGACTCAAAAGGAATGTATTCTTCGTTTCAAATCCGGGATTCGCCACTTGAGACCTGAGCAGAGCCCGCAACAGCAATCCCGCGCTGATGAGCAAGACTACCGAAACAGCGACCTGCCCGCCGACTAGGAAGCTGCGGAAGCGCGACTGACTCAGTCGCTGTCCGCAAGCGCTTCCTTCGGACTTCAATGCATCGGTAATATCCGCTTTAGATGACTGAAGCGCGGGCCAGAGACCAAACAAGATTCCGGTGATCAGAGACAGGCCGAAGGTATATAGAAAAACGCGAAGATCTGGAGTCAGCGGCGCGACGAAGGTCCTGCTTCCCAGAAGCGCTTGGATGAGCCGGACCAAACCGAGCCACGTCAACTTCGTCGTCCACAAAGAGAAAAGAAAGCCAGCCATTCCGCCTAACATGGCGAGTAAAACACTTTCTGCCAACAATTGCCGGATGAGCCGCCCGCGGCTGGCCCCGAGCGCCAGGCGAGCAGCGATTTCCTTTTGGCGAATCGCGGCGCGCGCAAGCAACATGTTCGCCAGGTTGACGCAGGCGACGAGCAGAACCAGGCCTACTATCGCCATTAGGCCAGCAACAAAAGCTTTAAACCAAAGCTCATCTGTCTCTCCGAAGTACGTGGCGCGGTGAAGGGTCAATGCGATCGTCTGGTCGGGCACTGGGTGCGCCTGCACAAACTGACGGGTCAAAACTTCCATTTCGGCCTGGGCTTCGCTAACGTCCGTTCCGATGGCGACGCGGCCGAGGACCTGGAGCCGACGATTCATCGTTTCGTGGAGCCAATCATTCTTTGGAATCAACTGGGCTTGCATCGGGAGGGGTGCCCAGAAATCGGGCACTTGCGGCGGATTCCCTGTGCCGATGAAATCCGGAGGCGTAACTCCAATGATTGTGAAAGTTGCGCCGTTTATTTCCAGCGTTTTACCTGAAATCTGTAAGTCCGAGTCAAATTGGCGCTGCCAAAAAGAATGGCTGAGAACAATGACAGCATTCGCCCCGGGAGCTTGACTTTCTTCCACACCAAAAACTCGGCCAACCGCAGCGCTGATTCCTAAGACAGAAAAGTAATTTGCAGAAACAAGCTGGCATTGCAAGGGCAGAGGCTCGCGCGACGCGTTCCGGTCAGCAGGGGATTCAGCCGCAAGCGTGGCAAGAATCTGTGTAGGCCAGCTCGCAGCGATCACGCCGGAGAAGACATGATTCCCATCGCGGTAATACAGGTACTCTGGGTAAGAAAAGGCGTGTTGAATATCTCCGGTTGCCCCGCTGCCAAACCATCGCTTGAATTTCACAACTTTGACCGGGTCTTTAACCGGCAGAGGTTTCAAGGCCACAGAATCAAATGCGGAGAACAAGGTCGTGTTCACGCCGAGCCCCAGACCCAGGGTCAGCACGGCCACCGCGGTGAAGGCGGGAGACTTGCGCAGGATGCGGAGGCCGAAGCGCAAATCCTGAATCAGGTCTTGAATCCAATGTACGCGACGTGCATCGCGGCATTTCTCTTTGGTCTGCTCGATACCACCCAGGTCCAGCCGCGCGCGACGGCGCGCCCCTTCTTGCGGCATCCCTTGTGCGATGTATTCCTCCGTTTTTCGTTCGACGTGGTCGCGCAGCTCGTCGTCCAATTCCTCATCCGCCTGTGCGGTGCGAAGCAACGACCGCAGCCGTAGAGGAATCGTGTACAGCCAATGCTCCGGTCGCATATTCAACCTCCGTTTCGCGCAGCGCGACGCCCACGCCTGTTTGAGCTTAATAACCCGCGAGACGGCGCTCGAAAGCCTGCTCCAGTTATCTGCTTCTATTTCGAGCTGTCGCCGCCCGAGCCGCGTGAGCGAATAATATTTGGCGCGCCGCCCATACCCGGAGGTTTTCCACTCGGCGGTAATTCAGCACTCCTGCTCCAACTTGTGCAGAGCCGGGTAGGGCGATCTGTCGCTCACCTGCAAAACCCGCCCGACACTTGTTTCAGGCGCTGACTAACTGCGAACCCGTTCATCGGCTCGAGTGCAAGAATTTTCAGCAGCAACATGTCCAACGTTCCCTGCACGAGGTCCGAAGGTTTGCTCATGTCTATGTCCTCGGTAACCGAGACTAGCACCTCCGCCCTCGGTAAGCAAGGGGAGGAGACTACTTTCGTGGCACCAAACGGGCAGTTTGCGCAGCATCACTGGCCGTTCTCAACGTGCAAGTCGTAACGAGCTTCTCGCAACTTTCGCTCCAAGGCGGACGACTGTAGCTGTTTCGGCGCGGCCTGATTTTGAGCGTATGCTGAGAGTCCGAAGAGCAGGCAGACGGTCAAGCGAACACAACGAGCGATGGACACGCGAGCACCCGTATTTTGCTTCGAGTCCTTAGGTCCCGTGCAGCTCCCCATCAGATACGCTCTTTCAACCTGAGAGCGAGTCTGAGAGTTCGTGCGTCTCGCTTCAGCGTGAGCGGGATCGTGCTTCCGGCTTGTTGGAGGATTTCGTCGATCTTTTCCAAGTCCAGCTCATTCGCAGGCCGGCCGTTGATCACGGTGAGGACATCGCCCCTTTTCACACCGGCAAATTCAGCGGGGGAACCCTTCTCGACATCGTCCACTTCGAAGCGGTGGAAGTCCGCTCCTTTGGCGACTAACGAGAGGCCGCTTTCGTTGGTACGAAAAGGATCGGAGAAACGGCTATTCGGCTCAAGCAGGATGCGGTGATGTGGATAATCGAATGTGACTGTGAATCGCTTCAGGATTCTGCCACCAATCAGAGCGCCGATCTCGGGGCTGGCTAGAAGGCCCTCCCCCTCAGTCGTTGAAAAAGCAGCAACTGGATCGCCGAGCATGTACGGCCCAAGCTGCAAGCCCGCAATGCGGCCTGCGAATTCCTTTGTCCCGCCTCCGGCACCGACGGACGAAGTCGAAATGGTCCTCCCGACTGATTCGAGCACATGATTTGCGTTTGCGAAGGGCGTTGTCAGGTGAAAGCCGTCTGCGCCTGAATCGATTGCACATTCGGTCTCTACAGGAGCGCGACCCGGAAGCACAATCTTCGCACGCACCAGCGGCAGGTTCCCCAGAAAAGTTACAGCAAGAGCCGTGGCTCGATCATCAGCGACGAAAGTGGATGGGTCATACAAAGTGACCTGCTTGTGCTCATAATCGACGCGAACCACAAGCCGGCTAATCACATCGTAACCAAGCAAACCATCCCAGTGACGGCCCAGCGCCGGCTGGATGGGCGAAAAGTCCCAGACGGCGACCGTAGTCGGCGGAACCTGCGCTCCCGGGAGATCCAGTATGACTTTCTTCGCCATTCCGATTCTGGCTGAACCTGCGCCCGTACCTTGCCCTCTGACCGTGCCTCCGAGCGACAGCCCGGCCCTTTGCGCCAAGGAATTGCTGACAACGGACATCCCGGCGCCACTATCGAGGAAGAACCAAGCAGGACTCCTGCCGTTCACACGAACGGGAACGAAGATGTGGTCCCCGTACACCTCAGCTGGAACGACTGCTTGACGCGTGCCAAAGGCGAAACGAATCTGCTCAGCAACGTTGCCTGGCCTTTCAAATAGCTGTGCGACGATCGGAAGATTGATCTCAACTTTCTCTATGGTGATGACGGCATCAAACCTTGCGTCGCCGGCGGATTGCCGAACCGCACAGGGAAATTTGATGCCGCCAAAGTCGCGCCAATCAGAAAAGTGGATGACGCGCTTGCCCATCGGCCCGCCGGTTTCCTCGCGGCTGGGCAGAAACGTCTTCTTATTGAGATATACCGTCACCGTCCTGCCTTTCTCTGGCTCCAAGCGGAAAATGTATTCAGCTTGATCCGCGACCTCGCTCACGAAATCGACATGACCCGGAACACGGCCGGAGAAGAGGAACGAGTAGCTCGCCTCGTAAGACGCGCTGACCACGCTTTTGAAGGTGTCGCCGGAGAGTTCGTGAACCGTTCCGTTCGTGTCCAGAAGCCATCCCTTTTGACCGTCGAAAACACTTGTCTGGCGGAATGCGCCGGAAAGGTCGACTGCGGTGCGAAACTCGCCGCGCGAGGTTGTCCAGCGGTCATATATCCCGTTCAAGCCACCCGTTTCAATGCTTCCTCGGAGATGAACGGCACGCACGGCTCTAAGGTTCTCGCGGCCGCCGAGAGCCGCCGCCCACCCAGCCAGCACTTCCTCCTTTGAAACGGCAGCCGAGTCTCTTGACGCATCTTGTTGTTGTCGCCCTGCAGTACTAGCGGCACAAAACACGGCCATTGCGAGAACCTGGCAAATCGCGTATTTCATGTCTCTTCCTCCAGGTCGCAGTTCTTGTGGCCAGTTGAGGCCTCACTTGCTGGTCCGGCTGAACGTCAGCGCAAGCGATCCGCCGCCTTGTTTCCATTCGCCTGCAATCTCTGCGTTAGCTTTGTCGATCTTTCCGTCGTAGCTCGCCCCGATGCGCTGGATCTCGAAGTGCAGATCAGGCTGTTTGAAGGTGATGGCTGAGATGGCGATGCCTGTCGCGCCTTGATCCGGGCTGTCCAGAGTTGCGTTCAGATTGCCCTCCTTGTCCTGCGAAACATGAAGCACAACTCGCAGCGAGCTATTGCCCGTGTTCAATGCGCCTTGCCAGTCACCGACGACCGCCGGAGCTGGTGCCGCAAGCGCGGCAGTGAGCCCAAGGGTAAAGGCCAGCCAAGCTCGCAAAGCCGCACGCCTAAAGAACTTTCGCGTTTGATGTTTTTTCATTTTCGTTTCCTTTCGATTTGGATCCAAGAACCCGCAGCCAGGCGAGCAGTTTGCGCACATTGCGCAGCCGGCGAACTCTCCTTCTTCCTGTTCCTCGCGCACAGAGGAGCATCTCACGCCTCCCGTAATTCCTTTCGCCGCCGGTAGCGCCCAATCCACCACTGCGCAATCCGGTCGGTCACATGCCGGATGGCCCAGCCGACGAGCACGGCAATCGGGACGAGCCACCACCCCAGTAACTCGCGCGCTCCGGCTGGTGGGTTGCCGCTTGTGACCAGAGTCAACGACCAGATCTCGCCCGGTACGTACCAGAGGCCCGCACGCGTAGGTGCGAACAGCTTGTCGATCGCGGCAGCCCACAGGGTCAGCACATTGAGGTAACCCAACGCATAGAGCGCGGTCGCTGTGACGCGTCCTAGCCTGCTTCGGCTGGCATGTCGCAGACCCTGTAAAATAACGAGAGGCGAACCACTGCATTCCGCTCGCACCATCTGGTTTTCGGCCCGGTAGGTTCTGGCCAGCTCTACCGGATCCCCGAGCGACTCCAGTGCCACCTCAATGCCCTGTCCTTTTTTCTCCGACAATTCAACAACATGACTGCGAAGCTCCTGGAGAATGTCGTCAATCTCTCCCCCGGGCAGGCCGTGCAATGCGACGCGCAATCGAGCGAGATAGCTATCGATTTTCGACTCGACACCGGTCGCGGTTGTCATCGAACGCTCTCCTTCAAAAGTGGAGACAGCAAGTCTTTCAGGGTGGTTGAAAACCGGGACCACATCCGTGCCATCTGTAAGGCGCGGCGTCGCCCCGCGGCTGTGAGCCGGTAATACTTGCGCGGGTGACCGGCCTCGGCCTCCACCCACTCGGATTCCAGCAGTCCTTCCGCCTTGAGCCGCGCGAGTAAGGGATAAACAGTGCCGGCAGAAAGGACCAGGTCAGAATCACGCTCGAAGCTTTGCAGGATTTCCAGTCCGTACAGTTTTCCAGACCACAGGCAACCCAGGATGGCAAGCTCCAGGCAGCCTTTGCGAAGCTGGACTTCCCACTTGTCCAACGCAGCAGCATTGGAGGAATCGATTGCAGAAGCACTGGCCATGCCAGATAGTATGTAATACGATATATCATGTTGTCAAGCATTTCGTTCGTGTGGCTTTCGGATTGGCGCAAGCCCGCGCGAGCCCCGTTTTTTGGAGGAGCAGTGCGTCCACCTGTCTACACCGTGCCGGTCCAATCGGCGAAGAAGGTCATCTCGGCCGCAGCTTGCCGCATCCGGCCCGAGGACCTGTGCGAGGCGGCTGAGCTAGATCCATCTCAACTCCAGGACCCTGCTGCGCGAATTCCTTGGAGCCCAACTTGTCCGCGGTGTTCCGAGCGCTCTTCACTGCGCCGACAGTGCATCAGGCCCCCATGTTCCCAAGCCACTGCGCCAAAACGCTGCCTAACCATCACGACGCGACACTCCCCAGCGGCTCAATTGTTGTGAGCATTCTGCATGCTACCGAAAGGTCATAAGGGATTCTGTTTCTTGTAATAGAATGAAAACAAGCGCGTTGCGCGTTCCCCGGTAGCTCAACGTTAGAGCATTCGGCTGTTAAACAGAGAGCTTCAAATCCACTAACTCGTCTCTCTGGCGTCGGTTAGCAGCTTCCGGACCATCCCCAAACACCTTTTCCTTGTCCCCAGGATGTTCCCATCGTGTAGAGCGCAGCCGGGCGACTGGCCGTAGAAGGAATTCTTCTGAGAATCGAGTTCTTGGAGGCCCAAACGCGAGGTGTAGTAGCCGCGGATGGTTTCCTCCTTGAGGTAGTCGAACAGGCGTGTGCCAGCATGAGTCGCAGACCTGTCGGGCCGAGCGTCGCTGATTGCCTGGACGAGCTCGGCTTGGCCGCCGGCGTCCACATCGAGGAAGGCTTTTGCGAAGCGGCGATGCGATTCTTCGCCGAGCCAAGCGAACCCCTCGCGGCACACCCGTTCGGGCTCGAACGACTCGAGATAACTTACGGGCTCCTCGCTACCGAAAAACGCGACTGCAAGCGCCCGTTGGTCTGGCGGCAGGTTGCGCGCTAATTTCCGCGTGCCTGGTGCGCTGGCTACGATCAAGTCAATCCATTCCGCGACTTCATCGTAACTGCTGGCTGGCGTGCCGAGAGCCGCCTTCGCTGATGCGCTGTTCAAGTCTTCGCCGAGGATAATTTTGACGAGCCGCCGCACAACCCCAAGTTCCGTCTCAGTGAAGGCTTGCGGAACGAACCCTCCGACGGGCGGCCGGATGTATTCGGTTTCAGCGCCTGGGGGGGTTGTCAAAAAAGGACCATTGCTATCGAGCGCGTGACTGAGATGATCCAAGGAGGGCCGATAGAGCCCAGGCGGCAGTTGCGCACTGGCTGCGTGCGTATTCTGTTGGACTTGTCCCGCAACACCTCGAAAGCCGGAAAGGGCCACAGTGCTACCCAAGCACAGCAGCCACTCGCGGCGGGAAAGGGCGACCCCTGGCTTCTGCTCGTCAGTTTCGTTTTCAGACTCGTCCATGAACATCGGCCTACCCGCTTACCCTCAGGTTCCACTCCTCACAGATTCCCCTTGCGGTACTCGTCGGCAATGTGGTCGCCTGCGCGCGCGGAAATCGCCATGATGGTGAGCGTAGGCTCATAGCAACCCTGTGTCACGAACACTGCGCCGTCGGTAACGAAGACGTTCTTCATGTCGTGGAGCTGGCCGAAGCTGTTGACAACACTCTTTTTCGGGTCGTTGCCCATGCGCGCCGTACCGCACTCGTGGATGTTCTTGCCGAAGACACTTAGGTGTTCGCCGGGTGGCTGGGGAGCCTCGACCTTCATGGCCTCAAGGATTTGCAAGACGTCGTTACGCATCGCCTTGGCCATGCCGTACTCGTTCTCGCCGTAGCTGGCCACGATGCGCAGCGCCGGGATTCCCCAGGTATCTTTCTTTTCGGCGTCAAGCGTGACGTAGTTATCGTAGCGCGGTAGACACTCGCCTTGTGCTGTAATTGCAAAATAATAAGGAATCTCCGTGCGGACTTTGCGCCGCCAGTCGGAGCCGAATCCTGCGAGCCCAAAAGCGTGTGCGTAGAGTTCCTGGCTGCCGTCGCCATCGAAGCGATAGCCACGCAGAAAGCTCTTGTTGACGTGCCCGTGTGTGTTGACATACTTGGGAATCAGGAACCCGCACGGAGTGCCGCGCGGTTCGCGCTGGGAAGATTTGAACTGAGGCAGAAACCCACCGGCACCTTCTACCGTGAAATGGTCCATCAAATAATGGCCGAGCTGGCCAGAGGAATTGCCAAGACCCTCAGGGAAACGCGAAGAGCGCGAATTGAGCAGGATGCGTGTGGATTCGAGGGCGCTCGCGGCCAGTACCACAATTTTGGCGTGGGCTTCGTGATGGGCATGCGTGGTGCGGTCGATGTAGTACACGCCCTCTGCTTTGCCTTGCGGTTTGATGAGGACGTGGCTGACCACTGCGTCGCTCACGAGCGTTAAGCGGCCGGTCCGCGAGGCCGCGGGCAGAGTCACCGAGGGGCTGTTGAAGTAAGAGGCTGTATAGCATCCACGCGCGCACTCGTCGCAATAGTGGCACGCCGGTCTGCCGTGGTGTACAACCGTCAGGTTCGCCACTCGGTCAGGCATCACCACCCAGCCAAATTTTTTCCCGATCACCTCGCGCGCCAGCATGCCGCCGCATGAAAGGTTCATAGGTGGGAGAAACTTACCGTCCGGCATCTGCGCTAGACCTTCGCGAGAGCCACTTACACCAATGAATGATTCGACTTTGTCATAGTAAGGCTCAAGATCTTTGTAACTGAGCGGCCAATCCTCGTCGTAGCCATCGCGGCTCGCGGCTTTGAACTCGTAGTCGCTATATCGGAAGCTTTCACGCGCCCAGCAGAATGTCTTGCCGCCCACCTGGCGGCCGCGTATCCACATAAAAGGTTTGTCGAGAGGAAACGTGTAGGGATTCTCGTGGTCGTCGACGAAAAATTGATGGCTGAATTCGTCGCACGCGTAGCAAAGCCGTTGAATGGGCTGGCGCTCAAGCAGCGCCTGGCGGTTGCCGAAGCCGC
>Ga0126378_10000149_pt1 | contig 51876 bp, 53 predicted proteins | sample PanSoiMetPlot_23_FD_92587 | JGI IMG/M metagenome (GOLD analysis project Ga0126378, IMG submission 92587) | Tropical forest soil microbial communities from Panama - MetaG Plot_23 | ecosystem: Environmental > Terrestrial > Soil > Tropical forest > Bulk soil | place: Panama | collected 2016-02-17 | reverse complement strand
TCTTCCACCAGCAGTTGACCATGATCATCAAGTGCGTGGCCGAACGTGATGGTCGCCAATCTCTGCTCCGCGCTAAGACCACAGGCCGACAGTCCTGTGCACACGATCAGGACCAGCGATGGGCCCAAGCGGGCCAACAGACGCACTATCCTCTCACCAATCTTCGCGTGCACCATCACCGACGGACCACTCCGCCGAGGGGGATTGTGCGAAGTTCGGTAAGCAAGATGAGCACGGAGCGCATGTAGCGAACCGCTTTAGGCAGGTCAATTTGCTGCACAACAATGACAGACGACATTGCACGTACCCCATTATTTCGATCCTTATAGCAGACAAGGCATCTCTCATTCGGAGTCCGGCAACGAATTTAGCGGCAGGGGGGGAACGGCGCGCTGAGCTAGGGTCACCAGCTCCCAGGGCGACTTGTGGATACCAAGTGGCCGATGAGGTCGCCCGGCGTCTGCAACGTATATTTGTGCGCGATGAGCATGGTCGCGTCCCGTATTCGAAGCGCCGAAAAGTCCCAGAGCGATCCGCACTGGCGCGACTATCTTTTATTTTACGAATACTCCACGGCGACGATGGGGCCGGCATCGGGGCCAGCCAGCAAAGCGGATGTGATCAGAGTGATAGCGCGATTGATGCAGGTGCACGCACTCGTTACGTCGGAAGCACTGCTGACGGGGCTGCAATGGCGATCATTGCAAGGGTCGCCAACCCGCGGCGCAATCAACGGACATCGTGCCGCACGAACGTTAATTTCAAATGGGACAGCCAAGCCTCACGGAGGTTCGGTATCCGGTATTGCATCCGCCTTTTCGTGAACGACCCAGCCCAGAGTTTCGAAATTGTTTTTCGCAAGCGGAGACAACTGCCCAGTGACCCAGAGAGTGCGACGGCGCGACCGGAGATCGGGACGATTGGCGAAATATGAAACGTCCTGAATCCATGAGACATAGTCGACCGGTGCTTGCGCCACGATCGCGCCCTTGCGATCCTGACCGATGATCGCTTTGCGGACGAGCAATCTGGCGATGCGGGTCTGAGTCTGGTGGTAACGAGCCAGCATCCCGATTGAATCGGTCAGAAAGCGCGCCTGTACTTCCGACTGGGCGGTGCTGGCCAGCGCGACCGCCTGCGCTCGCCCGGGAACACCGGGTAAGTTGCCGAGATTTGCAACGAACTCGGTCTGTACGCTCAACGGGAATACGGGGTTTCTCTCGAAAGCTTTGATTTGCGCGTCCGAAACGCCGAGCGCCTGCAGGCTCTGCTTATTTTGCAAGATGAGGTCCGCCTTGGGCTTGTCCCATACCCACTGCGCGACCACCCTGGTAGCGGTGATTGCCATCGAACCCGGAATGAAGACCGACATCGAGGTGGTCACGGCGACGTGCGCGCGGAAGGCGGCCAGGGCAAAATCATCGAGTTGCTTGGAAAGGACTGGATTCGTCGTGTAGGGGTCCACGTTAAGTTTCTTGGCCAGCCCCCTCCGCTCCTGTTCGTAGCCGAAGACATCTCGCGTCGCCTGGCCGGCGGCTTCGAGCCCCTGCCCGTTGCTTTCCGGTTGAGTGGCCGTCTCTTCGATCTTTTGCGCACCCAGCCCGACCCGGCCAAAAAAGCGCCCCACTCCAGCCGGAAGTCCCTGAATGGTCTCGACCGGATTCATCACCATCTGCCCTGCCGCCTGGACCGGGCGTGCCGCATTCTCCGCCAGCGATTGCGCAAACACCTGCGTCTTGCTGGTCTTTGAAAGCTGTCGGATGGCAGGAATTTCCGCAACGCGAATCCTAAGCATCTCGATGCTGTTGGCTGGAAAAGTGCCCACGTCGCTTTGAATCGTGAAATGGGCCATTAGACCGTCCGTCGGGACCTGCTCATTCACACGGAACCCGTCGCCGGAAAGCAAACTTGCAGGAACCAGATCCTCTGCAGGGATCGTCGGTGGTTTTTCGAATTGCGCGGCCAGTCCTGCCCTGGCGCTTACCAACAGCAAAGTGAGAATAAGGAAGGTGCTCCAAAATAGTCGGCTCTGACTGTTCATTTTGCGCCTTGTCTTCGGTCGAAACCCACCGGGCCCGACACGGCATCCTCTATTTTCATTGTGCCGGTAAAAAAACAAGCCCCGAGTTCGGACGAGAGTTGTGCTTTGCTGTTGGTTACTAGCTGCGACCAGTCATCGCGAGCGGCGCAGAGAGTCTCGGATGTTGGCAAGGAAAGGCATGTTTCTGGCCAACCGAGCCGCCAAGGAGAGTCTCATGTGGCGGAGATTTCTATTGGAAATGCGAAAGTTCGCGCTCGTTGCCTCGTTCTTGTTCTTCTTCTTCGGCGCCTTTGCAACCTACCGGAGGCTGATCCTTTCCGAATATCAGATAGATTGTTTTCAGTCTGGCTACGCCCTAGTCGAGGCGTTGGTGCTCGGCAAGGTCGTCCTTGTGGGTGAAATCACCCGGGCGATCGGTTTAAGGGCAAGCCCCCTGTTCGTTCCCACCCTGTACAAAACATTCTCATTCAGCGTCCTGGTCTTGGTCTTCGCGGTGCTGGAACACTTCGTCAGGGGTTTTATTCACGGGGAAAATATTGGCGCTATCATTGGAAACCTTGCGGTCAATGATGGAGCGGACATCGTGGCGAGAATCCTCGTGATGTTCATTGCGTTCATCCCGGTCTTTGCGATTTGGGAGATCGCGAATCTCGTTGGCGAGAACAAGCTTTTTGAGCTGTTCTTTGAGCGTGGCGGCACCGCGAGAACCAGCTTGCCAGACATGACCAAGACGGCTTCGCTAGGCCGAGGCTGAGCAAGCGCTTCGCTAAGGGCGGCGGCGTTGGCAGGCATCCCACGCAACGCCGTACCCCCGCAGCCTCGATCTTTACTTCATTCGCTGACAGCGGTAAGCGTGCAGGGCAGGCACGTCCCAGTATTCGGAGAACTAGTTGCTCGGCTTAATTGAAGCTGAGCTCTAGCGAGCTCTTGGCTTTAGCAAAGATAGACAGCAAGTGACTACCACGGGTTTAGCTTTGCTTTGATTTAAATTCTCAATCTGTGGAAGTATTGTCGACTCTAATTAAGCAATTACCATCGCGGGAAATAACTTGACCGATTGTTTGAGACGGGTTCACAAGAACACCTTGGGAAGCGAGACCAGAGTTAAATCTATGAAACCTCCTCCGGGACAGCATATCGGCCTGGTGTTTCTCTCCTTGCTGGTGTCATCGACCCTGATGGCCGCCCCGTTTCTGGTGGACGGATGTTCCAAAGGCCCGTCGAATTCGTCTTCCACGGCTTCCACAGCCGCTCAGCCCAGCCCGGCCGCCCCCGCCGCCCCTCAAGCAGCCGCTCCCCAGGCGGCTCCCGCTCCTCCTGGGCCTGCTCCCGGAGCGGCAACCGCGCGGCAGTTGGAGGAGCTGGTAGCACCAATCGCGCTTTACCCGGACACGCTCGTCGCGCAAATACTTGCGGCTTCAACCTATCCAAGCGAGGTCGTCGAGGCCCATCGCTGGCTTGACCAAAATGCGAATCTGAAAGGTGACCAGCTGGCCGCTGCCGTAAACCAGCAACCCTGGGATCCAAGCATCAAGTCTCTGTGTCAGTTTCCTAGCGTGCTGAAAACAATGAGTGACAGTCTTTCGTGGACTTCGACCCTGGGCCAAGCCTACTACAACCAGCCCAACGACGTCTTGAACGCGATTCAGGTAATGCGCAAGCGAGCGATGGACGCTGGCACACTGAAAAGCACCCCACAACAGACTGTCCAGGTTCAACCTGCAGCACCAACCCCGGAAACTTCGGGCGGTGAGTCGGCCGTACCTGCGCCGCAGCAGACGATCATAGTCAACCCGGCTCAACCCAACACAGTGTATGTACCTGAGTACAATCCGTCTTCGGTATACGGAGCTCCCGTTCAATCACCACCTGGATACACTGGCGGCGAGTTGCTCGCTACCGGGCTCCTTTCATTCGGGGCCGGAATGCTCATTGGGTCTCTGATCAACAACAATGACAACGATTGGGGCTGCAATTGGGGCGGAGGAAACGTCACCTACAATCACAACGTTTACGTTTCCAATACCAACGCTGTACCGGCGCGCTATCGAGGCGGTTACTACGGACCAGGATATGCCGGCGGAGTTCGTCCACCATACGCGGGTGGAGTTCGTCCACCATATGCGCCCGTTCGTTACCCTGCACCCTATGCGGGCGGCAATCGTCCCCTCTACAACCCAGGCACCCGCCCCTACAACCCGGCTAACGCGCGCCAGATTGCCAATACGGGGAACTTCAAAGAACCAGCTTTTCCAAAGCCCAGCCAACTTCCTGGACTGCAAAACCGCAATCCGCAGGCGAATCGTCCGGCTCAGTTTGGCGCAAGCGGGCTCAACAATCCGTCGTCCGGTGAGCGCAACGCCTACAACAACAAGCCATCGTTCAATCCAAGGAACGATCCGATGCGCGGCTACGGCAATCAAAGTCGTGAGTTCGCCGGTGGCCGCAACAATGCCTTCGGAGGCTACGGGCCCGGCCGACAAACCCAGGAGTTCAGCAATCGAGGCCGGGCCAGTTACGGCGGAGGAGGCGGGTTCCGAGGCGGTGGAGGAGGCTTTCACGGCGGAGCAGGCGCCTTTGGAGGTGGAGGGGGTCGTCGTCGCAGGTGAGTGACACGTCGATGATTAACTCGCGTGTTAGGCCTGCCACCGCAAAACCCTGGAGCCGTCGTATGTCGACCTTCGCTGAGTCCGACCGAGCCCGCGCAACCTGTCGGTCAAGCTCGCGTCTAGCGAGCCTGCTGGTCGCGTTTCTGTGTGCGTTGCCGCTCCCGCTTGCTGCGCAGGAACAGCGCGTTTTCAGCTCACCCGTTGAAGCTGCCAGTGAACTTTTCGCTGCCGTCAAGAGCGACGACACGGCGGCACTCGGATCTATTCTCGGTCCGGATTCCCAGCAGCTCCTTTCGTCCGGAGATCCGGTCGAGGATAAGAATTCGCTGGCACAGTTCGCCACCGAATGGGCTCAAATGCATCGGCTCGCCTACGACGATCAGGATCGGGTAATCATCTACCTGGGCTCCGACAACTGGCCGGCACCGATTCCGATTGTCAAAAAGGATGGTGCTTGGGTGTTCGACACCGCGGCCGGCAAGGACGAATTAATTTACCGGCGCATCGGTCGCAATGAGCTCTATACGATTGGGGTGCTGGAGAATCTGGCCAGCGCTCAGCGAGAGTACCAGAGTGAAGATCACGACGGTCACCAGTTCGCAAAATACATTCTGAGTGACCCGGGCAAGCAGGATGGTCTCTACTGGGAAACCGCGGAGGGATCGCCGCCCAGTCCGATCGGACCTCTTGTCGCTGACGCCGCCACGCAGGGATATAAAGTCCAGAAGCGCGCAGAAGGCGCAACCGCCGCCCCGTTTCACGGATACTTCTATAAGGTGCTCACCAGTCAAGGGAAGGATGCACCCGGCGGAGCGAAAAACTATATCGTAGACGACAAAATGACCGGCGGCTTCGCCTTTCTGGCCTGGCCCGCCGAGTATCGTTCTTCGGGAGTGATGACCTTCATGATCAATCAGGATTCAGTCATCGTTCAGAAGGATTTGGGGCCTGATACAGCCGCTATCGCGAAGCAAATATCAGCCTTTAATCCCGACTCGTCCTGGGAGCAGGTCGAGCAGTAGTCATTATGTTTCTTCTCAGTGAGTACCAACTTTGGCAAGGTTCGATTGAGCTAAAGTGCAATCGCGCTTGCGAAGACGGCAGTTCAGGCGAGCGAGTCAGGTGGCACCTGCCCGCTGCGCTGATGCAAATAACTCCGAAGAGGGAGCAGACAAATGGGAATCGTAGCATGGCTGGTCGTTGGTCTAATCGCTGGGTTTATCGGCAGCAAGATAGTCAACAAAAGTGGCGAAGGCCTGGTCCGTGACATTATCCTGGGAGTAATTGGTGGACTGGTTGGCGGTGCGATTTTTTCGGCGCTTGGTTCCACAGGTGTCACCGGTATTGATCTGTGGAGCATATTGGTCGCCGTTATCGGATCGATCATCGTCCTCGTCGTATACCATGCACTGGTCGGAAGGACCGCCTAGAATCGGTCAGTGGCTTCGAAGGGCGTTGTTCAGGTTGCTGGAAGACGTCCACTCATCCCAGCTTTGGGCGACCGACTTTCCATAGCGCCCCGCAGCCTTGGTTCTTCAAGCGGAAACCGTTCTCAGGGTAGCTTGGGAATGGACGGCATGTTGCTGGCTCCCGGAATCTTGGAGGTCAGCCCACCGGTCACGTTACTGGTCGCGCACGAAGCCAGAATATCGTTGGCATGCTGCGATACATAACCCTGTAACAGGCTGGTCGCGCTCGGGAGTGGAAGGTGGACGCTGCTCGCAAACATCGCGGCAGCCGCAGAGATTATTGACTGGCTGCTTAACAGCGAGGGCGAGGCGGTGGCTGGGTTCGGCACCTGATTACCAATGGCCGAACATAAAGCACTGTTCGCAGCCGTCTGCTGTTCGCCGGTCAGAGCGCCAACCGCAGATTGAGCCATGGAGCTCTCGACTACCTGCGCGCGCAGCAGCGCTGGTCGCGCCGCCAGCAGAGCCACCGCCGCCGCGATAGTGGTAAGAGCCGATCGCCGAGACCATCGAGGTATCATCTCGTAATCCTCCTCGCTTTTCGCTGAGCGCCTTCTCACAAAACAGCGGCCGCGACGTGCGTCACAGCCGCTGTCCTCATGTCTGCGTCCAGCCGCCTATTGCACTGGCACGAGTTCTACGCGTCGGTTTTGGGCGCGTCCCTCCGGGGTGTCGTTGGACGCCACGAAGTTCGTCTTCCCGTATCCATGCGGAATCAGCCGGCTCTGCGAAATGCCTTGCTGTCCGAGATAGTTTACCACCGCATCGGCGCGCCTCTCTGATAAACTGAGGTTGTACTCCTCGGTCCCAATCGCATCAGTGTACCCGTTGACGTCAACATTCACCTCGGGATGCGACCTGAGCGTCGACGCGGCCTCATCCAGCACTGCCGCGTCTCCCGGACGGATATTGTACTTGTCGAAGTCGAAGTGCACGCCGCGAAGCACAATCTTCTCCTTGGGTGGCGGCGGAGGAGGAGGTGGTGGTGGAGGTGGTGGCGGTGGCGGCGGAGGTGGTGGCGGGGGCGCTATGATCGGATCGCATATATAGTGGCCAGCGAGTGCACCCAGGCCGGCGCCTATGGCGCCGCCGCCTAATCCGAACGCGACTCCATTTTCATGGTCGCCGGTATTCTCATTTATGGCTGTCCCGATGCCGGCTCCGGCACCGGCACCAATGATGCCTCCGACCAGCGCGCATGTTCCCCAACGCCGCGGCTGCTGCAGATAGGAGCAACCTGCCAGATATGCAGAAATTAGGGCGCTGATCGCTGAGATTGCGACCGCCCTAGAGAGACGGGAATCCCTATCCATTTGCTCCTCCTCGGAGTGCGACCCTATGCACTCTTGCAGATGTTAGGGACGGACTTTAGTGCGACCAGAAAATAACCGAGATCGTAATGGTTCGCAACCCAGCCTTAATAAATCGTCTTGACTCAGCGGGTGTTACCAGCATCGCGAACCCGACGACCATTGCCAAATTGGTATTAACAGCCATCCAATTGTGAACACGCTTCACAGGTAGACGACAAACCGAAGGAATTTCGGCTGCTGGAGTCGCAATTTACCCGTGCAGAGATTGGCCCAAAACTCGTAAAATGGATCGCGATCGACGATTGCGAGCGATTTCTGACAGTCTGATGCTACGTTCACTCCAGCATCAGTCCTCTACCTCGAGGTTGCTGGAACGTATTGTGCCATCGCAGTTTTTTACGTTTCGTTCTATAAATTGTCTATCTGGACTCGAATTCACTGTCGCTAAATGGACATATCCTATCTTATCTTATTAAAGTCTTTTACACTCAGTCATATTCTCGATCCATAATATTCCTACTTATTTGAATCAAAAGGAGCAGACTATCGGCTGCAACCAGGGGAATGGCGAAGTCGGCGAGGGTGTCTCGAGCAGGTCTGCCGCAGATTATTCACTCCGTGGCTCGTGATGGAGGTGATTGTACGGTCCGCCGTCAGGGATCTCCAGGGGCCTTTGGAGATCCCAATAAATGGTGTACGACGGTCTAAAAAATACTATTGCGTCGAGGCGGCCTCGAGCCGGCCCTTGCGCACTGCCTTGGCCATACTAGCGTGGTCGCGATCGGTCTGGGCGGAATACTCCATCGCGAAATCCCCGACCGCCTCATCGAAAGTCGTGCTGTTCCCCATGTACCCGGCGATCAGCGCCGGGTCGGCAGACCGCGAATGAGCTCTTGCCAGCACACGCCCACACACCTTGCCGTAGTATTTGAGCGTATTTCTGTCCATCGCCTCCATCACGATTGACATCTTCATGTCGCGCAGCTGACGGATGTAGAAATCGCGATTGCGCATGTCTCCATGGCTCCATCCAAGCAGCATGTCACTGGCCGCCTGCATGAACCTCTGCCCCACCACCACGCGTTGACCGTGATTCTTGTATTCGCTCGCTCCGGCATAAGGCTCCAGCACTGAGGCCTCTGCCTCCTTCAGCTGCAGAAACAGCGGATCTTCGCTGGAAGCCATGAGCAGCGTAATCATGCAGAGGGTTCCGACACTCCCCACCCCGACCACTTTCATCGCCATGTCGGCGATTTTGTATCGTTCCACAATCGCACGATAGTGCGGCGGCAGCGATGCCAGGTAGGAAAGATGTCCCGCGCTCACTGCTTCGTGAAACGCCCTGCCCGTATTCTCTGGCATGTGAAAAATCAACGGGGGGTTGTCCCTGATTTTGGGTTTCTGACCGCGGCGTGCTGCGAGCTTGGGAAACTCATGCTCGATAGCGCTGTGCACGCGTTCCTTGGCAATTCTTTCGCGCCAGCGTTTCTGCCAATTGGGGTCCGGTAGACCGGCGATTAGTTGTTCAACGTCGAGGCGGTCATACCAGATGTCGAGAACCCGCATCCGGGAATACCTGCCCATCCATTTTCGATAGGATCGCACCAGTGATTCGCAGGTAGCGTTCACATCTTTGCGGCTCAGACTGATGTATTTTCCCGCTACCGCAAAACTCGCAGCCAGTCTCTTCAGGTCCCACTCCCAAGGTGCTGGCAGCGTTTCGTCGAAGTCGTTGATGTCGAAGATGAGCTGACGTTCTGGCGTCGCAAAGGCTCCGAAGTTCATCAGGTGGCAATCGCCGCACGCCTGAACCCTGATGCCGGTTTTCGGCATCCGCGAAAGATCCCAGGCCATCACTGCCGCAGAGCCACGCAGGAAGGCAAATGGCGAGCTGAGCATACGTGCATTCCGGATCGGGACCAGATCCGGCAGTCGAGATGCGTTTGACTTGATGAGGATATCGATAGGGTCGGGCCGGTTTTTGGGCGGCGTCCATCCAGCGTGACTTTCCCGCGATACCTGCTCGCGCAGCGCTTTCCCCTCCCGCCACCGTTGCTCCCACGGCAGGTATTGGTCGTCAGGCCGGTCTCGAAGCGAGGCCCGCGATCTGATTCTTGGCTTCATTCGCTTGGAGATTTTGAGCATGCTCTGGGTCCTCAAGCGGCTTTGGTTCCTTATACCTCGCCTTGGCTGCTAGCGTAGACTTCAACGAGCCTGGCGAAAAGATACCCGCTTTGTGCAGCAGACGTGACCTCATCCTCAGGTTTGGCGGACAACCGGGTTCTGGACGGTTAAGCGAGCTTCGCTCCATCAGTTGGGGGTCTCCCCGACTCAAAAGCGAGAATCACGGGAACCTTCGGCCCATATGCCAGATCATCCGATTCAAAGGAGGTCTATCTTGATCGGTCAGTTAGCACCCCTTACAACCTATGGTTCGGCACGAGTTCGCTTTCGTTACCCCTCCCGCAGCCAAGGCCCAATCGATCGAAGCGCATACCTGGCCGGGCTGTTCCATGCGATCTGTCAGCAAACCACTCTGGGCGTTTGCCGGCGGACGGACGGTTACCTGCTTCCGCCCGCTCACTAGCGGCGGCTATCGTTCGCGATATCAGCCCTGGCCACGTTTGCGCAGGTTTAGGCCTAATTAGGATGCTAGGGGGTCGCGGGCATCGATGTTATTAGGAGATCTTAACTAGTTGACAACCGCTTAACACAGCAACCTTGGATATTCACAGTTGGTGCGCGCTAGAGCACAATGACAAGCTGTTTAGCGTGGATTCAATTGATCTACTGACTAATTATTTTTTCCTACACTAGGCTTGCGCCTCGCCTTTCCAAGTTCTAGCATCCCTACGTCCATCATGAAGCTACAAAGCAGGATCGCTTCGGTCAGACTGCGGCTGAGATGAACAGGGATGCAAATGGATTCCACGGGGAGTCAATGTCGTTCCTCATTTCGCCGTGCTTGCCCGGTGCAATTCTAGGCCCCAGGTCGCCGAGTCTCTCAGCGTACTTCCCGCAACTATCAGGTTCCTGCGTCCTCCCCTTCCGGTTGGCGCACTGGCTCCCATCATCCATTGCAGCTGCGCTCCCAGCCGGTGCGCAAACGCAGCTCGGCAAGCAGGGGCAGGACATCGCGTCGTCCGGCAATAGCGACTCGCCTGGTGTCGCGGCGGTCAACGAATCTTTCGCTACCAGCTCGGCCACCGTTCACCACCGACCGGGGATCTTGGCTGGTAGTTGAGCCACGGCGGCCGGATCGATCGGGGGACCATGTGAAGAGGCAAACGGGTTGTTGGGGTATTGCAGTCGCAGCTATCGGGGCGGTGTTTACTCTTTGTCCGGTGAATGCATTCGCGCAGATCAGAGCGGGCACTTTCATCTCCTGGCAAAATTCAGCCGACGTTCAGGAGCTCGTACCGCCCGGCGTTTATTTTAAAGTGCTGCGCGGTATGACGATGAAGATCATACCGCCACGGCGGATTTCGTGGCCGCCGCCCTACTGGGAAGCGACCGAGAAATACTCAAGCCAGGTTCGGCTGGGCGACGATCGCCGGACGCTGCTCGGGTATGTCGCAGGCCAACCGTTTCCTCTGCTCGACTCGAATGACCCCGACTTCGCAGTCAAGATCATGTGGAACCACGCGTTCCGTCCGATCGCGAGCGACGATTACGACTTGCGTTTCTTCGATTGCGAGAGCGTGCAGACCGGGCCCGGTGCGCCCGTCAACGTCATTCAATATATCCAGATCGGTCACTACGCCGGGTACAGCCTCGTCGGCCGAACTGAAGTAAACCCGCTGCCGGTAGATCCGGATTTCAAGGTAAGCGGAAGGTTGTGGGCTTTCGCTCTCTACCCCGAACTGGCACCCGCCGTCGAGCGCGGCAACGGCATCCTTCGCTACCGCTATGCCGACCCCGACAGGGCCGACGATACATGGAACTGGAATCCCGGAACGCGCAGATTGCGCCGCCTCAACGAGGGCTTCCTGAGCTCCGCGGTCGGTGCCCAGGCTTTCGATCCGGACCACTATTCGGGCTTCAATCCTAAGACTGAAGAGTACGATTATCGCTTTCTGGGCGAGAACAACATGCTGGCCGTGGTCCACGCCGAGAATTCCACGGAGGTTCAATGCGCGACCGACGGCGGCGGCAGCGCATGCCCGGAAGCCTGGGAATCGCGCCATCTCTATGCCGTGGAGGCTACGCCGCGCCCCTCGCGTCTCACTCAGGCCCTTCAGGCCAAGTCCGTGGTATATGTCGATTCGGAAACCTGGTTCGCCCCCTACGTCGATACCTACCGCCGCGACGGTCAACTATTTCAAAATGTCCTATTTTGGTTGGCCTATCGCGACCGTGCGGTCCCCGAAGCGCGCGTCGCCATCTATCCTTTCCGGCGTCAATTCGTGGTCGGAGCAGCGCGTACTGACCTGGAAACCGGCTTCGCGACCATGTGCTATCTGCCCGGAATTGAAACCCCGGAGCGCGAATGTTGGTACGTCAACATGGGCGCTGTAACCCGCGACTTTTTCACCACCCGGGCGATGAGCAACGCTGCACCATGATCGCGTTCGTCCCAAGGCGCTTTTCAAATGCCTGGAGCTGCGTGTTTCCGGGTCTGCTCCACTCGGGATGATCCGCAGATAGGGTTTTTCGAAGCTACAAGTATCGGCCCGCGAACTTCTTCCCATCTTCGCGAGGACTTCACCAAAAACTGGTCCTTTGAGTGGCTCGTTAGGCACCCTCCAGTCCATCTCCCCCGCCTACGGTCCGGCTGGCGACCATCGCTCGAAGAATCTCGTTGGTCGGCCTTGCTGGCAGCTCGCCCCCAAGGTACCTGGGCATCTCGCGACCGGGGAAATTCGAGCAATGATGGAGTAGTATACTGATTTACTGCCGAGGGGACCTCCGATGAAGTACGAATTCATCTCCGCTGATTGTCATATTGATCTGATCTGGCTGCCGCCCGATCTTTTCACCTCAAATTCACGCGCGGACCTGAGAGAGCGCATGCCCTTTGTTACGGACACCCGCCGGGGGAAGGCCTGGGTCGCAAAGAACGGCGCCAAGTTCGGCTTGATGAACGGGATGGGTTCCGCGGGACGCGAATACGTTCCCGGTCAGATTCATCGTTCCGACCGCATGGCTTCGACCGGCCTGTACGACGATGGCCGCAAGGGAATCAGACGTCTAACTGATCCCGAACTGCGCCTTAAGGATCAGGAGCGCGATGGCGTCCAGGCGGAAGTACTATATGGCGTCTTGGGCGCGAGCATGCGCCTTAACGATGATGAAGCGGCCGCCGAGATGCTGCGCATCTACAACGCATGGCTGGCCGACTTCTGCCGCGCCCATCCGGATCGCTATGCAGGCCTGGCCTCGATACCCAGCCACAACGTCGATGCGGCGGTGGCGGAAACCCGTCGCGTTGCGAAGACCGGCGTGCTGCGAGGACTCGATATTGCCAATCGCCCCAACCTCCAGCCGTTTTGGGACCCGTGCTGGGAGCCGCTGTGGGCGGTCGCGGAGGAAGCGCACCTTCCGATCCATCTTCATACTATCGGCGGCTCGCTGCCCGACCTGAGCAAGCTGGCACCCAAGGTCGGACGGGCGGCCTTCGCTACGATGATCAGCAGCTTTCAGATGTACATGGCGCTGCCGCTGATGGCGGTTATCTTTGCCGGCGTGCTTGAGCATCATCCGGGTATGAGGATGGTCATCGGCGAGAGCGGCATCGGATGGCTCCCCTACGTCCTCGACCACATGGACCTGGAATGGGAGGATCAGTTCCACGATCTGGATCTCAAAATGAAACCAAGCGAGTACTGGCGTCGCCAGTGCTACGCGACCTACCAGTCCGATCGCATCGGGATTAAGATGCTCGACGAGATCGGCGAAGGCAACATCATGTGGGGTTCCGATTTCCCCCACCCCGACGGCATCTGGCCGGATTCCCAGGAGTACATCCGGCGCGAACTGGGTCACCTGCCCGCCGCAAGCCGGCACAAGATCGTGTGCGGCAACGCCGCCACCCTGTACCGCTTTACCACCTAGAACCATCGTACCTCACCTGGCGATGGGTCCGGATCGCGGCTTGTAGGTGATTGGTCAGGACTGTCACAGGTTATGGCCTGGTCTTTCGCCGGCGAACACTAAATCCACTCGAGCGCGAAGAAGTTTTGAGTTCTATCAGGATTGCCCCGGCTAGGTGCCCGATGCGTACCTCGAAGCTCATATGATTCGCCCTAACCTCCGGTCGCCTATGTCTTCACTGCTTGCCAACTCCTGATCACTCGATTCGCTGCTACTCGAGAGTGACAGTCGATAACAGCTTGTGTTCGAGGGATTCGAACCTAGTCGGAATTTTCTTTCATAAAATTGAAGTGATCGTCCAGGCGAAATAGGTACCGGCAAGGAGCAGACTGCGATCCGGCTGCCGAGCCACTTTGGGGAGTCAGGCCACGATTCTGGTCATGAACCCGTCGAAGAGCGGGACTGTGAATGCGGTGTCTCCATGGGCCGGGCTGTAGATCAAGCCTTTGGCAATCAGTTCGCTCCGCACCGGGGCTACGCTGGTTACGCTTTTGCCAAGTCGCTCCGCGATATCTCCGGAGCGATGAGGTCCGGGACCGAGTTCGGCCATCGCACCCAGGTAGCGCTTTTCCGTGGGCGTCAGTCTGTCGAAGCGAACCCGGAAAAAGCCGGCGTCCAACTCGGCGAGCGCCAGGACGGTCGCCCGCCGAGCGTCGGCTCGCGATATCGGCGAGGTCTGCGCGACATTCCACGCGTGTCGCCCCCATTCCTGGAGAAAATAAGGGTATCCCATCGTATGACGTAGAATTTCGGCTATCGCCTCGGGCGCGAAGGCAACCCCTTCTTTTTGTGCCGGAACCGATAACGCAGCGCGCGCGGCGTTGTCATCCAAGCGATCGATCAGGACGAACTCAAACAACCGTTCCGCGTATGACTTCGCACGACCCATCTGCCCAATCAATTGCGGCAGGCCGGCCGCCAGCATCGTCATCGGAAGCTGGCGCTGGCTGGCACTGTGTAAGGCTCTGATCAACGATGCGAGTTGGTCATCTTGCACATATTGAAGTTCATCGATGAAGAGCACAAAACCGGTGCGGTATTCACGCGCCGCGGTGCCAACCGAAGCAAGCAGATCGGTCAGATCGGTATCGAGATCTCCGCTGTCGGCAAGGCCCCGCTCGGGTTCAAAGTCCGTGCTGACCTCGATGTCCCGGTACTTGACCTTGAGGGCCTTGGCGAATCCGGCAAGCGCCCTGCCCGCTCTTGCGAGGTTGGCCCGCATCCTCTTGCCGCGATCGAGACGCAGCAGGGCCACGCGCAGAACCGGCGTCAGAAGAGCGGGCAGCGACTTATCCTCGGGCGCCTCGAGCTTCACGCACGCGAGGCCGCGGGCTTCGGCGTCGGTTTCTATTCGATTCAGCAGTACGGTCTTTCCGACCCCTCGCAACCCATGGAGAATCAGACTGCGCGCAGCTCGACCTGCGCGGATTCTATCCAGCGCGATTGCAGCGCGCTCGATCAGGTCGTCTCGACCAGCCAGCTCGGGCGGTGGCGTTCCGGCACCGGGCGCGTAAGGGTTCTTGCGAGGATCCATTGGTGGACTTATAAGGAACTTAGGAACCTTATCCTTGGAGGTTAAGATAGCATAAGTTTCTTATAATTCACACTTCGGGTGGAGCGAACGATCACCTGCGCCGCGCGCCGAACTGCAATCAGGCCTGCGCGACCCACGCGTTTTGGTCCTGAGCATCAGCTCGGGAGCGCGGTTTGGGGGAGGCCGCCTCGCCCCAGGCACGCGATGGCGTCGCCCATTGTAGGCTGAGGTAAAGTGAAAGCGCATAGCCCGGCCGCCGCCCATAGCCAGTCAGCTGGACCTTTTCGACCTCATCGAGAGCCGGATTTGGTTGAAAAAGACGGCCCGGCACAGCGACGGGAGAACCAAAATTACTTGCGCCGGCGCTTGGAGATTTCGCTTTTTTGAAGAGGAGCCCGCTAGCGGGCTGAATCGCCGCCCCCGCTGCAAGCGCGAGCGACGTGCCCTACCAGCGTCGGAAATGTGCCTTCGGTCAGCTCGCCATGTCGCGCATAACGTTAGGATTGAGTCCGTTCTCGGGCCGATATCTCTTCAGTTCGGATTCGGGAACCCCGGCATGATATTGGCGCGCGAGTTCGTCGGGATCGAAGCTTACCCCGATGGGATTTTTCGAGAAATCATGGCTGCGGAAGAATCCCTTCAGCTCCTCGACACTCGCGAAGTTGTCGATTTGCAACTCAACCTTGTTGCCGTCGGGATCTCGATAGTACAGCGACAGCGTGAGGCCGTGATTGATCGGTACCGCCGGCGTGATGCCCGCGGCCTTGAGTCTCTCGTAGGTCGCAACCAGGTCACCCAGGCTTGAGTAGGTGTAGGCCAGGTGATCGAGGCCTGCCGCGCGGGGCGCACGATCCTCGATGCCCGGGAATGCGGCGATCGCGAGCCGATGATGCTCGTCATCGTAAGTCATGAAGGCAAGCATCTGGTTCTCGAACACAACCTCGGCCTGCAGCACAGTCTTGTACCAATCGACCATCTGCTTGAACTTGTTGGTGCGCAGAACTGCATGCGCGAATTTGGCGGGAACGATTTTTTTGGATGTGCTATTGACCGCATTACCGCTCATGATGCGTCTCCTCAAAAGGTGGGAGTCTTCCCAGGCGACCATAGATCGATGCTGGCAGCACGGCAATCGCTCGAACCTTCATTCTGGTGTGTCGGTTGGGTGCCCATAGGGGTCAGGCCTCCGGGTTCAATGCGGACAGAGCACCTCCACGATGTAGTACACCCACATCGGAATCAGCGTTGCCCAGTAAGCCGTCATCCAAGTCAGACCAATAAATCCGCCCCACGAATCTGAATCGGTTCGTCTATTCTTCACTCGCACCGCCCGCTTGAACCCGCTCAAAATCGATGTCGAACCGGCTCCTGTCTTCCCACTGGTCCTCCTCGCATTCGCTCGCAAGGTAGCAAGGTGAATGCCCTGCCAGGGTAGATAGACAAGGCCGAAAAGCAGGTTCAGCTGGAGAAGGACTTCCCGACCCGCGAGCGCGCGGACGGTCAGGTAAAGGTATGCGCTGGCAATTGTGTTGGCCACGAAAATCAGAGCCCAGCCCAGTTCCTCGTAATAGTAAAGCTCGAGCCGCTCGGTCAGGATGGCGGCCCAAACCAACCCCTGGCTCACCACGACCTGGCCAACCATCAGCCAGGAAATGGCGATCACCCATTCCGCGCGAGGGGTGTTGAGCGAGCGAAGGACGTGAGAAAAAAGAAAAATGTAGGCGATTTCACTAAACGTCGCGAACAGCCGGGTCAGGAAGATCGAAGAGAAGATAGAATCGTGGAAGACCACGTTGTGCTCGTAACGTACTGGGTAAAGGCACCGATAGGCTGACACCGCAAAGAGAATCTGCGCCGGCAGGACAACGCATGCATCCGCCCCAGTTGGTGGAAGCCGTAGCGTGTTCACCAGGAAATACAGATTGATCAAAGCGCCGAGCTTCAACAGCCAGAGAGCATTGGTGTAGTCGCGAAGCATCGTGTGATTTCCTCGCCACGAAAAGCGCAGCTCTCGAAGCAGCGAGGTGTTCTTGCCCCGCGACCCCGTGAAGCAGCGCCGTTTGAAAGTTCGACTGGTGAGCTCCGTTGGAAAGCGGCGGAGGTCGGCAGCGGACTGTACCGAGGGAGGCACTGAAGCCGCCTCCACACGGCGTGGGAGTGCTGACCGCGATGGCGAAGGTCCGGTAACCGACCGATCTGTGAAACCAATTTTGAAATGCCCGAACCTATCTCCGACGCCGCCTCACGTCGAACACACGCTGAGACCGATACGGTTGATTGTGGCAGCGCAACTGCGAGCCGGCATCACCTTCGTGCGGTCACCACATCGAGCCAGTAGCGATTGAATCGAGCCCCGTCCACCGCCGTAGCGAAATGAACCGGTACTCCGTTCGGATCGTGACGCATTAAAATAAACCCATCCCGGTCGTCCAAGGCGATAGATAGATCGCACATCTTGATTCCGTCCCATCCGACTGCCGCCGCGCAAGTCAACGGATCATAATGAAAGTTGAGCAGGTCATCGGGTAGCAGCGAAAACTGCCGTCCATATTCCTGCTTCTTCTCATATCCCGCTTGCAATTTCGCCTGATGAGATATCAGCCGGCCGAGCGGACCTTCAGCTTCGAGTCTCGGCAGGTCGGCCTCGCGCAGAAATACCTCGGCCGTGATGGAAATCGGGATCAGCGTTGGCGCGCATCGGCTGATCACCAGCCGAGAAGCTTCCTGATCTTGTTGGATGTTGTAATCGACTTCCGAACTCCATTGGGGAAACCCGTTGCGCGCGAAGCTGATCCAGCCGCCACAAATGAACACCGGAACCGTAGCGAGTCGCCCCGGGCGAATTGCTTCGTAAGCCGCTAGATTGGTCAGCGGGCCGATTGCGATTACCGTTGCGCCTTTGGCGATGCTCGCATCGAGGAGATCGATCACCTCGCCGGGTCTGCCCTGCACCGGGTCAAGTCCATCGGGCCAAAACAGCCGCTCCGCCGGGAGCTCCGGCTGGATGGGCCACCGAGAAGGGCCCAGCTTTCCCTCAGCGCCTGGTGCGACCGGAATACTATTGTTGTTCGCCAGACGCATCACGTATCGCGCCATCGCGGCACGCTTTCCGCCGATCTCCGTGCTGGTCGAAATGCCCGCGATCTCGACCCGGTTCGATCGCAGCAGCATTGCCAGGGCAAACACATCATCAGTGTCGCCGCCGATATCGGTGTCGAGGTGGACGAGCATAAGAATTACGAGCGCGGCAGTTTCTCCGGAACAGCAGGTCGGGGCTTTTATACCGGCATGATCTCAGCAACCCGAACGGGCCGTCAATAAACGTCCCGCGTGGCGTGACACCGTCTCCCGCGCAGTCCCAACCCGCTCAAGGTAGCAGCTATTGCGCGTAGCCTGGTGCAAAGGCTTTCTGAAGTGGGCTCAAAGTCCGGGTCAAGTTGACGCCTGGTCGCTGGAAGCGCCCGATCCTGGAACGGCAGGGTGGGCGATTTCGCCCGTCGTCAACCCGACCTCCGGATTGAGCTGCGAAACGGTGGCAGAGACAGATGGGACGCCGCAGCTCCGCGGCTCACAGAAGTCGCAATGTACCGAAACACCTGTAGCCACTGCAGCTGGTCTACGCCAAAACCGCTGCCGGTGCGCACAATCACCACGTTCTCCCGGGGAGCCACAAAAATAAACTGGCCCCAGCGGCCGATCGCCGAGTAGACGTACTCACCCGACGCGCCGAGCTCGCCCCACCAGAAGTATTTGTAATAGCCACCGGCCTCCGCCCATGGCTCATAAGTTTCCCACGGTCGATGGTCACTCGGGTCGGGCGCGGTTGATTCGCGCACCCATTTCTCCGAGATGATCTGCCGGCCATTCCATCTGCCGTAGTTGAGAAAGAGCTCGCCGAACTTCGCGAAGTCGATCGCGCGCGCGTTGAGGGCGACGTGCGACAGTTCGAAGCCGTCCTCCTCGCTGTCGACGCTCCAGAGCGCCGAATACTCCATCCCGATCGGCTTCCAGATCTTCTCCTGCAGATAGTCACTGAGCGTTCGATGGGTCGTGCGCTCAATGGTTATCGCGAGCAGCCCGACGTTGAAGTCCGTGTAGTGGAAGCTCTGGCCAGGAGGCTCCGCGATTTGCGTGTCATAGAGGAGCATTTCCCTTGAGTTCGGATAGAGAAAGTAGAGCACGTCCTCATCCCACGGCATCTCGGCAATTCGGTAACGAATCCCCGATCCCATCGTGAGCAGATTCCGAATCGTAATCGCGCCGAAGCCGCGGTCTTTCAGTTCGGGCAGGTAGTTGGTGATCGGATCGTCGAGTCCCTTGATGTAGCCTTCGTCGATTGCGATGCCGACCAGAGCGGAGGTGAACGACTTCGCAACGGAACGCGAAATGCAGATCGAGTCACGGCGATAGCCGTTGAGATAGCGCTCCTCGAGCAGCTTGCCATCCTTGAGCACGATGAACGCATGCGTTCCGGTGGATTCGAGCAACTGGTCGAGCGCTACACGCTTGGTCGACTCGCCTTCTTGGTACTCGACTTCGACCGGCAGTGCTCCCGTCGTCGCGCGCGGAAACTCGTATGGAGGCGGCTGCACCTCGATCGTGCGGTACGGGAACAGCTTGTACGCATCGGACGGCGACCACTCCTCCTGAAGGCCCCAGAAAATGTAGCGATAAAGATACTCGGGATTGCCCCACGGCGCTGCCGCTGCGTACGACCCGCTTACGAGGAAGACCGCCACGCACGCGAAGAATCTGAGACCGAGACGAAAACGCTTTCTCATTTTCTATCCCTGTTCTTTGGTTGTGCTCGGCTCTTTCGAAGTACGCTGCTATGGCTTTCAGGAATGCGCAGCCCGTCCCTTACAATTCTAACGTAGGTCGGAAGAAGTTCCTCGTAGCGGAATTGCCTTTGCAGGAGCAGCGCATCCGCCGTGGTCCAGAGGATAAAGGCGGTCTTCTCGGGGTCGGTTGAGCGGAGCTCCCCGCTACGCACTCCATCGCGGATGACATCTGCCATAACTTGGACATTGTGGCGGACCACCTTGTCCCGGAATTCTTCACAGAGCGGAGCCAGAATCATCTCGAGGTCGCGGTTCATCACCGCGCGCAGAAGTTGGTCGCGCTGGTTGCGTTCCATGCTGGCCCGCGCGACACCCAGGAGACGCTCTTCGGCGCTGCCCGGTTGGTTGGCGACGCGCTCGGCCTCCGCCATCCAGCGTGCGTTGGATTCTTCGAACAGGGCGACCAGGATCTGTTCCTTGTTCCTGAAATACAAATAGATGGTTCCGACCGCGATACCGGCATCGCGGGCGATAAGCGCGATGCTGGTCGCGCGGTAGCCGAATTTCTCGAAGCGGTTTCGTGCCGCGGCCATAATCCGCGCACGGGGAACCGACTCCAGAGCGGCATCCGTGGTCATTGCTGAATATATGAATAAAATATTCAGTTTGTCAATGAACCTTCTGGATCCGCCCCGAGAGCGGGCCGTCTATGCCTCCTCTCCATCCGCCCGCGAGGTTCAGGATGCCTTTGCGGCACCGGCGGCAACCGAATGTTGCGTGCGCGCAATCGCGGCCAATTTGAACGAGCGCTTTCGTCTGGCCACATCCTCCGACAGGATCCCGGCGCGCCAGATCGCCAGAGGGGCGGGCGGCCTCACCGAATGTTCGAGAGAGAAGAATCGCCAAGGTCCGCTTTCCCGTGGACTCGCAAGAGTTTGTGCTAAACAAGAAACACGGGGCGGGTCCGCGATAGTCAGTCGGTCGGACTGTGCGCCTTTCAAGTCGCAGGATCACGCTTCGCCAGCATCGTCTGCAACGAAGCGCGTTTCCACGAAACCGAATTCGCGTTCGCCGCGATGAAGGAAGCGGACTATTTCAATATCTACAATCTTCGGCGACGAACATTCCCCAGTACATTCGCTTTGCAGCGATGAGCGCAGACCGCTTAATCCGCACCAGATCAACCTGGTTATGATCCACCTCAGGAGAGACGTGTTTGCGCTGCCCGTCCTGACAGGGCTTCCTCGGTCAACTACCAGATAGTGCGTGTCCCTCCTCAACGATCCGCGAGTAATGGACTATGGCACGAGAGCTCACGACCCTTTGGTCCAATGGAAATTGAATCGAGTATGCGCGACTAATGTCGGTCATGAAGCGGTCCACGATTGCCGCGGCTGTTGTGCTCCTGCTCTCCAAACCCGCGTGGGGCGCGGGAATTGCTCTTTACGAAACAGGTGCGCCCGATCTGGGCACAGCCAGCGCGGGGCGCGCGGCAATGGCGGCCGACGCCTCGACCGTCGCGACTAATCCGGCAGGGATGACCTTGCTCGATCGCACCCAGCTCATGATCGCGAGCGGGGCGATGCTGCCAGCCATCAACTTCGATCGTGGTCCCAAAACAGATGTGCCGGGCGGTGGAGGCGGCGGCGGTAACGCAGGCGTGTTTTTTCCAATCGGCGGCGTCTTCTATGCGCAGAAAATCAGCGACCGCCTGTGGATTGGAGCTGCTCTCTATTCGAACTTTGGCTTGGCCTCGGACTACTCGCTGAACTGGGTCGGGCGCTACTACATGACGAGTTCGTCGCTAATAACGGGGCAGGTCAATCCGAATATCGCATACCGCGTGAATGACTGGCTCTCGGTCGGAGCCGGGTTCAGTTTCTCGGTGGCTCGCTTCAAAAACCAGGCTAAAATCAACAACATTCTCCCTAAATTTGGCCAAGGCGGCTTGTCGATCGAATCGTGGGACGAGGCATTCGGCGGAAATATCGGATTGCTGCTGCGGCCCACTCCCAAGCTCAGGATTGGACTCACCTATGATTCACCGGTCGATTTCAAATTCGGCTTTCATCCGTTCATTACCAATCTCGCCCCGGGCCTCAGGTTGGCTCTGAAGAAGAGCGGGTTACTCGGCGCCAAGGTCAACCTCGGGCAGACCGAGCCGATGCAGTTCATGGCCAGCGCGCTGTATCAATTCACACCGGAGTTCGCGCTGATGGGAAATCTCGGCTGGCAGGATTGGTCACAGTTTGGCCAAACGACGTTGGGTATTTCTGCGCAGACGCAGAGGACCTTGGCAGTCAACCTGAACTTCAACGACACCCTTCAGATTGCGTTTGGTGGACAATATCGTCTCGCGGATAGGTGGCTGTGGTCGGCGGGCTTCGCCTACGACAGCTCGCCCGTATCGGAAGCGAATCGCCCCCTGAGTCTTCCGCTGGACCGGCAACTTCGCTATGGAACCGGCATTCAATATGAAATTAACGACGACTTGGTCCTCGGCATCGCAAACGAGGTGCTGGACGGCAGCAACGCACCCTACGACGTCAAGCGGGGACCGCTCGCGGGTCGGGTACAGGGGGACTTCTCCACCAACATCATCGATTTCCTCGGAATCAACTTGGTTTGGAAACTCGGACGCTCCGGCAACTGAGGTTTACCACAGAAAGGCCCCTATGATTGCGTCGCGCCGTCGGCGCCAGACTTTGACATCTCTGGCTCAACGCAACCCCCCGATCCTCAGATCGTCGATTCTGCCCAGAAAGGGATGCTTAATTTTCCTCGGGCCAGCTGAGCGCTCTCAACGCCGGCGTCCTAGATTGTCTTGGTTTCTCCGTCCGGTTGTCCGTCGAGTTTAATTGCCCAGTTCGCTGCGGCGCTGTGGATTTGATGACGAAGGGTGCCGCGTCGTTCTCGGTCGCTTTCGCCTTACGTTCGAGCGCTCGGCCATAACACGACTTGGTGGGCAAATTTCGAAGACACACTGATTACCTCCGCACCGCCAGGATACCAAAGGCAATGGGGGGGTCGACTGGAGTAGCTACGCGTGCGACTTAAAATGGCGCGATTTACCATTGTGAATAGACTGTGTAAATTCGCCCAGACTTAAACCGGAACTCCGGGGGGTCTTGCCATGTCCAGTTCCAACAACACTTTGCCGACCGTCAAGCACCTCTATCAAAACTGGTCGACGGATGCGCTGCGCTGGAATTACTTTTCCCCACGAGCGGACGATATCGTGGTCGCCACGACCTACAAAGCGGGCACGACCTGGGCGCAGACCGTCGTCGCTAACCTCATCTTCGGGGGACGGCTGCCCGGTTCGATTCTCGATCTGTCGCCGTGGATCGACCACCGTATATTTCCGCTCGAGCTCGTGCTTAGCCGAATCGACCAACAGACCCATCGGCGTGCGGTCAAAACCCATTTGCCACTGGACGGCCTGCCGTTCCACCAAAATATCAAGTACATATGCGTAGGGCGCGACCCGCGTGACATCTTCATGTCCTACTGGAATTTCTACAGGAATTTCACGCCCGAAATGATCAGCCTCACCAACGCGTTACCCGGGCGGGTCGGCGACGAATTGCGGCCCTGTCCCGAGGACGTCCATGAGCTCTGGCGCAACTGGATGACCCGCGCCTGCTACCCCTGGGAGCACGACGGCTATCCGGGCGGTTCCGTCCTGCACCACACGCGGACGTGGTGGGACTACCGTCACCTGCCCAACATTCTGCTGGTGCACTTCGCGGATTTGCTGGTCGATCTGGAGGGTGAAATCAGGCGTATCGCTCGCTTCCTCGAAATCAGTCCTCCGGCAGAGGCGTGGCCGACCATCGTGCACAATTGCACCTTCGCGGAAATGAAGAAGCATGGCGAGGAATTGATGCCGCAGGCGAAGATGATACTCAGCGGCGGTAGCGATTCCTTCTTCCACAAAGGGACCAACGGTCGCTGGCGCGATCTGCTCGATGCCGATGAACTCCGGCTGTACGACACAGCCGCCGACCGTGAGTTGACACCCGAGTGCCGTCGCTGGCTCGAGCAGGGCGGTCCGCGCTGATGTGGGCCTTCCCCTTCGCTCCAAGGCTAGGCCAACGGGCCTGGACCGTTCCTGAAGCGCGGGGGGCGTCGCGAGCTAGGCCTTTCGAACCGCGGAACCAGAACGATGAGGAAGCTGCGCAACGGTCGCTGGACTTTTACGGACCTTCGAGTTTCTACTAGAGAACCTTTCAAGCCGAGGGCAAACCATGGTCAGGTCGATAATAATTGAAGCAGCGATCAACGGTAATGCGCCGCGCGAGCTGAACCCGAACATTCCCTACACTCCTCAGGAAATCGCCGGCGATGCAATCGCAGCTGCCAAAGCAGGCGCTGCCCTCATTCATTTCCATGTTCGGGATCCTGAGAGCGGTCGCTGGGTGCAGGACGTTCCCTACTATGGGGAAGTGTACCGGCGCACGCGGGCATCGTGCGACGCGCTTTTATGGCCGACTTTTCCTTTCGAAGGCACCGCGGCCGAACGCTTCAGCCATTTCGTTGAACTCGCCAGAGATCCGGCAACCCGGCCTGATTTAGGTGCAGCAGACATCGGTTCTGTGAACCTCGCTTCTTACGATCGCCGATCGAAAAAAGTCCGCGGGGCCAAGTTTGTCTATCAGAACAGTTACGAGACCTGTCGGTATTTCTTGGAGACGTCGCGCGAACTCGGGTTGCGTCCGAGCTTGCAAATCTTCGAGCCTGGATTTTTGCGCGCCGCCCTAGTCTTTCTGGATCAAGGCCTGTTGTCCGAACCTTTGATCCTCAAATTCTATTTCGCCGCAGGTGAGCAATGCTTCGGCATGCCGCCCACGCTCAAGAGTCTCGAGGCATACCTCGAGATGATTAAAGATGTCCGCTGCGAGTGGTTTGCGGCGACCTTGGGCGCAGACAACCTGCCGATGGTGCCGTTAATAGCCAGCCTTGGGGGGCACGTCCGAGTTGGTCTAGAGGACCACCAGTACGACCGAGAAGGTAAGCTATCAAACTCACAAATCGTCGAGCGTGCCGCTGCGACGATTCGCGCTATGGGTCACCAGGTCGCGTCGGTCGTGCAAACCCGGGAGATGCTTGAGCTCTAGTGCCTCCGCGCAGTCTGGCCGACCATCCGGTCGGCTTGCGCTCCTGCTGGGAGAGGTGGAGATTCTGCAGCATCGGCCTGAGAATCCAGCCGAACGACTTCTCTAACCGGCCCGAGGATCGCGAGTTCTTACGATCGCGAGATTCTCATCCACACCTGCGTCGCCCGGCGGTTTTCAATTCCTACCTGCGATACAGAATCTTGTGCGTCTCAAGAGCGGCGATGCGCTCGCCTGGGTAGCCCAGAACGCTTGTCAGAACTTCAGCGTTGTCGGCGCCAAGAGACGGCACGCGGCTTCGCGCCCTCGCATGGGCAGCTCGCAACTTAAAGGGAGGATTTGGAACTTTGAGCGAACCGGCGCCATCGTTGATCACTTCGTAACTGCCACGATGTTCGAGGTGGGGCTGCTTCAGAGTTTCCCGCAGCGTGCTGTAACGGGAGCAGGGTACGTTGCCCTCGGTAAGTATCGCTTCGCATTCGGCGGTTGTTTTAGTCGCCGCCCATTCATCCAATAGCATCGCCACAGCCGATGAATTGTCGGCACGCCCCCTGCTGGTTGCGAAGCGAGGATCACTTATCAGGTCCGGACGTCCGATCGCGCGCCACAGCGCTTCGAAGTTGTTGGGCTTCACCGCCGCGATCATAATGAAGCCGTCTTTTGCACGAGTCGGTCGAAATCCCTTCGGCTGCTTCGGCTGGGGAAACTGCGCCTCCTGAAACTCGTAGGTTGGCATCCCCAGCAGAGCGTCCAGCATCGACAGGTCGATATAGTCACCCCGCCCGGTCTTCTCGCGCGAGAGCAGCGCGGTTTGGATCGCACCGAACGCGTGTGTCCCGCCGAGGATATCGCCAATCATGATTCCGGCAGTCAGCGGGCGTTCAATTCCCTCTTGATAAGAAAGATTAACCAGGTCGAAGCCACTCGCCGCGTGCAGCATGGGAGCGTAGGCGCTCCGCTTGGCCCACGGACCGGTTTGACCAAAGCCTGAAATCGAGCAGTACACGAGCCGAGGATGGTTTGGCGCGAGAGCATCGTAGTCGAGTCCCAGCCGTCGCATCACGCCGGGACGAAAATTCTCGACGACGACGTCGCATTTGGCCGCAAGTTCGCGAACTAAGTCGAGCCCTTGCGGCTGGCGGAAATCGATCGCGACGCTTTTCTTCCCGCAGTTTAGGCTTGCGAAGTAGGCGCTCTGGCCATCGCGAAGCGGAGGCTGAAGCCGGATGAAATCGCCCTCGGGCGGTTCGATCTTGATAACCTCCGCGCCGAGATCGGCGAGCATCCGAGTGCAGTACGGTCCCGAAACGATGGTCGTGAAATCGAGAACCCGCACGCCACCGAGAACTTCGCTGGTCATTCCAGACCTGCCCAGATCATCCGTTAGCCTTGGAGACTCTGATGGACCGCGCGCGCTTCACCGAACCTGCAAAAGCACCTTCGAAGACCCGGCGGACCTCCCCTTTGATCGCGGTCAAGTCGAGCGAGGCGCCGTCGAGCAGCCATTGCATGGACATGCCACGCACAATCGAAAGCACTACGCTGGCTAGTGCGTGCACGTTGACTTCTGCTGGAATCTCGCCCAGGTCGATGGCCGATCGAATGGTCGTGGTGAGCGAGTCGCGAAAATTGCGATCTGCCTGCACAAACGTCTCGTGGATCTCCGGCACCAGCACGATCGATTCGCCGAACAGCTCGTAATACGCGCGTCCCAGTGTGCCGCTGCCTGCGACTGCGTCTAGATAGGTCTCGATCACTACGATCAAGGCATCCAGACCGCTTCTCTCCTTAAGCGCAGGCTCAAGCCTGTCGATCGCGAAGTAGCTCTGGAATTCACGCGCCAGCATCCGGATCAGTTCGCTCTTTGATCCGAAGCGCTGGCTTACCAGGCCGTGACTGTAGCCGGCCTTTTGTGCGATCTGCGCAATGGAGGTCGCGCTGTACCCCTGGTCGGCGATCAACTGGGTGGCGGCTTCGAGCAGGTGCTTCGACGAGCGCTCGCTTCGCACCCTGCGGAGATCGATCCTTTCAAGCTTGCTCGCCACTTCAGATGTTCAACATGTGCGCTACGCGCTCGCGATGAAAGTCGGCGTCACCCCAGAACAGCTCCCCGTGCTTCTGGCGGCGGAAGTAAAGCTGAATCGTGTATTCCTTGGTGAACCCGATCGCGCCGTGGATTTGTTGACCATGAGCGACCACACGCCGGCTCGCCTCACTACACCAGGCCTTGGCCATCGCAACCTTCAGATTCGCGGACCGGTCTCTATCGCTTATCGCTGCCGCGGCGCGGTAGGTGATGAACCTCATCCCGTCCAGGTCGGTCACCATGTCTGCCGCCTTGTGCTGAATCGCCTGAAACGCGCCGATCGGACGCCCAAACGCTACCCGCTGCTTCGCGTATTCTACTGTTATCTCAAAATCCTTTTGGACCAGACCGACCAAGTACGCGCATTCGAGAACCGTCGCCCGATTCGAGAACGCTTCGAGCGTGGGAATTTCAATGACTTCGCCTCTGGCGACGTGGACATTGTCGAGAACAACTTCAGCGAGCTTCTCTCCAGTCATGGTCTTGAGCGGGGCCACCCGGACGCCCTGTGCCTTCCGTGCCACCGGCGCCGCGAGAAAGCCTTTCTCGCTTCGCGCAAGCACCCAGATCACATCGGCCACGTGCGCGTCGGGAACGAACAATTTAGATCCATTTAGTACAATACCGGCATTCGTGCGCTGCGCGTTCATTGCGACATCATTGCTACTCCATCGGCCCGTGCTCTCGGTAAAAGCGTAGGTGTGGATCTGTGAGCCGCTCGCGATGGCCTGAAGATATGTCTCCTGTTGCGATGGCAAGCCCCCATCGAGCAAAAGCCCGACAACGACCTGGTTGGGAATGAATGGCCCCGGCAGCAACGATCGTCCGGCCTCTTCGACTACGATACACAAATCGTAGAACGACAATCCTGACCCGCCTAGCTCCGGCGCGATCATCAGCCCGTGCCATCCGAGGTCCGCGATTTTTCGCCAGAGCTCCGGGCTGTAACCTTTTTCTTCGGCTTCCATTGCGCGCACGTGCTCCTCGGAACACTCCTTTTCGAGGAATCCACGGGCTGCTCCCTTAAGCAGTTCTTGTTCTTCGTTTAGTCCGATATCCATGGTGCTGAGACCTTTGAACGAGACGGTTAGCCGCGCGGCAGTCCCAGGCCGCGGGTCGCGATGATGTTGCGCTGGATCTCCGAGGTTCCAACCTGCAGCGTGAGGGTGCTCGCGTAGAGGTATTGCTGCGCGATCATTCCATCGAGCGGCGCGTGCTTCTCGCCTCGGAACAAGAGTCCGTGCGTTTCGATCATCTTCATTCCAGTCGCCGCGATCCGCTGAGCCAGCTCGGTATGGTAGAGCTTCAGGACCGATGCCTGATGCGCTGGCGTCTTGCCGGCGAATTGGAGCTCCGCGACTCCCTGCGAGAGACCGCGCAGGACTTCCACCTCGATCGCCCGGTTGGCGAGCTCCATTCGTGCGGCCTTCGAGAGCGGAGGCCGGTCTGGAGAGTGCGCAAGCTCAAACAGCGATTCGAGAGTGCGTTCGATGCTCGCGACCTGCGAGACGGCGGAGCGCTCGGTGTCCAGCAGGCTCATCAGGTAGTAAAATCCGCGCCCCTCCTCGCCGATGACATCGTTGGCAGGAACACGGACGTCTTCGAAGAAGACTTCATTGAATTCGTGATTGGTCAAATTCTGGATGCGGCGCACAGTGACGCCCGGGGCGCGCATACTCACACGCAGCATGCTGATCCCGAGGTGACGCGGCGCCTCGGGATTCGTGCGCGCCATGAGCAATCCCCAGTCAGCCTGGTTTGCCAAGGTGGTCCAGATCTTCTGCCCATTTACTACATATTCGTCACCGTCTTTCACCGCGCGGCACTGGAGTCCGGCAAGATCCGATCCCGCGGCAGGCTCGCTGAACAATTCACACCATTCGTGTTCTCCTGACAGGATCGGCGGGAGCATGCGCTGCTTTTGCTCTTCTTTCCCGTGCGAGATGATAGTTGGCCCGATCATCCCGAGCCCCATGTCGAAGAACCTCGGCGCGTCGTGCCTTATGAATTCGTCGATCAGAACGAACTGATGGGCCGGGCTTAGACCCCCACCGCCGTACTTCACCGGCCAGGCCGGCGCTAGCCAGCCCTTGGCTCGCAGTGCTTCTCGCCACCGGGCGCGGGCATCCTTGAGCGACGGATCGTTACGATCGGCACCCCCATCTTCTTCGAAGGCGCTACGAACCTTTGACCCGTTTCTGAGCGAATCGGGCAATTCGCTTTCTATGAAGGTCGCGACCTCTGAACGGAACTGTTTCAGTTCGTCTCTCGCGGTCATCTGGGCAACTCCCTGATCTACATGTTCAGAAAGATACTATACGGTCATCCATATAGTCAAACCGAAGCGTGGAAATTAGCCGATACAGCCAAGCCTCACGCCGCGTAGGGAGGTCCAGTTTTTGCGGAAACGCGATCAGCTGATCTCGAGATCTGCGGATTGGCTAGCCGGTCTGACCAACCTGTTCCAAAAAGACTTCCTGACCCAGCTCGCTATTCGCGTGTCTCGCGCACGAAAACTCGAATCTGATTTCGGAGACCGCGCCGAACCACGGAAAGATAAAGGATCGGACCCTCATGGCTTTTGTCGATCGCACGCTCCAACTCCTCCACGTCGCGCGTCCGTTCGGAATCTACTGCAACAATCGTCTCGTGTGACTCTCCTATATCGCTCTCGCCAAGAACCAACGCTCCCAACAGCGCGGGTGGGAAAACCAGTCCACCCGCGATAAAAGCCCCGGTGAGAATCGCCTTGCCGAGGTTCCGTTGTTCACCACTGAGACCAGCCCGCGCTGCAGGCCCGTCGGGAACCACTCGAATCACCTCCGCGCCCCGCAACTCGGCACCCTTCTCAAGCCTCGCCGTTCCATTGCGCACTGTGACTCCGAGCTCGGAAACATCGTGGATGAGCCCAGGATTCTTTTCACGAACGTATTCGTCGACGGATCCAAGGCCGGCGGATGAGCTGTAGTTACTGTCCTGAGCTCCAACGCTCAACGTCATGACACCTTGGAACATGAGCGACACGAGGACCGAGGTCGCTGTACGTAAGAAGACGCTTCGTACGAGCACCCAGCAAGGCCAGTTCACCCTTAGCTTGGACGAGGGTAAGTTCTCCGTGCTTCGCCGATCGCGTCTGCCATCCCGCCACGGCTGCGATCGAAAAGCGAATCGGTGTGGCGTTGGACCGCAAGGGCTCACGCGCTGAGTTTCTCCAACCAAGGCAAACTCGCACAATTGGACCTTGGTCGGATGGACTAAGGGGTACGAGACGCTTCCAACCACGATACCTAAGGCATCGCGGACAGACTTCGGTCCAGGTGGCAGGTTGCCCTATGGAATTTTCGAAACGCGGAAGGATCTGAGCCAGGCGCTCTTCAGGGCTGAATGCTCGTTGGCTCGGAAGCCCAAACACGTGAGGTGCTGCACGTCAGCACCTTGTCCACGGTCCGCCACCGAGTTTTCACGGAGCCGGGTTCTTAAGGGCCGCCCCGTTGGTGTGTGCGACGCCAAGCCTGAGCTTCCGTTCGCGGACACGGATGAGATTCAGATAGATCTGTTCGTAGCGCAGAGCCATGTGTCTGGAGGTGAACCGTCCGTCGAATTCTGCCCGGCACGTGGCGCGCGAGAGGCTCCCGACGCGTCTAACCGCGGCAACCAACTCCTCTACGGTCGACCTGATGAACCCCGTTTCACCGTCCCGCACAACCTCTAAAACCGATCCATAGGGACACGCGACAATAGGAACGCCGCAGGCTAAGGCCTCTATCATCGCGAGACCAAAGGGCTCGGGCCAGCCGATCGTGAACAGTAGTGCAATGGCGTTTCCCAGAAATTCGTTCTTTTCGTGCTCCGCGATTTCGCCTAGATATTCGACCGAGGGAGGACACAGCTTAGGCCGGATAAGTGTATCGAAGTACTCACGGTCAACGGCATCTACTTTGGCGGCAATTTTGAGCGGGATTCCCACGCGCAAAGCCACCTCGATTGCGATATCAATGCGCTTTTCGGGAGAAATTCTGCCCAGAAACGCCAGATAACTTCCCGGATGCGGATTGAACTTAAGCAGGTCGCGCGGCAGGCCCTGATAAACACTTCCGAACCAGTTCATCATCGGCAGTTGGGCACGCTGTGCCTGGCTCAAAGATACGAGCGGGATGTCGGAAAAGCGTTCATAGATTAGCTTCGACTCTTCAACGTCGAGGCGTCCATGCATCGTGACTACGGTTGGCGTGGAGCTCAGTCTCGCAAAGGGGAAGCACCAGAAATCAAGGTGCGAATGGATCACGTCGAAGTTGTGCGCGTTTGCGTAGGCATCGGCGAGCATTGGAAGGTGCAGTCCAGGACCGACTGCCGGCACGGACAGTCCGGCCAGTCGTAGCGAGCGCGGCGATCCAGATACCAGCCTCGCGGAAGTTACTGAGTCGCCCGAGGCAAACAGGGTCACTTCATGACCACGACGAACCAGTTCTTCCGTGAGGTACGAAATGCCGCGCTCGGCACCACCATAAAAGTTCGGAGGAACTCGCTCATAAAGGGTCGATAGTTGAGCGATCCGCAGAGGTCGTGTAGCGCGCGAATGAGCTGCCCGCCGGAGTGTGGAGGATTCCGCTGAGCCTTGTCGTTCCAGTGCCACGGGAAAATTCCTGAGCATGTTTATGTATCGCATCCCCCAGTGCAACCTTGGCTGCGAAGCCGCTTATCGGTAGGATACGCGCCAAAATTACGCTTTCAGGGTAAAGTCGCTCTCTTCAAAATTCGCAGTGTCGAACAGCCTTTGAAGCAGAGCCCGCGACCCCTGATCTGACGGCTCCAGACCTGCCAGTTTTTCTTGTTTCCGCTGAACTATCATCGCTGGTTTCCCGATCGCAGTGTGAAGGAAGTGGATCCGGGTCGACACGAACTACTCCTCTTCGGTGCTCCCGTTCGTCGATTCGCCTGGCGAACTAACCTGACCCGATCCAAGAAGGTCGGCCTAATGGAGCCACTTTGAGCCACCTTCAACTTGTTCCTCCTACCCCCATCTATCACCTGATAGGAAATGGACAATTGGACATTGGGACCATAGACCCGACTCGCATCCGCATTACATTTTTGAACTCAACCCAAGATGTAAATTGGCTTTCAGACAATGTCTCTGCCGAGAGCAATACGCTGGACCTCGCATTTTTTTTGCTCAGTGGTGTCCTGGAACGATTGAAGGTGAAGAGCGAAATACACAGACGAGCGCGGCTTTGTGTGTGGACGTAAACAGGATAGGCCTGTCCCAGGCTGAGCTGGTCCATCGACATCGCCAGTCGTGAGAGCAGAAGCCATCGCGGGCGGCACACGAAAATTCAAATCGGTGGCGAACAGAAGGTTTTCTCTGGTTTAACTGGGATACCGTGAGGCTCGAGGCATCATCAGAGATGTTCCGTACCGGACTTTTCGCTAGAGGGTCTGCCACGATGACTATCGAAATTTCCGTGGCTAAGCGATCCGGCCCTCTCGCTACTGGTTTACGCACTATTTTGGAGTCTGCGGCCCGTGGATGGAGCGGCAGCATTTGCTTACAGGGAGGTTGACGACCTCAACAGTTTGCAGGCTAGCTACGAGGGTTACAGATGGCGAAGGCTTTCGGAGCTGCGGTTGGGTAGTCGGGGTTTGGTCCGGAAAACCTAGCGGTCGGAGAAAGGCCGGCGGGCGGCGTGCAAGTCAAAAGGCAGGTCGCGGTTGTTGCGTTTAAGTTTGGGAGTGAGCCCGGAGGTATCGGGGCTGGAGGATCGGATCAGCCGCACATTTGTGCCATTCGTGTGCTCTCCGAATCCCAATCACGCTGATGTACCGAATTGACGACAAATGTTCCGTTGAGCGCCGGGCGACTATGCTCAGCAATGATAGCGGTCGGATGATTGCTGTCACGAAGAGTGGCTGGCCCGATCCTGCGATTTAGATCCGGCTCGGCCGAACAAACTGCAAACTGGTTAAACCATGAGCACCCAATCTACTCCTAAAGGTCCGCTCGCCCACATCAAAGTCGTCGATTTGACGCACGCCCGTGCCGGCCCGACGTGCGTGCGCGTGCTCGCGGACCACGGCGCGCAGGTGACCCAAGTCACGCGCGCCGATCCTGGCGGATTGGACTCCGGCTTTCTCGGGTCCGACCAGCAGAATCTCCATCGCAACAAGCGCTCGATTGCCATCGACCTCCAAAGCGAGGTCGGACGTGAGGTGCTCTATCGGCTGGTAAGTGACGCTGACGTGATCGTTGAGAATTTCCGGGCCGAGGTGAAGTACCGCCTGAAGGTGGACTACGAGACCGTGCGCAAGCTCAACCCACGCATCGTCTACGGCAGCATCTCTGGCTTCGGCCAGGACGGGCCCTACGCAAAGCGCGCCGGCGTTGACCAAATCGCGCAGGGCGTCGGTGGACTCATGACCATCACCGGGCCGCCCGGCGGGGGGCCTTGGCGAGTCGGCATTCCGGTAGCCGACCTGTGCGCCGGGTTGTACCTGGCACACGGCATCATGGCCGCACTGATCGAGCGGGAACGGTCAGGCGAAGGGCAATGGGTGCAGACCTCGTTGCTCGAAGCAATGGTCGCAATGCTCGACTTCCAGGCGACGCGCTGGCTGATCGATGGTGAGGTGCCGCCTCAAGCGGGCAATGATCATCCCACCGTCTTTCCGATGGGTGCCTTTCCGACCAAAGACGGCGTGATCAACATCGCAGCATCAGGCGGCCGCATGTTCAACGATTTCCTCAAGGTCATCGGGGCGGAGGACATCGCCAAGGATGAACGCTTCGCTACTAACAGGAGTCGCGCCCGACATCGCCCCGAGCTACGCGCTCTGGTCGAGGATAAGACAAGGACGTTCAGCTCAGAGGAGCTGATCGAGGCGTTGAACGCAGTTGGCGTCCCGAGCGGACCCATTCTTTCAATCGATCAGGTCTTTGCCAATCCGCAGGTACGGCACCTCGCCATGGCGCAGACGGTAGAGAGCCCCCGGCTAGGAAAGTTGACGCTCGTCCGTTCGCCGACGCGGCTCTCACGCACGCCCACAGCGCTGCGGCGCGCAGCTCCAATGCCCGGCGCCGAGACCGACGAGGTTCTCAAGGAATACGGCTATTCCTCTGCGGAAATCTCAGAGATGAGGGCGCAGGGCACCGTCGGGGTGGAGCAACCAATAGCGAAAAAGGAGAAGCTATGAGTGTTGTCGAGATCGAGCGCGGCGACGCTGTAATGGTGGTGCGCATGAACCGGCCCGATCGCCTTAACGCGCTAGGCGCGGAGCTCCGTGCGCTGCTCGCGGCGGCGTGGATCGAGTTTCGCGACAGCCGCGACCTCGAGGTCGCGATCTTCACGGGTACCGGGCGCGCCTTCTGCGCAGGCGAAGACATGAAGGAGTCGGTCGAGCGGGAGAAGACCGGGCAGGCCGTGGCTGCACGCCGCAGGGATGACGATATCTATCGCGCGGGATCTCTGGAAAAGCCCGTGATAGTTGCGGTCAACGGCTTCGCGATGGGCGGCGGTTTCCAGCTGGTAGAACGCGCCGACCTGCGCGTCGCGGTGCGTGGCGCCGTGTTCGAATCCTCAGAGGCCAAGCGCTGGTTGCTTGGTGGCTACGATCACGGACACAAGGGCGGCCTCTCGCACGCCGCGGCGACCGAACTGGCGTTCGCCTTTCGGTTTACCGCCGAAAGGCTTCACGAGCTGGGCTGGATCAACCGAGTTGTGGAAGCAGATCAACTGATGCCTACCGCACGTGAGATGGCGACGCATCTGCTTACACTCCCTCCAGCTTGCCGCGTGAACACATTGATCATGATGCGGGAGATGCGCGCCAAAGTCCCCGACAATCTTGAGCGCCTCGCGGCGCGCCTTAGGGATCACGGCGCCAAGAGCGACCTTATGGAATCGCGCAAGGCTTTCGTGGAGAAGCGCAGGCCGATCTTCAAGGGCTGGGACAACCCGCAGGACAGGTACAGCACCCCCCACCTTGAAGAATGAAAGATGAGCGATGGAGCAAGTCCAGTCTCCGCTTACATCGCTCCGCGGCTGGCTTTCGCGCAAATGCGCGCAGCAATCTTGCGCAGTTCGACCGCCACCTCCTCCTGACGCAAAACGCTTCTGCCCTGGATGCGCAAGATGTGCCATCCGATTCAAACCAATCGAGGAAGCGTTTCTGCCCGCTGCGAGTCCTTTGCTTCTTTTCCACCAGGTTCCATGGTTCGTCACTCCCACGTATAAGAACTAGACGAAAGACTCCGCGCCCGCTCTTTTGGGTGCGCTGCGCCGGTTCATGGTCGATCAAACCGAGGAGAATACGCGGACCGTCCCCCGCACCAATCGGGAGGATGGTGCTCCTGCGGACCCGGCAGCGGTAGGTTTTGAAAGGCTGCTGGCCGACCTGTCGACCGTTTTCGTTCGCGCATCGGTCCACGAGATCGATGACGAAATCGAGCGATGGCTAGAACGGATCGTGCTTGCGATGGGAGTCGATCGCAGTACCGTCGTCCAATTGGATCCTCAGGACGGACTACTCTACATAACCCATCAATGGGCCCGGGAGGGTGTGAGTGCTTTGCAGCGTTCGCGAACGCCACCACCCCGGGAGTTCTCTTGGCTGGTTGACAAGGTAAACTCGGGCCAAGTGCTGGTCATTTCGCGGGTAGACGACCTCCCTCCTGAAGCTTCGACCGCTCGGGAGGCTTTTCGCTTGGTTGGAAACAAATCCAACGTCACAGTCCCACTCCGGGTGGGTGGGCTGGTGGTCGGCGCCCTGCTCTTCGGCGCGATCTTTTCCGAGAAACAATGGTCCGAACAAGAAGTACAGCGTTTGAAGTTGGTCGCCGAGATTGTCGGAAATGCGTTAGAGCGAAAGCGTGCGGAAGCGGAGATTCGCCGCCTGTCGGAAGAATTGCGCCAGACTTCACAAATGATGGCGATGGGTGAGCTGACCGCTTCCCTAGCGCATGAGTTAAATCAGCCGCTCGGAGCCATCCTGAACAATGCGAAAGCCGTGCGACGTATGCTCACCGCCAAGACTCCCGACCTGAGCGAAATCAACGAGGCTCTGGAAGATATCATCCGCGATGATCGCCGCGCCGTCGACATCGTCAAGAATGTTCGCGCCATGTTTAAGCGCGGCGAAGTGAAAATGTCGACGGTCGATGTCCGGGAGCTTTTGCTTGATGTGGCTCGCATCGTGAGCGCCGATGCCAGAACGAAGCGGATCTCGTGGTCAACGGAGTTGCCCGGCTCACTGCCACTCGTGCGCGGAGACCAGACCCATTTGACTCAGGCGGTCCTCAACCTGGTCATGAACGCTTTCGATTCGGTTTGTGACAGTGAGGGATCGCGCAAAGTTACACTCCTCGCAGCGCAGGAAGAGCACGTCGAAATACGCGTATCGGTACGTGACTCAGGAAAGGGCATCGACCCCGCAGTCATGCCTCGTCTGTTCGAGCCGTTTTTCACCACAAAGCCGAGTGGAATGGGCATGGGGCTCACCATTGTGCGTTCCATTGTCGAGAATCACGGCGGCCGGATTTGGGCAACTCAGAACTCTGACCGCGGCGCGACGCTACAGTTCACCCTTCCGGTCGAACCTAGTTCCGCGCGAAGCCGTTGATACCGCGAGGTGATTGAGCGACCTGATCAAATGCCTACGAGTTTCTCGCCCCGGTTCCGCCGTAAACCAACACTCTGGACTGAGCCCCAAGCTTCCCGACCGCCCTTGCCTGTTAGGTATGCGGTGCGGTCTTTACGGCCTCGCGCGAAGCTTGTGATGAACAATTGCCGAGAAAACTGCGTCGGGGATGCGCGCAACGGCTTCGGAGTCGGCTTTCGCCGCTTTATTCTACCTACCTCAGTGAGATTGCGTCGAATCTCCCGATTCGAAACTCCGGCTGAAGGCTCGCTGGCCAGCGCTCTCGAGCGCCAATCGAAACTGTGCCTCGTCTAGATTTTTAGCAGGGACGCTAGCGCAGACGCGGGTAACCTACCGCGATCTTCTTATGTCCCGAAAGCAAGCTAGCCTGTCTAGGTTATATTGTTAGGTTACGCCATTGTCAGAGGAGCACCCGCTCCCAGAGCGACATCCCTGCGTTTCCGGCGAAACAGAGTTCACCGCACCTATGAGGTTTTTATCTTTTTCTGTCGTTGAGCCCACCGCTTCTGTCGCCTCCGGCGGGCACGATAGAGAGCTTGTTTGGCGCGATGTCCACAGAGAGTCATGCTGCACCAGCGGCGAGCTTGTCCGCCAGTCCGGTCAAGAAAGAATAGCGTGCAAGGTGACCTTTCACACGATTTTACCCGCGTAAGATCCTCAGAGGTAAGGAACCCCGTAATTGCGTGCGCAATGGGCAAAAGCAGAGAGTCCGGCGTGCGCCAGCGTCGCAGGGTACGCCACTCGAGTCCCGACGGAGCCGATCGATCGGTCGCATCGACTGGTCTCGCAACTATTGCTCGGTGCGCGTCGTCGCGTCCGGTATCCGATTTAGCGGCCCAAGCTCGCGCAGCGAGTCTCTCGTCAGCGAACGGCCCCTGTGTGCGAGAACGAGGCCCCGGAACCATTCCCTAAGGGCGCGGGCTTGCGCAGCAACAGCATCAAGTTCACCGGGAAAGCAATTGGCGCCTATCGTTGCGGCCGCTTCGGGGGGACATAAGCTCGGCATGCTCAAGCCAACTCATAAGGTCCTGTCCGTCTGCCAGCCATTCGACCACCTTATCGACCGGCGTACCTATTGAATTAAGAAAGTCGAGGCTTGGGTCCCCGGCGATGAATATCGCCGGAGGACGAGTGTCGTCAGTCGCCATTCAGCCCTGGATGCTGCTCCTGAATTTTTAGTTTAGCAGGCCGAGGTTCTCTGCTAAATCTCAACCTAACCGCTCACACCGTTCTTGACAGGTTAGCCAGCCAAAGGGTTACCACATTACGCTCAGCAGTCAGGTTACGTGTTAAACCATTTTCTTTGAGAAATATTCTCATGCCCGCAATCGACTATCGCGCCGCCGATGTCGGTGGCCTTACGATTTCCTACCGCGAGGCCGGCGGGCCAAACGCTCTAACCTTGCTGTTGTTGCACGCGTTTCCGACCGCCGGGCATATGTTCCGCGATTTAATTCCTCTGCTCGCCGAAAGCCCTCACCTTGTGGCGCCTGACCTGCCCGGTTTCGACCGGTCAGACCTGCCTGCCCGTGACGTGTTTCAGTACGGCTTCGAAATCTTGCTAATGTAATCGATCGTTTCACCGAGGTCATCGGGTTGAACCGGTTCGCTATCTACATCTTCGATTACGGCGCGCCGGTGGGCTTGCGGATTGCGGTGAAACACCCAGAACGCATATCCGCGATTGTTTCTCAGAACGGCAATGCCTACGAGGAAGGTTTGAGCGAAGGCTGGAACCCGATCCGCGCTTATTGGGAAGTCCCATCGCAGTCCAACCGCGACCAGCTCCGCTCCTTCCTCAAGCCTGAGACGACTGCCTGGCAATACACGCATGGCGTCCCAGATGCGACGAGGGTTTCGCCAGACGGCTTCACGCTCGATGATTTCTACCTGGCCCGCCCGGGCGCGGATGAGCCGCGACTCGATCTATTCGGTGACTATGAGACCAACGTCGCACTTTACCCGACCTTCCAGAAGTATTTCCGAGACCACAAGCCGCCGCTCCTCGCTGTGTCGGAAAGAATGACCCGTTCTTCTTGCCGGCAGGCGCGGAAGCGTTCAAGCGGGACACCCCCGGGGCAATCGCGCGATTCTCCGGACACTTCGCTCTGGAAACCCATGCATCAGAAATCGCGGCGGCGATCCGCGAGTTTCTCGCCCGTTAATCTGTCGACCCGGCAAGCTCGCGGCGCGCGCAAGAGGCGGGTCGCCTATCCAGCGGAGAACCACGATGCGTGCAATCGTTCTTGAGAAGTTCGGCGGGCTGGACAGTCTCGTCTACAGGGACATTCCTGATCCGGAGCCCAAGGCCGGGCATGTGGTGATAGAGATCAAGGCCTTCGGACTCAACCACGCGGAACTGCACATGCGGCGGGGTGAGTGGGCGGAGGCGGCTCCAGTCAGCGGCATCGAATGTGTAGGCCTGGTGAAATCCTGCCCGGGAGGCGAGTTTCCCGTCGGGGCAAAGGTTGCGGCGCTGATGGGCGGGCTCGGTCGGACCATCAATGGCAGCTATGCCGAGTTCACGCGCGCCCGCGCCTCAAACGTCGCGCTCATCGAATCCGGTCTCCCCTGGGCAGAACTGGCGGCAATCCCCGAGACCTATGCGACCGCCTGGACCTGTTTGTTTCGTAACCTGGAAATCAAGAAGGGAGAGCTGCTCCTTATTCGGGGTGCGACCTCGTCGTTCGGCCAGGCCGCGCTGAAAATGGCGGTCAATGCAGGGGTTCGCGTGGTCGCGACGACCCGCAACCGCGAGCGCTTCTCTATGCTGGAGAAGTCGGGCGCCGAGCGATGCGAGATCGAACGGCGCGATCTAGCGAAACATATCCTGGAGTTGAAGAAGATCGATGCGATACTCGACCTGGTCGGTAACAGCGTCGTGCTTGACTCTCTGGAGATACTCCGCAGGGGTGGTCGTTCTTGTCTGGCCGGATGGCTCGGCGGTCTTGATCCTATTCCCAACTTTAATCCGCTGTTGCAGATGGCAAGTGGCGTTTATCTGACTTTCTTTGCAAGTTTCGCATTCGGAACTCCCGGCTTCCCGCTGTCGGATGTGCCCCTCCAGCAGATCGCCGAAGATGCCGCTGCCGGTCGGCTCGACGTGAAGCCGTCGCGGGTCTTTGGCTTCGATGAAATTCGCGAGGCTCATCGCGTCATGGAGGCCAATGAGGCTCCTGGAAAGATAGTTGTTGTTCGCGCCTGACGTCGCTGCCTCCGGGAGCCAGGAAATTGCTAGCGAAGCGGAGGAAGCGAACAAACCCGAGTTTTGTCAGATGGCTGCTCTTCCCCTGATAGTCTTCGACGTCAGTGAGAGGCTACTCGATCTCACAACCCTGGAGCCGACCTTCGAGCAGATCTTCCGCGACAAAGGCACCCTGCGCCTTTGGTTCGCCAACTTCATTCTATATTCATCAGCTCTGACGGTAGCCGGATGCTATGTGCCTTTGACGGATATCGGTTCGGCCGTGATGAAGATGCTGGCTGACACCCGCGGCATAAGAATCAAGGAGGCGGATAGGAAGGGTTGGATTGAAAAGTTCTCGACAATGTCTCCACTCGGAGGTACCGGTCGCACTGCAGAAACTCCGCGAGGCAGGGCTCCGGTTATTTACCTTGACGGACGATTTGTCGGAGGTGCAGACGCGTCCGCTCGAACATGCTGGGATTGTCGATTTCTTCGAACGTCGCTTCAGCGGGACGGCGTTAAACATCACAAGCCGTGATCGCGGCAGGCCTATGCCCAGGTTGAAAGGAGCCTCGCAGTCTGGCCCTCGCAGCTCTGTCTCATCGCTTGCCATACCTGGGACACCCTTGGCGTGGTCGCTGCGGTCTGGATGCTGCCCTGATCAAGCGGGTCGGCAACGACCTCCTGGGAGTCGTCCCGGAGCCACAGATAGTCGGTGGAGACCTGGACGACGTGGCCAGCCGGTCGATCGCGCGATACAAGGAGTGAACCGATGTCCCATGACAATGTGAGTGTTGTTGTGGTGGTGCACGGGGCCTGGGCGAACGGATCGAGCTGTGCCAAAGTCATCGGGCCGCTGGCTGTCGAAGGTGTCGGTGCCAGCGGCGCCCTTGCCCCTGACCTCGTTTGCTGATGAAACGGCGGCCCTTGAGCGCACGCCGGAGCCAGTTTCCGGTCCAGTAGTTGTTTGGGCCCACGCTTACACAGGGGCCGTCATCTCGGCAACCCGGAATGAGAAAGTGAAGACCCTCGTCTACGTCGCCGCGCTCGCTCCTGACGAAGGCGAGACGGTCGGCGAAGTCTTCGATCGCAGCGGGCCTCACCCGCTGGCTCCCAAATTGGCACCTGACAATCATGGGCTGATCTATCTGCCGGAGGAGGCATTCGCCGCGGCGTTCGCCCAGAATGCCGGTGCCGATGAATTAGCACTACTTCTTCGCGGTTCAGCGGCCTATTTCGCCCGCGTGCATCACAGGGCCTGTGAGCTGTCAGCTTTGGAAAGATCGCCCGACCTAGTTTCTCACGGCGGAACAGGACCGCATGATCGTCCCCGAAACGCAGCGCTACATGGCTGAGCGGATGCACGCACAGGTGCGGTCGCATCCTGTCGACCACGCGACCATCGTTACTGCGCCTCGCCTGGTCGTCGACATGATAAGCGAAGCAATCAGGAAAACGCGCGGCAGCTGATCCACCCCATTCACGATCGGCCGCAGGTGATCGCGATAAATGAGAACCGGAATGATGATGACTCCCGGCGCCGACCCGCGTCGAGATTGAAACCGCGACTGATGCCAGCTCTCAACGATTGCTGGTCCTGCGCTGCGCTTTTTTGAAAGCCGAGCGGCCGGAGATCCGCCTTGCATTTTATCTTTTCTGTTGTAGGAACACACCTGACACTCAAGCCGGCGGTTAGCACCGGCCTGATTGCGCGGACCTGAATTCCGAGGAAGCCCGCGGACGTCTGTCAGGGACAGCCGTGGTCGTTAAGGCGACCGTGCCCCTCAGCTTCTCGCTTCGTGCCCGGACAAGATCAGGTTACACAGGCACGTTAATCCCGCTTTACAGTGTCTCGCCAGATTAACATCGGCAGTTAACCTCTCTTTGATTTCGGCAGCTCAACCCGGCGATTTCTTCGCGGCACCGCCTTTGCTGACTCACTCTGAGTGGAAGAACACCACAAGAGGACACCTAAACATGTCAGTCAATACCAAGACGGTCGGCATACCTCAGACCAGGCGATTCGCGGGAGACAACCAGGTCAGTGAGCCGAAACAGTACGCCCAGTACAGTCTACTCGCCGAGCTACCCGGGTTGATCTTCGGTCTGATGACTCTAGTTTACGTCGTAAGCTCGCTGTGGTTGCTTGGTTGACCGCAGCGGAAAATTAACAGACCCAGATGCGACACAGTCGAAAAGAATTTTCCTTCTCCCGGTGAACACCGAGGACTCCAGTGACTCGCGACCGCATAGTGCTTTTCCTGACCGTAGCCATTGCCTACCTCACAGGTCTGCGGTTGCTGCCCTCGGCTATTTCAGCGGTGCCAGTGTTTCCGGATATACCAGCGGCCATCGCCTCCAACGCCGCTACCGTTACTACCAACTCCGCGGGCGGCGAAGTCCGGACCGCAGTTCAGGTGCGCGAGCCTGACACCGAAAGCGATGATGAGCTCGACCAGAAAGCACTTAAACAAGTGTGCAGTCTATTGGGCCAACCCCTCGAAGCGTGTGTACGCAAGATGATTCAACTGGGGCGGGATGACCGCGCCGGTTCGCCCCGTGCGACCTCCGAGCGCCACGTCCAGATGGACATAAGGACTTTGATCATCACTCTCCCCGATCCCTACGAAACCGCGCTGGGCGAAGAATTTGATTCCTATTGCAACGCGCTCCAGCGTGCCGCCCAGGAGTTGGTTACCTGCTGAGGCAATTCCAAATTCCATGGAACAAAACACCGACCGCAAGTGACGATCACACTTCCGAGACCCAAGACCAGACCAGTGTCGTCAGCGACTCTCAAGGACCGGAACCCGGTGTCGTACTCTTTCGGCGGCCTAGCCAGGACAAGGTTAAGGGCGCATTGCTTGTGGTTTTTCTGGTTGGCGAGCTGCCTACCAAAGGAGTTCACAGACGGGCGATGCGTATGGCGCTCGCGACCGCTGATTTTCTTAACCATTCTCTGTTCTTCGATCCACCAGATGGTAGACAACCGGCAGTTTCGATCCTTGGACCTTCGTTCTCAGGATCTTCCGACTCGATCGCCTGGTCGATCTACAGGCTTGGAACCAAAACCGCCCCACATGTCACGGGCTCCGGATGCTCGCCTGGTGGCGACTTTAAGGAGACGTCGGGGCAAACCACAGAGACCGTCCTTCCGAATTCCAGCGGACAGCAGCCTCAGCAGGCTGACGGCGCGTTGAGATTCGACGTTATGACCGGATCTGCGACCAGCATCGACGTCTCACATTTTCATGAGATCGTTAACCGAAACCCGTGTCTGCGCGTGAGCCTGCATTCAACGGTCATTCCCGATAAGGATGCATTGGGGGATCTCTTCGAATTTCTCAAAAGAAACCTGCACGTCAAGTCCGAGGAAGTTGCAATCTTAAAGGAAGAGGGAACAGCCTACGGGAGGATGCCGGCGCCGCGGCAGGCATGTGCTCGAGCTTAATTTTCCTCTCCACATCAAGGAACTGAAAGAGAAAGCAGACCAACTGGCTCTCGAGCAACGTTCTCGGAATTCTCTTCCATCTTGGCGGCCCGAAATCCCTCTACTGGAGGATCACGGGGAGGAGCGAGACATCTTTCCGATCCTGTCACAAGCTGAGACGAACACGGACGAACTGCAACTGGAACGCACCCTTCGAATAGTCTCGGAACGGCATATTCGCTACGTTCTCATCGCCGCCACCGATCCGCTCGATATCATATATCTGACTCAACAACTGCACGATTGGAGTCCTAATTCGAAAGTCATCGCACTTTCCAATCACCTTCTCTTCCTGCACGGCAGTGTTAATCCCGATTTGCGGGGACTGTTGATCTTGTCCACATATCCGGAACTGGACGCCAACCAGGTCTGGACACCGCCTTATAGAGGAATCGAACAGCCCAGCGAATTTGCCAGTGACTCTACCGAAGGTACGTTCAACGCGGCGACTGCACTGCTCCAGCGCCAGCAAGGGCACGAGAAGAGCGGGCCGGAAAACGATAGCTCTATCCTGTTTGCACCCTCAGAAGAAACGAGTCTGGTCGAATATGGTGCGCCGTTCGACTGGTCGAGCAGTCATTGGAAACCCGTGCTTTGGCTTACCGTGCTTGGACGAGCGTCTGCTCTGCCGGTTGAAACTATCTCCTCAACTCCAGCAGCCTCAGCGAGCGGTCCTTTTTTACGGCGTACCGTCCATCCTCCCCACTCGTGGAATGATCAAGCGGCGCGCGCGATATTGCCTTGGCGCACACTCGGCTGGATTTTTGTCCTGGATAGCGCCTGTGCTTGCCTCGCCATTCTGGTCATCCTGGGTAAAGAAGACGCCCCGCATCTTTCCGGCAATCGCGGCGGCTGTCTTCCCCTCACGCTTCTCAAGTTATTTGGCGACTGTCCCCCCGTCCGGAACGGCGCCTTGGACAGCGAGTACGCTGCCGCTCTCGCCCGCCGAAGGTGCTGGCTTTTCAATTTCACGATCATCTCGGGCGCCATACCTTTTTCGCTGGTGGTCCTTATGGCCGTAGCGGCTCACGACTTTCCGTCGTTTCCCTTCACTAACTTCCCGGATCGATGGGCAGCGGCGCTGTGGGTCTGGTGTCTGGTGACGGTGGCATTCAGCGGTGTGGCGGCGGCGGGGAGCTTCTGTCGCATTTCGGGCGGCCATTCGTGGTGGTTGGGAGTCGTCACATTTGGAATTGCGGTGACCGCGGCTATTTCTCCGGTACTCTGGTCGGCGCGGCTAGAAGGCAGTGAGCAATTTTCTCACCACCACCTGTTTGTCGTAATGCGCGCATTTCAATTCACCAGCGGGGTTTCACCTCTGACGCCAACCGCGTACGCCGTCGCCGCGACTTTAGCCTTATGTTATGGCCGGTTGCTCTGCTCGCGAATCCTCGTGGAGCGGCCCCTGCTCAAGATCTGCAGCCGATTTCTGCCTATTAAGTCGTTCACTGACGAGGTCACTCTGCGGAACCTGCTGATTTCCAAAATACTGACTCCTTTTGGCGATAAGCTTGCATGGATTCAAGTGGCACCCCTGCTCGCGTTTATACTGGTGCTCGGCGTGATATCGCTATTCCGTCAATGGCCGGAAAGCTCGATAGATGGACGGCTATTCGATTTTTCATTCCTGTGTTTGTCGAGCGTAGTCTACGCGGCCATCGCATTGAGCCTATATCAACTCCTCAAGGTTTGGTTGATAGCACGATCTCTTTTGCGCCGCCTCTATCGGCATCCCACACGGGAATACTATGCGCTCTTCAATAAAATGACACGTGGCGATGTCCACGATCGCATCAATTTCCTGTCACTAGGACCGACCACCAATTTTTTGGCTATCGCCCTTGAACGTGCAAAGAACCTGATAACCCTGGCCGCAGAAAAGCATCCATCAGGAGGGTCACCACGAGAGCGCATTCTGAGAGACCTTGATGAGCTGTCGGCGCAGCGCGGCGCCCCGCAGTTGCTGCTCGGAAACTTTATTTCCACCCACGACCCCGCGACCGCAATCAGCTGGGGCGATTGGCAGAGCGCGATCCGGGATACCTGGAAAACTGAGGCCGCCATGACTGACCTCGGTGTTCGGTTGCTCGCACCAGTCGAACCCTGGTGGGGCGTCGAATTGAAAAAGGAAGCACAGAACCTGAGCGACCGCGACCGAGAAGCAGCTGCCGTGTTGGACAATGCTGGTCTCTTAGTCGCCAGTAGTGTCGCTGGATTTGCGAGAAACGTTCTGCCCCACCTTCAAACACTTGCGATAACCAGCACCTTCGCCAGCATTCTGATGCTTTTTGGGAGCAGCTCGTATTCGCTCTTCGTGAATGCAAGCGACCTTTTGATAATTAACTGGATAGTCGTACTTTCTTGTATTGCGACGACTGTTGGCGTTTATGCCTCAATCAACCGCGACCGGGTTCTGAGCCTCATTTCGGGGACCGATCCTGGAGAAATCACCTGGAACACTCATTTCATCGGACAACTATTGGTCCATGGAATAGTGCCTCTGGTCGCGATTCTTGGGGCGTCGTTTCCAAGCCAATTCTACCAAATGATTAGCTAGGTCTCCGGCCTGATAGGCAAAGGCTAGTTCACCCTGGCCAAGATCCTGACACAAAGACGCATAAGCAGCGGTTATCAAGCAAGATTGCCGCGAACGCCTGCTCCGCGGAGAGGTCTCGGGTGGCCGCACTCTATATATCCGGATTACGGAGAGCCTCGATAAAGCGGATTAAAGGAGGCGACGCGTTGCTCGGGGAATGCAATTTTAGCGTGGCAAGCGGTTCGATGGTGATGCCGTTGTGGATCGGTGCAACCCCGTGTCGCGTACAAGGATAAGGAGGAGGCTGTTAGCACGAAACGCGTTCAATCGAATCTAAAGACCTTGAGCACGTTGTCGCGGAGGTAGCCACGCTTCGCCGCGTCGGCGAGTGGAACTTCCCAACCTTCACGCGTGCATCGCTCCAGCGACAGTAAAGGATGATCGCTAGCCCACATCAGCTTGTCGGGACCGCGCTTGTTGGCCAGTTGCCACAACTCCGCTGGGACATGCCTAGGAGCCCAACCCGAGGTGATGAGGTAAAAGTTCCGATACTTCTGCAGCAGCGCTATCACCTCGCCCTGCCACGGATGACCCAGATGACACCCCACGACCGTGAGTTCAGGAAAAGCGAGTAACACCTCATCGAGGGCGCCGGGGTGTTGCGGCACCGCCGGGCGGAGCGGTCCTGGCACGCCCACGTTGAGCTTGATGGGAATGTCGAGCTCAACGCATTTCGCGTAAATCGGAAAGTAACACGCATGATTCGGCGGTAGGCCTACCAGAGACGGCATAATCCAGCAGGAGCGAAAGCCAAATTCCCTAACTGCACGTTCGAGCCATCTGACGGCGCGCATCATGCCGGTCGGATCGATGCCGAGGCAGCCGTGAAAACGTCCGGGATGTTGTAAACGAATCTCGGCAACGCGGGTACAGAGCTTTTCGTAGGTCTCGTCGGAAATGTTTTGCCCGACTGAATAAGGGCTCGGCGCCAGTCGTAAGGCCGCGGCGGTGAGGACTCCCTTCTCAACACCGACGGCGTCCATATCGCGCACCAACTCCTCGAGCGTGAAACCGAATTTTACCGCATCGCCGGGTTTGAACCATTTGGCGATGTTGGGATCGATTTTCTGCTCCTGGGCTCTCCGCGAAAGTTGCGGCAACTGAAGAAACGCATCCACCAGCTGGTACGCTGCGGTCATCGCAAACCCCTCCGAAAAGCTAGCGCGGAAGCTTCAGCACGCGTTCGCCGATGATGTTTCGCTGGATCTCATTGCTTCCACCGGCGATTGTCCCTCCGCGGGAAGTTAGGGCGCGTTCGAGCCACTTGCCGCCATCTATAGACAAGGGCTCTTTCCCATCAAGCTGCGCGTAGGCGCCTAGCAATTCCATCGCGAACATCTGAATCTTGAGGTTCAACTCGGTGCCACAAATCTTGATGGTGGAGCTTTCCGGCCCGGGCGACTGTCCTTTGACGCGCCGCGTAATGCCTCGAAATGCAGTGTACTTGATGGCTTCGGCCTCGCACGCGAAGGCGGCGATCTTTTGGCGCACCGCGCTGTGCTCCGAAGCCGGGCGGCCATTGATGTGAACTTTTTTGGCAAGGCGCGCAAGATCGCGCACGACATTGGGATAGTGACGGCCTCCAACATTACGCTCGTAGGAAAGCGTAGTGGTGGCAACCCGCCAACCTTCGTTCTTCTTGCCAACCAGATTCTCTCTGGGAACCCGCACATTGTCGAAGAATACCTGGTTGAAGCTCACCTCTCCGTTTATCTCGACCATCGGACGAGTGGTGATGCCTGGCGTTCTCATGTCTACCAGTATGTAAGACAGACCGCGGCTACCCGGTGCCCTGCGATCGGTTCGGCACAGAAGGAACATCCAATCGACGCGGTGTGCCTGCGAAGTCCAAATCTTCGACCCGTTGACGACGAAGTAGTCACCCTCTTCTTCCGCCCTAGTCGTCAAGGAGGTCAGATCAGATCCGGCATTCGGCTCCGAGTATCCCTGGCACCAGGTCTCCTCACCGGAAAGTATCCTGGGGATGAAGCGGCGCTTTTGTGCTTCGGTGCCCCACTGAATGAGAGTAGGCCCAACCAGCGCGACACCTGCACCGATATAGGGAAGCTGGGCGCGAAAGCGAGCCAGCTCTTCGTGAAAGACCATCGCGTGCATCACGGGAGCGTCGCGGCCGCCATACTCGCGTGGCCAACTTATTCCTATCCATCCGCCGTCGTGGAGCTTGTGATACCAGTCCTTGCGCGCCTGCCATTCGTTATCGTTGGCTACGGTTATGGTGTCATAGGGCCGGTGCTCGCCCCGGGGGGCATTGACTTCCAGCCAGGCGCTGATTTCCTGGCGAAAAGATTCAGCCTCGGGCGGATATTTCAGATCCACAATCGCAGACCCTCTCGCAATTCGATCTCATCGCAGTGTTTATCATCCTTGCATCGCCGGTTAGATTTTGCCAGAAGAGCGCGCTGGCCGCAGACCAGCATCCTGTGATCGATGCGGCCTCGCTTGCGCCGGGATCCGGAACCAGACGACATCGTCCGCGTCGGAATCGTTAGGCACGGACTACATCTCGAACTGCGCCCGGTAAGGCCAAGCGCTCGTGAGGAACCGACAGCTGGAACTCGCCGCCGACCCTCCCACCAACACGCACCGGGCCTTCATTCGAAGCTGCGCGTGTGCGGGTTACGTGGCGGAGACTGCGATTATCTGGCCGAGCGGTTGCGCGCTTTCCTTCGATCGATCACTTTGTCGTGGCGCTGGTTTCCGACGAACCAGGCACTCGATGCCAAATTTGGGTCTGACCGAATAACGGAATGCCGATGTACGGATGAACCTCAAGTTCGTCCGAATCGAGTTCCCTCATGCGACAGCGATACGTCTTGCCATTTTCCCGGTCGTAGATGTAGCCGGTCCAGACTCCGTCGCCCGTCGGGGTGAAGTCGTGCATGATTTTGAGACCAGGCCCCGGCACAGGGCTGGCCATCGATTTGCCCGGCGTGCTCATTGAATTGTTGGCCAGCACGCGGACCGCGGTCCCGCACAGAGCCTGCCCGCACGGCGCGATCTCTATCTCCAGATTGCCGCTGGCCGTGATCCATCGGCCCGTCTGAGCGTGGGCGGTTGAGGCCAGCACACACAACACCACACTGACTAGCGCGTACCTCATAAGAACCTCCGATAAAAAGCATTTCAAAAACTATCCTTCGATGTAAACACCGCTTACACTCGAAATCCCTCCGTGTCAACCTGAAATATGCACTGCTTACATGGATCCGTCAGCGATGCTAGGGTCGAGACCATGCCGCGGTCACCCATCAAAACCGAGCCGCGCCGGCGAGCACGCCAACGCACCAGCTATCATCACGGGCATCTCAAGGAAGCGCTGATCGCGGCGACACTCAAGTTGGTCAAGGAACAGGGCGCCGAGAGCGTCAGCGTGCGCGAAGTCGCGAAACGTGCGGGGGTTTCGTCGGGCGCACCTTTTCGTCATTTCCCGTCGCGCACCACTCTGATGACCGCGGTTGCGGAGCAGGCAATGCGCAGGTTCCGGGATGAAATCGTGCGCGCGCTGGAAGAGGTCAAAAGCGATGCACCGCTGGATCGCTTCCGCGCTCTAGGAACTGCATACATGCGATGGGTGGTGGGCAACCCTGCGCATTTCCAGGTGATCTCGAACCGCACGCTGATCGATTTCGATGGTTCTGAATCGCTCCGCCGAGACAACGCGGAAATTCGAGAGCTGATGGAACGACTCCTGACCGAGCAACGCCAGCATGCTCCCCTTCTCCGGGACGACATGAAAGCGATCTCGTTTGCAGCGCGTGCTCTGGCGTATGGAATCGCGCGGATGTACGTGGACGGACACTTGCCGCAGTGGGATGTTCCGGAGGATCAGGCTGAGAGCGCGTTCAAGGCGGCCTTCGACCTCTTCGCGGACGGCATCCTGTCGCAACCCCATCCGCACTCGTAAGGATTTACGTTCTGCGAAGGCGCGAGACCGCTCAAATCAACCGCCGCAGCCCTGCGGGGCCCTCAGGAACGCAAACCTCCACCCTGGCGACCTGCCCAGCGGCGTGCCGGCTCAATCGCCAGCCGCGAGGCTTCCTTAACGTGGCAAAATTAACCTTGCTGCAGGGATCTGCCCTCGAGGACTTACCGTTCTTGGGCCCAGCCCGGACTTCACGCCGCCAGCTGGTTACAGCACTTTTGGCAAAATGTCCTCTTTCAATCTCCTTAGATCGACCAGTGTCTTGGCTGTGGGTACGCCCCTAAATGGCGGCCAAAGGAGCGGAAGGGTCAAGCCGGCCTCCCTATACCGCTTGAGGTTCTCCGTGATCTGACCGGGAGTACCCGTCATCGAAGGAGTCAGCTTCCCTCTGGGAGTCTGATCGGTCTTCACGCTCGTAATGTCGAAGAACAGCATGCTCACAATTTCGAGATCGTCGATGGAGCGCTCACTCCCGATCCTTTCGAGCTCCTCTTTGATCGCAGACCGCCACTTGGTGATGTCCTCAGGGGTGTCCTGTATTCCGATCCAGCCCGCGAGCCCATATTTGGCGATTCGCTTCGCCGCGATCTTCGGCACCCCGAGCCCTCCGAAAAAGATCGGCGGATGAGGCTTCTGAACGGGCTTAACGCCGAAGCCGCATTTCGGAAAGGAGGCGAACTCGCCGTGATACTCGAAGATTTCCTCCGTCCAGACACCCTGCATGATCTCGATGGTCTCGATGACGTGTTTGTTGCGTCTTTCGTAGATGTGCGCCGCACTCGCGGCCTCAAACTCCTCGGGCATCCAACCCGTTCCGACAGCCACATTGACCCTTCCGCCCGAAAGATGGTCCCAAGTTCCGATCTCCGCGGCCAAGACTCCAGGGGCCCGATAAGGAGTGTCGATCACGCTGACGCCTATCCTGACCTTTTTCGTGATGGCGGCCAGATAGGGAATGAGCGGCAGCCCGTGCAAGAACTCGCCTCTCGAAGCGACGGGCAGCGCGTGTGGAAATTCCTTCATGAAGCCGAATGGCTTGCGTAGCTCCTGGCGATCGGATGCCTCCGGCACCACGATGCGGTCCAAAGTCCAAACGGAATCGAACGCCAGCTCCTCGGCGAGGCGAGCGAGATCGACGATCTCGCTGACCGTTACTTTGTCCCGGAAGTTTGGCAGGTATAGTGCGAGTTTCATCGAGGGCCGACCTCCTTCTTACTATCTTCATCAACCGGGCTCCGGCAAAACAGGGCGATGGGCCTCATTTCCGAAACAGCCTCCAGCTTCGCCAACCATCGTCAGACAGATCACGTTCGGCGCGTGTGTGCTCTCAGACGTCGTAACGACGTTCGGCAGAGTCTACTTTGACTAAGCAATCGCGAGCTTAACGATTGGAACTGGCATTCCCGACCGTGTGCAACCAAGGCAAGCGTTCCTCGACAAAACAGTGCTTGGTCGGCTGCAACTGGGCGGCCTGATCGAATGCGCCGATATGGAAATGCGTCAACGTCAGCTCGGGCAGGCTTTCGCAAGTCAGAGTAGATCCGCACCTCGCGCAAAATCCGCGCCTGGTCTTTCCCGGGGAGGAATCGAACTTGGTTATCTCGCCTTTGGTCACCGTATAGGTTCGCCGTTCGAATGCGACGAAGACAGACACTGGCGCGCCGGTATGTCTTCGACGACTTTGGCAATGACACCGCCGGGTCGGAGGTGGCGCACCGAGTCGCCTCAGTGCTGGCCACCGTCCGCCGCTCAAACGTGGTGTGCCGTTTTCCCGCGCCACGCTTTCACGAAGGCGCATGCTGCTGCGCTGCAATGGAAGGAATCAGTTTCACCAGTTGCTCCAGCCCATACTCGCCGTACAGCTTGCGCTTCGGGAGCTGTTCTCAGCCGCAGTTGCGCCAGCGTTTGTACCGATGCGACCAAATTCGTCGCTCGATCCAACGGTCGAGTTTGTTGAAGAGCGTTC
>Ga0126378_10000148_pt1 | contig 51930 bp, 46 predicted proteins | sample PanSoiMetPlot_23_FD_92587 | JGI IMG/M metagenome (GOLD analysis project Ga0126378, IMG submission 92587) | Tropical forest soil microbial communities from Panama - MetaG Plot_23 | ecosystem: Environmental > Terrestrial > Soil > Tropical forest > Bulk soil | place: Panama | collected 2016-02-17 | reverse complement strand
CGGCGCGTCGCTCTTGGATACCGGCAAGGACCACGGGTGTGCCGGGCCAAAGCTCGTCGCGCAACCTCAGCGTAAACGGCAGATACCGCGAGGCGTTGGATACAATGACGCCGATAGCTTTATTGCGATACTTTTCACGGAAATGAGAACGCACGATATTGAAATAGTCTGGCGTATCATACGCATCAATTCCCAGGTTCTCGATAAAGACAAATGGAGGGTTCGCGGTTTCCGCTTTAATGGTGGCGTAAAAGGCCTCGCTCATTTGGCGAAACCACGGGTATATCGGAGTATCCTCATCGAGGAATAGAACGGTGCGCGGCAACGGCTCCGCTCGCGCCGAGACAAGCGCCAAGGCTGCCGCTAGACCGAGCACGATACGCATCAGAGTGCGACGTGGTTCGCTACTCGACACTCTAGACGACGATCTCTCCACGATCACCATCCCGCCAGCAGACATAAGGCGCAGATTGCGATCCGCCCGCCGGGCGTATCGTTCTCACCGCGTGAGGTCGCTCACACCTGCCAATACAGTATCAGTGTCGAGGTAAGAAAAACGGGCTGGCGACGGGAGCACCACTTGTTCAAGTTCCAAGATTCGGTAACTGGAAGCTATCAATGATGTTCACCTCGCTCGGCGCGCTCCAGCGCTGTCGAGACGCATCTAAGCAGTTCATCGGCATCACAAGGCTTGGTGAGGTACCCGATGATGCCATCGGCCATCGCGCGAATCCGAACACTCTCGTCCGGGTATGCGGTGATCAGAATCGTTGGAATGAGGTAGCCCGAGTCGATCAGGCGGCGGTGCAGTTCGATTCCGGTCATTCGCGGCATATGGACATCCGTGATCAAGCACGACGTATCGCTAATATTAGTGCGTTCGAGGAAATCTAGCGCGGACGAGAACGCCTCGACCGTGAATCCCATCGAAGTCATCAGACCCTGCAAAGCCTCGCGAAAGTCTTCATCATCATCGATGATCGAGATCAGAGTTTTCGCAGGCAAATGCGCCTCCTGCATCCCGTGAGAGAGTAGCACTGAACTGCTTCGCCAACGCCGTTTCGCGGGTGTAGAGCCGGGTACCCTTGGGCTAAGGACCATTATACCCTCGGATAGGACACCTGCGTCTTGTGGCTAAGATCAAGAAAGCGCATCTTACAGCAAGCTGGTTCGGGCCGGTGTCAGCTGGAGCGCTTGCCTCCTGGGACGAGCGGAACGATGACTGAGCCACAACCCTGTGTCGTCATCGTCGATGACGATCCAGATGTTCGAGAGGCGCTGAGCAGCCTGCTAAAATCCGTTGGTCTGCAGGTCAAAGCGCTCGCGACGCTGCCGGAGTTTTTGAAAAAAGGGCGCCCGGAAGGACCGACTTGCCTCGTGCTGGACGTCAGACTGCCCGGGCAAAGCGGTCTGGATTTCCAACGGGAGCTCGCTGCGGCGAAAATCGACGTTCCGATCATTTTCATGACCGCGTACGGCGATATTTCTATGTCGGTTCAGGCAATGAAGGGTGGGGCGCTCGAGTTCTTGACCAAGCCGGTCCGAGAACAGGACTTGCTGGATGCGATTCACCTCGCCCTCGAACGCGATCGCGCGCGATGCGAGACTGAAAAGCGACTGGCCGCGCTGCGGCAACGTTTCGAGACCCTGACTCCCCGCGAGCGCGAAGTGATGGCCGAAGTCTTGAAGGGGCGACTCAACAAGCAGATTGCCGGGGACATTGGTGTGAGTGAGGCCACCGTGAAAGCCCACCGAGGCCAGATCATGCGGAAAATGAAAGCCTCATCGCTGCTCGATCTCGCCCGCATGGGGGAACAGCTCAATTTCACGCCGAAAACGTCGCAAGCCTCTGAGTCCCGGGCGCGGGCGAATACCAGCTAGCGTGCGCCAGTGATTTCCAATGCCGCAGTTCCGATGAACCAGTCGTGGGAGCTGGGCACCGGGCCTCTCAGACGATGGCAGCGCCGGGATGATCCACCATTGCGCTAGGTGACGCAATTCAGGTTCACCGAGTCGATCAAACCGCCGAACCCTGATCCACCCATCCCGCAGTCGCAAGTCTCCTAGACCAAGGTCGACCGGCTTCGCCACCTTGTCGCCATGCCATCCTGACGCATGTGCAATTGAGCGTTTGCGTAGGGAAGGAGCAAGGTATCTAAGTGCCTCGTTCTTTCGTCGAGCGCGGGCACTCCAACCTGAAAGGAGTGCTTCATGAACATGGCGATGACTCAGAAAGAAAGAGAAGCCAACATAATCTCTGCGGCATTTCCGTACCAAAAGCAGCGGCGGCGGGTCCTCGGCCGCGAGATGGCGTACGTGGAGGTGGGAAAGGGCGACCCGATCGTGCTGCTGCACGGCAATCCCACCTCGTCGTACCTATGGCGCAACGTGTTGCCGTACCTGCAGCCACGAGGCCGCTGCATCGCTCCCGACCTGATCGGCATGGGCGACTCCGACAAGCTGCCCGACAGTGGCCCCGGCTCGTATCGCTTCGTGGAGCACCGCCGCTACCTCGACGCACTGCTCGACGGCTTGGATGTGCACGAGCGCGTCACCTTCGTCGTCCATGATTGGGGCTCGGCCCTCGGTTTCGACTGGGCTAACCGCCACCGCGAGGCCATGAAGGGCATCGCGTTCATGGAGGCGATCGTGCGTCCCCAGCGGTGGGACCACTGGGACAAGATAAATATGCGTCCAGCCTTGCAGGCGCTGCGTTCCGGGGCCGGCGAGGAGATGGTCCTGCGAGACAACTTCTTCATCGAGAGGATCCTGCCCGGGGCCATCTTGCGCATCCTCTCCGCCGAGGAGATGACGCAATACCGACGGCCGTTCGCCGAACCCGGCGAGGGGCGACGGCCGACGCTGACGTGGCCCCGGCAGATCCCCATCGATGGAGAGCCTGCGGACGTGACTTCGGTCGTGGCCGCGTCCGCGGACTGGCTGTCAGCGAGCCGCGTGCCCAAGCTGTTCTTCAGGGCCGAACCCGGTGCGATCCTCGCGAACGACGAAGATCTCGCCTTCATCCGCAGCTTGCCAGCACTGATCGAAGTGAAGGTCGCGGGACGCCATTACGTCCAAGAAGATTCGCCGGACGAGATCGGGCGGGCCATCGCTGGCTGGATGTTGAAGCTATAGAGCGCACTTACCAGGCGACAAATGACTAAAATCGCTCATCAGCGAATAGCCGTCGACAGCATCGAAATCTTTTACAGGGAGGCTGGTCGCTCGAACGCTCCCGCACTCCTTCTGCTGCACGGCTTTCCAACTGCAAGCCACATGTTCCGCGATCTCATTCCGCAGCTCGCCGATCGATTTCATGTGATTGCGCCCGATCTGCCTGGGTTTGGCCAAACGGCCATGCCGGAACGGACCAGGTTCAGCTACACCTTCGATAACATCGCGGGCGCTATTGACCGCTTCACTGAAGTGATCGGACTTGGCCGCTTCGCCATCTATGTCTTCGACTATGGCGCACCGACGGGTTTCCGCCTCGCGGTGAGGCATCCCGAGCGCATCACCGCCATCATCTCGCAGAATGGCAATGCGTATGTCGAGGGCCTCAGCGACGGCTGGAAGCCGATCCGCGCATATTGGCAGGACCCGTCCGAAGCAAACCGCACAGCGCTGCGCGCCTTTCTCTCGCCCGAGACCACGGTCTGGCAATACACCCACGGCGTCGCGGACACGTCCTCGGTTTCTCCGGACGGGTATTCCCTCGACAACTTCTATCTCGCACGACCTGGCGCCGACGAAGTGCAGCTCGACCTCTTCGGCGACTACAAGAGCAACGTCGCGCTCTATCCCGAATTCCAAGCCTATTTTCGCAAGCACAAGCCGCCGTTTCTGGCAGCTTGGGGCAAGAACGACGCGTTTTTCCTCCCGCAAGGCGCGGAGGCGTTCAAGCGTGACATTCCAGACGCTGATGTGCGGTTCTTCGACACCGGCCACTTCGCCCTCGAGACGCACTGTGACGAGATCGCTGCGGCGATACGCAATTTCCTGTCGTGCTCTCAGTGACGCTCGACGTTCCGGAGGAGTAGCCAGATGCGCGCAGTAAGTTATGCCCTTGCCGCAGTAACGCTCCTGTGGAGTGCTGCCGCGGCGCAGAACAATCCGAATCAACCATCACCAGCAACAAGCGGCAGTGCGCGGAGCACGGGCCAACCGGCCAGGAGTGTCCGGGAGGCGCCGATCGGTCATCGGCAACCGAAGGCGAAAGACGTGCCGTCCGAGGAAAACCTGGGAACTAAGGTCCCTTGAAGACGAGACCATCGACAGGAAACTGCGCATCTGCCGCGATTGCTGACATTGTCTGCGCTCATCGCGGTGGCTGAGCGCAATCGTACATGGTCACCCCCATGCCTCAACCGGAACGATTCGACATCCTAATCGTCGGCAGCGGCAAGAGCGGCAAGCTGTTGGCTTGGCACATGGCGCAATCAGGGCAGCGCACGGCCGTGGTCGAGCGTCAGTGGATCGGCGGCTCCTGCCCCAACGTCGCCTGCCTCCCCAGCAAAAACGAAATTTGGAGCGCAAGGGTCGCGCATCTGGCGCGCCAGGGTGCGCGCTTCGGCGTCGTAACCGGCGACGTCACCACGGATATGCGGACCGTTCGCCAGCGCAAGCGCGACATGGTCAAGCGCGAAATCGCGGCGCATCTGCAGAACTACAAATCGACCGGCTCCGAATTGATCATGGGTAGGGGCCGCTTTGTGGCGCCGAAAACACTGGAGGTGCAACTCAATGAGGGCGGCACGCGTCTTCTGTCCGGCGATCGGGTTTTTCTCAACCTTGGAACGCACGCGGCAATCCCGCCCATCCCCGGTCTCCAAGCCAGCCGGCCGCTCACCCATGTTGAGGCGCTCGAACTCGATTACCTGCCCGCGCATCTGATCGTCCTCGGGGGCGGCTATGTCGGCCTCGAAATGGCGCAGGCTTACCGCCGCTTCGGCAGTCGCGTGACCGTCATCGAGACGGGGCCCCAGCTGATGAACCGAGAGGATCCCGACGTCGCCAATGAGGTGCAGCGGATCCTCGGCGACGAAGGCATCCAGTTTCTGCTCCCGGCCCAGGTCCGCGACGTTTACGGGCGATCTGGAGAGGAAGTGTGGGTCAGGATACGCACCCGATGCGGCGAGCAGGAACTTGAGGGCAGCGACATTCTGGTCGCGGCAGGGCGCATTCCAAACACGCAGTGGATCGGACTCGAGGAGAGCGGCGTCGAATTGGATGCTCGGGGATATATTCGCGTCAACGAGCGGCTGGAGACCACTGCGCCCGACGTCTGGGCGATGGGGGATTGCGCGGGCAGCCCGCAGTTCACGCACGTCGCCGGCGATGACTTTCGCATTATCCGTGACAACCTGGCCGGAGGAAACCGCAGCACGCGCGATCGGCTCGTGCCCTACTGCATGTTCACCGACCCGCCGCTGGCGCATGTGGGACTGAGCGAACAGCAGGCGCAGCGCCACGGCATCGCAGTGCGAGTGGCGAAATTACCCATGACCGCGGTATTGCGCACGGAGGCAACGGATGAAACGCAAGGCTTCATGAAGGCTGTTATCAGTAGAGATGACGATCTCATTCTCGGCTTCACGATGATCGGCGCCGAGGCGGGGGAGGTCATGGCGGCGGTGCAAACCGCCATGCTGGCGAAGCTGCCGTATCAGAAACTCCGCGACGCCATTCTTGCGCACCCAACTATGGCGGAGGGTCTCGGCTCCCTTTTTGAAAATATCCCACTGCGATCTGCTTTAGACGAGTTGCGCCAAGTGCTAGCCGCAACGGCGTAGCCTGCCCTGCAAGATCAGGTGAGGGATCATACCGGCTGATGATTGGAGAAAAGGATGGCTATTGGTGAAGATGACGTGCGTCAAGTCTTTCGAGGACCGGAGAACGGCGATCGGGCTGTCAGCATCCGCAGCTAACGTTGAAAGGTGCTATGATGCTGGCATCGCGTTTTCTCCTACGACACAACGCAGACATTCAGCAAAGATGGCCGCTACCACGGCATCATTGGCCACCGCAGGTCCCTCGCCTTCGCATGCCAGTCTCGTCGGCCTCGACGGAGTCAACTTTTTCGTTGCCGGTATTTCAGCTGGCTTCGGTCCCTACGTGGCCGCTTATCTGGCCGACCAAAAATGGACGCAGGACAATATCGGCTTCGTCCTGACCGCGAGCGGTCTCGCGGGCTTGCTCAGTCAGGTCCCCGGCGGCGAATTGTTGGATATCGTCCACTCGAAGCGAGCGCTCGTCGTGATGGGCGCCACCATGGTGGCCATCAGCGCGATCGTCATTGCGTTCGAGCCGAGCTTTCCGCTCGTTTTCACCGCCCTGGTGCTGCAGGGAATGACAGGCGGATTTCTTGGGCCGGCGATCGCCGCGATCAGCCTCGGTCTCGTCGGGCATGCGGCCTTGCCGCAACGGCTCGGGCGCAATCAACGTTTCGCCTCGACCGGAAGCCTGGTCGCAGCCGCGCTTATGGGCCTGATCGGATATGTCCTGTCATATCAAGCGATATTTTTGACGGTCGTCGCACTCACCCCGGCGCTGTTCGTCGCTCTCGCGCGCATCCGTGCAAACGACATCCATTTCGGCCGCGCCTGCGGCGCGCCGCATCACCACATGCCCAGTCAACCCGTGCGGGCAAGCCGCCGAGCCCTCTTGCAAAGCTCCGGGTTGCTCACGTTCGCCATCAGTCTGTTCCTGTTTCAATTCGCCAATGCCTCCGTGCTGCCGCTCGTCGTCGAGGCTCTCGTATACCAGGGGGCGCAGCGCTCCTCGCTCATGGTCTCGGCATTGATCATCCTGCCGCAGATCATCGTTGCCGTGATGGCGCCTTGGGTCGGACGACAGGCGAAAAGTTGGGGGCGCCGCCCGCTTCTCCTTATCGGGTTCGGTGCCTTGCCGATCCGCGCATTGCTGTTCGCGTCGGCCACTGATCCGTCGCTGCTTCTTTGCTTGCAGGTGCTCGATGGCATCAGTGGAGCCGTGCTGGGCGTGCTGACGGCACTGGTCGTTGCCGACCTCACGAGCGGCAGCGGCCGCTTCAACTTGGCCCAAGGCATCGTCGGGACAGCCTCCGGAATCGGCGCTTCGCTGAGCACCACGCTATTCGGTCTGATAGCGGTGAGTGTTGGCCGCACCGCGGTGTTTGTGAGCATTGCGTCGGTGGCGCTGCTTGGAACCTTGGTCCTTTGGTTCTTTATGCCTGAAACAAGGCCAGCAGCTGGGCAATAAACATCAATTCATGGACGCTCGAGTGCAGTAATAATGGCCGACATTGACCGAGAGCAAGGTTCCGACGACGCGCTTTCCTAAGAAAATGTTGCGATATACACGTCGCGCGTACGAGGACGCATCATGGCGTTTAAAGTTCAGGTTGGTCCGCCCCAGATCGCGATCCACGAGGGTCAAACAGTGCTCGTCAGCGAGCCGGACGGGCAGATCAACTGGCCGAGCGAAAAGGGTCTCTATTTGCTCGACACGCGGATAGTCAGCAACTGGGCGATTTACGCCAATGGCGAACCGTGGGAGCTACTGAATGGCGGTCCCATCAATTATCATGCCGCGCGCATCTTCCTCACCAACAAGTCCATTCTCACCGAAGACGGTACAATCGCGCCTCGCACCATCGGCCTGACGATCAGCCGGTCCATCACCGGCGGCTTGCACGAAGATTTCGATATCACCAACAACAGCATGAAGCCGGTACGGTTTCAGCTCGAAGTGGCGCCGCGATGCGATTTCGCCGACATCTTCGAGGTGAAGTCGGGCAACATCGTGCGCCGCGGCCAAATCACGACGGAATGGTCGCAGCGACGACAGCGGCTGCGCACCGCGTATTCGAACCGAGATTTTCACCGCTCGGTCACAATCACCGTGTCACGCGCAACGAGCAAGGCGGCTTACGCCAATGGGCGGCTCAGCTTTGAAGTGGCGCTTGGGCCGCGCGAGGCGTGGCACGCCTGTTTGCTGTACATGCTGGAAGACGGCAAACAACGCTTTCACGCGCCGCACGACTGCGTCGGGGAAAGTCGCAAGTCCCGCTACTCCCTGACGATGACGGAATGGCTCAAGACTGTGGTCAAGATCGAGACAAGCAACGAGGAATTCTACCGTCTCTTTCGCCAAGCACTCGAGGACATGGCCGCGCTGCGTCTGCCGATCAGGGGCACAGGCCATACTATCTTCCTGCCTGCCGCGGGACTGCCGTGGTTCGTTGCTCCATTCGGCCGCGATAGCCTGATCGTTTCGCTGCAGAATATGCTGGTCTATCCGGAATTCGCCCGCGGGGCGCTGGAGATTCTGGGTTCGTTGCAAGCCAAGGACGACGATCCATACCGCGATGCCGAACCGGGGAAGATCCTGCACGAATTGCGCTATGGCGAGCTCGCGCACTTCAAGCTCATCCCACACACCCCCTATTACGGAACCGCGGACGCGACGCCGCTTTACCTCATCACCCTGCACGCCGCCTGGCGCGCGACCGGCGACAAAGGACTGCTGGAACGGCACCTGCCGACGGCGGAAGGCTGCCTCGCCTGGATCGACAAACACGGCGACCGCGACGGCGACGGATTTCAGGAGTATCAGACGCGCTCTTCGGCCGGCTACGAAAACATGGGATGGAAGGACTCCGGCGATGCGGTCATGTATCCCAATGGCTCGCTGGTGAAGGGACCCAAGGCGCTCTGCGAGCTTCAGGGCTACGTTTACAACGCTTGGGTGCGCATGGCGGAGGCGTTCGACGCACTCGGCAAGGCTGATCGCGCGAAGGAATTGCGCGCCAAGGCTGTCGCCCTGTTCGAGCGGTTCAACGAAGCCTTCTGGGATGAGGAATTGGGGTTCTACGTCTATGCGCTCGACGGCAACAAAAACAAGGTTTTGACTGTCGCCTCCAATGCCGGCCATTGCCTATGGTGCGGCATCGTGCCCCCCGCGCGCGCAAGACGCGTGGTCGAGCGCCTGATGGCACCGGATATGTGGACGGGATGGGGCATTCGCACGCTCTCGGCCGATCATCGGGCATTCAATCCCTACAATTATCAGACTGGCTCGGTGTGGCCGCACGACAACGCCATCATCGCCGTGGGCTTCAAACTTTACGGTTTTGCTGCGGAGGCGGCGCGCGTCGCGCACGACGTGAGCGTGGCGGCAAGCCACTTTCTGCTCAATCAGCTGCCCGAGCTTTACACCGCGGCCGAGCGCACCGAGAGCAATTTCCCGGTGCAGTATATCGGCGCGAACGTGCCGCAAGCATGGGCGGCCGGCTCAGTCTTCATGCTGACCCAGGCCCTATTGGGGTTTCAGCCGGATGCGCCACGCAATAAGCTGTACGTCGATCCGTCGCTTCCGTACTGGCTGCCCGATTTGACGGTGCGCGACCTCCGCATCGGCAAGCACAAGCTCGACATCCGCTTCTGGGCCGAAGGCGACGCCACGGCATTTGAAGTCATCAAGGGAGACCCCAAGCTCGTCGAGCGCTGTGACATAACGTCCAAGACCGCACAGCTGCTTGGGATTTTGCATTAGCGGCTCAGCGAAGCCGCGGCCGAGCGCATTGGTTGGAACGATGGTCAGGAGAGCCGACATGGACCGGGAAGGAAGCGCTCCGTCATCTCTTCTTAACAGCGCTGCATCGCGTGGCGACGCGAGCACGCCGGCGGCGACCATTGCCGCAGAGGCCGCGGCAACGATTGCAAAAAGCTTTCCCGGCCGCAGGCCTGCACCCGCGACCATGGTGATTTTCGGAGCCGCGGGCGACCTGACCAAGCGTCTCGTCGTCCCGGCACTCTATAATCTCGTCAGGGGCGGCAAGCTTCCCGAAGGTTTCATTCTGATCGGCATCGATCGCAACGATGAAACGACGGAGGCGTGGTGCGGCAACCTGACCAACATGATCCAAGCCTTCGCTCGCGCCGGCGGGGGCGAGCGGCAGGCGCTCGACGAGGAAGCCTGGTCGTGGCTCATCAACCGCATGCATTATATGCGCGGAGATTTCACGCAGGCTGAAACTTACGGCCGGCTCGAGAAGCTGCTGAGCGAGCAATCCGGGCGCCAGGGCGGCACGGCCAACGTCCTGTTCTATCTGGCGGTCGCCGACCGGTTCTTTGGTCCGGTGATCGAGCAGCTCGGCCGCGCCGGGCTCACCCGCCAGTCCGAGAAAGCATGGCGGCGGATGATCGTTGAAAAACCCTTCGGGCACGACTTTGCCTCGGCGGAGGCGCTCAACGCCCAGATCCTCAAGGTATTGTCCGAGGAGCAGATCTACCGCATCGATCATTTCCTCGGCAAAGAAACCGTCCAGAACATTTTGGTGCTGCGCTTCGCCAACGGCATCTTCGAGCCGCTGTGGAATCGCGATCACATCGACCACGTTCAGATCACCGCCGCCGAGACCGTCGGCGTCGAGGCCCGCGGCCGCTTCTACGAAAAAACCGGCGCGCTGCGCGACATGGTGCCGAACCATCTGTTCCAGCTCCTTGCCATGATCGGCATGGAACCGCCGATCTCGTTCGATGCGGACGTCGTGCGCGCCAAGAAGACGGAGCTTTTACAGGCGGTTCATCCCGTCTCGCCGGAGAATGCCGTGCGTGGCCAGTACGCCGCCGGCGTCGTGCTGGACAAAAGCGTTCGCGATTACCGGCGCGAGGCCGACGTTGCGCCGAATTCGGGAACCGAAACCTATGTCGCGCTCAAGCTCGGCATCGATAACTGGCGCTGGGCCGGCGTGCCGTTCTATCTGCGCACCGGCAAGTACCTTTCCGCCCGAACCACGGAAATTGCGGTGCAATTTCGTCAGGCGCCCTATGCACTTTTTCGCGATACCCCAGTCGAGCGACTACCCCCAAATATCTTGATGCTCCGCATCCAACCGGATGAGGGGCTCTCGCTCAGCTTCAGCGCCAAGCGTCCCGGCGCTGATATTGAAATCGACGGCGTGGAAATGGACTTTGCCTATCGCGACTATTTCGCCCCGGTCGCCTCGGTCGGGTATGAGACGCTGATCTATGATTGCCTGATCGGGGATGCCACGCTGTTCCAGCGCGCCGATACGGTCGAGGCCGCCTGGCGCGCCGTTCAGGGACTGATCGATGCCTGGGCAAAAACTCCTGCCGAGGATTTTCCCAATTATGCCGCCGGCAGCACCGGGCCGCCGGCTGCCGATCGCCTGCTCGCACGCGATGGGCGCGCATGGTTGCCGATCACGGCCGATCATCGCCACGCGGGGCGCAGCGGATGATCGGCTTCCTTCGCATCGTTCTGCGGTCCAAGCAGTCGAACGCGACTTGATGAACGCGGGGGCGCGACGGAGGTAACAGCATGAAGGCCACTCGCATCCTGCATGATCTCGGCCAGAGCCTCTGGCTCGACAACATCACGCGCAACATGTTGAAGACGGGCGTGCTGCGCCGCTACATCGACGAGCTCTCGGTGACGGGGCTGACCTCGAATCCGACGATCTTCGACCACGCGATCAAGAACAGCAGCGACTACGATAGCGCGATCAAGAGCAAGCTCGCGCAAGGCAAATCGGGGGAGAAGCTGTTCTTCGAGCTCGCGCTGGAGGATATCAAAGAGGCGGCGGATCTCTTTCGGCCGGTTCACGATCGAACCCGTGGCGTGGACGGCTGGGTGTCGCTGGAAGTCTCGCCTTTGCTTGCGCACGACACCAAATCCACCCTTGCCGAGGCCAAGGACCTGCACAGCCAGGCGCAGCGCCCCAATGTCTTCATCAAGATTCCGGGCACGCCCGAAGGCCTGCCGGCGATCGAAGAGGCCATCTTCGCGGGAGTGCCGATCAACGTCACGCTCCTCTTCTCCGACGACCAGTACGTGGCGGCCGCAAACGCCTTCATGCGCGGCATCGAGCGGCGCATCGAAGCCGGCTTGCAGCCGGACATCACATCGGTGGCATCGCTCTTCATCAGCCGCTGGGACGTCGCTGTGACCGGGAAGGTGCCAGCGGAGCTCAACAATCGCCTCGGCATCGCCGTCGCCAAGCGCACGTACAAGGCCTATCGCGACTTGCTGACGTCCGAGCGATGGATGCGCGCCTACAATGCTGGCGCGCGTCCGCAACGCTTGCTGTGGGCGAGCACTGGGACGAAGGATCCGAAGGCCTCCGATGTGCTCTACGTCAAGAGTTTGGCGGCGCCATTCACGGTCAACACCATGCCCGAGGGCACGCTGAAAGCGCTTGCCGACCACGGCGAGGTCGGCGCAACGCTAGGCGCGGACGGCGGCAACGCGGAAGAGGAGCTGGCGCGGTTCGTGAAGGCGAAGATCGATGTCGATGCGCTCTCGCGGCAGCTTCAAGACGAAGGGGCAAAATCCTTCGTCAAATCATGGAACGATCTCATGGACGTGATCGGCTCCAAGTCCGCCGTCCTCAAACGGGCGAGCTAGCGCGATGAAAAGGCCCGCCGCCCGGCAACGGAAGCGCCGGCAGCCGCAAGCGCGCGCGGCAAAGCCGTCGTCGCGAAGAAAAGTGTTGGTGATCGACGTGGGCGGAACCGCGGTCAAGATCCTTGCCACCGGACAGACCGAACACCGCGCGTTTCCGTCCGGGCCGAGGATGACCCCGAGCCAAATGGTGTCCGCCGTGAAGAAGCTCGCTCGGGATTGGGACTATGACGCGGTATCGATCGGCTATCCCGGCCCGGTCGTCCACGGCTGCCCGATCGCCGAACCATACAATCTCGGACGCGGTTGGGTTGGGTTCGATTTCGCGGCCGCATTGGGCCGCTCGGTGCGGCTCGTCAATGACGCAGCCATGCAGGCGCTCGGCAGCTACAAGGGCGGCAAGATGCTCTTTCTCGGGCTCGGAACCGGATTTGGATCGGCCATGGTCGTCAACGGTATCGTCGAGCCCATGGAGCTCGGCCACTTGCCCTACAAGAAAGGCGTCTTCGAAGACTACGTGGGCCGGCGCGGGCTGGAGCAGTACGGCAAGAAGAAGTGGCGCCGCCACGTTGCCGATGTCGTGGCACGCTTCATTGCCGCGCTCGAACCCGACGATACGGTCATCGGCGGAGGCAACGTCAAAAAGCTCAATACGCTGCCCCCCGGTTCTCGCGCCGGCGACAACGACAATGCCTTCGCTGGCGGATTCCGGCTGTGGGAGCGCGCTCGCGCACACACGGGCATGCCTTCGAAACCATGGACCTAATCGATCGCAGAGGACGCAGAAATGGCTGCACGATCGGAGATATCTCGCACGCAATCGACGGGCAAAGACAGGGCGTGGCGGGCGCTTCAAGATCATTACGAGACAATGCGCAGCCGCCATTTGCGAGACTTGTTCGCGCATGATCCCAAGCGCGGCGAGCGGATGACGGTGGAGGCCGCCGGCATCTCTCTCGATTATTCGAAAAATCGCATCGACGACGAGACGCTGAGGCTGCTTGTCGCGCTCGCCGAACAATCCGGGCTGCGCGAGCGAATCGACGCCATGTTTCGCGGCGAGAAGATCAACGTCACGGAGAATCGCGCGGTCCTGCATGTTGCCTTGCGTGCGCCGAAGGGCGCCTCGATCATTGTCGACGGCAAGAACGTCGTGCCGGAGGTCCATGCCGTGCTCGACAAAATGGCCGCCTTCGCCAATCGCATCCGCAACGGCGAATGGAAGGGCCACACCGGCAAACGCATTCGCAACGTCATCAATATCGGTATCGGCGGCTCCGACCTCGGGCCGGCGATGGCCTACGAGGCGCTCAAGTCCTACAGCGACCGCGCCATGACGTTCCGATTCGTGTCCAACGTCGACGGCACCGATTTTGTCGAGGCGACGCGGGACCTCGATCCGGCGGAGACGCTGTTCATCATCTCCTCAAAGACATTCACAACGCTCGAGACGATGACCAACGCGCAAAGCGCGCGCGATTGGTCGCTGCGCGGGCTCGGCGGCGATGCCAAGGCGATCGCAAAACATTTCGTCGCCGTCTCAACGAACGCGGAAAAAGTCGCCGAATTCGGCATCGACACGGCAAACATGTTCGAGTTCTGGGATTGGGTCGGCGGCCGCTACTCGATGGACTCCGCAATCGGCCTTTCGACGATGCTTGCGATCGGGGGGGATCACTTCGGCGCCATGCTCGAGGGTTTCCATGCCGTCGACGAACATTTCCGTACCGCGCCATTCGCGCGCAACCTGCCGGTGCTCATGGGGCTGCTCGGCGTCTGGTACAACGACTTCTTCGGCGCGCAGACGGTCGCGGTGCTGCCCTACGACCAGTACCTCAAGCGCTTCCCCGCCTATCTCCAACAGCTGACGATGGAGAGCAACGGCAAGCACGTGACGCTTGCGGGGGGGCCGGTCGACCATCAGACCGGGCCGATCTACTGGGGCGAGCCGGGCACCAACGGCCAGCACTCGTTCTACCAACTGATCCACCAGGGCACGCGGTTCATTCCCTGCGACTTCATTGCTTTCGCCTACCCGCTCAACGCACTGGGGCGGCATCACGATCTGCTGCTGGCCAACGTTTTTGCGCAGACCGAGGCGCTCGCGTTCGGCAAAACGCGCGAGCAAGTTAAGGCCGAAGGCACGCCCGATTGGCTCGTCCCGCACCGCGTCTGTGAGGGAAACCGGCCGTCGAACACAATCCTGTTGGATCGTTTGACTCCCGCCGCGCTCGGAAAGCTCGTTGCGCTCTACGAACACAGCGTCTTCACCCAGGGAACGATCTGGAACATCGATTCGTTCGACCAGTGGGGGGTCGAGCTCGGCAAAGTTCTGGCGCAGCGCATCATCCCGGAGCTCGAGGGAAAGAGCGAGCCCAAGCTCGGCCATGACAGCTCAACCAACAATTTGATCCGCCGCTACCGCAGGCTCAAGGGCGCAACGTGACGACCGGCGCAGTCAAGCTCGCCCCTTCCATCCTCGCGGCCGATTTCGCCCGCTTGGGCGAGCAGGTGGCCGAGGCCGAGCGCGCCGGAGCCGATCGCATCCACGTCGACGTGATGGACGGACACTTCGTGCCGAATCTGTCCATGGGCGCAGTGGTCGTCAAATCGCTACGGCGCGTGACGCGCCTGCCGCTGGAAGTGCACCTGATGATTTTCAACCCGGATTTTTTTCTCGATGAATTCGCGCAGGCCGGGGCCGATTCATTCTTGGTGCATTGGGAAGGCAATACCGACCTCTCACGCACCGTGCAACGGATCAAGGCTTTAGGAAAAGGCGCCGGTGTCGCCATCAATCCGGCAACGCCTGCGAGCCTGCTCGAGGACATCATGCCGGACATCGACCAGGTATTGGTCATGACCGTGAACCCGGGCTTCGGACACCAGCATTTCCTCCCGACCACGCTGCCGAAGATTTCTCGTGCGCGCGAGATGGTCGAGCGCGTCAAGCCTCGTTGCAGCCTCGAGGTGGATGGGGGGATCGACGCGACTTCGGCGCCGCGCGCGGTCGCCGCGGGCGCCGATGTGCTAGTGGCAGGGTCGGCAATCTTCAACGACAGCGAAAGCGTCGCCGCCGCCATGCAGCGACTGCGGGATGCGGTTCAGCGTTAACGGAGAAGGATGTCATGCAGCTCGCGATGATCGGTTTGGGCCGGATGGGCGCCAACATGGTGCGGCGATTGATCAAGGGCGGCCACGAGTGTGTGGTCTTTGACATGTCGCCGAAGGCGGTCGCCGATCTGGCGCGAGAGAAGGCGGTCGGCGCGACCTCGCTTGCGGACCTCGTGGGCAAGCTCAAAAAGCCGCGCGCGGTCTGGCTGATGGTGCCGGCCGCAGTCGTGGACAAGAGCATCGCGGATCTCGTGCCGCATCTCGAGCGCGGCGACATCCTCATCGATGGCGGCAATTCGTACTATGTCGACGACATCCGCCGTGCGAAGGAGCTCGCGTCCAAGGGGATCAACTACGTGGATGTCGGGACCAGCGGCGGCGTGTGGGGGCTGGAGCGCGGTTACTGCATGATGATCGGCGGTCCGGAAGCGGCCGTGCGGCATCTCGATCCGATCTTCAAGACGCTCGCCCCGGGGCCGGGAGATATCCCGCGCACGCCCGGGCGTGAGAAGATCGGCGGCACCGCCGAGCTCGGTTATCTGCATTGCGGGGGCAACGGCGCTGGTCACTTCGTCAAGATGGTCCACAACGGCATCGAGTACGGCATCATGGCGGCCTATGCCGAAGGCATGAGCATCCTGCGCCACGCCAATGTCGGCGAGCAGCAGCACGCGGTCGACGCCGAGACGACGCCGCTGCGCGACCCTGAGCTTTATCGCTACGATCTCAACCTGCGCGACATTGCGGAAGTGTGGCGGCGCGGCAGCGTCATCGCGTCGTGGCTGCTCGACCTCACCGCGACCGCGCTGACCAAGGATCCCGCGCTCGAGACTTTTGCCGGGAGAGTTTCCGATTCCGGCGAGGGGCGCTGGACGATCAAAGCCGCAATCGATGCGGCCGTGCCGGTGCCCGTGCTTTCGACCGCGCTCTACGAGCGTTTCAGCTCGCGCGGGGAAGCGCAGTTTGGCGACAAGCTTCTCTCCGCCATGCGCTACGAATTCGGCGGCCACGTGGAGAAGAGCGCCGGCTGAGGCGGGTGCATCGCGGGCCGGCGAAACCGGAGGTCGTCGCGTGAAGATCGAAGTTTATCCCGATGACGAGGCCGTCGCCCGCAGGGCGGCGGCGGTCATTGCGGACGCAGCGCGCGCGGCGGTGGCATCGCGCGGACGCTTCGTCATGGCGGTCAGCGGCGGCCACACGCCCTGGCTGATGTTGCGCGCGTTAGCAGGCGACGCACTTCCCTGGAGCGAGGTGCACGTGGTTCAGGTCGACGAGCGCGTTGCCCCCGCAGGCGATCCCGACCGGAACCTCACGCATCTGCGCGACAGCCTGCTCGATCATGCGACGCTCGCCCCCGATCACGTGCATCCGATGCCGGTCGAAGCAACGGACCTTGAGCGAGCGGCCGCGCAATATGCCCGCACCCTGCAAGCGGTGGCAGGCTCGCCGCCGGTGCTCGACCTCGTTCACCTCGGACTCGGAGCGGATGGCCACACCGCCTCGCTGGTGCCCGGCGATCCGGTCCTCGATGTCAGCGACGCGGATGTCGCCGTGAGTAGGCCCTATCAGGGCCGACGCCGCATGACTTTGACCTTTCCGGTCATCAATCGGGCCCGGCTCATCCTGTGGCTGGTGACCGGCGGCGAGAAGGCGCAAGCGCTGGTGCAGTTGCGCAATCGCGATCGGTCCATTCCCGGCGCACGCGTGCACCAGGATCGCGCGCTGGTGCTTGCCGATCGCGCAGCGGCCGTCCGGCTCGGCAGCAGCGAAAAATTGGAGGCGTAAAATGAGTGCTATGGCCAGCCCCGTAACGTCATCCCGAGCGATGACCGACGCGCAATTAGATCAGTTGTCGATCAATACCATTCGCACGCTGTCGATCGATGCCGTGCAGCAAGCGAAATCCGGGCATCCCGGCACGCCGATGGCGCTGGCGCCGCTCGTCTACACGCTGTGGAACCGAGTCATGCGCTTCGATCCGCAGGATCCGATTTGGCCCAACCGCGACCGCTTCGTGCTCTCCAACGGCCACGCCTCGATGCTTTTGTGGTCCGTGCTCCACCTCACAGGCACCCGTGCCGTGAACGCCGAATACGAGCGGCTCGGGCAACCGTCGGTGTCGCTCGACGATATCCGTCACTTCCGCCAACTCGGCAGCAAGGCGCCGGGGCATCCCGAGTACCATCTGGTTTCAGGAGTCGAGACGACGACGGGGCCGCTCGGACAAGGCATCGCCACCAGCGTGGGCATGGCCATTGCCGAAGCATGGCTGGCCAACCACTACAATCGGCCCGGCTTCGAGATCTTCGGCTACAACATTTATGCCGTATGCGGCGACGGCTGCATGATGGAAGGCGTCGGCTCGGAAGCGGCATCGCTTGCCGGCCATCTCGCCCTCGATAACCTCTGCTGGATTTACGACAACAACCATATCACGATCGAAGGCAACACGCGCATCACCTTTAGCGAAGATGTCGCCGCCCGCTTCCTCGGTTACGGCTGGAACGTTCTGCGCGTGGGCGACGCCAACGACATGGATCGCATCGAGCACGCGCTCGATGTCTTTCGTGAGACCAAGGGGCGTCCGACCTTCATCATTCTGGACAGCCACATCGGCTATGGCTCGCCGCACAAGCAGGACACCGCCGCGGCGCACGGCGAGCCGCTGGGCGAGGACGAAGTCCGCCTCACCAAACGCGACTACGGTTGGCCGGAAGACGCCAAGTTCCTCGTTCCCGATGGCGTGCGTGAGCATTTCGCCGCCGGCATCGGCAAGCGCGGCCCCCAGGCTCGCGCCCGTTGGACCGAACTGTTCGCGGCTTACCGGTCGAAATATCCCGAGCTTGCGACCGAGATCGACCTGATGCAGCGGCGCGAGCTGCCGGCCGGTTGGGATCGCGGTCTACCCGTGTTTCCGGCCGATCCGAAAGGCATCGCGGGGCGCGACGCCTCGGGCAAAGTGCTCAACGTGCTGGCGCAGAACATTCCCTGGTTGCTCGGCGGCTCGGCGGATCTCGGCACTTCGAACAAGACGATCCTGAACTTCGAGGGCGCGGGTGACTTCGAGCCCGGCACACGCAGCGGCAGGAACTTGCACTTCGGCATTCGCGAGCACGCGATGGCCGCCGCGGTCAACGGACTGTCGGTGTCGAAGCTGCGCGCCTTCGGGGCCACGTTCTTCATCTTCAGCGATTATGCGCGGCCGGCCATTCGGCTCTCGGCGCTGATGGAGTTGCCAACCATCTGGGTCTTCACCCACGATGCCATGGGCGACGGCGAGGACGGCCCCACGCACCAGCCGGTGGAGCAACTCGCCTCGTTCCGCGCCGAACCCGGCCTGGTGGTGCTGCGGCCGGCGGATGCCAACGAGGTGGTCGAGGCTTATCGCTACATCATGCAGCTCAAGCACAAGCCGGCGATGCTGGCGCTGTCGCGTCAGGCGCTGCCGACATTGGACCGCAACAAGCATGCGAGCGCATCCGGGCTCGCGCGCGGCGCCTACGTGCTCGCCGATCCGCCGAACGGAAAGCCTGATGTGATCCTCATCGCGTCGGGCAGCGAGGTCAGCCTCTGTGTCGAGGCGTACGAAGAGCTTGCGGCGGAAGGCATTCGCGCGCGCGTGGTTTCGATGCCGTCCTGGGATATTTTCGAGGATCAGAGCGAGGCGTACCGGGCGAGCGTGCTGCCGCCCGAGATTACCGCGCGCGTCGCGGTGGAGCAGGCCTCCACTTTCGGCTGGGAGCGTTATATAGGCCAATCGGGCCGCATCATCGGCATGAAGACATTCGGCGCGTCGGCCCCGCTCAAGGAGCTCTTGCGGAAATACGGCTTCGAGCCGCAGCGCGTCACCGAGGTAGTCAAGGAGCTCCTCGGCAAGCAAAAGAAGCGTTAAAGGTCGCCCACCCACTGCGATGAGTAAAAAGCCCGACATTGTCTTTCTGTTCGACGTCGACAACACGCTGATCGACAACGATCGCGTGCAGGCGCATTTGAGCGAGCATCTCGAGCAGACCTATGGGGCGGCCACGCGCAATCGCTATTGGGAAATCTTCGAACAGCTACGCAGCGAACTTGGATACGCCGACTATCTGGGCGCGCTCGAGCGCTACCGGACCGAGGATGTGCACCGTCCCGAGGTGCTGAAGATGTCGAGTTGGCTGGTCGATTATCCCTTCGTCGATCGCCTCTTTCCCCGCGCGCTGGACGCAGTGAAGCACGTGCAGCAGTGGGGCACCGCCGTGATCCTCTCCGACGGCGACGCCGTGTTCCAGCCGCGCAAGGTGGAGCGATCAGGTCTATGGGACGCCTTTCACAATCGCGTCCTCATCTATATCCACAAGGAGGAAGAACTCGACGACGTGAGGCGCCTCTACCCCGCCGATCACTACGTCTTGATTGATGATAAATTGCGCATCCTAGCAGCGGTGAAGAAAATCTGGGGCGAGCGCGTGACGACGGTGTTTCCCAAACAGGGCCACTACGCGCTCGATCCCAAGGCACTGGCCGAATATCCGCCGGCGGATATCGAGGTCGGCAAGATTGGCGATCTCCTCGCTTACGACCTCTCTGCATTTCTCAAGAACAGCTAGGCCGATTACCGCGACCCGTGCGCTCTACGACGTGCCTTGCAGAAAGACCGGCAGCCCCCGCTTGTTTGCGTACATGGGACGATATCGCTCGGCATTGTACATGGTGGCGACGTCGAGCTTGCGCGGGCCGAGCTTCGGATCAGGGATCGGGACCAGCTCGTAGCAGCCCTTCACCAGCGCCGACATGAGGCCGGTCTTGCCGTCGAGCATGGCATCGTAGGCCATGTTGCCGAACGTCAAGCCCACCAGCTTGTCGACGAAGTCCGGATCGCCCGAGCGCAGATCGTAGGTAAGATCGGACGTCATCGTCTCCTCGCCGGTGCGCCGCTTGATCTCGTCGGCAAGCGAGTCGGCGACACTCGCCTTCTTGCGGTGGCCGTATGCATCGGACTCGCCGTATTCCTGCACCTGGTAACCTTCCCACGCGGCGCCTTCGCTGAGCACAACCAGTGCATAGTTGCTCGGATTCGCCTGCTTCTCTTCGATGAGCAGCCGAATGAGCTTGTCGAGCTTGACTTTGTATTCGGGAACGACGCAGCGGATCGAGGTGGTGTACGCCGTGTAGAGCGCCGTAAAGCCCGCATCGCGGCCGAACACGCGGAAGATGCCGATCCGCTCGTGGGAGGCGACGGTGGTCCGCTGGCGCTGGATGGCATCGGAGGCGCGGGTGATCGCGGTCGAGAAGCCGATGCAGTACTCGGTGTTGTGCACGTCATTGTCCATCGTCTTCGGGATGGCAATGACCTTGACGCCTAGCTGGTTGAGCTTGGCCGCGTAGCTCAGCGTGTCGTCCCCACCGATGGCAATCAGGTGCTCGATGCCCAGCGCGGAGAGGTTCGCCAGCACCTGCTTGGAGAGATCCCAAGTATTGCTGCCGCCTTTGCCGGTTTGCGACAGCGGCAAGTCCTTGCCGGCGAGGTGATCGGGCAGCTTCGTCATTTTCGCTGGATTGGTGCGGCTCGAATGCAGCACGGTCCCACCGCGCCGATCGATGATGCGCGTGTTCTCACGATCGAGGGGCATGACGTAGCGGCGCCGGCTGTCCGGATCCTCGGGATTCAAGTGCGTGAGCGCCTCCCAGCCACGACGCAGCCCGATGACCTCGATGTCGTTCTCGCTGCTGCGGTAGGTGACGGTTTTGATGACCGAGTTCAGACCCGGGACGTCGCCGCCGCCGGTGAGGATGCCGATTCGCTTTTTCGCCATGACGACGCCTCTGCTGTAGCTCAGGTTCCCGCGCGGCTATCGCTCGCGGGCAAGCGCGGCCCGCGCGGCCGCGAGTTCTTTCTTTCTCGCCGCGTCAACCTTCGGGTATGCGAGGCCCAGGTTCTTCAAGGCGTCGTCGATTGCGGCCGCGACGACGAGCCGGCTGAACCACTTGTGATCCGCAGGCACGACAAACCATGGCGCGTGCTTTGACGCAGTCGCCTTAATCGCCTCTTCGTACGCCCACATGTAATCGCTCGAGAACTTTCGCTCCTGCACGTCGGATTCCGAGAACTTCCAGTTCTTCTCGGGCTCGTCCAGGCGATCCATGAAGCGTTTTTTCTGCTCCTCGCGGGAGACGTGAAGGAAGAACTTAAAAATTTTCGTGCCCTGCCGAGTGGCGTAGTCCTCGAAATCCGCGATGTCGGCAAGCCTTTCGTCCCAAATACGCTTGCCGACGAGCAGCGGCGGCAGTTTCTGCCGCTTCAGGAGCTCGGAATGCACGCGCACGACGAGCACTTCCTCATAATACGAGCGATTGAAGATGCCAATGCGCCCGCGCTCCGGCAGATGTTTGACGTAATGCCACATGAAGTCATGCTCGAGCTCGTCGGCAGAGGGCTGCTTGAACGCGAATACATGGCATCCCTGAGGATTGACGCCCGACATGACGTGCTTGATCGTGCTGTCTTTGCCCGCCGCATCCATCCCCTGCAAGATCAGCAGCAATGCCCAGCGATCCTGGGCGTAGAGCATCTCCTGCTTCTCGGCGAGCCACTTAATCCCGCGTTGCAGAAGGTCCGCAGCCTTTCTTTTGTCGAGCCCACACGTCTCGCCGGGGTCGAAGTCGTTGAGCCGGAAGTCCTTGCCCGCCTCGATGCGAAACGGGTTCACATATTTGCGGATATGCTTCGGAATTTCGTTTCTCGGCATGCCGCAGCGCCCGTTTCTGGAGGGCAATCTACGCTTGCGCAGCTGTGGCCTCAACGTGCAGAACGCGGTCCCATTGCATGCCGCAGAGAACTGGCCTGGCCGTAGTCGTCGGTTCCCGCGCTGTCATTTCTTTGCAATAGAAATCACGCATAAGCGCGCCATGCGCAGGACGACGAATGCTTGAACGGGTGTCGAGCGGCCCACACCGGGTTCGAACATTATTTCTATCGGACATCCATCTCGGAACGCGCGGCTGCCAGGCCGACAAGCTGCTCGATTTGCTGCGCCGTTACGAAGCTGAGACGATCTATCTCGTAGGCGACATCGTCGACGGCTGGCAGCTGAAATCCGCCTGGTATTGGCCGCAGCTTCACAACGACGTGGTGCAGAAGCTTTTGCGTCAAGCGCGCAAAGGGGTCCGCCTGTTCTATATCCCCGGCAACCATGACGAGTTCCTGCGCGACTATTACGGCACCCATTTCGGCGGCATCGAGGTGCTCGAGGATGCCATTCATGTCGCCGCCGACGGGAAGCGCTACCTCGTCATTCACGGCGATCTTTTCGACGTGATCATTCGTCACGCGCGCTGGCTGGCGATCCTGGGCAGCGGTGCCTACGATCTCGCCATATGGATCAACACCTATTTCAACAAGATCAGGCGTGCTGCCGGTTTGACCTACTGGTCGCTGTCGAAATGGGCGAAGCTGAAAGTGAAGAATGCGATGTCCTTCATCGGTGAATACGAGAGCACGCTTGCCGCGGAAGCTCGGTGGCGGGGTGCTCTCGACGGGGTTATTTGCGGGCACATCCATCACGCCGTGATTCGTGATGATCTCGGGCTGCGCTACATCAATTGCGGCGATTGGGTCGAAAGCTGCACCGCCGTGGTCGAGGACTTCAATGGTCGGTTCGAGATCGTGCGGTGGACCGAGCTCGAGCCGGCGCGGCGTGAGCATGATCTCGCGGCGGTAGCGCTGCAAAGAGCGACGTAGAGTCGTCCGACGCCCGGCGCAGCCGAGCAATGACGGATTCACGGCAGACGCAGCAGCGGCTCGCCTACGCGAATCGCGGTGCCCTCCCGCACCTCCTCATGGAGGGAAAAGCCGTCGGGGGTAAAGATGAGCATGGTCGATCCATGCTGAAACCAGCCCATTTCCTCGCCCTTCCTGAATGGCGCATCGCAGGCGAAAATGTTGTGCCCACGGTGCTTCAGGCTGAGCACAACATCGAGAAAATGCAGGCGAATGCTGGCGACGAGCACCGCTGCCACCGGCACCAGCATGATCGTGTGGCCGGCAAGCTTCGTGCGCAGCAGCGCGCGTTCGTTCTTGCAAAAGAGCTTTTCGACACGCCGCAGCGCGATTGGGTTGACGTTCCAGGTGTCCCCGGAGATGTAGGTGACCTGATCGACGCGGCAATCGTGCGGCGCGTGAAAACGGTGGTACATGCTCGAGGTCAGCCGCAAGGTCACGTACCGGCCGTCGGCAAAAGCATCGGCGAGAGCCTGATCGTAGAACAAGTCCGCCAATGAGTAGGGAAATCCCTTGATCTGATAAGCCCTCGCGCCGGCAACCGCGCCGGACGCGCCGACGATCGCATCGCATGGACTCACAAGGATATTGGGATCACCGTCGATCGGGCGCGCACCCGCCCTGAGCTCGCGGATGAAGCAATCGTGCATGCTGCGAAAGTGAGATTTTTTCGCTTCGCTCAAATCCAGGCTGGAAAAGAAGCGCCACACGGCGATCGAGACATCGCGCACCAACGGCTGCTCGATGTGGCTGAACCAGCCCATGAACCGCGTGGCCAGCCGACGGGGGATCCGGTTGGTGAGCAGGAAGTTGAGATCTTCCTGCTGCAGTAGCTGCAGAAGGCCGGATCGGAGCGTCATCGAGCCGTAACCTGCGTCGGGTAAGGCATGATTCGATGGAATGGGCCACTCCGGCACTCGCGTTCTACGGGCTCGGGGCTGCGGCGCTGGCAACCTCGTTGCTGACGTTGCGGCGGCGGCTGGAACTGTCGAAGGCCAAGCACGCCACACTGACCGGCCATGCGAACCTGGCGCGGCGATTGGCCTCGCTCGTGCCGTTCTACGCCTACGACGAGCGGCGGTTTTTCTGTTCCGACGACGCGCCGGAGGAGATTGTTGCGCGCCGCCGTGCCGGCTTGATGCGGCTCGCGGCGTTCTACGACGCGCGTTTTGCCGAGACCATCAAACGCACCGCCGAGGTGGGCGACGGCATCTCCGATCTCAAATTCATCGACACTTATCGGGTGCCCTTCCAGTACCGCCGTGTCGTGCGCCAGCACCTGAAATCCGCAGCCTTCGTGCAGTCCTCGGCGGGCGTCACGCTCACCGATCTGGACGGCAATCAGTTTTACGATCTGACCGCCTCCTATGGTGTCAACCTGTTCGGGAACGACTTCTACAAGGACACGATCGCGTGCGCGGTCGAGCGAGTGGGCGAGCTTGGCCCGGTGCTCGGGCCGTATCATCCGGTCATCGCCGACAACGTGGAGCGCCTGAAAGCGATTTCCGGACTCGACGAAATCTCGTTCCACATGTCGGGCACGGAGGCAATGATGCAGGCGGTGCGGCTCGCGCGCTATCACATGCGCCGATCGCACTTGGTGCGCTTCTGCGGCGCCTATCACGGCTGGTGGGGCGATGTGCAGCCGGGCATCGGCAACCCGCTGCCGGCGCGCGAGACCTATACGTTGAAGGAGATGTCGGACGACTCGCTGCGCGTGCTGCGGACGCGACGTGATATTGCCTGCGTGCTCGTCAATCCGCTGCAGGCGTTGCACCCCAACGCGCCGCCGCCGACGGACGCCTCGCTCGTAGATGGCGCGCGCAGCGCACATTTCGACAAGGCGGCCTATGCTGATTGGCTCAAGCGCCTGCGCGCCGTCTGCACCGAGCAAAACATCGTCCTCATCTTCGACGAGGTGTTCGTGGGCTTCCGCCTCGCCATGGGCGGCGCGCAAGAGTACTTCGGCGTGCGGGCCGATCTCGTCACTTACGGCAAGACGCTCGGCGGCGGGCTTCCGGTCGGAGTCTTGTGCGGACGCAAGCACTTGATGAAGCGCTTCCGCGACGACCGCCCTGCCGACATCTGCTTCGCCCGCGGCACCTTCAACTCGCACCCGTATGTCATGGCGGCGATGAACGAGTTCCTGCGCTACCTCGACACGCCCGCCGCCCGCGAGACTTATCGCGACCTCGAGCGCACCTGGAATGCACGGGCGCAGCAGCTCAGTGAGCGCCTGCGCGACGAAGCGCTGCCCGTCGAGGTCGCGAGCATGTCCTCGATCTGGACCGTGTGTTACCTGCGGCCCTCGCGCTACAACTGGATGCTGCAGTTTTACCTGCGGGCCGAATTGTTGGCGCTGAGCTGGATTGGTACCGGCCGGCTCATTTTCAGTCTGGACTATACGGACGCGGACTTCCAAACCGTGGCCGATCGTTTCGTGTCCGCGGCAAGAGCGATGGAGCAGGACGGCTGGTGGTGGCACCCACCGGGGGCGACCAACACCTCGATCAAGCGCCGTCTCTTGAAGGAGATGATCGCGCACCGGTTCTCACCCAACGGCGATCGCACCAAGCCTCGCTGATCGCCTTCAGCAATCAGCTGGGGTTCGGAACTTCCACGGCCTCCTCCTCGAGCCAGTCTTCGTGCTGGGCATGATGCGGATCGATCCATTCGCCGCGTAGAAGAGCGAGCGGGGCCTTATAGTAGAGTTTGATATCGTGGAACGGGTCGGTGAGAATCTTCACCGCCCAGACCAGCCCGGTTTCGACGTCCTTGATGAAGAACAATTGAACGGTGCGGAACAGCAAGCCGCCAAGGCCGACGACGAGCCAGATCTGCGCGACGTGCCGCACGAATTCCATGGTGCTCGCGTGCGGCCTGAAGATGCCGAAAAAACTGGGATCGAACCAGAGCGGCAGCGGCGAGAGCGCCCAGATCGTCAGCAACACGACTTTGCGGCGCAGATTGTAACCCACCTTGATTTCCTCCTTGTACTCGTGGGTGGCCTCATTCACCTCGTCATAGTCTTTCGGCTCGAAGAAGAAGTGACCCACCTGGCGCGTGGTCATCGCCACGAGCCAGCCGATCAGGGCCGCGATCGCCGGATCCTCGAACATCATCGCATAGGCAGACAGAAAGCTTACAGCGCTTACGAGGTGCAGCGATTGGTTAACGCGGCTGTGATGGTAGAAGCGGTGATCGTCCCAACGCTGCACTCTCAGGGCCTCGAGAAAGCGCTGCATGTCAGCTCTCCGTGTTGCACTTCGATGTCGACGCTATGGCGATTCGATGAATCCGGTGTGACAGACGCGACAATGCCCCTGGATCGAGGCACTGCTCGCTGGAAAGAGGAAGGGATTACGCGGCGACGCGCGCCGCCTGTTCGCGCACACGCGCCGCGGGCGTGCCGCCGGTCTTTGCGAAGCGAATTAACGAGAAGTGCCCGAACGGCGGTACTGCCCGCCGCTCGACCAAACGCATGCCCTGGGACTGCTCAGCCCAGTGGGCATAACGCTCCCAAGCGAATTCCGTGCGCCAGCCGAGCTTGCGTGCCGCAGGTGCGAACCACCGCTCCAATGCGCGGCGCAATCCCGCTTCCGCACCGACACGGCTCACCAGCACGATCTCGCCGCCCGGCCGTAGCACGCGGGCGAATTCATCGAGCGTCGCCTCGGGGTTTGGCACGGTCGTGATGACGTATTGCGCGACGACCACGTCGAATGACGCATCCGCAAACGACAAATGCTCGGCATCCATCACCCAAAGCCCCTCGACGTTACTCAATCCAAGCTCGCCGACCCGCTGCTGGGCCTTGCGCAACATGGGCTCGGAGATGTCGACGCCGCAGAGACGATTGCTGCGTGAATACTCCGGAAGCGATATGCCGGTCCCCACGCCGACCTCGAGGATGCGCCCGCCGATGCGTTCCGCGGCGGCGACGGCGGTATGTCGGCCGCGCTCGAATACCGCGCCGAACACGAGATCATAGACCGGCGCCCATCGCGCATAGGCCTTCGCGATCGTCTCCTTGTCGAGGTCCGCATATGACAATTTGGTCATGGGTTGCCCTGTCTTTCTGTTCTACCTACCCCAGTGAGGGAAACTTCGCTCAAGTCCGCATCAGTGGTGCGGCGGGCGCCGGCATCGCAATTCCCGCCTTGGGCTGGCGCAAGACGCCCGTGGCCGCTTTCTGCACATGGGCAATGAATTGACGCGCGCTGCTCTCCCACGAGCGGCTGAGCGCGAACGCGCGACACGCCGCGCGAGGCACTCGCAGCGCCTCAAGACAGGCCAAGCGCAGATCTTCGTTCAACACTCCGACGGGGTGGCCGCCGATGACATCCTTCGGACCGGTGACCGGGAACGCAGCAACCGGGACACCGCAGGCGAGTGCTTCGAGCTGGACCACGCCGAACGTATCGGTGCGACTTGGAAAGACGAACACGTCTGCGGCGGCGAGATGCGCGGCCAAGGCAACGTTCTCCAGCAATCCGAAAAATTTTGCGTCAGGGAAGCGCTGTCTTAACGCCGCCTCCTGTGGGCCCGTGCCGATGACGACCTTCGTGCCGGGCAAATCGAGCGCGAAAAATGCTTCGAGGTTCTTCTCGACCGCGAGCCGCCCCATGGTGAGAAAGATGGGGCGCGCAAAGCCGAGCTCGATCGCGCGCTCCGGCCTGAACAAATCGGTATCGACGCCCCGCGTCCACATTCCGAGATTGAGAAATCCCCGCTCGCCCAATTCGGTCATGAGCGATTGGGTCGCGACCATCGTCACGGCTGCGGCGGCGTGGAATCGCCGCAAAGCCGCATAGATCCACGCTTCGGGGATCGGTGCGCGCGCCGAAATGTATTCCGGAAACCGCGTCGTGTAGCTGGTGGTGAACGGCCGGCCGTGTCTTCGGCAATATCTCCGTACCATGTAACCGATCGGCCCTTCGGTTGCGATATGGATCGCATCGGGCTTAGCCGCTTCGATGCGCTGCGCGATCTGGCGTCGGCGCGGCAGCGCTATACACAGCCCCGGATAGGTCGGCAGCGGGACACCTGGAAACCCTTCCGGTGTGAGAAATTCAACCGTGACGCCGAGGGCTCGCGCGCTTTGCGCCAGCGAAGTCAAAGTGCGCACGACGCCGTTCACCTGCGGGTGCCAGGCGTCGGTTGCGATCAGAACCCGCATTAAGCCGCTCGCGCTCAGGACGGCTGACCCGTCTCACTATCGAATCGCATGCGACAAGATTGCGATTCTCATATCTCAGCAGTGTGACGACGTGACATGTGCAAGCGTGACACTTGCAAAGGCCCAGCGACCCGCGTCGAACTTTCGTGCCCGCTCACCGCCATTTGTAACAATGATGTTACAAACGAATGGGACACTGCCACGGTGATTCGCCGAGCGGAGTCGACGCTCATCGCCCGGTTCCCATGCCAAACGTGACGAGCGTCATTTCGCGGGCGATAAGAAAGCGGGTCGACTGGAACAGAATCGGCATCGCCATCGGCGTGCTGATTGTGGTCTCCGCCGCCGTCATCCTGTTCCAGCTGCTGCGGGACATCGAGGCCGACAAGGTCGTCGCGGCGCTGCAGGCAAAATCGATCCGGACTGTGGTGATTGCGACTGTCTTCGTCGCCGTCGGCTACGCCGCACTGACGCTTTATGATTTCTTTGCGCTGCGCACGATCGGCCGAAATGCGGTGCCCTACCGCGTTGCGGCGCTTACCGGGTTCATTGCCTATACGTTCGGCCATAATTTCGGTGCGACCGTCCTCACCGCCAGCCTGATCAGGCTGCGGATTTATTCCGCGTGGGGCTTAAGCGTCGTCGACGTTGCCAAGATCGCCTTCGTCACTGGGCTGACGTTCTGGCTCGGCAACGCCTTTGTGCTCGGGGCCGGGATGACATATGCGCCGGCGGCCGCGAGCGCAGTCAATCAGTTGCCGGTCTGGCTCAACCGGACGATCGGCATGTCCGGCCTGGCAGTGATTGTGGGCTACCTTCTCTGGCTCGCCCCACGGCCGCGGGTCATCGGCCGCTCCGGCTGGAAAATCGTGCTGCCTGCTCCCCGCTCGACACTGCTGCAGATCGGAATCGGCGCTCTGGACCTCGGCGCCGGGACGATCGCGATGTACACCTTGCTGCCGGCATATCCCCCGGTCGACTTCATTATCTTGCTGGTGGTTTTCGTCACTGCGATTCTGTTCGGATTCGCGAGCCATGCGCCCGGAAGTCTCGGCGTTATCGAAGTGGCGATGCTGGTCGGCCTTCCCCAATTCGCCAAGGAGGAGCTGCTCGCCTCGCTGCTGATCTTCCGCTTTCTCTATTTCATTCTTCCTCTTTCGCTCGCCGCCATTCTGCTGGGCTTGCGCGAGTCATCGCTAATCGCTAGTTCGGCGGCCGATTTCAACGAGCGCAATGCGCGACAGCTTCCAAAGCGCGGCCGATCCGATTGTCAGGCGTTATAGACTTTCAGGACATCCGGCTTCGTGTCCCTGCTCCGGTCGGCCGCATCGCATCTTTTCAACCGTACGCAGACGCGCCGCGAGATGCGTACTCCACGCGGGCTTGTGACGGTCGATCCTTCACCAACACAAAACCGGAAAGCGCCAGACTGCTCCACAACGCCACGCTGACGTAGAGTGACATCCATGCAATCTCGTCGCTCCGCAGTGCAATCCCGTGGGTGACCGCCCAACGCGTGGTGACATCGTACAAGCCCGCGAAAAGCGCCAGCAGCTCCTTTCCGCTCCCAGATCCGTTTGCCACCACTCGAGATAGATCGGCACATCGACGGCGACGACCGCATGCGGGCCTGCTTTTCCCGCAAGCCAGCACACAACTTTTTTCTTGGCCTGGCCGCAGCCAGTGTGACAGAATTGCTACGATCAAATGTCAGTTCGGTTACACGCGGAGCAATCCATGAGTTTGGAACGTCCGGCGCAGTCGAGGTCCTTAGCTTGGTCAAATCCGCTCGCGTGGTGGTGGTCTCTGTTGACGTTCGTGAGCGCCATCAATATCGCGGCTTGGTTGTCGCTGTACCACTACCTGCGGGAACCGCGGATCGGCGATCTCGGCAGCACGTCCAGCGTCCAGCTGATGCTCCTTCTCTGCGCGGCATATGTCTTTGGCTGCGCATTCAGATCGTTCCTTCCGCGCGCCGATGTTCAGCGGATCTGTCTGTTCGACACCTGGCTGTCGAGCGTCATGATCGGACGGTCGGTGGCGACCGTGGCCGAGGTCTGCTTCGCGGCGCAGTGGGCGATTGCCCTACATCAGCTGGGCACCATGACGGGAGCGGACACCACCTTGAACGCCGCGTGGGTGATTGTGCCGTTGATCCTGATCGCGGAATGCTTCTCTTGGCATGCGGTGCTGACTAAGAAGTACTTTGGCAACGCAATCGAAAATTCGATATGGGCGTTGACTTTCTTCATCGTCGCGGTTGGCCTTTGCCGGTTGCTGCCGGAGTTTGACGGTGCGCTTCGCGTGGTCCTCGTCGTCGCGATCATCGGCATCGCGGGCTATCTCGCGTTTCTGGCGACCATCGACGTCCCGATGTATCTGACGAGATGGCGGGCCGAAGTTGCAAACGGCAGCCGATCTCTGAGCCCTCTGGAGGGTCTCCGTGACGCGAGCTTTCGTTGGGTCGTGACACACGACATCGCCGAGTGGAAGGATGAGATTGCCTGGATGTCGCTTTATTTCAGTGCGGCGGTGTGGGCCAGCCTCGCGCTATGCGTTTGCTATTGCGCTCCTGGCGTGCCCTAGCATCCGTGTCGGTGATCCCGCGATAACGCGTGTGACAACCCGGTAGCGCTGCGCCGCAATCAGGTGCGTGACCGGAGCGCTCGTTCGCAAGAGAACGAGGGAGCGATTTGCAGACATCACGCTGCCGGCGAATGGATGTGCTCCGGGCGGACGCCATAAGCGAGCAGACGCCCTGGAATGCGCCGCAAGAGCGGCCATTGCAGCATTTTCATGAACAGTGGTGCTCTCGGCCGCTCGCCTTTGTTCGCGAGCGCCGGCCCGATCAGATTGTTCTGCATGATAATCTGCAGGCGCTGGGTTACGCGCGTTGGAAATTCGCGGCGCTGCTGGACCTGTTTGAGTGTCTCGATCGTTACTGCTCCGCGCCGTAAGGGCTCGGCGAGAATATTGGCGGCTGCAACCGCATCCTGCACCGCCAGATTGATACCGACCCCGCCGATCGGGGACATGGCGTGTGCCGCGTCGCCGATGCAGATGAGGCCAGCCCGATACCATCGCTGCAAGCGGTCGACTTCCACGGTCAGCAGTTTCACCTTGTCCCAGCTGTCGATTTCATGCAGCCGGTCGCGCAGGAGCGGGAAGATGTCTACCACGGTGCTGCGGAAATCATCGAGCCCGGCCTGCTTGACCTCATCGGCGGTGCCTTTCGGGATGACGTAAGCGCATTGCCAATAGTCGTTGCGGTTGAGCATAACCAGCATCCGCCCGCTTTCGACGCGAGCTACGACTCCAGCGGGATCGCTATCCTTGCGCGATATGCGGAACCACATGACGTCCATCGGCGCGCGCAAGTTCTCGACGCTGAAGCCAGCGCGCTCACGCAACGTCGAATGCCGTCCATCGCAGCCGACGGTCAGGTCAGCACGGATTTCGATCTGACCATCCGGCGTTTTTGCCTGCACGCCTGCTACCCGGCCATCGTCGAAGAGCAGATCGGTTGCCTCTGTGCGCATTCGCAGATCGAAGCCCGGATAGCGCCTCGCGCGGTCGGCCAAGAAATTGAGGAAATCCCACTGCGGCATCAGTGCGATGAATTTGCAGTGCACCGGCAAGTGCTCGAAATACCCGACGACCAGGTGATCGTCTCCGATTTGCAGCGAGATTTCCCGTACAGCCGAGTGCGGAACCTTAAGAAACTCCTGCAGCAATCCGAGCTCGTGCACCAGTTCAAGCGTAGAGGGATGGACGGTATCGCCGCGGAAATCGCGCAGGAAATCCTCGTGCTTTTCAAGCACAACCACTGGGACGCCCGCGCGCGCCAGTAAGAATCCAAGCATCATCCCGGCAGGGCCACCGCCAGCGATGCAGCAGCTGGTTTTGATCTCGGTCATTGATACTCCTGGCAACGTTTACCGAGGATTTTGAGGTCGGTACTGCACCGCGCCCTTCTCCGACGTTCCCGTCTCGTCTACAGGTTAGCAGCAATTCACTTTTTGGCCCGCCGCCATGCGCGTAAGCGATCCTTCACCTCCCGCCATCCGCGCAAGCGCTCGGCCGTCACGTAGAGCAGCGGAATGATGAACACGCCGAACAGCGCGGCGGCGAGCATGCCGCCGAAAACCGGCGTGCCGACCGCTTGCCGCGTGATCGCGCCGGCGCCGCGGGCAATGACCAACGGAAACAGACCGAGGATGAAGGCGAAGCTCGTCATCATCACAGGACGGAAACGCAAATTCGCGCCTTCGATCGCCGCAGCCTGGATGTCCTTGCCGAGATGGCGCTGCTCCACGGCAAAAGCGACGATCAGAATGCCGTTTTTCGCGGCGAGCGCGACCAGCACCACGAGCCCGATCTGGGCATAAACGTCGAAGCTCAGCCGCGCCAGCAGGATCGCAACGATCGCGCCGAGGATTGCGACGCTGACCGACAACAAGGCAGGGATCGGGATATTCCAGCTCTCATAGAGCGCGACTAGAAACAGGTAGGCAAACAGGATGGCCAATCCGAGCACGATCCCGGTGCGTCCGCCGGCCAGCTTTTCCTGCAACGCGGTCCCGGTCCATTCGAAGCTGTAGCCGGGCGGCAGCGTCGCGGCGGAGACGCGCTCCATCGCGGCGAGCGCCTGGCCGGAACTATAGCCGGGCTTGGCCGCGCCGTTGACGATGGCCGCGCGGAATCCGTTGTAGCGCACGAGCGTCTGCGGCCCCTGCACGAGCTTCGCATCGGCCAATGCCCGAATCGGGACCATCCCGCCTTGGGCGTTGCGCACATAGATCTGGTAGATGTCGTCGATGTTGTCACGAAATGGCGTCTCGGCCTGCACGTTGACCTGCCAGGTGCGGCCAAACACGTTGAAGTCGTTCACGTAAAAGCTGCCCAGCGTCGACTGCAGCGCGTTGAAAATGTCGGTGATCTTCACCCCCAGCACCTGCGCCTTGTCGCGGTCGATATCGAGATAGATCTGCGGCGTGTCGGCGGCATAGGTGCTGTAGACGCCGGCGAGTTCGGGCGCAGCGTTAGCGGCGACGACCAGCCCGCGCAGCGCAGCCGCGATGTCGAAGGGCGATTGGCCCTGTAATGCCTCGAGCGCGTATTGGAATCCGCCGGTGCTGCCAAGGCCGAGAATGGGCGGCAGGTTGAACGGGAATGCGACGGCGCCTTGGATGGCGGACATTTGCGGCCGCAGCCGCGCAATGATCGCGTTGACGCTTTGCGCCGGATCGGTGCGCTCATCGTAAGGCTTGAGGCGAATGACGAAGAAGGCCTGATTGGATGACGGGACATAATCGATGAAATTGAGCCCGACCACCGAGATTATGCCTTGCACGCCCGGGATCGGCCGCACGATGTCTTCGACCTGCTTGACCACCGCCTCGGTGCGGTTAAGGGAGACACCCTCGGGAAGGCGCATCGTCGCAAAAATTGCGCCCTGGTCCTCGTCCGGCAAGAAGCTCTGCGGGGTTCGGCTGAACAGCAGCGCCGAGGCAAGGATCGTCCCGGCGACGACCGCGATGCCGACGATCGCCACGCGCGCCAGGCGGCGCACTACCCAGACGTAGCCGTCGCGGGTGCGGTCGATCGCGCCCAGCACGTAGCGCATCGGACCGCGCGCGCTCTGCCCGTGCTTGAGCAGCACACCGCAAAGCGCCGGGCTCAAGGTGAGCGCATTGACGGCCGAGATCAGCATCGCGACCGAGACCGCCACCGCGAATTGACGGAAAAGCTGTCCGCTGATGCCGGGGATGAAGGCCACCGGCACGAACACCGAGAGCAAGACAAGCGTGATGGCGATGATCGGGCCGGTGATCTCGGCCATCGCTTTCTTGCAGGCCTCCGGCACGGGAAGTTCCGGATTCTCCTCCATCACCCGCTCGACGTTCTCGACCACGACGATGGCGTCGTCGACCACGATGCCGATGGCGAGCACGAGGGCGAGCAGCGAGACAGTGTTGGCGGAATAGCCGATGAGGAGCATGACCGCGAAGGTGCCGACGATCGACACCGGTACGGCAACGAGCGGGATCAGCGTCGTTCGCCATCTGCCCAGGAACAAGAACACAACCACGGCGACGAGGACGATCGCAGTGCCGAGCGTGCGAACCACTTCCTTGATCGTCTCCGTGACGAAGACCGTTGAATCCCAGAATACGGTGTAGGTCAGGTCGTTGGGGAAGCGCGGCTGCAGTTCGTTCAAAGTCTCACGCACGTGACGCGCCACCTCGACGGCATTGGAGCCGGGGGTCTGATAGATGCCGATCACCGCGGCCGGCGCGCCGTTGAAGCGGCTGTAGCGGTCTTGCGACTTTGCACTCATTTCCACCCGCGCGACGTCCTTGATCCGGATCACCGAGCCATCTGGATTGGCGCGCAAAACGATGGCCGCGAATTCCTCCGGCTGCGTGAGCCGCCCCTTGGTTTTGATATTGATCTGGACCTGCTGCTCGGTCGTGATGGGCGCCGCGCCGATGCGGCCCAAAGCCGCCTGAATGTTTTGGCTCTGGATGGCAGCAATGACGTCGTTCGGCGTCAGGTTGAGCTCGGTCAGCCGGTCGGGGTCGAGCCAGACGCGCAACGAATAGTCGAGCGGCCCGAACAACGTGGCCTGGCCGACGCCTTTGATGCGCGCCAATGGATCGATGACGTTGATCGTCGCGTAGTTGCTCAGATAAACGGCGTCATAGGTGCTGTTCGGCGAATAGAAGCTAATCACCTGCAGCAGCGCGGCGGATTTCTTGCGGATGGTGAGGCCGTTGCGCGAGACCTCCGCCGGCAGCTGCGGAATTGCGAGACTGGCGCGATTCTGCACGTTGACGGTGTTGATGTCGGGATCCGTGCCCAACCCGAAGGTCACCGTCAGGATGTAGCTGCCGTCGGCGGCGCTGGCGGACTGATAATAGAGCGCGTTGTCGATGCCGTTGACTTGCTGCTCGATCGGTTGCGCCACAGTCGTTTCGACCACCTCGGCATCGGCGCCCGGATAGCTGGCGTTGAGCGTAACCTGCGGCGGGACGATGTCTGGAAATTGTGCGATGGGAATCGCGAAAATGGCGATGGCGCCGGCAAGCGCGATGACGATGGCGATGACGATGGCGAGCCGCGGCCGCTCGATGAAAATGCCGGACAACATTTAGCGCGCGTTTCGGCGAACTTGAGTGAGCGCGAGCGGCAAGCTCGGTCTGCACCCTCCCCCGCTTGCGGGGGAGGGTTGGGGAGGGGGTGCCCGGAAATGCTCTTTCATGTTGTCTGCCCCCTCCCTGTCCCTCCCCCGCAAGCGGGGAAGGGAACGATGTGGCACCGCCGGTCGTATGTCGCGATTCATGGCTCTGAATTAAAGAAATACGCTTTTACGTCCCCGGCACCACGGTTGCCGTCACGACCTGGCCGGGACGGACTTTCTGGATGCCCTCGACAATCACCTGTTCTCCCTCCTTGAGGCCGTCGGTCACCACGATGTCGCGGCCTTGCTCGGCGCCGGTCGTTATACGGCGCTGCTCGACTTTCTTGTCCGAACCGATGACGAGGACATAGCGGCCGGCTTGATCGAGGAGGACGGCGGCCTGCGGAATCGTGAGCGCCGATTTCGGCGCGCCTCGCTCCACGGTGACACCGACAACCCCGCCCGGGAGCAGCACATGATCCGGGTTTGGCACTGTCGCCCGCACCGTCACTGTGTCCGTCGTCGGGTCGACCTGGACATCGAGAAAGTCACTCAGCCCGGCGTGCGGGTAGATGGTGCCGTTGGGCAGCTTGATGCGAATGTTGACATGCGTGTTCTTCCCGGGTTCTTCGGCTCGGCGCCTAAAGTAGTCGAGAAGATTGCGCTGGCTGACCTGGAAGGTGACATAGATCGGGTCCTGGCTGACGATGGTCGCGAGCTTCCTGGAGGAGGGCTGGACCAGATTGCCCTCGGTGACGATGGCGAGACCGATGCGTCCATCGATGGGCGAGTAGATCTCCGTGTAGCCGAGATTGATCTCCGCCTGATCGAGCGCCGCCTGCGCCTCCATGATGCTCGCCTGCGCTGCTTGCTCGTCGGCTTCGCGCTGGTCGACCGTGGCTTGCGGGATGTTCTGGTTGCGCACCAGTTCCTTGCCACGCTGGAACTGCAGCTTGGCGTTGACCTCGGTCGCCTTGGCCTTTGCGAGCGTCGCGCGCGCCTGCTCGACGGCGGCCTTGTAGGTCGCCTGCTCGATCCGGAACAACAGGTCGCCCTTCTTGACGTACTGTCCCTCTTTGAATGTCCGTTCCTCGAGAAAGCCCTCCACGCGGGCGACGATATCGACCTTATCGACCGCGGTGAGGCGTCCGATGTAATCGATGGTTTCCGTCACCTGACGGCTCACGACCGGAGTGACAGAAACGGCGGGCGGCGGCGGCGCGCTCTGCGCGGCGGCAGCGCTGCACGACAGCGTGATACTCAGCGCGCAAATGGCGGCTTTCCAGGCGACTGAGGCGGGCATAGACGTTCTCCTCGCTGCAAGCGTTCGCCAAGGATACTCCGATTTGCGGCAATGCGCCGGAGGGTCCTGCAACAGCGCAGCTCACGCCGCTTCGGCGAATCGTAAGTACACGCAAGACTTAAGCAGGCTTAATATGTTTCGAGCTACGTCGTCACAAGGGTTGTGCGGGCGCAGCGGTGCGTTGTCACCGGCGCATGGCAAGCGCTGCCGCAAGAAGCTGCATGAGATCATGACCAGGGACATCCGCCGCGCCGACTTGCGTGCCATGCAAAGCGGGCTACGCAAGATGAAGGCGAACACCACCACTCTGCGCGGCTTCGGATCCTCTCAGTGAGCAGCGGATCGCTGAGCCATCATTTCGGCCGCGCCTTGGGCTGGCCGGGAGAGGCTGCAGGCGCGGGCTTTTCCGCTGCTTTGGATGCGCCATCCCAATCGCAGGCTTCTGCCAGGCGAGATCGGATCCTGGAAACCTTGCCGAGATTGAACAACGTATCGGACGCCGCGCCGTGATGGTCGAACATCCGGACATAAACCTTGCCATCATCCGTCAACGATTGAATGAAAGGGATCGGCGACGGCACTATCGCAAGATAACAGCTCGAATGCGATTTCCACGGACCCTCGACGGCTTGCGCTTGGTCGATCCGATATATGACGCGGATGTCGGGTGTGCAATTGATGAATCCGCGGATACTGACCGCGAGCTCGGTCTTGCGATCCTTGCAGCGCATCAGCAGGGTCGCCTTGCCATCGCCCGAGGCGAGCGCCGCCGAGACGAGAGGACTGTCATCGAGGGGAGATTTTTCGTCGTTGATGACCCAGCCGGTCTCGGCGTCCGGTTTGCTCTCCCTCTGCCCGCGCGGCGCAGGCGAGGCCGACGTATCAAGGCGGTCGTAGCATTTGAGCCGCTCGGCATCATCCTTGAGCTGACGGCAAGCCCTGACGGCATCTTGGGCCTGAGCGCCGGCGGCAAAGGTCACGCTGGCGCACGCGATGATCAAAATTGAGCGCATTCGTTTGTGAAGCAGGGACTGATCCGATCTCAGCCCGTCACACTAGAATATGTCCGAGACGAAGACCAGCCCGCGCGGGCAGTTTTGCGCCCAGCATTGCCGCTGCAGCATATCAGCTCGCAATAGCAGCCGCAGTGCGCCGCGGTACCACCAGCTTCGCGATGAGGATCTGGACGACCTCACCATGCTGATTGCGCGTCTCGCTGCGCACACGGATCATTCCGCGATCAGCGCGCGAGCGTGACGGAGCAACCTCTTCGATTTCGCTTGATACGTGCAGTGTGTCGCCCGGGCGCGTCGGCTTCGGCCAGCTGATCTCTCCGCCGCTTCCGATGATGCCGCCGCGCAGTGGCAAGCCCGACTCCACCAGTAACTTCATCGTGATCGCCGCGGTATGCCAGCCGCTCGCGGCCAAGCCGCCGAACAAGGTCGTTTTCGCGGCTTGCCCGTCGAGATGGAACGGCTGGGGATCGAATTGCGTGGCAAACGCCTTGATCTGCGCCTCGTCGATCGTGTGAGAGGCGCTGGAAAAGCGCTGCCCCACGGCGAGGTCATCGAGAAAAAACGACTCTGAATGCGATCTGCGGGGGTCGGTCATGGCTTTCGTCGTTAGTGACTTGCATGATGATAGTGACTCGGCTATATTGTGTCAATGCAACGGAAGAGCTTTGGCCGGATGGTGTGCCCGATTGCCCGCAGCCTCGAGCGCGTCGGCGAATGGTGGAGCATCCTCATTCTGCGCGATGCCTTGCACGGGCTCACGCGCTTCGATCAATTCCAGAAAAGTCTCGGCATCGCGCCCAACATGCTGGCACGACGGCTCAATGCGCTGGTCGATGCCGGCCTGCTCGAGCGCCGCTGCTACAGCGAACACCCGCCGCGCGATGAATATGTCCTCACCGCGCGCGGGCGCGATTTTCGTCCCGTCCTCGTCGCGCTGCTCGCGTGGGGAAATCGGCACTTTGCGCCCGAAGGTGCGAGCGTGCTTCTCGTGGATGCCAAGACCGGCGCCGCGGTCGACCCAATCCTCGTCGATCGCGCGAGCGGACGGCCGATCAAAGAACCAGATTTTGCATTTGCCGCGGGGCCAGCCGCCATCGAGGGCGTCCGACGAAGGTACGCAACCACGACTCCTCCGGGATTACGCAACGGCAAAGGCCGCGCGCCAAAGGAACGCGCACGATGAGCGTCGCCGCAATCGAGCCGGCCCTGGCCGTCCCGCTGGCGAAGCTGGACGTTGCGCAAGTCCGGAAGTTCAGCCCGCGGACGCGCGCGCTGCTGCAAGGACGCATCGTTCCCACGTTGTTGTTGATGGCCTGGCCGAACGTCCTCGTGATGTTCGCGCAAGCGGCGAGCGGCTTGATCGAGACCTGGTTCGTGGCGAAGCTCGGCACCGATGCGCTGGCGGGCATGGCGCTCGTTTTCCCGGGCGTGATGCTGATGCAGATGATCTCCGCCGGCGCCATGGGCGGCGGCATTTCTTCTGCGATCGCGCGAGCGCTGGGCGCCGGCCGGCGCGATGAAGCAGATGCGCTGGTGATGCACGCGCTCATCATCATGGTTGCGCTCGGCGCCTTGTTCTCGGCGACCATGCTCGCGTTCGGACGACTGATTTATCGCGCGCTCGGGGGCGAAGGCGGCGAGCTCGATGCGGCGCTGAGCTATTCCAACGTCGTGTTCTCGGGAAACGTACTGCTTTGGGTGATGAACGGCTTGGCCAATGTCGTGCGCGGCACCGGCAACATGCTCATTCCCGCGTTGGTCATCTGTATCGGCGTCGTCGTTCTCGTTCCCTTGTCGCCGTTGCTGATCTTCGGCATCGGTCCGTTTCCCGCGCTCGGCATCGCCGGAGGCGGCACGGCGCTGGTGCTGTTCTACGCGGCAGGAACTGCCGTGCTCGGCTGGTACGTGCTTTCCGGGCGCAACCTTGCGCGTTTGCGACCAACGCGGCTGCGCTGGGCCCTGTTCCGGGATGTTTTGCGTGTCGGCGCGGTCGCAGCCGTGACCTCGCTGCAGACGAATGTCATTATCGCCCTCGCCACCGCATTGGTTGCCGCCACTGCGGGCGCCGGTGCGGCGGCCGGCTATGGCACAGGCGCGCGGCTCGAATACCTGCTGATCCCGATCATCTTCGGACTTGGTGCGCCGCTCGTCGCCCTGGTGGGGACGAACATCGGCGCCGGACAGAGCGCGCGCGCGTTGCGCATCGCTTTCATTGGCGGCGCCATGGCTTTCGTGATCACCGAGGCCATCGGCATTGCCGCGGCGCTCAGGCCGCAGCTCTGGATCACCCAGTTCAGCACCGACCCGCAAGTCGTCGAGACGGGAACGACTTACCTGCGCATGGTCGGTCCGGCGTACGGCTTTTTCGGCTTGGGCCTTGCGCTCTACTTTGCATCGCAAGGAGCGGGACGGTTGTTTTGGCCACTATCCGCTGGTTTCCTGCGCATGCTGATCGCACTCGGCGGCGGCTTTATTGCGCTTCGCCTCACCGGCTCGCTGCAATGGCTGTTCGTCGCGCTCGCGCTCGGCCTCGTCCTCTATGGCGGCGTCTTATGCGTGGCCATCGCGTCGGGCGCATGGTTTCGCGACTCGGGCACGGGCCTCTCTCGTAAGAGCACCACATCTTCAAGCGAGGCCGACGCGCCGTCGCGAAATTGGGTCCAACACCTTAACCGCACTTGACATTCGGTAAGCTCTAGCTTACGGTAAGTTATGGCTTACGGAGACGTGCTGGCGGCCCTGGCCGATCCGACGCGCCGACGCGTGTTCGAGCGCTTGCGGTCGGGGCCGCGACCGGTCGGGGCCATCGCCCGCGGCATGCCGGTCAGCCGGCCGGCCGTGTCGCAGCATCTCAAGGCGCTCAAGGAGGCGGGCCTTGTGGCTGACCGGCAGGAAGGAACACGGCGGGTCTACTTCATCGACCCGCACGGGCTCGGCGCGTTGCGCCGTTGGCTCGATCAGTTCTGGGACGAGGCGCTGGCCGCGTTCCAGGCGGAAGTGGAATTGGGCAAGAGCCAGCAAAAGGAAAAGGACAGATGACGACGACAGTGACCATCGCGCCCGTGCGCAAGAGCATTCGCGTCAATGCGAGCCAGGCGCACGCATTCGACGTGTTCACCGCGGGACTGGGGCGCTGGTGGCCGCTCGATCACGGCATCGGCAAGACGCCGCGGAAAGCGGCCGTCATGGAAACCAAAGTTGGCGGCCATTGGTACGAACTGGCCGAAGACCACACACGCACGAATGTCGGCAAGATCATCGTGTGGGAGCCGCCCAAGCGTTTCGTCATGACGTGGGACATCAATAGTCGCTGGCAGCCGGACACGACCGTCTCCTCGGAGGTGGAGGTGAGATTCATCGCCGACGGTGCGAACGCAACGCGGGTCGAGCTCGAACACCGCAAGTTCGAGCAGATGGGCGCGGAAGCGGGCGAGTCGATGCGCAAGGACGTCGACGGCGGCTGGCCCCGATTGCTGGAGACGTTCAAGCAGCGGGCTGAAGCTGTGTAACCGAATCTGGCGAGAGGACTCGTTCTAACCCGTTGAGACTGGCTCGCTAACGCGAGTTACGCCACCAAGCTAAGTCGAGGTTGTCATGAAGAACCATCTGATCGTTTCGCAAGATGAGTGGTTGGCTGCCCGGCTGCGACTCCTAGCCAAGGAGAAGGAGCTTACCCGGAAGCGCGACCAACTGAGCAAAGAGCGCCGCGCGCTGCCCTGGGTGAAGGTGGAGAAAGAGTACGTGTTCCATGGGCCGAACGGCCGCCAGACGCTTGCGCAGCTGTTCCAAGTCCGCAGCCAATTGCTGATCTATCATTTCATGTACGGTGCGGATTGGAACGAGGGCTGCAAGAGTTGCTCGTTCTGGGCCGACAGCTTCAATGGCATCACGCCGCATCTGAAACAGCGCGACGTCACCATGGTCGTGGTGTCGCGTGCGCCGTATTCGAAATTGAAGAACTTTCAGAAAACGATGGGCTGGAGCTTCGACTGGGTGTCGTCCGTGAGTACCGATTTCAATCACGACTTCAGCGTCTCATTCACGCCCGAGGAGATGAAGGGGACGGTCTTCTACAATTACGAACAGCGCAAGTTTCCCCAGAGCGAGGCCCCTGGGATCAGCGTGTTCTACAAGGACGACGCGGGGACGATCTTCCATACATACTCATGTTACAGCCGCGGACTCGATCCGGTGAACAGCGCTTATCAGCTGCTCGACCTGGTGCCCAAGGGTCGCGATGAAGCTGACCTGCCGCATCCGATGTCCTGGGTACGCCATCACGACAAATACGAGGAAGCAGGGCGAACGCCGGCGCAAGCCATGGCGCAGTGATCCGCTGACGGATCCCGCCCCACACGGCAAAGGGCGCCGAGTGCGCGGCGGGGTAATGTATCCAGTACGAATGAAAACGCTCTCAATCACGCAGCACAGGAGTGATCCATGACCGAGCTTTATGTCTTTCCGCCTAGCCCGCGTGCCTTCAAGGTGATGGCACTCGCCAACTATCTCGGCATCGAGCCCAACTTACACATGATCGATCTGATCAAAGGCGAGCAAAAGTCGCCGCAATACGCAGCGCTCAATCCCAACATGCGGATGCCGACGCTCAAGGATGGCGACTATGTGCTATGGGAATCGAATGCCATTCTGCAATACCTCGCGGCCAAGCGGCCGGAGAGCGGCCTGCTTCCGGCAGACGGAAAAGGCCGACTCGACGTCACACGCTGGCAGTTCTGGGATCTCGCGCATTGGGATCCGACCTGCGCCGTGTTCATTTTCGAAAACGTCGTAAAAGCCGTCGTGCTCAAGAGCGGCGAGCCCGATCCGGCAGCCATCGCCAAGGGCACCGAATCGTTCCATCGCGTTGCCCAGGTCCTCGACGGACAGCTCAAAGGAAAAAAGTTCGTGACCGGCGACACGCTGACGGTTGCAGACTTCTCGCTGGGCGCGCCGATGAACCTTGCCGAGATGGCGCGTTTCCCGCTCGAGCCGTACCGCGAGATCAAGCGCTGGTATGCGACCTTGCACGCGCTATCGGCCTGGCAAAAGACGCTCGCGCAATGCGCCCTGCCGGCTGCCGCCGCGGCTTGAGCTGAGGCGGACTTCTTTTCGGTCCTGCCCGATAAAAAAATGTCCGGTGCCGCCTCGCTCGAACGTCTAAGGTGCGATGCTTAAGAGCCGAGAGGACACACAATGAGCGAATTTACGTTTCTTTTTCGCGGCAGCGATCCAACCGCGCAATCTCCCGAGGAGATGCAGAAATCCATGCAGAAATGGCTCGCCTGGTTCAAGGAACTCGGCGAGAAGGGCCATATCAAGTATCCCGGACATCCGCTCGAGCGCACCGGCAAGGTCGTCACAGGCAAGCACAAGAGCGTCCACGACGGGCCCTATGCCGAGGCCAAGGACATCGTGAACGGCTTCACCTTGATCGAGGCGCGGGATCTTGCGCAGGCGGTCGAAATCTCGAAAGGCTGCCCTATCTTCGAGGCGGGAGGTTCCGTGGAAGTGCGCCCGATCCGCGTCCTGGGCATGTGATGGAGCCCAGCGATCACCTGTTCCGGCGTGAGGCGGGGCGCATGATCGCCACGCTCACCCGGGTGTTCGGCGTGCATAACCTCGCGCTGGCAGAGGACGTCGTGCAAGACGCCTTCTGCCGCGCGTTGGAGGTGTGGAAATTCCGCGGCGTGCCGGACAACCCCTCCGCATGGCTGCTAGCGGCTGCGAAAAATAGGGCGTTCGACATTCTGCGGCGTCAGCGCACCGCGCGAACTTTCGCGCCGGAGCTGGGACGACTGCTCGACAGCGAGTGGACGCTGGTCCCCGCCGTCGAAGAGCTCTTTACGGCGAACGCGATCAAAGACGATCTCCTGCGCATGATGTTCTCCTGCTGCCAAGCGCGCTTGGCCGAGGAGGCACAGGTCGCGCTCATTCTCAACATCCTGTGCGGCTTCAGCGTAAATGAAATCGCGAGCGCCTTCGTTAGCAGCCACGCGGCAATCGAAAAACGGATAACGCGCGCAAAAAAATTGCTCGCGGCGTCCAAGCGGCTGTTCGACGTTACTGCGCCGGCCGACTTCGCGGCGCGACTTCCGGCCGTTCACCGCGCACTCTATTTGCTGTTCAACGAGGGTTACCACGGCGCGTCCGCGGAAACCGCCGTCCGCGCCGAGCTCTGCCACGAGGCGATGCGGCTCGCAGCACTGCTGCTGGAGCATCCGCTTGGATCGACGCCCGCGACCTACGCGCTCTCCGCGCTGATGTGTTTCAACGCCGCGCGTCTGCCGGCCCGCGTCAACGCTGCAGGCAACTTAACTTCGCTTTTCGATCAGGACCGCTCGCTTTGGGATCGAAAGCTTGCGACGGACGGCATCCGACTGCTGGAACTCGCCGCCACTGGTAGGGAACTCACTGAGTATCACGTCGAGGCAGCGATCGCGTCGGTCCACGCGCGCGCTCCGCGCGCCGAGGACACGGACTGGACAGCGATCGTTTTATTGTACGACATGTTGATGTCCGTACGCCCTTCGCCGATCGTTGCACTTAATCGCGCCATTGCCGTCGCGCAGCACGAAGGTCCGGAGCGCGGGCTCGAAGCCATCGGTGCGATCGAGGACCGCGATCGCCTCACGGGCTATCCGTTTTACCCGGCGGCCCTTGGCGAGTTCGAGCTGCGCCGCGGGCGGCACGAGACGGCGCGCAAGCACTTCCACGCGGCGTTGGCGCTCGCCCGCAATCCAATGGAGCGGCAATTCCTCACACAGCGCATCGGCGCGTGCGAGCGAGGCGATCCGCGACAGCCGACCATTTTGGAACCGGCGGCTCGTTTGCAACGCGAAATCAGAACCTGAGAAATATGGCAGGCCCTTCGCGCCGGCCGCAAAGCCGGCCTGCTTCCAACCAATCGCAAAAAACTGTCCGGCACCACCTCCTTCAAACGTCTTGGAGGCAGGAGGACGGACCTCATGACAAACAAATCCTATGCCATAACTACGTCACTGATGCGCATCGGCTTACTGACGGCGCAGATCGCCGTGAGCCCGTCCGCCGCGGCTCAAACGATGCCGGCGAACGCCAGCCAGCAGCCCGCGCTTATGGGCCGGGAAACAGATCTCGCGCTCAGTGCCTGTCCGCCGCTCGTGAAGCGCAAGACGGCAGTCTATGCCATGGAAAACTCCGGCTATCTGAAACTACACAGCAGCGACAACGGCTCTTCGGCCATCGTTCAGCGCTCGCTCGCTAGGTCTGGACCAGGAGGAGTCGAGGAAAGTGGAACTACGGGTGCCGCCGGGTTCTAATCCGACGGCTCCGCGTCGGCGGTCGTATCCCTACCCCCCGACACGATCACCGACGGACGGGAGCCGCCAGGTTCTTTCCCGGCGGCTCCCTTTTTTTTACCAGCCACAACTTGTCCGAGCCTCAGCGCCAAAATGCTTTAGCGTCCTTCAGCTCGGCAAACGCCTCCGTTGCCGCAGCCATCGTGGTATCGAGCCGCGCATTCTCGCGTCCGGTCAGCAATCCCGCGGCAAAGGCATGCTTAGGGCTCATCCGCCGACGCTCTGCGCCAAGCGCGGTGATGACATGCTCGTGCACCGCGATGTCGTTGAGATCGCCGAGCGCATGCTGCAGCGCTTCAAGCGCCGACAGGAATTTCTGGCGCTGCTTTGAGGCACGCTTGCCCGCAAACAGGGTTGCGAAAAATTCGGTGGCGTACCGGAGTTTCTTGACTCGAATCCTGAGCTTGTGGCGGCTGGGGCCGTCAAGCTGGGCGAGCCTTTGTCCCTTCTTGCGGATCTTGCGCCGGTGACGGATCAATTGCTCGGCGGCAGAGGTTTCGATCGGGACAGCGCCCCGATCCTGGTCGAGTTCATCTTGGGGCGTCGTCCACCGCCCGACCTCCAGCCACGCCGCAGTCTCGAGTGTCAGCGCGCGAAAGCGGGCGGATGCCACGGCATTCTGCGCGCACGTGAGCGCCGCCTCGCGTTTTTCGGCGAGCTCCCGCGACAATGACGGCACCCCGTGCCAGCGTGCGTGCTGCTTCTTCGCGGCTGTGGCTACGCGTTTGGTGAGCACGTCGAGATCGCGCGCCGGCGCGAGCTCGCCCGCGAGCCATTTGAGCTCGCTCTTGATCGCCGCGCTTTGCGGATCCTGCAGGAGATCGCCAAACAGCGACATCGCCGTGCGCAGCCGGCGCAGGCCCACGCGCATCTGATGCACTCCTTCGGGATCACCCTTGATCAGTGCTGGCTTGTTACGGACGATCTGCTTGAGGCAGGCACGGCCGATGATCTTGAGCGCCTCACGTGTGCTGGTACCGGCGGCGAGATCGACCCGCACGGTCTTGACCGGCGCATCTTGTTCACCGTCCACGAGCTCGTAGCCGCGCTCCGATTTGCTCTCGAGCGCGAGCTGCGCCGGAAGCGCGCGAGTGAGCTCGCGCGCGACGTCGAACAGATCCGTCATCTGCCCGCGCTGAAGCTCGAGCTCGATCTCGCAGAGCGGCGCCGAGCGAGCTCCTGTACGGATCGTGCCCCGATCGAGCGTCAATGCGATTGCCCGCCCGTTGTTAGCGACGGGGTACACCGTCCGGTGCACGCGCGTTTCGAACAACGGCTTGAGCTGCCGCCGGAGTTTTCCCTTTGCCAACGGCTCGAGCGCGGTGCCTGCGGCGAGATCCAGGTCCGGCTGCGCGCCGGCGAGCCTGGCTTCCCATTCGTCGCGCTCGAACAAACGCGAATTCGGGCTCGCTTTAATCGTCTGGATATACTGGTCGCCTATGCGGCGCACGCGTAGCAGCAATCCTTTCTTGTGCAGCTTGCGCTTTGGGGTATCGAAATAGACGGAGACTTCGGTTCCCCGTTTGGGCGCCGCCCGCAGCCTGTGGATAAGTGGGATTTTCTTGAGCCGAGATAGACTTGTGCGTGCAAGTTCGAGCTTTATCTCGACTTCCTTTGGCGAGGTCATGACACAACGCGGGTCCGGGAATGTCGGAAGGCAAACATAAACGACCCTAGGCTGTCAAAGGTTCAAACGAGTGGCGGGCCAAGTTGCTCGAAGTTTGGGCACACGCCGCCGCCTCTCTCCGGTGGCGTTGGGGCGTGGTATTGAGTTTTGAGAATCCGATGACCACCGAAATCAGCCCGGTCGCGATGCGTCGCAAGGCGCGCGCGATCCTGCTCGGAGATCGCATCGATACATCCGGGCTCGAACAGACCGACGTCTTGGCGACGGCGCCGCTCACGTTCCGAGCAGGGAAAGAGGGCGTCGTCACCCTGTTTCGCTATGGTGTCGCGGTACTGTTCGATCTTTCGGTGCTGGAGGAGGACGAGGTGATCCGCGGCTTGCAAGCGCGCATCATCAGCCCAATCGCGCCGCGTGAGGACGAGACCGCAATCATCCAGATTTCGCTGGACAAGGACGAGCAGATCCTGCCCGGCGGTCCGATTCAGCTACGCGCGATCACCCCCGAGCATATGATCGTGATCGCGGACGCGCTCGCAAAAAGCGTCGTGCTGGCGCGCGACGAGCGCGAGGTCTCCTCGGTCATTGAGGTGATCGAGCCATTTGCGCGGCAGCTTGGGGAGAAAGGCCGCACGCCCGGAGGACGTACGGCGATCCTCAAATACATCGGCAACGCCCTGCTGGTGCAACACCGAGTGTCCGGCCGCGTCGCGGTCGCGGAAAAACCTGACGTGGTATGGGACCGCCCGGATCTCGAACGGCTCTCCGCGCGCCTGCAAGACGAGTACGAACTCAAGGAGCGCGCCGAGGCTTTGTCGCGCAAGCTCTCCGTCATTTCCGATACGGCAGAGATGCTGACGGATATGATCGACACCAGGCGCTCGCTGCGCCTCGAATTCATCATCGTGCTATTGATCCTGTTCGAGATTGTCATCACGGCTTATCAAATCGTGACGCGATGAGTTGCGCACGAGAAGGAGACCCCCTGCAGAGGGCCTCCACCATCTCCGCGCCGCGCAGCAGTGGCTGCGGATTCATGCGGCGGCCTCACTGCCGCCGACCGATTCGACGATGAAGCGGTACTTGTGCCCACGCGGGTCGGTTGCCCACCAGCAATCGCGCTCCTCGTCGCAGCCATAGTCACCCCAAAGCCGCGACGCGTCGAATTCGGCCATTGCCATTGCGTCTTCACGCAGCTCGAACAGCGGCTGTAGCGGGCGGCGTACGGCGATCTCGCCCCTATCGTCGAGTGTCAGGCGAACGATTTGAAACATGTGGCGATCCTCGCGCGTGGGTCCCTTTGCGGTACACGGCGTCCGTTGCGGCAGTTTGACAATTGTGGCACGAACGAGCAGGCCGATCCTGCGCCGCGACTCGCGGCTTCGTGGCAGCCGTCGAGGTCATGCACCGACTGTCATCGAAGCGTCATGCGGTCTGCGTTATCTGACAATCGTTAACAAAGCGCTTTGACAAGAAGTTCGAGTCGACGGCAATGACCGATCGGGAAAGATTTCCGGCTGCGCACGAATTTTCGCCGCCGCACGAGATTGACGAGATCGTCGACATGCTTCCTGAGGAGGTGACGCTTAACGTGCCCGATCAGATTCTATCACGGTGGTTCCCGCCCGGGCCCGCTAACGGTGTTATGGAAGGGTCCGCACTCGAGCGGGCGCAAAATTACGCACACAGCTGTAGATGCAAGTTCCGATATCGCCCTGCTACCCATGAGGGAATCTTCTAGAGGTGAATGATTGAGAAACGCGGAAAATGTTGCGGGTGAACAGGCGCGCAGTTCTGTGACGGCTGACGCGCGGGCTGGAACTAAGTGCGAGCGGATGGCGCGCCACGCGACCAGCGCTCCATCCGCGGCACGATCCGCGTCGACCATAGGTTTTGGTCCTCGACGTCCTTGAGAGTGACCGTCATCACCTCGCTTGCGCCGTCGATCTCCACCTCCCCGAAGAATTGCAGCCCGAAGCACGGCGCAAGATCATCGCCTTGTTCGCTGCTGCATCCTTTTTGGAACACCGCGCGTGGGCCAAAAGTGTTGTCGAGCGGTTGCGGCCGCCAGGTGCCGGCATGGATCGGACCGGAAACGAATTCCCAGAACGGCTCGAAGTCCTGGAACACCGCCGCGTTGGGATCGTAATAGTGAGCGGCGGTGTAGTGCATATCGGCGGTCAGCCAGACGGTGTTACGGATGCCTGCATGCTTGATGAAGGCGAGAAGGTCGGCAATCTCGATTTCCCGGCCGCGCGGTGGGCCGTCTCCTTGTGCCACCGCATCAGCGCTCACAATGCCAATCGGCAGGTCGGCGGCGATAATCTTCCAAGTCGCCCTCGAATTCATCAGCTCGCGCTTGAGCCATGACACCTGCGCCGATCCGAGGATCGGACTCGCCGCGCCATCCTTGCGCAGCGCGGTGCGGTAGGAGCGCATGTCCAGCGGGAAAACATCGACAAGCGGGCCGTACGGGATCTTGCGATAGATCGCGTGCGTTCGCAGCGGCATGAACTCGTGAAAAGCGCGGTTTCCGCGTGCCGCAAGCGCGGCGATGTCGTTCCCTTCTCGCCGTCCAAGCACCTCGCCCGGGCACCAGTCGTTGGTGACCTCGTGATCGTCCCATTGCGCGACGATCGGCACCTCGGCATTTAAGGCCCGCACATTTTTGTCGAGCAGATTGTATTTGTAATTGCCGCGAAAGTCGGCGAGCGTCCGCGCAACCTTCGACTTCTCCTCGGTGATGATGTTCCTCCACACCTCTCCGTTCGCAAGCTTGCGCTCCGCCGGGACGGGACAATCGGCGTAGATGTGGTCTCCGCAATGGATGAAGAAATCGGGCTGCCCTTTCAGCATGGTCGTATAGGTGCGCATGCCGCCGCGGGATTCATCGATGCCCCAGCCTCCGCCGGCGGTGTCACCTGACCAGACGAAGGATACGCTGCGCCCTTTCCGCGGCGCGGTGCGAAAGTGCCCGATCTGCGGCTCGCTGAGGATTGGAAATGAAAGATCCTCGAAGCGGACGCGGTAGAATACATCCTGTCCGGGAGGCAACCCTTCGATCAGCGCCTTGGCGGTGAAATCCGCCTGCGGCAGGGCATCGACGGAAGCAGCGCTCACAACGTTTATGAAGCTGTCGCTTGTCGCGACCTCGACCAGCATGCGCGCGGGCCGATCCGTGCGCGCCCAGACCACGCCGGAATCGATCGACACGTCGCCCGACTGGACGCCGTGCGTGATGAGCGGGCGATCAGCCGCCCGGCTGAGATAGGGTTTTGCGACGCCACCGACGGCAGCGATCGCCGAAGCCGCAGTCGTCAAGAACCGGCGCCGCGTGAGCGACGCGGCGCTGCCGCGCGTGATGACGGCCATTGGGCCTCCGCCGTCGAATCAACGCGGCGGAAGCTGCCCGCGTCGTCTGACAGAGACCCGACGCCTTTGCGACGGCTGTGTGAATCACAAAACCGTCACGGATCGCCTGCTTGCCAGAACGCGCAAACCCGGTGCACGGCAGCCGTCACGCGAGAGTCATCGACTCGGCTTATCTGGGGGCGGATGTCGATGCCGGTTCTTGCCGCATGCGCCTTTGGCGCTATCGCCGCTGTTCTACACATGGCGAGCATTGCGACCGTCATTCACCGCATCCGCCGCTCCGACATAAAACCGACCGAAGCGGAAAGGGCCGAAGGCATTTCGATCGTTCGCCCAGTCTGCGGCCTGGAGAATTTCAGTGAAGAGACGTTGTCGTCGGCGTTCCTTCTTGACTATCCGAACTATGAGATTTTGTTCTGTGTGGCTCAGCCCGCGGATCCCGTCCTGCCCCTCGTGCGACGCTTGATTGAGCTCAATCCGGATGTACCGGCACGACTGCTGATCGGAAACGAACGCGTCAGCGCCAATCCCAAGCTTAATAATGTCGTCAAGGGATGGCTTGCAGCCTCCCATCCCTGGATCGTCATGGCCGACAGCAATGTGTTGATGCCGCCCGACTATATGCGCCGCATGCTCACAACCTGGCGCGCGGATACAGGCCTCGTGTCATCCCCCGCCGTCGGTTGCGCGCCGGCCAACATCTGGGCGGAGCTCGAATGTGCATTCCTCAATACCTATCAGGTGCGCTGGCAGTGTTTTGCCGACAGCATCGGCATGGGCTTTGCGCAGGGCAAGACGATGCTGTTTTGCCGGGGCCTGCTCGAGCGAGTGGGCGGCATTCGCGAAGACGCCGCAGCCACCAAGCTCGTTCGAAAGAACGATTTACGCGTGCGCGTGGTCGATCGGCCATTCTCGCAGCCACTCGGCCACCGTACCGCTGCGGAGGTTTGGCGGCGACAATTGCGCTGGGCGCGGCTTCGCCGCGACACGTTCAGATTTTACTTCGTCCCAGAAATCGCGGCAGGGGGCATTCCCCCGCTCGCGGCCTGCTCAATTGTCGTGGCTTCGACGGATTGGCCGGTGGCGGGCGCGCTGACAGCCTTCGGCGCAATCTGGTATAGCGCCGAGGCCGCTCTCGCTTATGCAGCGGGCTGGCATCTCACTTGGCGATCACCGTTCTTGTGGATGCTGCGCGATGCTTTGCTCCCGATCCTGTGGTCAGCGAGCTGGCTCGGGAACGGCTTTGTGTGGCGCGACCGTCCGATGCGCGTCCTCAGCCGCAGCTCGGCCCCGTAACTCTCATTTAACGGTAAGGGCCGTAGCCGCCGCACGCCTTCGGCCGGAACGGGGTTGACCCCGCTCGGCCGGACCGTCATTGCACTTGTCCATGAGCAAGCTTCCGAATTTCATTCTGTTCATTACTGACCAGCAGCGCGCCGATTTCCTCGGCTGCTATGGACATCCGGTGCTGCGCACGCCGCATATCGATTCGATCGCGGCAAAGGGCACGCGGTTTAGTCGGTTCTACGTGGCAAGCCCGGTATGCATGCCCAACCGCGCGAGCTTGATGACGGGCCGGATGCCATCGGTGCACGGCGTGCGCAGCAACGGCATCCCGCTGTCGATGCAGGCAGT
>Ga0126378_10000147_pt1 | contig 51995 bp, 50 predicted proteins | sample PanSoiMetPlot_23_FD_92587 | JGI IMG/M metagenome (GOLD analysis project Ga0126378, IMG submission 92587) | Tropical forest soil microbial communities from Panama - MetaG Plot_23 | ecosystem: Environmental > Terrestrial > Soil > Tropical forest > Bulk soil | place: Panama | collected 2016-02-17 | reverse complement strand
GCGTCCCGGTTCTTTCGCTGTGCACCCGTCGGCTACACACCCACCCACACGGACGGCGTCTTCGACGCCGTCGAACTGCGTACCGACGGCTGGGGCATCCAGCCGCTGCGCGTGGAAGTCGCCAGGTCAAGCTGGTTCGGGGACAAAGTGCGGTTCCCACAAGGCAGCGTCGTGCTGGACAGCGCGTTCCTGATGGGCAACCTGGCTACCACCTGGCAGCCCAGGCTGAAGCTTTCCGCGACCGCGACGGACCGATGAGGGGCCGCATTGACGGCTTCGATCTGCCCAGGCCGGGTGTGTTCACCGAACTGCACCAACGTGCACGATGGGCATCAAACGCCGGAGGGAAGCGGACCCAATGTGCATATGCCGGTGATCCGGAGGGCGGAGGTGGACGACGCGCGAGTCGTGGCGGCGATTTATGTCGAGTCCTGGAATCGGGGCTTCTTCCGGCTGATGCGGTCACGCTCCCTGACCGACACGATGGTCTCGCGATGGGAGCAAGGCCAGAGCAGGCAACCCCAGAGGCGCGACTCCGTCGCGCTCACCGGCAGTACGACTTGCGGCGACAAGCGCCCTAGCGGTGATCAGTAGCTCAGCTGCTCATCCCAGTCGGTCGGGCGCCCCTCGGGGGTGAGGTCGAACAGGTTCCATAGCGGCTCCAGAGTGCCGACGTGGCGTGGATCCTGTCCGGGCTCGGTTGGCGCGTAAAAGAGCTCGGATCCCCAGAAGTGGCGGATCGTCTCGCCCTCGCGATGGAACACGTTCAGCATCGGCCTCTGGGCTCCGTCACCGGTTTCGCCGTGGTAGTCGCGGTTGTAGGTGTTGGCGGCCGAGGACAGGAGCCGCAGCCGTCGCCAGCCGCGCTCATCGGCGAAGGTCAGAAGCCGCGGGAGCGATGTCTTCGCAACGATTACGAGGTTCACGTGCTGGCCGGCGTGCTCGGCGGCGCCGTCGAGCTGATCAAGGAGCGCTGTGCATGAGGGGCACGGGCCCTCCTCTAGCTTCAGGAGCGCCGTCTGACCAGCGCTGGGCCCCGGCCGCTGGTCGCCAGGGTCGCGCGGGAACATGAAGTTGTAGGCGACGAGGCTGTCTTTGCCGGGCGCAAACAGCTCCGACATCCTTACATCGCTCGGGGTGCCGTCCGCTCCTGCCCCCTGGAAGATGTAGTCCTGGGGGACGACTCCGCCCGGAGGCAGCTCGCGCCTTGCCACAGCAACCGCCTCCATCGCACGGCGCAGCTCGATCTCCCGATCGAGCAAGCGGCCGCGCGCTGCCCGGTACGCCGCTGACTCTCCTGGAAACGTAGTGCTCATGCTGTCCTCACATATCGCTCACCTATACGACGGCTGGCGGGTCAAGCTCGGACAGAGCGAAGGTGGCCCGACGCGACGAGGACGAAACCGACCAATGTGATTACTCCGAAATACAGGACGAGCTGCAGCTGGGTCCCCGTCACCTGTGGTAACAGCGGCAGAAAGACATTGCCGGCGTTGAATGAGGAGTGCAGGAAGGCAACCATGAGCAGGCTGCCGCCCGTGCCGTTGAAGACCCACGTGAACAGCATCGAGCCCGATAAGGTGGCCGCGAAAAACAGCGGGAAGGAGATACCGATCTGGACAGCCTGGGGGTTGAAGAAAAGCGGCAAGTGCCACAGGGCCCAGAGTGCCCCAACCGCGAGGCTCGCATAGACTGCGCCCGCACGATCCTGTAGTCGGGGAAGTGCGAAGCCGCGCCACCCTACCTCCTCAGGGATGCTGGTGACCATCGAGTAGAGCAGGAAAGGCGGGACCAGGAGCCACGGGCTGAGGGTGCGCGGGAACTGTGGCAGGGCACTCCGGATGAAGTTATCGCTGAAGTCCGGCCCGTGAGCGGTAGCCAGGGATGTAAGGCCTATGGCGACCAGCGCCAGCGCTGGGAATCCCAGCAGGACGGCCACCCACCACCAGAGCCCGACGCGCCACCACAGGAGCCGCCGCAGCAGCCGTCCTGCTTCAGCAATCCCTCCCTCCCCAACCGACACGATGAGTGCAGCCAGCATCGGCGCCAGTGGCGAAAGGAAGGCAACGATTCCCGGAAGCTGAAGATGGAGCAAGCCACGGGAAGCGGCGGCCAGTGGGAGCTCGATGAGCCACGAGATCGCGAAGGCCAATAGATAGAAAACCGCGACCGACCGAAGCCAGCCAGCATTGTTCGAGGGCACGGCTGACGCTCTCACACAGCCTACCTGCTGACGCACGTTTGTGTTGCGCTGGCTTGCGCGGCCCAGACCTCGCGTCGGCCTTACGACACTCGGGGTGCGACCGGGGCTCGCCAGCCCGGCGACCCGAAGCTGCGTGAGGAAGCGCCGGAAGGTGCAAGGCTGCGACGGCGACCTGACGGACCCGGCCTTGAGCAGCCGCGGCTGGGGCCACCGCCGGCGCTGCGGGTGCGCCCAGAAAGTGCTGGCCAAGGACGGCCACTGGTACGCGGCCTGGGTACCCAGCTTTGGCAACTGCGCCGACGCCGACCGCTGGATGGCCGAGTGGGCCGGCGAGCAGCAACGGCAGGCGAGACCGCGAGCGACTGCTGAATCGTTGGGCGATCCCCGACGCTGAGCAATCCGTCATCCTGTCGACGGCCGCATTTGGACAGCGACATAGAGCCGGCCGGCCCCAGCGAGCTCGCGACTCGCGGACAAAGCGTGCGAATTCGCGGATCATATGCGCAGGAGTAGGTAGGGAGGATCGTGAGCCGATACGCCAGCCGCCGGTTGCTCCAGGCGCTGCCGCTGCTGCTTGGGATCAGTGTCGCCTCCTTCCTGATCATCAACGCCGTGCCAGGCGGCCCACTCTCCGCCTACGAGAACGCTCCGAGCATCACCCCGCTCGACCTCCAGCGCCTCGAGCACCAGTTGGGGTTGGACCAACCGCTCTACGTCAGGTACGTCACCTGGCTGACCCACTTCCTGACCGGAGACTGGGGCTACTCGTACGCAACACAGCAGCCCGTGCTGGCGATGATCGCCGAGCGGCTGCCCAACACCCTCTACCTGATGGGCACGGTCTACGTGGTCACCCTTCTGCTGGCTGTGCCTGTCGGCGTGCTTACCGCCATTCGTCAGTACTCCTGGTTCGACCACCTCTTCACCGGGCTCAGCTTTGCCGGCCTGTCCATGCCGACGTTCTGGCTCGGTCTGCTGCTGATCATCGTCCTCGGTCTCACGCTGCGTCTCTTCCCACTCGGCGGTATGGCGACGCCGGGAGCCGACTTCGACCTGGTCGACCGCCTCTGGCACCTGGTCCTACCCGTGACGACCCTCAGCTTCGTCGGCATCGCCCACTACTCCCGCTATCTGCGTGCCAGCATGCTGGAGACCCTCCACCAGGACTACATTCGCACCGCCAGGGCCAAAGGCCTTTCCCACCGCTCGGCCGTGTTCCGCCACGCGCTCAAAAACGCGGCGCTTCCGCTGGTCACCATCGCCGCCCTCGATCTGCCGGAGCTGTTCGTCGGAGCCCTCGTGACGGAGCAGATCTTCGGCTGGCCAGGAATGGGTCGCCTCTTCTGGGACTCCGCCACGCGCTCCGACTACCCGGTGCTCATGGGAATCCTGGCTGTTTCTGCAGCGCTGATCGTGCTTGCCAACCTGGCGGCGGACCTCGCATATGGCTACCTGGACCCGCGCATCCGCTACTCCTGAGGCGGCACTCGCCGACCTCGGGCTGCCCGACCATGCCGGTCCCTGGCGGCTGGCACTCGAACGCTTCCTTGCTCACCGGCTGGCGGTGGCCAGCCTGGCGGCTCTCCTGCTGCTGGTGGTCCTGGTCCTGTTCGGACCCACCCTTTCGCCCTACAACCCCGAGCACACCAACCTGAACCTGCGCTACGAGCCGCCCTCCCCAACCCACCTCATGGGCACCGACAGCCTGGGCCGCGATCTCCTGACCCGGATCATGTTCGGGGGTAGGGTTTCGATGACGATCGGGGTACTGGCGATGACCGTCGCGATCACGTTGGGGGTAGTGCTGGGCGGCCTGGCCGGCTTCTACGGCGGCGTGGCCGACGCCCTGCTGATGCGCTTTGTCGACATGATGCTCTCGTTCCCACGCCTGTTCCTGCTGATCCTCTTCTCGGTGTTCTTCGGCGGGCACTTCCTGACAGTTGTGCTCCTGCTTGGGGCGCTCTCCTGGATGGGTGTGTCGAGGATCATTCGGGCGAGCTTTCTCTCGCTGAAGGAGCGCCAGTTCGTGGAGGCGGCAAAGGCGCTGGCGGTGCCGAACCGGGTGATCATGACGCGGCACCTGCTACCCAACGCGCTGGCGCCCATCATCGTGGCGGCGACGCTGGGCATCGCGACTGCGATCATCGCCGAGAGCACGCTTTCGTTCCTCGGCCTCGGCATCCAGCCGCCCACCCCGAGCTGGGGGAACATGCTGAAGGACGCCCAGACGGACATGTCAATAGCACCCTGGACGGCGGTCTTTCCAGGTCTCGCGATCTTTGTGACCGTCGTCGCAATCAACTTCATCGGTGACGGCCTGCGAGACGCCCTCGACCCGCAGCACGTCATCCGTTCGGCGCGACGTTAGGGAGGAAAATCGATGTCAAGAGCTCGCAGTCTGGTCATCGCCATGGCGGCGGTGGTGGGCCTCGGCGGGTGCGGCGCCGGGGGCGGCGGCGCTCCGACGGCACAGGCGCCCGTAAAGGGGGGAACGATGACCGTCGCCGTGTGGCAGGAGCCGAACACGCTCTATCCGTATTACGCCACGCAGACGGTCGCCCAGCTGGTTTTCGAAATCTCACTGGAAGGTCTGGTTCAGGTTCTGCCCGACGGCACCTACAACGCTGTTCTAGCCAGGGAGGTTCCCACCACGGGGAACGGCGGTGTCAAGCTCTTGCCAGACGGCAAGCGGATGGACGTCACCTACCGCCTGAAGCCCGGTCTGAAGTGGGCCGACGGCCAGCCGGTGACCAGCGACGACGTCAGGTTCACGTGGCAGGCGATCATGAAGGACCCCAAGGTCACCAGCCGTGAAGGGTATGACCAGATCGAAAGCGTGGACACGCCTGACTCGCTGACGGTGGTGCTGCACTACGGATCGATCTACGCGGCCTATGCCAGCCGGTTCTCGACGTCAGCCGGCAGCCCGATCCTGCCCAGGCACGTCCTCGAAAAGGAGGCCGACATCTCCAAGAGCGACTTCGTCCGTACGCCCTTTGGAACCGGCCCGTTCAAGATCACGGAGTTCAAGTCGGCTGACCACATCACCGCCGAGCGCAACCCCAACTACCGCGAGGCAGGAAAGCCCTACCTCGACCGCCTCATCTTCCGAAGCGTCCCCTCCCGTGAGGTTGCTCTGGCGCAGCTCAAGGCGGGCGAGGTCGACGGGATGTGGAACCTGCTCGAGGCGCAGCTGCCTGACGTCGAAAAGCAGACCGACATCAAGGTCCGCGCCGTAACCTCGCCGAGCGTCGAGCGGCTGGAGTTCAACCTGGCGAAGCCGGCCAACCCCGCAGACCCGAACGTCGCGCACCCTGTTCTAGGGGACATCAACGTTCGCCACGCGCTGGTGCTGGCCACGCCCAAGAAACAGCTCGTCGACAAGCTTCTCTTCGGCAAGGCCACAGTTGCCCAGTCGACGCTCTCGATCGGGTGGGCCGCGCCCAAGGACGTGCATCAGGACGACTACAACCCGACCAAGGCAAAGCAGCTCCTTGACCAGGCGGGCTGGGTGCCTGGCTCTGACGGCATCAGGGTCAAGAACGGTGTGCGCGCCAGCATCAAGATCACGACCACCACAGGCGACAAGATCCGCGAAGAGATCGAGCAGGTCCTGATCGACGAGTGGAGGCAGATCGGCGTCGCGCTCGAGGTAAGCAACCTCCCGTCCAGCGTGCTGTTCGGGTCCTGGAGCGCGAACTCCCCTCGCAAGAAGGGCAACTTCGACGTCAACATGTACGCCTCCTCCCCGGACATCGATCCGCAAGCAACGGTCGCACAGCGCTTCGGCTGCGACAACATTCCACGGCCCGAAAACAACGGGCTCGGATTCAACTACTACCGCTACTGCGATTCGCAGACTGATCAGCTCATCAAGCAGGCCGGCTCGATCCTCGACCAAGACAAGCGCAAGCAGCTCTACTCGACGATTTTGAAGCGCGTCAACGATGCGCAAATATCGGTCTGGCTGTACAACCGCTCCAGCATCGACGCTTATCGCGCCACCGTCGGCGGTTATAAGGACAACGGCTGGGACAACCTCACCTGGAACTCACAGGACTGGTTCGTGAGCAAGAAGTAGACCCGACGGGACCCCAGCAGCGTCGGTCGCTTGACCGACGCTGCGTCGGTGCCCGATCGGCAGTGGCTGCTAACGCAGCGAGGACGGGTCGTCCTTGCCGGGTTCCCATGGGCGAGCCCGTGGCAACCAGGCCCGCACAGCCCGCTCGTATTCGTCGTACTCCGCGCCGAAGCGCCTGCGAAGGGTGGGCTCCTCGTACCAGCGAACGAAGGCTCCCATCGTGACGCCCACTACCGCCGCATACACGAGCAGACCAATCTGGCCCAGTGCCAGCGCCTGCCCCACGATCGCCGCCACGACCGCCAGGTACATGGGATTGCGGACGTATCGATAGAGCCCGCCGACGACAAGCCGGTCGGTCGGGGCAACGGGCGCGGGAGTACCGGCGCCCTCCACGACGAATTGCACGAACGCGTAAACCAGCACGCCCACGCCTGCGGCGAGTATCGCGGCACCGGCTACCCGCAGCCCCGCCCAGTACGGGGCCGGCTGCAGCACCCGCCAGCCGGTCAGCCACCAGGGGAGCACGCCCGCAACGACGCCCGGTGCCAGAACAAAGAACGCCGCGCTGCCTGCCGCGGCCACTCCCCTGTGCACGCAGTCAGTCTCCCAGATCCTTCCGGCCTCTGGGCCGCGCCCAGGCGTCACGCTGCGGCCTCGGACTCGCGCGCGAAGGCAGCGATCAGGCCGGCCAGCCGCTCGGGCTGGTCCTCCGGCGAGAAGGTGTAGGCGTCTTCGATCCATTCCAGCCTGGCGTTGGGAAGCGCCGCCGTCAGCGCTTCGCCGTCACGGCTGGGGAAGAATGCGTCGTCGCGGGACCAGGCGATCAGCGCCGGCCGGTCGAAGCCGCCCAACCGCTCGGCCCTCAGGGTGTGCACCACGTTCAGGCCGAGCAGGACGCGACGGAGGTCGTCCCGGACCGCGGCCGACTGCAGAGCCGGCAGCACATATGAGTCTGACGCCTGAGCGTCGAGCGGGCGTTTTGCCAGCCGCCCGAAAGCCTGGGGCAGCTGACGGGCCGGGCGCAGGCCGAGCGGCGTCAGCAGCGCCTTGAGCCCGCCCCGCCGCCGTGCTGCCTCCACAAGGACGCGGAACTCCGGGGGCGGAAAGTTCTCCCGGTAGTCGCAGGACGTGAGAACGAGCCGGCCGACGCGCTCCGGCCGCTCGGTGACGGCGATCTGGCAGAGTGCACCGCCGGTGTCGTTGCCCACCAGGGTGACGCCATCCTGGCCCAACACCTCGATGGCGTCGAGTACCAGGCGGGCGAAGGGGGTGCCAGCGGCACGGGTTTCCCGGGCCGATGGCCTTGAGGGGGGACTCCCCCCTCAGAGCAGGGCGGGTGGGCGCAGGTCGCTCGCAGGCCCCATCGCCAGCTCGTGGGAGCCCAGTGGCAGGTCGAGCGCCACGCAGTGGAATGCCGGCGCCAGCCGGCTCACGAGCTTCCGCCACAGGTTCGCGTTGACCAGCAGTCCATGCACGAACACAGCGGGCGGCCCCTCACCGGCCTCGAAGCAGCGAAGCCTGCCGCCGGGGAGGTCGAGCACAGCCGGCGTGCCCAGGGCCGGCGAGCGCCACTTCGTCTGTTCCTTGGATTTCACGTGGAGCCTCCTTACATACAAGCAGTCTGTATCCGAGCCTCTAGCTTAACATACTGACTGCATGTATCGGCCAACGCCTGACCAACCCGGCCACGGCGGCCGGAAGGCCGCGCAGTCTGAGGCCACGCGGGCCCGGCTCGTGGCTGTCGCAACCCGGCTTTTCGCGGAGCGGGGATATGCCGCTGTCGGGACTGAGGAGATCGTCCGACAGGCGGGCGTTACCCGGGGCGCCCTCTACCACCACTTCGCAGACAAGCGGGAGCTGTTCCGGGCGGTTCACGAAGGAGTGGAGCGGGCCCTGGTGGAGAGGATCGCGGCCGGGGTGACGGGCGTCGCCGGCCCCTGGGAGGTGATGATCGCCGGCATGCGAGCCTACCTGGACGCCTGCACGGAGCCGACGGTCATGCAGATCGCCCTGATCGACGCTCCATCGGTCCTGGGGTGGGAGGAGTGGCGGGAGATCGACGCCAGCTACGGCCTGGGACTGGTCACGACCGCACTGAGAGCCGCCATGGACGCCGGCGTCCTGCGCCGGCACGCTGTGGAGCCGCTCGCCCAGCTGCTCCTCGCAGCCATGGCAGAGGCCGGCCTTATGGTCGCGACCGCGCCGGACCCCGACGCTGCACGGGAACAGGTCGAGGCGGCGCTGCTGGCGCTCCTGGAAGGCCTGCGGGCATGACCCCTCACTGGCCGCTCATCCTGGCGGGTCGCGAGACTCGGAGCTGAATCGGCGCGTGCAGCGCCTGCGTGCTCACGAGGTGTGCGCAGCGTTCGGGCTGGGCCGGCCGCTTTCACTCGGCCGCGGCGTCACGGGGGCTTCACCCACAGAACCTGGCGGCTGCAAGCCAAGGGCGGCACCTACGCCGTCAAGTTGCTCCACCAGCACTGGCGTGAGCCTGAGCGGCGCCGGGAGTACGAGGGCACCTTCGAGCTCGAGCGCCGAGCAGTCACAGCCGGCCTGCCCGCCGCAGAGCCGGTCATCGCACCGGACGGTAGCTGGCTGGTGGACCTGAGCCAGGGGCCGGTTCGGGTGCACCGATGGGTCGACGGCGTCCGGCTGCGGGACTCCCAGGTCGGCATCGACGAAGCGCGCCGGCTCGGCGGTGTGCTGGCCGCCATTCACGGGCTCGACATCCGTCGTGAAGTCGCCGCCGCAGCGCTGCTGCCCCTGTGGACCCCGAGCAGCTGGAATAGGTATGCGCTCGAGCTTCCAGAGCTGAGGGGTCTGCGTCCGACTATGGAGCGGCTCCGCGATGTGGTCGCCGCCGGCCGGTCGCTCGTGGGGCAGCCGGTTCTGTCCCACGGTGACCTGAACGTGAAGAACTTGCTGCGGTGGCCCGACGGGGGGCTGGTTCTGCTCGATTGGGACTCGGCCGAACCTGCAGACACAGCGATGGACGCCGCCGGTGCAGCGGCAGGGCTTGGGGGCCTCGGGGGGAGCGCGCCTCGACCGGCGGTCGTGCGCGCTTTCGTGCGCGGGTACCGCGACGGCGGCGGTGAGCTCGCCAAGGCCGACTACCGCGTGTTCGCCGGCTTGCTGAACGGCCTCCACGGCTGGCTCTACGCCCTCTACCGGCGGGCCGTGTCGGCACCGACGGCAGCAGAGCGCGCGCGGAGCCGGCGCCTGGCAGGTCAGCTAGCGCGCCGGCTGCCCTTCATCCTTGATTCGCTGGACAGCTGGGCCCTGCTCCTTGTCTGATCGAGCCGCGGCTTGGCGTGCCAACCGCGAACGCACGCGTCACCACGTCACCGGGAGCTCGGCCAGGCCGCCGGTCAGGAGATCGGCGCGCGTCCGAAGCTGCTCGATCGGGACCGCCAGGCGCAGCCTCGGAAAGCGAGGGATGAGCCTTTCGAACACAGCCTGCAGCTCGATGCGAGCGAGCGGCGCGCCGATGCAGAACCGCGGACCATAGCCGAACGCGAGGTGGGCGTTGGGCTGACGAGCGACGTCGAAGCGGCCGGGGTCGTGGAAGGCGCGCTCGTCGTGGTTGGCGGCACCGATGTCCAGCAGCACGGCCTCGCCGGCCCGCAGGGTCACCCCACCGATCTCGATGTCCTCTCGTGGATAGCGCGGCAGGCCGCCGCCGCCGGTGGCCGAGGCCCGCAGGATCTCCTCAACCGCGCTCGTCAGCAGGGACCGGTCGCGCAGGAGGGCCACCCGCTGGTCGGGGTTGGTGAGCAGCAACAGGGTGCCCAGGTCGATGCGGACAACTGTGGTCTCGTGACCAGCAAACAGCAGCACGGCCGCCAGGAAGGCGATGTGGTCGTTCGCGATGGTGCCTCCTTCCGCCGCACAGAGGCCGGAGATGACGTCATCGCCAGGATGCGCACGTTTGCGAGTCACCAGCTCGCCCATGTACCCGATGAGGCTGGTCAATGCGGCGTCCGCCCGCTGCCGGTCATGCAGGTCGGCCATGCCCTGCGACCAGGCCCGGAACTGGCTGCGATCTTCATATGGCACACCGAGCAGCTCGCAGATGACCAGCACCGGGAGAGGGAAAGACAGGGCCTCGTGCAGGTCGACTGGGGGTCTCATGGCCGCCAGTGCATCCAGCAGCTCGTCGACGAGCGCCTCCACCCGGGGCCGCAGCGCCTCCATTCGCCTGGCCGAGAAGTACGGGGTGAGCAGGGCGCGCATCTGCGTGTGGTCGGCGTCTTCGGTCTCGTAGTTCTCGGCCGGACCGCCGAACAGTATTGAGTCGCTGATCCGGGGGGCGTGCTCGGGGTCCGGATGCGACCGGCCCAATCGACCGTCTCCCAGGAGCTGCTTCAGCTCGGCGTATCGGCCGACATGCCAGGCCTCGTCGCCGGTCGGCGTGCGCACCCGCGTGATCGGACGCTCGGCTTGCAGCCTGCGCAGAAGCGGCGGGACGGCCAGGACGTCTGGCTGCTCGAACGGTAGTGCGGGCAGGGGGCGCGATGCGGTCATAGCCTCGTCTCCAATTGGTCTATCTAGCTATGTACACGCTATCATAAACAAATTGGAGTGTACAATCTATCCCTCGTGGCGACGGTGCAGGCCAGCAGCCAACCTGCCAGCGGACGGGCACCCGCGGCACCCGCCCGAAGGCTGCGTCGTGCCGAGCGCCGCGAGCAAATTCTCGCTGCCGCCACCCAGGCTTTCGCCCGGACGGGGTTCGCTGCCACCAGCCTGGACAACATCGCAGCTGAAGCCGGAATCAGCCGGGTCATCCTCTACCGGCACTTCGAGTCGAAAACCGACCTGTATCGCGCGGTGCTCGATCGAGCCTGTGAGCGGCTGGTCGCGGCCGTCGGCGAAGGGCGGTACACGCCGGCCAGCCTGGACGCGCTCGTAGAGGCTGCCGCCGCCGACCCGGCCGGCTTCCGGCTCCTTTTCCAGCACGCCGCCAGGGAGCCAGAGTTCCGCGAGGAGATGGATCAGTTCCGCGCCAGCATGGTGGAGATCGCCCACCGGCAGCTCGCTGATACGATCCCCGATGGACCCTGGGCGAGCTGGGCAGCGCATCTCGCTCCCACGGTGGCCGTCGAAGCGGTGATTGCTTGGCTCGACGTCGGTCAACCTGACCGAGACCAGGCGCCCGCAAAGATCCGCCGGGCCCTGGCAGGCTTCATTCCGATTGCCGGACCTGGCCCACAGCCGTAGCGCAAGTGAGCCAAGCGTAGGGAGATTGCCCTATCCTGCGCGCCCGCAAGGACCTTCTGCCGGCAGTTGGTCCAATCGGTCTGAGCCACGCCGGCCAAGGTGCGAGAATCGGAGGGCGGATGCCCTCCACTTCGCCACGCCCGTTCACCATCGCCGTGCCGGAGCACGTGCTCGACGATCTGCGTGAGCGTCTCCGCCGCACGCGCTTTCCGGGCCCCATCGCCGGCGGTGGCTGGGACTACGGCACAGATCTGGGCTACATGCGTGACCTGGTCAAGTACTGGACGGACCATTACGACTGGCGTCTGGCGGAGACGGCCCTTAACGGGATGGCGCAGTTCCTGGCCACGGTGGACGGGCTCGACCTGCACTTCGTCCACGTGAAAGGCAAGGGTCCACGGCCGCTGCCACTGCTGTTCAGCCACGGCTGGCCCGGCTCGTTCTGGGAGGTGCACCGGATTCTCGGGCCGCTGACCGACCCGGCGGCCTACGGCGGCGATCCAGCCGATGCCTTCGACGTGGTCGCCCCCAGCCTGCCCGGTTATGGCTTCTCAGAGGACCCGGCCCGACGCGGCATGGGTCCCCGGGCCATCGCCAGCGTGTTTGCAGCCCTGATGACCGACGTGCTGGGCTATTCGCGCTTCGGTGCTCAGGGCGGCGACTGGGGAGCGGCCATCACGAGCTGGCTCGGTCACGAGCATGGCGGCGCGGTCGTTGGCATTCACCTGAACCTGATTGGAGCCCGGCCCCATACGGGCGATGGCGCGCCACCGCTGACCCCTGCCGAGCAGACCTTCATCGCCGAATTTCGCGAATGGGTTCAGACCGAGGGAGGCTACCAGCACATCCAGAGCACCAGACCCCAGACCCTCGCCTACTCGCTCAACGACTCGCCGGCGGGCCTCGCGGCATGGATCATCGAGAAGTTCCGAGCCTGGAGCGATTGTGGTGGCAACGTCGAGAGCCGCTTGCCCAAGGATGAGCTGCTGACGAACGTGATGATCTACTGGGTCACCGGGTGCATCGGCAGCTCGGTTCGTCTCTACGCGGAGGCGCGTCCGGCGCTCGGCCCTCCGCTTGGGCCGGGGGAGCGGATCGAGGTTCCGACCGCTTTCGCACGCTTTCCCGCCGAGCTGACTCGGCCGCCCCGGGAGTGGGTCGAGCGCGCCTACAACCTTCACCGGTGGAGCGAGTTTCCACGCGGCGGCCACTTCGCCGCCCTCGAGGAACCCGAGCTGCTGGTCAAGGATCTCCGCGCCTTTTTCAGGCCGCTACGCGGGTGAGCAGGCCGGCGCTCCTGGCGACTATCACCTTGACAGCTGGGCTGCCCGACCTTACGTTGACCTCGGCTTGAGGTTGGACGCTTGATCACGGGTCAGGCCCGGACCCACCCCGGGGCCCTGGGCACCGATTACTACAGGCTCGACGATCTCCTGACTGAGGAGGAGCGGGAGATCCGGGACCGTGTGCGCGCGTTTACCGACGACGAGGTCATCCCGGTGATCAACGACTACTGGGCGCGGGAGGAATTCCCTTTCGAGCTCGTGCCCAAGCTTGCCGCGCTCAACGTCATGGGGGGCACGATCAAGGGATATGGATGCCCCGGGATGAGCGCTGTGGCCACCGGACTGGTCGGGATGGAGCTTGCCCGGGGCGACTCCAGCTTCAACACTTTCTTCGGCGTCCACTCGGCGCTGGCCATGACGACCGTGGGCATGCTGGGATCGGAGGATCAGAAGCAACGCTGGCTGCCGGGCATGGCCCGGCTGGATCTAATCGGCGCCTTCGGCTTGACCGAGCCGCTCCACGGCTCCGATGCGGTGGCGCTGGAGACGTCGGCCCACCGGCAGGGTGACCACTACCTGCTCAACGGCACCAAGCGCTGGATCGGCAACGCCTCCTTCGCGGACGTGGTCATCATCTGGGCGCGCGACGACCACGGCAACGTGGGGGGCTTCGTGGTCGAGAAGGGGACGCCGGGCTTCGAAGCCATCGTCATGAAGGGCAAGACCGCCAAGCGCGCGGTCTGGCAGGCAGAGATCAACCTGCGAGACGTCCGCGTACCCGTGGAGAACCGCCTGGCCGGCGCGCGCACCTTCAAGGACACCGCGGAGGTGCTCAAGGCCAGCCGCTACGTGGTCGCCTGGGAGGCAGTCGGCCATGCGCTGGCCGGCTACGAGATCGCCCTCGCGTACGCGAAGGAGCGCACGCAGTTCGGCAAGCCCATCGCCAGCTACCAGCTCGTCCAGAACAAGCTCACGCGCATGCTGGCGGAGCTGACCTCCATGCAGTGCCTCTGCTTCCGGCTCAGCCAGCTCCAGGCCGAAGGCAAGCTGACCGACGGCATGGCTTCTCTGGCCAAGATGAACAACGCCATCAAGGCCCGTCAGATCCTGGCCGAGGCCCGGGACATCCTCGGCGGAAATGGCATCCTGCTCGATTACCACGTGGCCCGCCACCAGGTCGACATCGAGGCGGTGGTCACATATGAGGGCACCGACTCGATCCAGTCTCTGATCGTGGGCCGTGAGATCACCGGGATCTCCGCCATCGCCAGATAGGCGATGCCTGACACTGAGACACCGATGAGAGCAAAGAGGAGCAATGCGGAGCGTGCTTCATGGTGACGGCGGAGCCCAAACCCAATGAGCGGAGAAAGACTCGGGCCGGCCGGCGGCCCAGGCCGTCGCCGCCGCCCCAGGACGAGCAGGACTCGGTCGGCGCTCAGGCACTGAACTCCATCCTCGGCGCCAATCCCTTCATCGGCATCGATCCGGTCCGTGTCCTCGGCGACGCCACCGCCTGGCTGCGCAGAATCGGCGCAAGGCCCGATCTTGTCGTGGCCCAGAGCCGCAAGGTCGCGCTCGGGCTGGCGGAGATCGCCCGCGGCCGGTCGGAGATCGCACCGGCCCGAGGCGACCGCCGCTTCACGGACTCCGCGTGGAATGAGCATCCCGTCTACCGGCGTCTGATGCAGGCCTACCTGCTCATCGCTGCGACCATGCACGAGCTGGTCGACCAGGCCGAGCTGGACTGGCGAAACGCCCAGCGGGCCCACTTCGCGGTGACCCTCCTCACCGACGCACTCGCCCCCACCAACACGCTCCCGGGCAACCCCGCAGCAGTCAAGCGGGCCTTCGACACGGCAGGGGTCAGCCTGATCCGTGGGACCAGGAATCTGATCAGCGACATGAGCCGCAACGGCGGCATGCCCTCCATGGTGGACACGCGGCCCTTCCAGCTCGGCCGCAACATCGCTGTCACCCTAGGTGCGATCGTGCACCGTGACGACGTCTTCGAGCTGATTCAGTACTCGCCCACCACCGAGACGGTGCACCCGCGGCCGGTGGTGATGATCCCGCCGCAGATCAACAAGTACTACGTGATGGATCTGGCCCCCGGGCGCAGCTTCACAGGCTACGCGGTGGACCAGGGCTTCCAGTACTTCACGATCAGCTGGCGGAACCCGAGCGCCGCAGAGCGCGACTGGGACCTCGACACCTATGTGCAGGCCTGCCTCGACGCCGTCGACGTTGCTTCCGAGATCACCGGGAGCGAGGACGCCAACCTGCTCGGGCTCTGCGCCGGAGGGGTGACGATGTCCCTCCTGCTGGGTCATCTGGCCGCAGAGGGGTCCCCGAAGGCGCGCTCGGCGACCTTTGCGGTGGCCGTTCTGGATACCGAGGCGCCATCGATGATGGGCATGTTCGCCTCGGACGCCACCATTGCCGCGGTCACCCGGCGGTCGCGACGAAAGGGTGTGCTCGACGGAAGCGAGATGGCCCGGGTGTTCGCCTGGCTGCGGCCCAACGATCTTGTCTGGAACTACTGGGTCAACAACTACCTGCTGGGCAACGACCCCCCGGCCTTCGACATCCTCTTCTGGAATGCCGACAACACGAGGCTCCCGGCCGCCCTGCACGCGGCCTTCCTGGACCTGTTCGTGCGGAACTCGCTGAAGAGGCCGGGCGAAGTCGAAGTCCTCGGTACTCCGATCGACCTGAAGCAGGTCGCGATCCCGACGTACGTCGTGTCCGGGATCACAGACCACATTGCGCCCTGGACAGCCGGATACGAGACGACGAAGATGCTGGGCGGCCAGGTCGACTTCGTGCTCAGCTCCAGTGGCCACATCCAGAGCATCGTCAACCCGCCGGGCAACCCCAAGGCGAGCTACTTCATCGGGGGGCCTCACACGGACGAGCCGCAAAGCTGGCTCAAGGCCGCAACGGAGGTCAGAGGCTCCTGGTGGGAGCACTGGGCCAGGTGGGTTGCGGAGCAGGCTGGCGAGAGGGTGCGCGCTCCCCGCCGCCTGGGCAGCCGCAAGCACCCGGTCCTGGAACCTGCTCCCGGCCGCTACGTGTTCACGCGGTAAGCACGCTTACGCGTGGGCACGATCGGTACACGAATCGTCACAGTTGATGGGCTGCGTCTGCGGACGACCGTGCGGGGGAGCGGGCCGCCGCTGCTGCTGGTCATGGGCATCGGCGGCAGCATCGAGATGTGGCAGCCGCTCGTGAAGGCCCTGCCCGGCTTCCAGACGATCGCCTTCGACGCGCCTGGCAGCGGAGAGTCCCAACAGCCGGGCCGGCCGCTGCGGATGCCAGGGCTGGCTCGGCTCACTGACGGCATGCTGGCCGCCCTCGGCTATCGCCAGGTCGACGTGCTGGGCGTTTCCTATGGTGGAGCGATCGCTCAGCAGCTGGCGTACCAGCACCCGGAGCGGGTGCGGCGGCTCGTGCTCGCCGCCACCACCTGCGGGCTGGGCGGGGTTCCCGGCAATCCCCTGGCGCTGCTGCTCCTGGCAACTCCCTACCGCTACTACTCGCGGGCGTTCTTCAAAGCGGTGGCGCCTCGCCTGTACGGTGGCGCGACCGGCCGCCGGCCGGATCTCGCTGAGCAACAGGCTCACACCCGGCTGCTGCGGGCGCCGAGCCTTCGCGGCTACCTGCTGCAGCTGGCCGCCATCGCCGGCTGGTCGAGCCTCCGCTTCCTGCACCGCATCCGGCAGCCGACTCTGGTTATGACAGGAGACGACGACCCGATCGTGCCGACGGTCAACGGCCGCATCCTCGCCGGCCGGATACCCGCCGCCAGGCTGCACCTGGTCCACGGCGGGGGTCATCTGTTCTTGCTTGACCAGGCGGCCGAGTCGGCTGCCGTCATCGGCGATTTCCTGAGATCAGGCGAACCCTGAAGCGAACGCCGTCGCTCGGCTGCGCGCTGCTGGCCACCATCGCCGGCAGAACCATGCCACCGACGAATGACAGATGCGCTGCTGGGATGTGATGCCTAGTCTGGCTCCACGACACAACCCGACATGCGAGCCCGCGTCCCCTGCATAGAGGAGATCGGGTCCTATCACCGAGAGGTATTGAGAGATGGCAGATGTTGTTCGGAACGACTACGAAAAGTGGCTCAGTGAGGTTGGCAGATCCTGGGGATGGCTCCTCGCCATGGGGATCATCTCGGCGGTCATCGGCTTACTGGTGATCTTCTTCCCCCAGCCCACGTTATTTCTTATCGCAATGCTGTTCGCGATTCAGCTGATTGCGGTCGGTGTCTTCCGCTTCGTGGGAGCGTTCACAACGCCTGAGAGAAGCGGATGGCTGAGGGCCCTGAGCGCAGTGGTAGCCGTCCTCGCATTTATCGTGGGCATCTACCTGTTCCGCCGCCCCCTGCTGAGCCTCCTCGTCCTGGCTGTCTTGCTCGGGATCTTCTGGATAGTGCACGGTGTCATCGATCTGTTCGCTGCAATCGGGGACAGCACGCTGCCCGGCCGCGGTTGGGTTGCATTCAGTGGCGTCCTCGGCATCGCCGCGGGCGCGCTCGTCCTGGCTTTTCCTGGCATGTCGGTGCTCATCCTGACGCTTGTCCTCGGTATCTGGCTCGTGGTCTACGGGGTGATCCTGGGAGTCAGGGCCTTCCGCGTCCACTCAGCGATGCAGAACCTCCGAGCCTATCCGCGCGGGATGCCCACTGCCTAGGAGACTGCGGCCCGGCCCACACAGCGATAAGCCTGACCGGGAGCCGGCGGTGGGGCCACAAGACGCTGCCAGACTGCCCGAGGGCGGACCCGCGAGCCTGATCAGCGACACCGACGTCTACCTCTTCAACGAGGGAAGCCACTTCCGCCTGTGGGAGAAGCTGGGCGCCCATCCGGGTGCGGGCGGGACCCATTTCGGAGTCTGGGCGCCCAACGCCGAGTCGGTGTCGGTGATCGGTGACCACAACGGCTGGGACCCGCGCGTCAACCCGCTGCGCTGGCGAGGCTCATCGGGCATCTGGGAGGGCTTCGTACCGGGGATTGGCCGCGGGGCCGTCTACAAGTACCACATCGTCTCCCGTGGTGGCGGCTGCCGCGTGGAGAGAGCGGACCCACTGGCCTTCACAGCCGAGGTTGCTCCGAAGACCGGATCCGTGGTCTGGGACTTGGAGTATGACTGGGGTGACCTGGAGTGGATGCAATCGCGCCACCGGTGCCCCGCAACCAATGCGCCGATGTCGATCTACGAGATGCACCTCGGCTCCTGGATGCGCGTGGCCGAAGAGAACAACCGCTCGCTGCACTACTGGGAGCTGTCAGGACGGCTTGCCGGCTACTGCCAGGAGATGGGCTTCACGCACGTCGAGCTGCTGCCCGTCATGGAGCATCCGTTCTTCGGGTCCTGGGGCTATCAGACCACGGGCTACTTCGCACCCACCAGCCGGTACGGCACGCCGCAGGACTTCATGAGGCTGATCGACGAGCTGCACCAGCGCGGTATAGGCGTGATCCTGGACTGGGTTCCTTCGCACTTCCCAACCGACGATCACGGACTCGGCTACTTCGATGGCAGCCACCTGTACGAGCACGCGGACCCGCAGCGCGGCTTCCATCCGGAGTGGAGCAGCTACATCTTCAACTACGGGCGCCATGAGGTCCGCAGCTTCCTCATCTCGAGCGCGCTGTTCTGGCTCGATCGCTACCACGCCGACGGACTCCGCGTGGACGGCGTCGCCTCCATGCTCTACCTGGATTACGCGCGACCCGACGGCCAGTGGATCCCGAACCAGTGGGGCGGTCGTGAGAACGTCGAGGCGATCGACTTCCTGCGCCGGCTCAACACCGAGGCCTATACCGCGCATCCAGGCATCCAGATGATGGCTGAGGAGTCGACAGCGTGGCCGATGGTCTCCCGCCCTTCCTATGTCGGTGGGTTGGGCTTCGGCATGAAGTGGGACCTGGGCTGGATGCATGACTGTCTCGAATACCTCAGACACGATCCTGTCCACCGCAAGCATCACCACAACGAGCTGACCTTCCGCAGCCTGTACGCCTTCACCGAGAACTACGTGCTCCCGCTCTCGCACGACGAGGTCGTGCACGGCAAGGGCTCGTTGCTGGACAAGATGCCGGGTGACGAATGGCAGAAGCGTGCCAACCTGCGGCTCCTATTCGGCTGGCAGTGGGCGAGCCCGGGCAAGAAGCTGCTGTTCATGGGCGGCGAGATTGGCCAGTGGCGCGAATGGATTCATGATGGGTCGATCGAATGGCACCTCCTGGACTATCCCTCGCACCAGGGCATCCACCGCTGGGTCACGGACCTGAACCGTCTGTACATCGCGGAGCCGGCGTTGCACGAGCTCGACTTCGAGCATGCCGGTTTCTCCTGGGTGGACGCCAACGACCGCGACCAGTCGGTGGTGTCGATCCTCCGGTCCTCCACAGGAGGGCGGCACGTGCTCGGGGTCTTCAACTTCACACCGGTGCCCCGGACGGGTTATCGCCTCGGCGTGCCCGAAGGCGGCTACTGGTGCGAACTGCTCAACAGCGACGCTGACGTTTACGGCGGGTCAGGATGGGGGAACCAGGGCGGGGTGCACGCAGAGGAGCTGCCCTGGCACGGGCGCCCGTGCTCCGTGGAGCTGGCACTACCACCGTTGGGCACGATCTTCCTCGCACCTCGGGGGTAAGGGTGTGGCAACTTGCAGCGGGCCGTTCTCTCGCAAAGTGCAGTAGGCCGGACCTCGACCCCGGTGCTTCGATTGCCGAGGTGAAGTCAGCAAGATTCTTTCCCAAGAGGAGGTGTCTGGCGTGAAGGTCCGTGAAGCGATGGCGAAGACCATTTCGACCGCCAACCCAGACGACGACATCGAGCATGTCGCGATGATGATGAAGCAAGAGGACAGTGGATTCATCCCGGTCACTGAGAGGAATCAGGTCGTCGGCGTCATCACCGATCGGGACATCGTGCTCCGGTGCCTGGCGACGGGCCACGGCGACGTGCTGCACGACAAGGCGCGGGACGTGATGAGCTCAACCCAGGTCCACAGCATCACGCCCAATGACGAACTCGAGAAGGCTGCCAGGATCATGCAGCGTGAGGCAGTGCGACGGCTGCCCGTGGTTGAGGGCGGCCGGCTGGTCGGCGTGTTAAGCCTCGGGAACCTGGTCCAGGCCATGGGCTGTGAGGGCGCCGCGAAGGAAGCTACGATGGGCGTGACGAAGGGCGCCTGAGCCACCAGGTGACCCAGGCCCCGCCAAAGCCCAATGACTGAGCAGCAGACGAGGGCCTGGCCTTCTACCGAGCAGTGGGCTGCCGCCGTGGCCGCGGGCACCGACCTCGTGTGGCCGGGATCGGCGTTTCCCCTTGGCGCCTCTTTCGACGGCGTGGGGACGAACTTCTCGATCTTCTCCGAGGTAGCCGATGCGGTGGAGGTATGCCTTCTGGACGACGCGGGCCAGGAACGCCGGATCCCGCTGACAGAGGTGGACGGAGGAATCTGGCACGCCTATCTGCCCGGCATCGCCTCCGGACAGCGTTACGGCTATCGCGTCCATGGCCCGTACGCTCCCGAACAGGGCCTGCGCTGCAACCCGGCGAAGCTGCTGCTCGACCCCTACGCGAAGGCCGTCGCGGGGGAGGTTCGCTGGGACGAGGCCCTGTTCTCGTACCGGTGGTCAGCTCCCGACGAGATCAACGAAGCCGACTCCGCTCCCTACATGCCTCTATCGGTGGTGATCAACCCGTTTTTCGACTGGTCCGGTGACCAGCGGCCGCGGACGCCGTATGCGGACTCCGTCATCTATGAGGTGCACGTCAAGGGCTTCACCCAGCTTCATCCAGGTGTGCCCGAAGGGCTGCGAGGCTGCTACGCGGCGCTCGCGCACCCCGCGGTCATCGACCACCTGACAAAGCTGGGCGTGACTGCGGTGGAGCTCATGCCTGTGCACCAGTTCGTTCAAAGCTCCGCGCTCCTCAAGCGGGGGCTCCGCAACTACTGGGGTTACGACACCATCTCCTTCTTCTCACCTCACAACGGCTACTCGCGTCTGGGCGACACGGGGGGCCAGGTGCAGGAGTTCAAGGCCATGGTCCGGGCGCTTCACGCCGCCGGGATCGAGGTGATCCTCGACGTCGTCTACAACCACACGGCCGAGGGCAACCATCTGGGCCCGACCCTGAGCCTGCGTGGCATCGACAACCCTGCTTACTACCACCTCGTCGAGTCCGATCCCAGCCGCTACACGGACTACACCGGCACCGGCAACTCGCTCAACGTCGGTCATCCCTACACCCTGCAGCTGATCATGGACTCGCTGCGCTACTGGGTCGTCGAGATGCACGTCGACGGATTCCGATTCGACCTGGCAGCGACGCTCGCTCGCCAGTTCTACGACGTGAACCGCCTGTCGGCCTTCTTCGACCTCGTCCAGCAGGATCCGGTGGTCAGCCAGGTCAAGCTCATCGCAGAGCCATGGGACGTCGGCCCAGGGGGTTATCAGGTCGGCAACTTCCCGCCCCTGTGGAGCGAGTGGAACGGCCGCTACCGCGACACCATCCGTGACTTCTGGCGTGGCGCAGAGCCGGGTGTGGGAGAGCTGGCGACCAGGTTCACGGGTTCATCGGACCTGTACGAGAGCGGCCGCCGCCGGCCGTCAGCCTCGATCAACTTTGTCACCGCGCACGACGGCTTAACACTCGCCGACCTGGTCTCCTACAACAACAAGCACAACGAGGCCAACGGCGAGGGCAACAAGGATGGGACCGACGACAACCGATCGTGGAACTGCGGAGCCGAAGGCCCAACCGAAGACGCCGAGATTCTCGCGCTCCGATCTCGGCAGCAGCGCAACTTCATGGCCACCCTGGTCCTGTCGCAGGGGGTCCCGATGCTGCTCCACGGGGATGAGTTCGGCAGAAGCCAGCACGGCAACAACAACGTCTACTGTCAGGACAACGAGACATCCTGGTTGGACTGGGTCAATGCGGACCCGCAGCTCGCCGACTGCGTCGCGAGGCTGATCCGGCTTCGCCGCGAGCACCCCATCTTCCGGCGGAGACGGTTCTTCTCGGGCCAGCCTGTACGGGGCACCAATCTCTCCGACATCGGCTGGTTCACGCCTGCGGGCAAGCTCATGACCGACGAGGACTGGCACGCCGGGTTCGCCAAGTCACTGTGCGTATTCCTGAACGGGGAGGGCATCCCTGGCCCGGACCGGCGGGGCGGGCGGGTCATCGATGACTCGTTCCTGCTCCTCTTCAACGCGGACTCGGAGCCTGTGGTCTTCACCCTGCCCGGTGCCCGGTGTGGCGAGAGCTGGCAGGTCGAGATCGACACGGCCACGCCGGCGCCGTCAGAGGGCGATGGGACCGCGCCAATCCTGGTGGCCGGCTCGACAGTGTCGGTCGCCGGTCGATCGCTTCTGGCTCTCAGACAAGCTCGACCGGCGCGTTCGGACTCCAAAGTGGGCCAGGTGCCCTAATAGGGTGCTTTCGGAGTTCCGGCGGCTGACTCGCTGGCTTCGCGAGCAGCTCAGGACGACTCGAACGTGACGACGAGCTCAGCGATCAGTCCGTCCTGGACGCAGAGGTGCAGGCGCCCCGCCATCTGCTCGGGTGCCGCCGCCCACGCATAGCGGGCGGTGATCCGGTCGGGTCCGGCGTCGTTCGTGTCGAGAACCCGGATCTCGTCGTCGGGAGTCTGGTCACGGTAGGCGGCCGCGATTGCGGGTCGGCCCTCGAACGGGCCCACCGGGACACCCTCGAAGCGCATCGCAGCATCTTCGGCGAACTGCGACAGCATGCCGCTGAAGTCGTGCTGACGAACGCCGGCATTGAACAACTCGACGTGGCGTTCGAGCACGTCGTGCACGTTTGGCATGTCGGACATGCTATGCGGCGAGCAGGCCGGAGCGGAGTTCCGAAAGTGCCAAACTCCTCGTCGCCCAGTAGCTAAACGGCATGTTCACGATCAGATCAAGTTTGGTGAGGCGTGGCGGGTAGGCCCGGCTCCGCCGGGCCGATTCCGGGGTCCCCACGAAATCCCGAGATTTCGTGGGGTGGAATTGAGTTGTGGCCAAACGCTGCCGGACGCTGCCCGTCACCCACCACCGGTGGGAAGGCGGCTACCGTTGGCGCCAGCACGGTGGGGGTCTGGAGGGGGAGGCCCGCCTCCCCCTGCTATTAATAGGGGGAGATCCCGTACCCGAACGGAAACAGGGGGGCCTGGCCATCACCGATGTTCAGAGGTTCCTGAGTGACGGCGGCCGGCCAGCTGACCGGCAGCGTGCCCTTGAAGGGATAGTCGCCGAACAGCACGTCGGTCACGCCTGCGCCCTCAGTGCCAGGCAGCCAGGCCTCAACGAGAGCGCTCGCCTGCGCCAGCTGGGCGTTGACGATCAGCGGGCGGCCGGAGATCAGGATGACTACGCACTTCTTCGTGTGGGAGCAGATAGCCTTCACCACCGCGGCATCCCCGGTGCTGAGCGCCATCGTCGAGGTGTCACCGATGCCTTCGGCGTAAGGCGTCTCCCCCACCACCGCGATGCCCACGTCCCCGCTGAAGGGCTTGTTGATGTTGGTCCCGATGTTCTGGAGCTCCACCGACGGGCCCACGGCAGCCTGGAGTGCCTGCCAGATCGTCGTGCCCACAGTAGTCTTGCCGCCTCCTCCTTGCCAGGTGATGGACCATCCACCCATCTGATACCCGAGGTTGTCGACGGCCTTCCCACCCACCACGATCCTGGATCTGGCTGTCTTTGACAGGGGGAGAACCGCGTCGTTCTTCAAGAGAACCAGCGACTCGCGCACCGCCTGGCGCGCCACAGCGCGATGGGAGGGGGAGCCGACCTGGGCCGTGTAGGTCCGCTCGGCGTAGGGATGGCTGAAGAGGCCAAGCTCGAACTTGGCGTTCAGGATGCGCGTGACGGCGTCGTCGATGCGCGACATCGAAATCTTGCCCGCCCTCACCTGGCTGCGCACGATGCTGATGAAGGTCGTGTATCGGTCGGGCAGCATGACCATGTCGATCCCTGCGTTGATCGCCGTGCAGACCGCGTACGTGTAGTCGGGCGAGATCTGGTTGATCCCCGCCCAGTCCGAGACCACAAGGCCCTTGAACCCCAGCTGACCCTTCAGGACGGTTGTGATGAGGTGTCGGTTCGCGTGGTTCTTGAGGGCGTTCCAGCTGCTATAGGAGATCATCACGGCACCTGCGCCGGTCGATACGGCGTTCTGGTACGGAGGCAGGTGGAGGGAGCTCAGCTCCGCCCTGGTGATCCGCGCATCGCCCTGGTCGATGAGGTATCCGGTGTCTCCGGTGCCGTACTTGGTGCCTCCATCGGCCACGAAGTGCTTTGCCGTCGCCATGACGGTCGAGCGGCTCAGAGCCGTACCCTGGAATCCCTGGATGGCTGCCGTCGCCATCGACTGGACAAGCGCGGTGTCCTCGCCGAATCCCTCGTAGGTGCGGCCCCAGCGCTTGTCGCGCGGCACGCAGACGCAGGGGGCGAAGGTCCAGGGGATACCAGTGCCCAGGACTTCTTCCCGAGTGACCTGTTCCTCCTTCGTGACCAGGGCCGCATCACGGGAGGCGCCCATGCCGATGTTGTGAGGAAAGATCACGGCGCCATAAACGTTGTTGTGTCCGTGCACAGCGTCCACGCCGTAGAGCAGCGGAATCTTCAGGCGGGTCTTCAACGCGTAGGACTGGTATCTGTCATACATGTCGGCCCACTGGGAGGCTGTGCCACCGCTGCCCTTTGGGCCGCCGCCACCGCCGCTGAGCAGAGATCCCAGGTTGTAGGTCGTGATGTCGGAGGGCGAGGCCAGGTAGTTGTGCGCGACCTGGGTCATCTGGCCGATCTTCTCGTCGAGAGTCATCTTCGACAGACAGTCGGCCGTCGAGCTGCAGCCGGCAGTGTCTGCCGGACTGGGCGACTCGGCCCCCGCCCTGTTGACGCCCATGGAAGTGACCAGGAGTACCAGCGTGAGTATTAGCGCGATCACCGTTGTCTACCGTGAGTGGGCCGGGGTCCCGGCGGCGCGGTGGCTCATCCGTCCGGACTCTCCCCTACTCCTCGTGCCGAGGACATCCGTAAGGATCAGTCTGGGCGCCGCAGTTATCGGTGCAACTGTACGGCAGCACGGAGCGATGGACTGCAGCTGCAGCAGCCGGCGGCGCGACCGAGCAAATGGTCACGCGGAAGCCATCGCCTCCTCGGGCCCCAGCTCTTCCTCGAGCAGGCGCAGTCCTTCGCTCGCGACGCCCAGCAGCGCCACCTCGCCCTTGACGATGGCGATCGGTACCCGTTCCAGAGTCGATCGGAACCGGCCCGACCTGCGCATGGCCTCGAGGAACCCGGAGGATGGAAGGCGGTCTCGCAGCCGCTGGGCGATGCCGCCGGCCAGGTAGATGCCACCGGTCGCCAGCACCTTCAGGGCTAGATTCGCGGCCTCTGTCCCGAGGGTGTGAAGGAACAGCTCGACGGTCGCCTCCGCGAGTGGGTCTGGTGAAGCAGGATCCGTGGCCGCGTCGATGATGTGCCGTGTCCGGTCTTCGTTGCTGGCAAGGGCTGCCGCCAGCCTTGATGACTCAGGAATCCCGCGCACGTCCCGCAGAAACTCGTAGACGTTGGGAATGCCGATCCCCGAGGCGACCCTTTCGAAGCTGACGTGCTCGAACTGCCGCCATAGGTGACGAAGCAGCTCGAGCTCAAGCTCGCTCGCGGGCGCGAACGCCGAGTGACCGCCCTCCGAAGGCTGAGGGCGGTAGCGGGCTCCGTCGAACGTCAGGAACGCCTCGCCCAGCCCGGTCCCGGGAGCCAGCACCGCGATGGCGCCCCCGGGGAGCGGCTCACCGGCCTGGACGACGACCAGCTGGTCCGCGCCCAGAAGGGGAATGGCTGCGGCCGTCGCCACCAGGTCGTTGATCAGCCAGACACGCCTCAGGCCGAGCGCCCGAGCCAGGTCGGGCTCGCGCAGACGCCAGGGCAGGTTGGTCAGCTGGGTCTGCCCGCCCGCGACCGGGCCGGCGACGTCGAAGCATGCGGCCCTGACCTGTGGACCGGGACCGGTCAGGAAGGCACGAACGACGTCCTCCAGCCCGGCATAGTCGTGACTTGCGAATCGTTGCTGAGCTAGCGGCCGGTGAGGCCCGTCACGCCAAGAGACGAGGGCGAGGTCGGTCTTGGTGCCGCCCACATCGCCCACCAGCAACAGGGAGTCGGCCGCTGGGCGAACCTCCTCGCCGGTCATCGGCTCAATGTACGCAGCTGCCCGTCGCCGAATCGACAGCCGCCGTTGTCATGCAAGGCTCTCGACCATCTCCAGCGTGAGGTCTTCGAGACTGTGCAGCACGAAGCCTGCGCAGGCGAGCGCGTCGGCGTCGGGTGGATATGCCGGACGAGGCACCGCCACAACTTCCATGCCTGCAGCGCAGGCGGCACGAAGGCCGTTTGTGGAGTCCTCGACCGCGACACAGCGCTGCGGGTCGAAGCCGAGCCGCGCGGTGGCCTCCTGGTAGACGTCGGGCGCCGGCTTGCCGCGGCCCACCTCATCTGTTGGCACTATTACTGCGAAGAGCGCCGCCAGGCCGGCTCGGTCGAGCACGACATCGATCAGGCGGCGGGGTGATGAGCTCGCCAGGCCCAGTGGCCAGCGGCTCGCCAGCAGGCGTGCCGCAGCCGCGGCGCCCGGCAGCAAAGGCACCGCCTCCCGGTATCGCTCGGCCATCCGTTCCACGACCGCGTCCGCCACCTCTTCCGCCGGCATACCGGCGACCCCCAGCTCGGTCACCAGGTAGCGGGCCCACTCGGCGGTGCTCATGCCCATGAGCCGCTGCTGGCTGTCGGGGCGCCAGCGTCCGCCGCGCTCAGCGACGAAGTCCCGGCGAACGGCCTCCCACACGGGCTCGGAGTCGACCAGGACGCCGTCCAGGTCGAAGACAACGGCCTCTACGCTCATTGCGGTATACAGGCTCGCACGCCATGCGCCGTTCAGGTTGTCGGCGATCCGGCTCTGCGTAGGGACGATCGCTGTACGGTCCGGCTGATATCGGTTGGCGACAGGACGCCGACGAGTTTGCCGTCCTTCAACACCAGCGCCCGTCCCTCTCCGCAGCCCCCGAGACGGTCTAGCAGTGAGACCAGGGAATCCTCGGGCGCTGCAGTCGGGACCTGGTCAAGCGGACACGCGATGTCTCGCACCCGGGTCGAGCCTCGGTCCTCTGCTCGCACGCGCTTGACAGCCGGCAGGGTGACCAGCCCCGTGAGGCGGCCGTCGAGATCATGGGTTGGGAAGGTGGTGTGACGGTACCCGAAGATGAAGCGATCGAGGAGGTCTGCGACGGAGATGTAGTCGGGCGCCTGAATCGGGTCCGGAGTCATGACCTCGGCGACTGTGACGCGATCCAGCGCCTGGCGGACCACCAGGCCAGACGCCTCGGCCCGAGCCGCGCTGAGCAGGAACCAGCCCAGGAAGACGAGCCATACGCCGCCGACGACGTTTCCCGACACAAGGAAATCGATTACTCCCAGCGCGATCATGAGGAACGCGAACGCCATCCCTACCTGCGCCGCGATCCTCGTGGCCCGAACGCGGTCCCCGGTGCGCCCCCACACCAATGCACGCAGAACCCGGCCACCGTCGAGCGGAAAGGCGGGGATCAGGTTGAAGACCGCCAGGATGAGGTTGATGCCGCCGAGCCAGTTGGCCGTGGCGGCACCCAGGCCCGGGGTGCGGCCGGCGGACAGCCCAATGCCGATCAGGAAGAAGAAGCCGCCGAGCACGAAGCTGGTGAGCGGGCCGACCAGGGTGATCAGGGCCTCGGCTGTGGCCGAATGGGCGTCGCCGCTCAGGCGCGAAACGCCACCGAAGAGCCAGAGCGTGATCCCTTCTACCCGCACCCCCAGCCGCTGGGCGACGACGGAATGAGCGAGCTCGTGCGCCAGTAGCGAGGCTACGAAGAGAACGGCTGCGGTCGAGCCGGCGGCCCAGTACCAGCCGGGGGCGCGTCCCGCAACCTCAGACGGGAAGATTCCGCTCGCGAGGCTCCAAGCGATCAGAGCGACGACCACCAGCACGCTCCAGTTGAGACCGATCCTGATGCCGGCGATCCGACCAAGACTCACACTGTCGTCCACAGCCGGGATAGTATCGCGACAGCGCCGTTCGGGTGCTAGCGCCGGTCGTAGGTCGTCAGCTCGATCCGGTGGCCGTCCGGGTCGTGAACGTAGATCGAGCGCGAGATGGCGTGGTCCTCGAACGTGAACGGCACCCCACGCGCGCGCAGCTCGGCCTGAGCGGCTTCGAAGCCGGCCGAGTTCACGCGAAAGGCGACGTGCCGCATGGTCAAGACGTCGTGCCCTGGCGGTGGCTGCCCTGCGCCTTCGACGGGAAACAGGGCCAGGCCAGTACCTCCGGCGCCCACCACGGCCGGATTGGAGCCCCAGGCATCCTCGTGGAGTCGGTCAAGGCCGAGGACTTCGCAGTACCAGGCGGCGGAGCGCGCGACGTCCCGCACCGAGATCGCGACGTGGTCGAGAGACTCGAGCTTCATGGAAGGAGCTTGGGCCACCGCCGTGGCCGCAGTCATCGGTCGATAGACCGAGTAACCGCCAGAGGTGCGGCCGGAAACCCGGGCGAGAGATTTGGGGCTCAGGTGGTCCAGATCCAAGGAGCCGCCGAGCACCGGAGTGAGCGTATTCAACATACGCGCAGCGAGGAGCGCAGAAGGCGACGCGGGAGATGGGCCGCATGAGCGCCAAAGATCCGGACGGGCTTTCCGGCCGCACCTCTAGGACCCATTACGTGGATGTGCAATCGTTGCCGGTGTGGGCAGAGTTGCCGTGTTGGGCAGCCTCAACATGGACCTGGTAGTGCGGGTGCATGCGTTGCCGAAGCCAGGCAATACGGTGCTCGGGGATAGACTCCTCAGGGTCCAGGGTGGCAAGGGTGCCAACCAGGCTGCGGCGGCTGCCAGGCTCGGGGCGCAGGTACGGATGGTCGGCCGCGTGGGCGCCGACGCCTTCGGCGATGACCTCTTGAGCGGCCTGGCCGCCGATGGCGTGGACGTTTCCGGCATCACCCGCGACACTGGGGAGCCGAGCGGAACGGCCTTGATCGTTGTCGAGGCGAGCGGCCAGAACCTGATCGCCGTCGCGCCAGGCGCCAACGGCCGGGTGGGCGACGCTGAGGTGGAGCGCCTTCGAGATGGTCTTCGCCCGGGTGACATCGTGGTCCTGCAGCTGGAGGTGCCGCTGACAGCGGTTATCGAAGCAGCCGCCGCCGCGCGGCACGTGGGAGCCGGGGTGGTGCTCAATGCCGCGCCAAGCACTCCGCTGGCTGGCGGACCGGTTCCAGAAGTCGATCTGCTGGTTGTGAACGAGGGCGAGGCAGGTGAGCTGGCCGGCTTGCCGGTCTCCGGCTGGGCCGCGGCGGAGCGCGCAGCAGCCCGGATCGGTGGCTGGGCGGATGCTGTGGCCGTCACGCTGGGCGCTGCGGGCGCGCTCCTCTGGAACGAGGGCGTGGCGAGCAGGATTGACCCGCGGCACGTCGAGGCTGTGGACGCCACGGCGGCCGGCGACGCCTTCGTCGGTGCCACCGCGGTCGGGCTCGCCGCAGGCTGGAGCCTGCGCCATGCAGTGGAGCTTGGAGGCGCGGCCGGGGCCGCAGCTGTTACACGGCCGGGAGCGCGGTCCTCCCTGCCGCGGCCGGCCGACCTGCATCGCCTGTTCGGCGTCGAGGTGCCGGGCTCGGCATCGGCCAGGTGACCCAACCATGATCGCGAGGCTCTGGCGGGGCTGGGCGACTCGGGCCAACGCGGACAGTTACGTCGATCATTACCTGACGTCTGTCCTGGAGCATCTCCGCCAGGTGGACGGTTTCATCGACGCTGAGCTGCTGCGACGCGATGACGGAGAGGATGTGGAGCTCGTCTCTATCACCTACTTCGAGTCATTGGACGCGATACGCACGTTCGCCGGCGCGGATTGGGAGGCGGCTGTCGTTGCGCCCGAGGCGCAGCGGCTGCTCTTACGTTTCGACGAGCGGTGTAGCCACTACGCCGTTTCCGTCACCGCGAGTGCGGCTGATCGGCAACGCTGAGTTGGTAACTGTCGATGTGATCGGCTGTGCGGCGATCCGGCTCCGCAACCACGCATTCGTACAATCGCGTAGCTCCCGATCCCTGGGACTGCCGCATTTGTACAATCGCGGTGTTCCCTAAGCGGCCGGCGCGCAACCGCCAGTCATTCTCGTACAGCCCACAGAAGGACGTCCTCGGCTACCACCGGTCTGGCCACCTCGTCCACCAGTGCATCGTTCAAGGAAATTTCTCTCGCTCAGGCGAGGCGGGTTGGGTCCCAGGACGGGCGACCGGCTACCTGCTCGTCGAGTCGGCCTGCCCCCGCCCGGTTGGCCTCCGGCTCCACCCCGCACCCGCAGTCGGGATGACCCGAACGAAAGGCCGGCTCCTCCATCTGCAGCGTGGCGTGCTGCACTCGAAACCGCTCGCCCAGGACGCGGTGGAGAGCGGCCAGCGTCTCGCCGGATGGCGGCACCGACGCAACCTCGACGTGCGCCGTCAGGCTGACGTAACCAGAGGTGATCGACCAGGCGTGCAGGTCGTGCACACCCTCCACGCCCGGCACCTCGCGCATGACCCGGATGACCTGGGAGAGGTCCAGGTCGACCGGCGTGCCCTCGAGCAGGATCTGAACCGCCCCCCAGAGCAGGTTCCAGATCGCCGGCAGAAGGGCCAGCCCGATCGCCACCGAGAGGAGAGGGTCCGCGTAGTACCAGTGGGTGAAGAAGATGATCAGGCCGGCGCCGATGACGCCTACCGAGCCGAGCAGGTCCACAACGACCTCAAGAAAGGCACCCCGCACGTTGAGGCTGTGTCGTGCGCCCGGATACAGCAGCCAGACCCCAACCACGTTGACACCGAGGCCCACCGCTGCGACCACCATCATGGGGCGGCTCTGGACCTCGGGTGGGCTGGCGAAGCGGAGTACGGCCTGGAAAAGGATGTATCCGGAAAGGACGACCAGCATCACCCCGTTCGAGAGTGCCGCAAGCACCTCGACCCGCAGGTAGCCATAGGTCCGCTCCGGCGTCGGGCGTCTTTCGGCGATCCAGATGGCGGCCAGCGCCCAGCTCAGGCCAAGGACGTCGGTAAGCATGTGGCCGGCGTCCGCGATAAGAGCCAGGCTGCCAGTCAAATAGCCACCCAGAGCTTCCACAACCATGTACACGGCGGTGAGCGCGAGCGCGATCGCCAGCCGCGGGCGATAGACCGCGGCCGCCGTACCGCGAGACTCAGCGCTGCGCATTCGGCACGCCGGCAAGCGGCCGGAGCGCGTTCACGCCGGCCACGATCGTCGACCCGTTGCTGAGCAGGGTCGCGACCAGGGGACTGAGGCGCCCGGCGGTTGCCAGCAGCATGCCGACCGTGTTCGGAACAGCCACCAGACCGATGTTCTCGCGAATCAGCCCCATCGCCGACCGGGCGAGCCCGACGGCCGTGGCCATGTCCTCCAGGTTCTCTGTCAGCAGGACGATGTCGGCCGTCTCCCGGGCGAGATCGGCACCCCTTGGCACGGCCACGCTGACGTTGGCCTCCGCCATGGCTGGGGCGTCATTGATGCCATCGCCGACGACGGCGACTCGGCGACCCTCTTCGCGAAGCCGACGCACAAGCGCAACCTTGTCCTCAGGCATCAGCCTGGCGCTGTAACCGTCCAGGCCCAGGTGTCGGGTGACCGCGGCAGCCGCGGCGGTGTTGTCGCCGGTAGCAAGCCAGATCTGCCGCACGCCGTTGCGCCGCAGCCTCTCGATGGCGCCGTGCGCGCTCGCCCTGACCGTGTCCTTGAGGCGGATGCGGGCCACATATTGCCCATCGATCGAGACATGGATAACCATGGAGTCAGCAGCTCGAGCAGAAGGGAGAGTCACGCCGCTCGCCTCCAAGAGGCGACGATCGCCTACCTGCAGCCTGTGTCCCTCCACGATCGCCTCAACGCCGCCGCCGGCGCGGTAGCTGAGCCACTCGGGCTCGGGCAGCTCGAGGCGACGGCGCCTCGCCGCGCGGCGGATCGCCCTGGCTATGGGATGCGGGACGTGGCCCTCGGCCGCTGCCGCGAGGCGCAGCACTGTGTCGGGCTGCATCCCGTCAGCGGCAACCACTCCCAGCACGGAGATCTGTCCGCTGGTGAGGGTGCCCGTCTTGTCGAACACGATGGTGTCGGCCCAAGCGAGCTCTTCCACCGCCCTGCCACTCTTGAACAGGATCCCTTGCCTGGCCCCGGCCACCATGGTGGTCAGTACCGTGGTCGGTATGGCGATCCGAATGCCGGTCCCATAGTCGAAGATCAACATCGCGATCGCACGGCTGAGCTGACGCGTCGCTGCAAAGGCCAACCCCGAGGCGACCAGCACCGGTAGGACGAAGCGGTCAGCGATCCGCCGCGCCAGGTCCGCGACCTGTGTCTCTGCCGCCAGCGCCTCTTCAATAGCGAAAGCAAGCCGGCCGGCGCGTGTCTGGTCCCCGATGGCCGTCACCTCGACCACGATCCGCCCGTTGCTCAATGACGTGCCGGCCAGCACCGCGCCGCCCGCTACGAGGTCGTGGGGGATCGACTCGCCGGTCCAGCTGCGCATGTCGAGAGCCCCAGATCCGCCGATCACGACCCCGTCCACGGGGATGCTCTCTCCCGGGTAGACGACCACGTGGTCCCCGACCGAGACCGCCTCGATCGGCAGGCGAGGCTCGCTGCCATTGCTGCGTACTCGGACGCCACGCGCGCTCACGCCCATCCAGCCGCGCATTGCGCGGCGCGCTCGTCCGGCCGCGCGGTGGCGGATGCGCTCGCCCGTCTCGATGAGCATGACCGAGACGCCGCCGGCCAGCACGTTTCCAGTTCCCAGTAGGAGTGCGATCGCGATGGTGTCGAGGATGTCGACGTTCAGCTCACGGCGGAGCAGGCTGCTCGCGGCCCTACGCAATACCGGCAGCGCGCAGACGCCGATGATCACGCCGGACGCGACTCCCGCGCCGGCCAGCCCAGCTGCCAGCGCCGCTGCCGGTGCCAGGAACTCGCGCCAGAGAGGCCGCGACCTGGCCCCATCGGAAGGCACCTGATGGGGGACGGCCGGATGTAGCCGGCTCGCGATCTCCTCGAATTCAGCTTCGGGGTGGAAGTGAACTGTGATGGAGCGGGCTGCAGCCGTCCAGCGCACCGCGGTCACCTCGGGGTGCAGGCCCAGCGCAGCGACGATCAGTTCGCCGCGCGGAGCGTCGGCAGGGTCGAGCCGAACGCGGACTCGACCCGGGAGCCGGTGGACTACGGTGAACTGGAAGCGCAGCCGAGCCTGGCGCCGAGGGCGGGGACAGGCCGCCGACATACGGGCGCCAGACGTCGAGGTCGGAGTCCTCGCAGCCACCCCGTCAGGCGGCCGGCCCGCCGGGCGAGGCCCGGGTCCTGGGCGCGTGCTCAGGGTAGAGCTTCAGGAAGGAGTCGACGCCGTAATAGAGGAGGACGTACCAGGGGATGTTGCCAAGGATCGGGCCCTCCCTCAGCAGCTGCCGGATCCCCGCTGCAACGAAGGCTGCCGGTACAAGCCAGCGAAGGCTGAAGCGCTCGCCGGTAGTCCTCCTAAGCCGGCTGTCGGCCTTCCTGACCACCATCACGACCGATTCCACTCCTGCCGCCGAGGTCTCGCCCGCGGCGGCTGCTTCCACGACCTCGAAGACCTCATTGAGCGCATCCTCCAGGGCCCTGATGTTCTTGCCCTCCAGAAGCACCGAACCAGTCCGATGGTTGACCACAAGGTTCTGGACCGCCGAGTGGGCGCTGAGCTTGCGGCGCACGGCCTCCAACTGCTCCGGCGAGCGATAGTCGCGTGACACCCGCGCCCGCACCCTGCCCTGGGAGCGATGCTCGAGCCTCGCCCTCATCCGGGGCTCGGAACTGACCTCAGCCACCTCAGCTGACTCGGCTTCGGCCCGTTCGCTGGCTAGGCCGCACTGTGGGGCGGCCTGCGCCGTCAGGGCGAGCGGCGGGCACTCGAACCCGGCCGCGCTCGTGCCGCGCTTCGGCGATCAGGTCCTGCGCCTTCTCGTACGCCTCAGCGCCGACCTCCTGTGCACGATCGGCAACGTCCATGCCGACTCTGACGGCGCGGACGGCCACCGGCCGTAAAGCCTCTGCGAAGGCGACTCCGATGGCAAGGCCAGCAAGAAGCCACAGGCCCCCGGGAAGGACCTCTTCGACCATTTCATCGAGCATGGACGCTCTCCTTATTCCTTGATGCTCGGCCGATGGATCACCGAGTAGTTACAGAGCCGATGGAGCTTCGACGAGGGCCGCCGATCCAAGGCCCTCGGCGTTGCAACGGGTCACCAGACGCGCCGCTCTCGCAGCCCACCAGGTCAGGTCGAGCCGGCCTCGGCCGACCCACCTGACAGCGGACTTTTGGACTTTCGTGGACAGTGTTGGCAAGCTGGGGCGGGATCGGTGCTGGGTCCGCAGTTCTTCACGATCACCTGCGCCAATGCGACTACATAGGTGACCTGTTTGTGAACTCGCCCTTGACCTACCGGTCCTAGTCCCAATCGCAGCGCCGGCTATCTGCTTTGCTGCAGTGCGTGAGGCGTGACCGTTCGTACCTAAGCCTGGATTCACCGATTCGCGGCGAGCGAATTGGGGTCCAGGTGCGCCAGATCGTGGGCCGGCGCCGAGGACCGGAGCGCGCGCATTTGGAGAATGCGTAAGTGAGGACCGCAGAAGTCGGGCCGCGAGATCCCGGGGTCCCCACGAAACCCCAGGATTTCATGGGTGGGATGGTGTGCCTGGCCGCCGAGGCGCCGTCGGTGGATCGGTGGATCCAGGCTAAGCCCTGATCCACCGATTCACGGCGAGCGAGTTGGTGTCCAGGTGCGCCAGATCGGGGTCTGGCGCCGAGGACCGGAAGGCGCACATTCGACGAATGCGTAACTGAGGACCGCAGAAGCCAGGCCACGAGATCCCGGGGTCCCCATGAAATCCCAGGATTTCATGGGGTGGGATGGTGTGCCTGGGCGCCAAGGCGCCGTCGGGGATCGGTGGATCAGGGCTAAGCGCTTCGGTAGAGCTTGGTGATCACGAACTCCCGATGGCCGAGCGACTCGGCGCAGGTGAGCCGTCCGCTCGCCACCCGCTCCATGAGCCGCAGGAGGCGGTCGCCGGCCTCACGGAGGTTGTACTCGCCCCAGAGCAGGCCAGAGACGTCTAGGTCGACGTGCTCCGACATCGTCCGCGCCGTCAGCGGGTTGGCGGTGATCTTGATCACCGGAACGATCGGATTGCCGATGATGTTTCCTTGCCCGGTAGGGAACAGGTGGACCACGGCTCCCGCGGCGCCCATCAGAGTGATGAACTCGGCCGCCGCCGACGAGGAGTCCATGAAGCTCAGACCCGGCCTCGACGGTGGCTCAGCCATGGCCAGAGCATCGACAACCGGCTCCGTGCCGGTCTTCGCGATGTTGCCGAGCGCCTTCTCTTCGATCGTCGACAGGCCACCGCGGATGTTTCCCTGCGTCGGCTGCGAACCGAGCAGGTTGGCGCCGGACGACTCGATCTCGTCGACATAAGCGTCATAAAAGGCCTTGAACTTCTGCCGGACGGCGTCGGTGGCGCAGCGCGCGACGATCAGATGCTCACCGCCGGTCAGCTCCGACGTCTCACCGAAGATGACGGTCCCGCCGTCCCGCACGTGGCAGTCGACCACCTCTGACACAGTGGGGCAGCTTCCGAGGCCTGTCGTCGTGTCCGACTCGCCGCACTTGATCGAGACGCACAGCTCGCGGCGCTCGACCGGATCACGCCGCAGCTCGGAGGCGGCCTGCAGGAAATGCTGCGCCGTGCGTGCAGCCGCCGCCAGCGTCTTCAAGTCGCCGAAACGCTCGATCGAGTATGCCTCCACCGGCGTGCCCGCGCTGGCGATTCCGTCGGCGACACGATGCGTCCACTCCGGCTCGATCCCGACCACCACCGCTGAGGCGACATTCGGATTCGATCCATTTCCAATCAGGGTTCTGAAGGTGAGCTCCAGGTCGTCACCGTACTGAAGCCGGCCGTAGTGGTGCGGCAGCGCGAGGGTGCCTGGCACCACGCGGGCCACGTTCTCGCAGACTGCATTCGAGAGGTCGTCGACCGGCACCAGCACCACGTGGTTGCGCACCCCGACGCGGCCGTTGGTGCGCCGATAGCCCAGCAGTCCGGAGGTCACACGCTCCCCTCCAGACGAACGCAGCGGATGCTCCGCCGGGCCAAATCGGGCCGCTACGTTTCGGCGGCCTGCCTGGCCAGGGAGTCTGCCCGCAGCCGTTCTCCGACTGCGACCATCACCTGACGCAGCAGGTCGTCGCTGCCCTTGATGGCGTCCCGAAACTGGGAGTGGCTCATCACCATCAGCCGCGCTGGAGTTGTCGTGACCACTGTCGCCGTCGCCGGACCTCGGTCCAGCATGCTGATCTCGCCGAAGAAATCGCCTGTCTTGAGAGTGGGCCTCCGCTTGCCGTCGACTTCTACCTCGGCCTCGCCCTCGAGCAGCACATAAAACGTGTCTCCCAGGCGGCCCTGGCGCACCAACTCGCGCCCGGCCGGAACATTCACCTCGTCCGCCCTGCTCGCCACGAACTCGAGATCCTTACTCGTGCAGTGCGAAAAGAGCGGGACCTTACCGAGAGCATCGGTCTTGGCGTCTCCCATCGCGAGCAATATACTCACAAGCTCATCGCGCGTCCGTCCACCCGTCGATTTCAATCGTGCGCCGAGATCTGTCGGGAACCCGGAACCGATCCACTAGAATCCGACCACCATGGATTTGCGCTCCGTGAAGCTCTTCGCAGGGATGCAGGAAGGCGATCTCAAGAAGATCGCGCAGCAGATGCGCGAAGTGACGCACCCCAGGGGGACACAGATCACGGTTCGAGGTCGTGAGGGTGTGGGCTTCATGGTCATCCTCGATGGGGAGGCGGAGGTCACCACCCCGGATGGCCGCAGGCGCGTGCTCGGCCCCGGCGACCACTTCGGTGAGATGGCCCTGCTCGACCAGGGAGGTCGCAGCTCTACTATCGTTGCCACCACGGACCTTGTGGTGGCTGCGATCCCGGAGTGGCACTTCAAACCATTTCTGATGGGGTATCCGGAAGTCGCTTATCGCATGCTCCAGACGCTCAGCCGGCGCGTTCGCGACGCCGAGGCCCGGTAAGAGACCGCCCGGCACGGATCGAACTGGCCAGCTTCGGGTCTCGGACAAGCGATCATAGAGCCGGAGATCGAGGCAGAGTGACATGACCTGTTCGGTCTGCGGCCAGCCGCTCCCTGAAGGCGCTCGCTTTTGTCCGAACTGCGGCGCTGCCGTCGAGTCGCTGCTTGGGACCGAAGAACGCAAGATGGTCACCGTCCTCTTCGCAGATCTCGTCGACTCGACCGGCCTCGCACAAAAAATGGATCCCGAGCGGGCCCGGGAAGTCCTCGGGAGCTTCTTCGACGCGGCCGCCATGGAGATTCAGGCGCTCCGGGGCCGGGTCGAGAAGTTCATAGGGGATGCGGTGATGGCAGTCTTCGGGCTGCCACATGTCCACGAGGACGACGCTCTGCGCTCTGTCCGCGCCGGCCTCGCAATCCGCGGTCGGACCCGAAGACTGGGCCAATCGGTCGGGCTCGCAGAACCGCTCGAGGTACGAGTCGGGATCGAGTCCGGGGAAGCGGCCACCGGGCTGGGGCCGGCTGGCCAGCTCCTGGTCACCGGTCCGGTCGTCAACGCCGCGGCGCGTCTCCAGACCGCCGCTCAGCCGGGGCAAGTCCTGGCCGGCCGGACAACCCACGCGCTGACGCGCGAAGCTGTCTCGTACGGCCGCCGGCGCAGGGTCAGGGCCCGAGGCTTCGATGACGTGCTCGCCGCGTTTCCCGTCGAGGGCCTGACGACCCGTTCGGCACGGCGCACCATCCCCTTCGTCGGCCGCGCCGGAGAGCAGGCCATCCTTGGCCAGAGCCTGGGTCTGGCGAGCACGACCGGGCGGCCGGTGCTGGTGACCGTTATCGGCGAAGCGGGCATCGGCAAGACCCGGCTGGCCGACGAGCTTACTGCCGGCGTCAGCGCAGCGGTGGCCGTCCTCCGCGGCTGGGCCCGGTCTTACACCGACACCGCCACGTTCGCTCCTGTCGCCGCGATCGTGGGCGACCTCGCCGGCATCGACGCCGGGCAGCTCCCGGACGAGGTCAAGCGCCGCCTGCGCGAGCTTGTCGATCTCTGCTGTCATCCAGCCGAGAGCAAGCGGATCGTGGAGCGGCTGGCCCTGCTCTTCGGTCTGGCCGACAGCCCCGAAGAGTCGGCCTTTGTGCATGACGTGCAGGCAGGCTTCATCGCGCTCGTCGACGGGCTGGCTCGCGACCACCCGGTAGTTCTGCTGTTCGAGGACGCGCACACTCTCAAGGCGCCGATGCTGGACCTTATCGAGCGCCTGGGCGCTGCAGGTCGCGGACCGCGTCGGGCGCTGATAGTTGCACTGGCGCGAAACGAGCTGCTCGAACAGCGACCGGCGTGGGGATCCTGCACGGGCACCGCCGTGCTCATACGGCTGGATCCGCTGTCGATCGAAGAGTCGGTCCGGCTCGTCCGCCAGGCCAGCGGAGGCCGCATCGAGGACAGCCAGGCCGCCCTGATCGCGGAGCGTGCGGGCGGCAACCCGTACTTCATCATCGAGACGACGGGCATGCTCACGCTCGACACCGACGGTGGTTCGCCCGCAGGCCGGGCGACCTTACCGCCGACGGTGCAGGCGGTTGTAAGTGCCAGGCTCGACCACCTGCCCGAGAGGTTGCGCGAGCTCGCACGGCACGCGTCGATCTTCGTTTACTCCTTCGATCTCGATGAGCTCGCGGTGGTGGATGAAGCCGCCACCGCAGAGGACCTGCGGCAGCTGCAGGATGCCGAGATCCTGGTCCGTGACGACCGGAGCGGAGCGGCGCCGCGGTGGCGCCTCAAGCACGCCACGCTCAGGGAGGTCGCATACGCCAGCCTGCCGAAGCGAGAACGGCTGCGGCTTCACCAGCGTCTGGCCGAACACCTCCTGGATACGGGCCACCACTCATGGGCGGCCAACCATATGGAGCTGGCGGCGCTGGCCGCGCTCGATCTCGATCCCAGCGATCGCACCGCGTCCGAACGAGCTGTCGACGCCCTCCTGTCGGCCGCCGACCGCGCCCGCAGGCGGATGGAAAGTCGCTCCGCCGTTGACTTCTACGAGCGGGCGCTGGCGCTGGCAGGACCAACCGCACAATGGGGCTTGCGCGAGGCGCGAGCCCTTGCGGGCATGGGAGAGGCCCGCTACTGGCTTGGCGAATATGCTCCCTCGACCGACGCGCTCAATCGAGCGGTGAACCTGGGCGAGTCCTGCGGGGATCCCTACGCCCTGGCGCTGGCCCTGGGCTTCTTGGGCGACATCGCGATCAACGTCGAGGCCGACGTGGACAAGGCTGAGCGGTTGCTCCACCGCGCCCTGGCTGCGGCGGAGGAGCTCGGCGATTCGCGGGTCATGGTTCGCACACTGCTGTTCGCAGGCTGGGTGCCATGGACCCGAGAACGGTTCGAGGATGCCGAGGCGGTCTGGCGACGCGCGCTCTTCCTGGCTGACCCCAAAGACCGCTGGGCGAGGGTGAGAGCGCTCACGTCCCTCTCCGTCAACCGGACCGAGATGAAGGACCTCGAGGGAGCCCTCCAGCTGATCGAAGAGGCCAGCGTGCTTGCCGACGCGACAGGAGACCACTTCAGCGTCGCGGTCGCCGCTGTGCAGAAGGCGCGTGTGTTCGAGGGACTCGGCCGCCTCGAGGAGTCGCTGCCATGGTTCGATCGTGGGATCGAGATCTTCGCTCAGTTGGGGGCACGGTGGGAGCTGGCGGATGCGAGGGCTGAGCGGGGGATCGCAAAACGCGAATTAGGGCGGCTCGATGAGGCCGAGGAGGACCTGCGGTACGCAATCCGCACGTCACAGGAGCTCGGGGAGCGTCAGCTGGCGGGCTGGGCCTGGCGCGCGTTCGCCCGCCTCGCCGAGCGCCGGGGCGACCTTAGCGAGGCAGAGGAAAGATACCAGCGCTCGCGCGAGGCGGAGGCTCAAGGGCCCCACTGAGCGGCGCCGGTACGCCGCCCTGCGCGATGACCCTGAGCAGCCCCGTGGCCCCGAGCGGTCCCCGTCGCGCGTGGCCCGCTGAGGTACCAACCGATGATCGGGACAGCGAAGACGGCGTAGGCGACGCCGCCCAGGACGTCCACGACGTGGTGCTCACCCAGGTAAAACAACGACCCGAGGTTCGCGGTGGTCCGTCACGAAGCCAGCTCGCGCATGCTCTGCTCGGCCGTGTCATCCGCCACCTGGGCACCGGTGCCCTGGGCGCGCCGCGCGATCAGACCGCAGCTCAGCGCCCCGATCAGCAGACCAGCCACTGCGACAGCCAGCGCCGGCCGCATCGCCGTCGTGTAGGCATTCGCGAAGACGTCGTGCGCGAGCCGCTGCACGAGTTGTATGGCCTGCGGAGGCAACCTGGCCGGGAGCTGAACTCCCCCACTCTGGCCCCGACCTACTTCCAGTCCGCTCCCGGCAGCATCAGCGAAGCCGCTGACGAAGCCCTGGCGGAGTTGCGGTGGCAGCTGCGGTGCGTCGGCCAGCGCCCTTTCATGGAGTGCGCTTGCCAGCCGGTTCTGAAGCACTGCACCAGCGATCACAGCACTGCCGATTGCGCTTCCGACCTGGCGGCTTGTGTTGAGCGTGCCCGACGCGGCACCGCTCATGACCGCAGGCACCTCACGCAGCGCCTCGGTCGTGAGAGGCGCGATCGTGCAGCCCATACCGAAACCGGTAACAGCCAGGGGGAGCGTAAACGTGAACGAGGTCGACGTGACCGACGTGACCAGGGCCAGGCCGGCCAGCCCGGCAGCGAACAGGACAAAACCCAGCATCAGGATGTAGCGGCCGCCGATCCGGTCGGTCAGACGGCCGGCAAAGGGCCCCACAAGCACCATGCACAGGGTGAGCGGGGTGGTCGTGAGCCCGGCCCGCACCGCGCTCATGCCGAGCACCGACTGCAGGTAGATCGTCGTGGTGAGCAGCATGCCGATCAACGCAAAGCTCCACAGAGCGCTAAGCCAGACCATGACGGAGAAGTTCCGATTCCGGAACAGCGAGAGAGAAACCAGTGGCTGACGCTGGAAGCGCTCCCAGACCACGAGAGCTCCCAGCAGTAGGGCGCCGGCCGCGATGATCTCGGGGATCGTAAGCCAGGATCCGGCGACTGCGCCCCACTCGTACCGCTGTCCTTCGATCAGTCCAAAGACCACTGCGGAGAGGCCGGCGGTAGCGAGCGCGACACCCACCAGATCCAACCGATGCCGCTTGCCGGGCCGGAGATCGGGGACCAGTAGAAAGGCAAGACCGATTCCCGCGATCCCGATAGGCACGTTGACGAAGAAGATCCAGCGCCAGTTCAGGTAGGTGACGATCAGGCCACCCAGCGTGGGGCCGGCGAGCGCGGCCAAGCCAGTGACGCCGCTCAGAATGCCAAACGCTGCCCCGCGCCGCTGGGCCGGGAAGATTGCCGAGACGATGACCAGAGTCTGCGGCGAAAGAATGGCTGCACCCACGCCCTGGAGGGCTCGCGCCGCGATCAGCTGATTGGGGTCCTGAGCCAGACCGCAGAGCGCCGAGGCCACGGAAAACGCGCCCAACCCCAGGACGAAGAGGTTTCGCTGACCAAGGATGTCGCCCAGCCGCCCACTGGTCACGAGCAGCACGGCGAAGGTGAGCAAGAAGGCGTTTACGACCCAGAGAATCTGGTCGAGACTGGCGTGCAGCGAGTCCAGCATGGTGGGGATCGCGACGTTGACGATCGTCGCGTCGAGCAGGACGACGAAGAAGCCGAGGCAGAGGACCAGCAGTGCCAGCCATGGGTGTCGCTTCTGTTCCATCTGATCGCCTCCAGCGAGCTCACGGCGCCGCACCGGGCTCCGATAAGACCCGCTGAGTTCCGCGGAAACCCGGTGAGGATCAGTGCCTTGCATTACGCAAGAGCCTAGCAGAGAGACTTGCGTAATACAAGGCAGATCGGACCAGAGTCGTGCTGCGGCGTAGCCGGGACGTGACGAGCGGTCTCGATCGGCTGGAGGTGCGTTACGCGACGCGCCTGCGCCGTCCCCGCGGACACCGCGTACGATGGGCGGCTCCGGCGATGTGTCCCGCGATCGGTCCACCGGCAGTGCCAGCGCGATATCGTCGGACGCTGTAGCGTTCAGTCCACCACATGGACGTGAATGTGAAAGCCAGCTCTGAAGAGAAGCTGACGCGGGCGCGGCAGGACTACCTGAAAGCGCTCTACCACCTTGGAGGCGGGGCGGGCAACGTCAGCACGACTCAGCTCGCCGAGCGGCTGGCGGTGGCGCCGGCGTCGGTCACCGAGATGCTGGCCACTCTTCGAACCCTGGACCTCGTCATCTACGACCGCTACCGGGGGGCCAGTCTCACCAGGCAAGGGGTGGCAGCGGCGCTCCAGACCATTCGCCGCCACCGCCTGATCGAGCTCTTCCTGGTGGAGATGCTGGGCTACTCGTGGGACGAGGTGCACGACGAGGCCGAGCGAATGGAGCACGTCATCTCCAGACGCATGGAAGAACGAATCTTCGAAGCCCTCGGCCGCCCTGATCTCGATCCACACGGTGACCCGATCCCCAGCGCCTCAGGCAAGATCGCAAGAGAGGTCTACCGCACCCTTGCCGAGACCCAGACCGGCGAGCAGGTGACCATTCGCCGGGTTTCGGACCGCGACCCGCGCAAGCTGCGGGTGATGCGCGAGCTCGACCTACGGCCGGGGCGAACGGTCGAGGTTCTTGCCGGGAGCCTTTACGAGAGCCCGATCGAGATCGCGGTGGGACGGCGTCGGCGCCAGGTGCCGCTCGGAATCGCCCGAGAAGTCTTCGTCGATTAGCTCTGCCCGCCAATCCTTCATACCCCTCCCCTCCTGACACGGCTGGCTATCCTTTAAGCTAAATTTCGGCTATCCTAAGATAAATCTTTGCAGGAGGGTACTTGATGGCGGTAGAGACCGAAGTTGTCGAGCGGCGGCCCGGTCAGATGAGCGCGAGGACGCTGATGGCCGCCCGCGCGGTACTGGAGGAGCGCCGGCGCGGAATCCTGGCCCTCCTGCCGTTCCTGGGCCCCGCCTTCATCGCGTCGGTCGCATACATGGATCCCGGCAACTTCGCTACCAACATCGGCGGGGGCTCCCTGTTCGGGTACAAGCTGCTCTGGGTCGTCGTCTTCGCCAACCTGACAGCCATGCTCTTCCAGGCGCTCTCGGCCAAGCTCGGCATCGTAACCGGCCTCAGCCTGCCAGAGGTCTGTCGGGACCACCTCCCGACGCCGGTCACGGTGACCATGTGGGTTATCAGCGAAGTCGGCGCCATGGCGACAGACCTGGCCGAGTTCCTGGGGGCCACGATCGCGCTCAACCTGCTCTTCGGCATCCCGCTGCTGGCCGGCGCCGTGATCACCGGAATCGCCACCTACGCCATCCTGAGCCTGCAGCGCCGAGGTTTCCGGCCCATCGAGGCCTTCATCACCGCCCTGGTTGGGGTAATGGCAGTCTCCTACCTGCTGGAGATGGTCTTCTCCCATCCCAGCTTCGGCCAGATGGCGCTGGGTTCGGTGAGGCCGTGGCTGGGTGGTTCAGAGAGCGTCCTGTTCGCGGTCGGCATCATCGGCGCGACCGTCATGCCGCACGTCGTCTATCTCCATTCCAGCCTGACGCAGGACCGCGTGCCGCCACGCAACCCGGCGGAGCGGCGCCGGCTGGTGCGCCTTTCCAATATCGAGGTGCCGATCGCACTTGGGCTGGCCGGCTTTATCAACATCGCCATGCTCTCGATGGCCGCTGCAACGTTCCACAATGGCCATTCCGGCGTGGCCGATATTTCAACCGCCTACCGGACCCTTACGCCGCTGCTGGGCCCCGCCGCCGCTGCGGTCTTCCTGATCTCGCTGCTCGCCTCCGGAATCTCTGCTTCTTCTGTCGGCACGATGGCCGGCCAGGTGATCATGCAGGGCTTCGTTCGAGTACAGATCCCGCTCTGGCTTCGCCGGCTGGTGACCATGGCGCCGACCATCGTCGTGATCTGGATGGGGGTCAACCCCACCCGTGCACTGGTCATCTCGCAGGTCGTCTTGAGCCTGGTTCTGCCGGTGCCCGTCATCGCTCTGGTGATGTTCACCAGGCGCCGATCCCTGATGGGCGAGTTCGTCAACCGGCGCCTTACCTCAGCAGTCGCCGGCCTTGCTGCGGCCGTCATCCTCGTCCTGAACGTAGTCCTGCTGGTGCACGTCTTCGGCCTGCCACTGCCCCTGGGCCTGTGATTCGCCGGCATCGGCTGACCTGAGCCGCTGAGCGCGCATACTGGTAGGGGGGTGTAGCGGTGAATCGCATGCAGGGCGACCGGCACAGGTGGGACGTGGAGCTACGGAGCCTGAACAGGCGCCGTCTCTATCAGATATTTCCGCCGCTGGATGCGAGAGAACGGCTTCCACGTGAGCTGCTCCTTGAACGGCCCCGCTACGCCATGTGGAGCTGGAGGAGACTCGCCGTGCTTCTCTGGCCTCTCGCGTTTCTTGCCGGCCTGGGCATCGTCGCCTGGATCAGCGGCAGGGTGCCCTAGCCCGCGGCTGGATCCTCGCCTACCTGGACACCCGTCAGTTTGTCCTGGATTGCCGAAGCGAACGCCTGCGGCGCCTCCAGGGGAACGAAGTGCCCGATTCCCGGCAACCACCGCAATTGAGCGCGGCTAAAGAAGTCGGGCACCCGGTCGCTCCACGCCTGCGGAAACAGCGGATCGTGCTCCGGCCACAGGATCACGGCGTCGGCCGCGATTCGATCACCGCGATCCGGCCGCTGCTCGACAATGCTGGCGGCGACCGTACCGGAACCGGCGCGATACCAGCCGATCGAAGCCGTGAATGCTCCCGGCTCCGCATAAATGTCAACGAGCCTGTCGAGGTCGGCTTCCGGCTGCCGGAAACCAGGCCCGGACCAGTGCGCCCAGAAATGCCGAAGGTAGGCACGCACCGCCGCAGCCTTGCCGTCGATGAGCTCGCTGGCGAGGTCGAGCTGGTGGAATGCCTGGTACCAGAACACACGCTGAGCCTCGGGGCTCAGTACGCGCTGCCCGGCTCCGGGAAGCGGCGGACAGAGCACGATCGCGCGAAGGCGACCAGGCGCGGCGCGCGCAATGGCCTGCGTTATACGGCTGCCGACGTCGTAGCCGGCGATCAGGGGGGCTGCCAGGCCAAGTTCATCGATCAACCCGAGGACGCTTCGCGCCTGGGCTGCCGCTGAGTAGGCAAACGCCGGGTCCTCCAGATGCTTGTCGGACTCGCCGAAGCCGCGCAGGTCAGGAACTATCACGTCGGCGCTGTACTCGAGCAGTGGGGTCACATCGCGATAGTCCCCGCGATCCCCGGGCCATCCATGGAGCAGAATCACCGCCGGACCGGTGCCCCTGCGCTCATAGGCCAGTCGGAATCCGTCAACGGGTGAGGAGCGCAGCACCAGACAAAGTATGCCTGCGGGCAGCACAGACCATCTCGTGTTGACCACATGTGGTACTGGAGTCAAACTGAATCACTCATAATCGGTGATACCACTTGCAGACTCTTCTGATCGACCCGCTCGTTCCCCGCAGCCCGGTCCCGATGCACCGGCAGCTCTACCAGTCCTTGCGCACTGCGATCCTGAGCTGCCGGATCCGCGCAGGGACAAAGGTCCCTGCCACCAGGCAGTTGGCGGCAGAGCTGGGGGTCTCCAGGAACACAGTGCTGGCGGCCGTCGACCAGCTGCTGGCCGAGGGCTACCTCGAAGCTCGTCGTGGATCCGGCACATACGTCGCGCGGGAGCTACCCGACGAACTGCTGGCAGCACGCTCGACTCCACCCGAGCCCGCGGACGTGCCGCCGCCGGCCGGGCCGCTCTCCGTGCGAGGTGATCTCATGGCTGTGCGCTGGCAGGCCGGAGCCTCCGACCCGTACCGGCCAGCGCCGCTCCGCATCGCGATTCCAGCCCTCGATGAGTTCCCGCACGACACCTGGGCTCGAATCGCAGCCCGGCTCCGCCGCCAGCCGCCACACGAGCTTCTGGTCTATGGCGAGCCGGCGGGCTATCGACCGCTCAGGGAGGCCATCGCGGAGTGGCTGCGCGCAACCCGGGCGGTCAGGTGCAGCGCCGAGGACGTAGTCATCACCAGTGGCGCCCAGCAGGGCTTCTGGCTCGCAGCGCAGCTGCTGCTGAACCCGGGCGAGTGGGCGTGGATCGAGGAGCCAGGCTATTCGGGCATACGCGCAGCCCTGGTCGCCAGTGGCGCCCGGACGGCGCCGGTCCCGGTCGACGGCGAGGGCCTCAACGTGAGCGCGGGAAGGCGGCTCTGTTCAAAGGCGCGGATCGCCTGCGTCACGCCGTCCCACCAGGCAGCGCTCGGAGTGACCATGAGCTTGCGCCGGCGCATCGAGCTGCTGGAATGGGCGCGTCAGGAAAGCGCGTGGGTGCTGGAGGACGATCACAACAGCGAGTATCGATATACCGGCCGGCCACTCGCCTCGCTTCAGGGGCTGGACCACGACGGCCGCGTCATATACGTGGGCACGCTGAGCAAGGTGATGTTCCCGGCGCTGCGGCTCGGCTACGTGGTCCCGCCGGCCGGCCTCGCGCCGGCGTTCGCCGCGGCGAAGGGCGTAGCCGATTGGCATGCTCCGACGCTGCTGCAAGCGGAAGTCGCCGAGTTCATCACCGGCGGTCACCTGGAGCGGCACATCCGCCGCATGCGTGCGCTCTACCTGCGCCGGCAAGAAGTGCTGGTCCGAGCGGCCAAGCGTGATCTCCGTGGGTTGCTCGAGGTGGAGCCTTCACCCGCCGGCCTGCACATCGCGGCCTGGCTGCCGACCGGTGCCGATGACAGGCAGGCTGCACGGGCGGCCGCGCGGCACGGGGTATTCGTGACACCGCTCTCGGCCGCGTATGCGGCCAGTGCTCCCCGGCGACAGGGGCTCCTGCTCGGCTACGCCTGCTACGACGAGGCCAGCATCGAGAGGGCCATCTGCCGGCTCAGGGACGCTCTCTGCGAAGCGTCGGGCGGAGCCGACGAGCCATGTGGCCCCATCCAGGCGTCTTGAACCATCCGCGCTAAGGGGCCACTGCACCACGTCCGCGCACTCTGCCCAACAGACGGCTGGCGACCCAGGCAAAGCGCCGCGCGACGTCGACGGGATTGCGGTATGTGCGCGACCGCGAGGCCTCGTGTGCCAGCTGCGCGCCTGCCGCGTGTGCGCGGAGCTCCTCAAGCCTCAACTTGACCAGCCAAAGCTCGACCTCGGGGTGGTAGTTGATACCGCGTACCTCCAGACTCGCGCCGCCCTGGCGCATCCCGCAGATTAGAAGAACGCGTGGCTCTGTTTATAGAGCCAATTCGACACTTATTGGTGATACCACTTGATCCACACGGCGGTTGCCAACTAAATCGACCATTGATCACAAAGTGGTACTGCCATTTCCAGCTTCATTGGCTCTGGCATGGAGCCATCGATTCATACAGAATCGAGGGCAGACATGAGCTTGATCGATGTGCTGGACCGCCTGTTCAGTACCGCCAATCCCAGAGTCCGAGAGCTGGCTGGGCTGGCGCTGTTCCGGTGCCTACCGCGGCGGCAACTTGCCCCTCTGGCCGCGCATCTCGATGAAGTCAACGTGGAAGCCGGCAAGACGCTGATCCGCGAGGGATGTCGCAACAGCACATTCTGGGTGCTGCTTGAGGGGGAGGTCGAGGTCCTCATCGGGAACACCAGGCAGCGCACACTGGGGCCAGGCGATTTCTTTGGAGCGAGCACCATGCTGAACAGAAGCCTTGCGCTCGGCACCGTCAAGACCCGAACCCCGATCCGGGCCCTGGTCGCCGGCGTGGCACAGTTCCGCGCCTTCAAGGGCAACGACACCGTCGCGACGCGCGTCAGCCTGGCAGCGCAGGTCCGGGTGCGAGAAAACTCCAAGATCCATGGCCGGCCGCAGACCGCGGCTTGACCATCAAAATCGCGCAGCGGCGAGCATGCGGGGTGGTGTGTCTAACCGGGCTGGCCTGAAGGCGTAGTGGGCGCAGGCGCCTCGAAACCGGCCCGATAGAGGTCCCGGTAGAGGCCCTCCGCCTGCAGGAGCGAGGCGTGGTCACCGCGCTCCACGATCTGGCCCCGGTCGAGAACCAGGATCTGGTGCGCAGCGCGCACCGTCGACAGCCGGTGGGCGATAACGAACGAGGTGCGGCCGGCCATTAGCTCGCCAAGGGCCTCCTGCACGAGTGCTTCGGTCTCGCTGTCAAGATGCGAGGTCGCCTCGTCAAGGATCAGGATGCGCGGGTCCTTGAGGATCGCGCGCGCGATGGCCAGCCGCTGCTTCTCGCCGCCGGAGAAGCGGTAGCCGCGCTCCCCCGTCATCGTTTCGTAGCCGTCCGGCAATGACTCGATGAGTTCGTGAATCCTCGCCTTCCGGCAGGCCTCGGTCACCTCTCCGTCTGTCGCCTCCGGCCGGGCGTAGCGGAGGTTCGCGCGCACCGTGTCGTGGAAGAGGTGCGGGTCCTGCGGCACCATGGCCAGGGCGGCGGTCAGTGAGTCCAGTGCCAGGTCGCGGACGTCGACGCCATCGATCCGGATCGCTCCCCGGTCGACGTCATAGAGGCGCGCAAGCAGGTAGCAGAGCGTCGTCTTCCCGGCGCCGGTCGGTCCGACCAGAGCATTGACGGTGCCGGGTTCGGCGGTCAGGGAGACATCGCGCAGAATCCAGGCCGATGGCTCTGCCGGCAGCTCTGTGAGTGTCCGGCCATCGGCGCCGGTCTCGAGCGAGGCGATCGAGGCGAGCGCCGGCGGCGGGTATCGGAACCAGACCCGCTCAACTTCTACTCGGCCTTCGAGCCGATCCCGACGGACTGGGTCCAACCGCTCCTTGATCATGGGCTCTTTGTCCAGGACCTCGAAGATGCGTTCGAAGGCGACCAGCCCTGAGACCAGGTTCAGCCGGATGCTCGCGAGGTCGAGGACCGGCCCGTAAACGCGCTGTGCCAGGGTAGCGAGCGCAATCAGCGTGCCCACCGAGAGCGAGCCGGCGATCACGGCACTGCCACCGAAGAAGTAGATCGCGACCAGCGCCAGCGATCCCGTCAGGCTGAGCGCGCCCATGAAGATGCCCAGGAACATCTGCATTTGAACGGTGTTGCGGCGGGCGGCCTGGCCACGCTCATCGAAGCGCCGGAGATCCTGGTCATGCCCCCCGAATATCATCGCCAGCAGGGCGCCGGCGACGGACAGCCGCTCGGCAATGTGAGTGTTGATCTCGCCCATGATCCGGTTGCGGTCTCGGTTGAGCTGGCGATTGCGACGTCCAGCCAGATCAGCCGGGATCAGGACCAGCGGCACCAGCAGCAGCACAGCCACCGCGATGAGCGGGCTGAGCGCGAACATGGCCACCAGCGTCGCCAGCAGGCCGAGCGCGTCGGTGAACGCGGAGCTCAGCGTGTCTGTAAAGAGCTGCTCGGCGCTGAGCACCTCCCAGACCAGCCGGCTCTGGATCATCCCCTGGCGGGCGCGGGTGAAGAAGGCCATCGGCATCCGCTGAAACTGGCGGTAAACGGCGAGCCGCAGCGAGAGGATCACATTGCTGCCGATGCGCAGGCTCAGCCAGCGCTGACCGATCAGCAGCAGCGCGCTCGAGAGGAAGACCGCGACCAGCAGCGCCGTCAGGAGAGCGAGGTCACGGGAGTCCCGGTGCGGCAGAGCCTGGTCGAGGATCTGGCGGATGATGAGGGCTGGCACAACCTGGAGCAAGGAGCCGGCACCGGTCGCGACCAGATAGAGGAGCAACGTGCCCCGATACGGGCGGACGAAGGCCCAGCCGCGCCGGATGAGGGCGAGATCGATCGCCCGCCCAACGTGATCTGGATCCTGCCAGAACGTCCCCCAGACTCTCACGGTTCCGCCTCACCCACCAGCATCTCATCGGCTCAGCCGCCGCTCGTTGATGTTCTCAGAAACCGGATCAGGCCGGCTGGTCGCGGGAGGGCGTCCTGGGGTCGCGAATCACGGCCAGGACCGCGGCCTCCAGGAGCCTCCGCCGCAGCTCGGGTGGCTTCTTGCCTCGAATGACGTATGGCCGCGCCATTCCGTACGGAAGATCGAACGTAGCGAGAAGGACACGGTCGAACTCCTCGGCCCCGGCGCGTTCATACAGCCGACGGGCCAGCCTTTCCAACGCCTGCCGCACAGGCTGGTTCAGGTCTTTTAGCTCCTGCGTGAGGCCCGCCGGCAGCTCGGCCTGGATGAGGTCTTCACGCCGCATCGACACCAGCAAGCGGGCATCCTCGCGCTCCCGAGCGCAGAAGTCGTAGATCGAGAACGCCGCTTCCACCGCCGCTCGTTCAGGGTCCGGGTGTTCAGCGGCGGCGCAGAACGCAGCCTGCGACCGGCGCACGGCCCGCACCCAGAGCCGGGCGAGGAGTTCGTCCCGTGAGTTGAAGTAGTGGTAGAGGGAGCCCATCGGTGCGCCGCTGGCGCTCGCGATGGCCTCCACCGTGGCTGCGCGTGAACCCCTCTCTAGGACCACGTTCCGTGCGTGGTCCAGGACGATATCGGGCTGATGGATCCGAGGGCGAGCCAACGGCATCATAATAGAGCAAATACTCTATAATTCCTGGAAGTCGATGGGTTCGGAGGTGGCTCATGAACACTGTTGAGGCGAACGTGAGGGTCGTTCTCGATGCATTCGGTGCCGTGGAGCGACGCGATGGAGCGGCACTGCTTGCCCTCTGTCAGCCCGATGCCAGGTTCCACTGGCCGCCGTCGCTGGTTTATGGCGGCTCCCGGGGTCTGGGGGAATCGAACGCCAGCCAGGGCAGGACCTTTGAAGCCGTCTGGGACCCAGTGCAGCCGACCCAGGCGGAACGGAGCATGGATCCTCGCGTGGTGGCCGCCAGCGACCGCGAGGTCGTCGTGCTGTGGCGCCAGCGCGGTCTAGCAGCTGATGGCGAGCGGTTCAACAGCCCGGTCCTGGGTCTGTATGAGGTGCGCGAAGGCCGGCTGGCCAGGGCACAGATGTTCTACTTCGACCCGGGTGCCGTTTCCGCCTTCCTGAACCGGGCAGCGCGCGCTGCCCGCCTAGCTGACGCGCAGGGCTCGACGGCGTAAGCTCGCCTTATGGGCCAGGTCATGATGACGCTGCAGCTCAATCCCGGCCAGGCGTCCATCGAATACGTCAAGCGGAAGCTGAACCTTTCCGACGGCCAGATCGACAAGGACTTCGGCGTCCAGAACATCGACCCCCAGCGTCATCTGTACGCGATCCTGGTCGAGGCCGGGATCGCCGAACGGCTCTCCCGCAGGCCCGACGTCGCCGGGCCGTACGCCAACCCGAAGATCGAGCCGTTCGGTCCCGTTCACTGACCAATCGCGCTTCGTGTGAATGCCGGCGCCGCACTCACTGGCTGCACGCCGCATCGGAATCACGTGGCCTTGAGAAAGCGCACAGGCTCAAAGCTGCCGCCCAGGATCTCCCGAGGATCGGCCCCGAGGTGGACATCCAGGATCTCCTGGTACACGGACCGGAAATCGATGGTGTGGGTCAGATTGCCGTCGCCGTCGAGCCGGCCGAGATCCGGCTCCCGTCCGTAGCGGCCACCTCGCACGGGATCGCCGATCAGGAGCAGCGGCGCCGCCGAGCCGTGATCTGTACCACCGGTGACGTTCTCACCCGGCCGGCGTCCAAACTCCGACCACGTCGCCAGCAGCACCTTCGAGGCCAGGCCGTGCTGCGCCAGCTCTGCGTAGAAGCCGCTGATTGACTCGTCCAGGAAACCCATGAGCTGGTCGTGCGCGTCTCGCTCTGCGTAATGGGTGTCGAAGCCGTCGAGCGTGACGTGGAGCAGGCGCACGCCGGTTCCCGCGATGATGAGCTGCGCGCCCAGCTTGAGCGCCTGGGCTAGCTGGTTCTCAGCATTCTGGGAGTACGAGGGCTGGGCGTCCGAGCCGTCCTCAGACGCCGGCAGCGCGTGGTCAAGCTCGGCGATCGTGTGGCGCAGGGTGGCGACGGTCGTGTCAAAAAGCGCGCCATAGATGCCGGGC